>JABNAD010000687.1_pt2 | contig 10098 bp, 7 predicted proteins | sample 7240381 | NCBI WGS metagenome assembly JABNAD01 (sample SAMN11332834, study PRJNA596920) | anaerobic digester metagenome | biome: digested sludge; isolation source: digested sewage sludge-derived enrichment culture grown on H2/CO2 | place: Germany: Goettingen | reverse complement strand
AAATGTCCCACCTTGGGACTTATTTAAAAATATTATTATCATTTTTTTGCTTTTGTTATTGGAATGAGAAGCGCTTTTTGCGACTTATTCTGTGGAGCTAAATGGGGTTTCATTACTGACCGGTCATCATGGTCATGTTTCTCCGACCGCCGTGCCTTTTCCGGCGGGCTCAGACGCGTGCTACGGACATCAACAGAATCAAACCTGCATAACGTACCCCGCGCAAAGACACAAAGACGCAAGTATTTTATTGGGCTCCAAGTAATTCCCGACATTTCAGCCGGGCCTGGACGTAACAATCAACTACCTGACCTAACAAGTCTTCTTTCGACTTGTCAGGTTTTCATTCCGACTTGTCATGTCTTCCTGGCTAATCTGATTTAATAGTGTGGGGATTGGTTTTAAGTTGAAGGGGCTCGGAAGCACGGACGAGGACGTCCGCGCTAACAGGGTTCGCTACGCACCTGGCCTTCCGGAATTTCTAAAATCTAATTTTTAATTTCTAAACAGATCGTTATTCAGATATATAAGCATTATTTAATATTGAAATCAATATTTTTTCATTTACACATTACCACAATTACATATCAGCACATTGCGAAGCACCCGAACGCCCTAACCTGCGGAATTCCTAAAACCTGATTTTTAATTTCTAAACTGATTGATCTTTTGTATTATAAGCGCTGATTATGCATCATAATTCCTGGATTTCATTTGCACGACATGTCCCGCTTGAGGAAGGATTTACACATTTCCATATTTGCCATTTGAATATTTTCACATTGCAACATTGCGTAGCACTTAAACACATAAACACTTGAACACCCGAACACCAATACACTCCCCGGCTTGCGCATGTTATAGAAATAAAAAAAGCGCAGGATTGAACTGCGCTTTTTTGCTGGTGCCTGCAATGGTTAGTTGTAGGCAAAGGTAAGACTGAATGAACCAGTGTACATACCTACGGGGTTATCTTCGACGGGGCCGACCTGTAAGGTAGCTCCGATGCTGACGGTTTCCTGTCCCTGTTGCAGGATGATGCTGCCGTTTCCGGCCGGCGGGTCCGAGGCCCATTCGTCCACGGTCATCGTTTTGTTGCTTCCCTGGTGGATAAGCAGTGCGGGTCCCTGTGGCAGCTGAATGGTGAAGGAGGCGTCGGGCGCCCCGGTAACGGTGAAGATACCGGGCTGTGCAAATCCGCCGTTCAGCATTACCGCTCCCTGGCTGATGCGCTCTCCCGAAGGGGAAAGGATTACCTGCCCTCCGTTCATCAGGGTGGAAAACCTGCCGAAGTTCATCTGGCTGGTTTCTGCAGCCGAAAGGGCTTCCATTACCTCGGCATAAGCCTGAGCTGTGACCGAAACCTGCGACCGGCCTGCAAGGGACAACAACAGGCATAAGGCCACTGCGGTTGTGATGCGGGTCATCATGGTTTTACTGGATTATGTAAAGAACTGAGAGGGTAATAAAAAAGGGTGAAGGAAACCGACACCCTTTTGTTTGAGCAGTTATTTTTTATTCGTAGGTAACGGTAACATTGAAGTTTCCGGTGTATTGACCTGCAGCCTGACCGGCAGCAATGTTGAGCGTTGCGCCCACATAGAACTCTTTGGATCCGCCTGACAGGACAACGCCATTGGTTCCTTCGCTGCTGATGAAGTTGTCTATTGTCATCGAATGTGAGCCGTTGGTAATAGAAGCAGTTGAGGGAAGAGTAATGTCAAATGTGGCACCGTCCTGACCGTTGGCGGTAAATTTTGCTGCAGCGGTGGTTGCGGCAAGCTGAGCAGGAAGGCCGCTGTAATTAGGAGTTCCGGCTGAATTAGCGGGAATTGCCACGGTACCTCCGTCGGTGTCGGTGATGATGCCGCCGAAAGCGAGGTCAACGTTTTTTGAAAGTGAAAGATGCTGGTGAATGGTTGCAGTTGCCTGAGCGGATTCGGTGTCAGTGTTCTGGGCGTTAACGTTCATTGCGCTGATGGCCATCAGAATTACCCCCGTAAGAATGATAGTTACCTTTTTCATTGTTTTGTTGTTTTTTGTTGTTTATTTTTTTGTTGATTGTTTCCGGTTCGGTTCCGGTGTTACCCGGTTTGTTTCCTGACAGCATTAAGTCAGAAAATGTGCCAGCGGGCCGGAATGTGCCGTGCCAGAAATTAAAAAATTAAATTATAATTATGCAATAAGCAGATAATCAATGTTATAAAAAATTAAAATAGAATGATTATAAATTAATTCAGGGGGTATCGTCTGGCTCTGAAAAGAGAAAATAGCTTTAATATGGGACGGATAGTCCGGATATGGGACATATTTTTATATGCAGCAGTTGATTTTTGCCTGAAACCAGGATTTATTGTATCGCACGAACGGGTGTTATTTTCCTTTTCCGGTTCCTGAATGCTTCCTTTTGTTGTTTTTTTAACATGGTTGCATCCGTTTCAGGTGAAAATATCTTAAATTAGCTTATCCATCGGAATATTGAATTCTATGATTGATTTTATTGATGATCTCAGGGCTTTGAAAGAGGGCGGGCAGCCCGGAGTGCTCTGTATTGTTACGGCTACATCCGGTTCAACGCCGAGAAAAGCCGGTTCAAAGATGATTGTATTTGCCGGCGGCACTTCAAAGGGTACCATCGGAGGCGGTGCCGTTGAGCATCAGGCAGTGGAAATTGCCCTGCAGGCACTTGATAAAGGGGTGCCGTTTACCAGGCACTTTGAGTTGCTTGACGACCTCAGCATGGAATGCGGCGGCGCCATGGATATATATTTTGAACCCATCGGTGTGGCGCCCCGGCTTTATATCTTCGGTGCCGGCCATGTGGGCAAAGCCCTTGCATCATTCACCCCGGCATTCGGCTTCCGTACAACAGTGATTGATGACCGTGATGGCATATTCAGTAAATGGGATGTTCCGGATACGGAATTTATGTACGGCAATTACACCGGGCTTGTAAACGAAATCGAATACGGGGAGCATACCTACATTGTTATTGTAACACACAAACATGAGTATGACGAACAACTGATGGTCGCCTGTGCCCCTCGCGATTATGCCTACCTGGGGATGATCGGCAGCAAACGTAAAGTTGCGGAGATAAAAGCGCGCGCCCTGGATAAACACCATCTCAGTCCGGAGGTGCTCGGCAAAGTGGATATGCCCGTCGGCATACCCTTTGCCGCCGAAACACCGGCTGAAATCGCGATCAGCATACTGGCCCGGCTTATAGACATTAAGAATAAACGAAAATAAGAATGACTGCTACCGGTAACAAGGTCAGGTTTCTGCTGAATGACCGGCTTGTGGAAGTGGATTTTTCAAAGGAAACAGCGCTGCTTCCTTCTGTCACTGTGTTGAATTATCTTCGTTCCCTGCCCGGTTATAAAGGGGTAAAGGAAGGTTGTGCCGAAGGCGACTGCGGCGCCTGCACCGTGGTGATCGCCGAGGCTGTTGAGGGGAAACTGGTGTACAAAACAGTGGATAGTTGCCTGCTTTTCCTGCCTGCCTTACACAACAAGCAGCTCATCACGGTTGAGCACCTCGCTGACAACGGTCACCTCCACCCGGTGCAGGCTGCTATGATTGCCCACAACGGCAGTCAATGCGGATACTGCACACCTGGAATTGTGATGTCCCTTTTCGGATTGTATAAAAATCACAGCACCACTGACAGGAAAGTGATTGAGCAGGCCCTTACCGGGAACCTTTGCCGCTGCACGGGCTATCAGTCTATAATTTCCGCTGCTGCGGAAGTTTGTAAATCAAGTGAATACGATAAATTCGCGGCTTCCGCTTCCGGAGTTACTGCGCAGCTTGAGGCCATGAAGTCGGGAATACCGCTTGAGCTGCTAACTAACAGGCAGCGTTATTACAAACCTTTCACCCTTGAAGATGCACTGAGGTGCCGTCGTGAAGTTCCTGAAGCGCAGGTTGTTGCCGGCGCCACCGACCTTGCGCTGCGGCAGACCAAAAAAAGGGAGGTGTTGCCGGCTTTGCTGGATATTTCAGATGTGGAGGCATTGAAGTATTTTGCAGAGTCTCCGGATGGCTATACCATTGGGGCAGGCTTGTCCATTGAATCACTCAGGCAAACCAGCGTCGCTTGTCTGCCGGCTCTTAAAAATATGCTGGACTGGTTCGGCTCCCTGCAGATTCGTAACGTGGCTACCCTTGGCGGGAATATAGCTTCGGCTTCGCCCATCGGCGACACCCTGCCATTGCTCTATGCTTATGATGCAAGGGTAAAACTGCAATCGGCTGACTCGGAACGCATGGTTCCGGTCGGGGATTTTATTACCGGATACCGGCGCACCTGTCTGCGGCCCGACGAACTGATTACTGCCGTCGTTATCCCAAAACTTCATACTGGAACCATTGTCAAATCATACAAAGTATCCAAACGCAGGGATCTGGATATTTCAACCGTCAGCGCAGGATTTTCATTGAATTCCCGAAACGGGACAGTAGCGCAGATTGTGCTTGCTTACGGAGGGATGGCGGCACAAACCGTCAGGGCGGTAAAGACAGAACAGTTTCTTACCGGGAGGGCCTGGTCATTTCCGGTGATCAGAGAGGCGATGACCATCCTTGAGGAGGAATTCACTCCCCTGAGCGATACGCGGGCCGGTGCAACCTATCGCAGCCTGACCGCCCGCAACCTGTTGCTGAAGTTTTATGAAGAAACGGAAGGAGAAGCGGGATGAAAGCGCATGATCTCAGACACGACAGTGCAACCGGGCATGTTACCGGCCGTTCGGTGTATGTAAACGATATGGAGGCAGGTCCCGGTCAGCTGGTTGCAAGGGTAGTATACAGTAAGCACGCGCATGCCCGCATTACAGATATAGATTTCAGGGAAGCTGCCGGGGTGCCCGGTGTTGCTGCAATCATTACCGCGAAGGATATCCCCGGAAAAAACCAGATGGGTCCGGTTGTGCATGATGAACCCTGCCTGGCTGAGGGTGAAGTCTCTTTTGCAGGGCAGGCGGTTGTCCTGATCGCTTCGGAAACTGAGGAGGCTGCCCTTGAAGCTGAACGGCTTATCCGGATTGAATATATACCGCTTGACGCGGTATTGACGCTCAGGGATGCGATAGCAAAAAATAACCTGATTGCGCCACCCCGTTATATCCGGAGCGGGGATGCTGCCAGCGCTATTGAGAAGGCTCCGCTGAAACTCGAAGGCATGCTGGAGACCGGCGCGCAGGAGCACTGGTATCTCGAGACCCAGTCGGCGCTGGCGGTTCCGGGCGAGGGCAGGGAGATGACGATCTGTGCCTCCAGCCAGAACCCGTCAGAAACCCAGGCTATTGTTGCGGAGGTATTGGGCATTCCCCGGAATGAGGTGGATGTGGAGGTGCGCCGCATGGGCGGCGCTTTCGGCGGGAAGGAAACGCAGGCAAATCACGTAGCCGCCTGGGCTGCCCTGCTTGCCAACGCCACCGGTCGCCCGGTAAAGATTCACCTTTTTCGCGACGACGATCAGATTATGACCGGTAAGCGGCACCGCTTTTTGTCAAAATACCGCACTGGGTTTGATGAAGAAGGCAGGATACTGGCTTATGAAGTGGAGTTGAACTCCGATGCGGGAGCCGCTACCGACCTGAGCCTGGCCATACTCGAAAGGGCCATGTTTCACGCCGAAAATGCCTATTACATCCCGGATATCAGCATTACGGGCAGGGCTTACAGGACCAATCTGCCTTCAAACACGGCCTTTCGCGGCTTTGGCGGTCCGCAGGGCATGGCGGTTATCGAAAATGCCGTTGACAGGATTGCCCGTTTGCTGAAAAAGGACGCTGCCTCCATCAGGAAACTGAATTTCTACGGTATCGATGAACGTAACCAGGCCCCATACGGAGAGCTGATCCTTAATAACCGCCTGCACGTTATATATAAGAGGCTCTTACTTTCCTCAAAGTATGAAGAGCGCAGGGCTGAGATTGATATTTTCAACGGCAGGCACCGCTGGAAAAAGCGCGGATTAGCGCTGACCCCGGTTAAGTTCGGGATTTCATTCACCACCGCTTTCCTCAATCAGGCCGGGGCTTTGGTAAATATTTACAAGGATGGGACCATACAGGTAAATCATGGCGGTACCGAAATGGGACAGGGCCTGCAAACAAAAATTCTTGGGATTGCGGCTGCTGAATTCGGCGTTTCCGCGAGGCATATTAAAGTAAGCGCGACCAACACCTCAAAAGTACCGAATACTTCCGCCACCGCCGCTTCTTCAGGCAGCGACCTGAACGGCATGGCGGTGAAAAACGCAATTGATACGCTTAAGGCCAGGCTGAAACCCGTCGCCTGCGCCGAGTTGCTGAAAGCGGGGGCGAAAGATCCTTACCACGACGGGATCGTTTTTGCGGAAGATGCTGTTTTTGCCACCGATGAGCCGGAAATCAGGATATCCTTTCCGGAACTGGTTATGGCGGCCTACCTGGCCCAGGTAAGCCTGAGTGCAACCGGTTTTTATAAAACTCCGGGCATCCATTATAACCGGGAGACCGGCCGGGGAAATCCGTTTTATTATTACGCATACGGAATGGCGGTTTCGGAGGTGGAAGTGGATGTACTCACAGGGATGTACCGGTTGCTGCGCAGCGATATCCTGCACGATGTGGGTGACTCGCTCAACGAAGCGATCGACATCGGGCAGATACAGGGCGGGTTTATTCAGGGGGTGGGATGGTGCACCACCGAAGAGATCAAATGGGACGACAACGGGCGGCTGCTTTCCCACTCACCGGATACCTATAAGATACCAACGGTTAGCGATATTCCGGAAGTTTTCAATGTGGAACTGCTCCGTGACCATCCCAACGAAGGTACCATCCGCAAGAGCAAGGCCGTGGGAGAGCCTCCTTTTATGCTGGCTTTTTCGGTATGGCTGGCCATTAAGGACGCCATTTCGGCCACCGGCGGTCACCGGTTTGAGCCGCATTTTTCGCTTCCGGCTACGGCAGAGGTGGTGCTGCTCAGCATTGAAGAAATCAGCAATAGGATTAAGAACAGGAATGAAATGAATCAGTCAACTTTTAACAAAGAAGAGGGAAACCCATGAATGGGATTTATAACCAGATTATCTCGCTCTCCGGCAAATACAGGGATTACACTGCATCCAACCTCTCAAGGCTTGTGCAGATCCGTTCGGTGAGTATGCATGAAAAAGAAGTGCAACTGGAACTGAAGCGGCAGATGGAGGAGGCCGGGTTCGATGAAGTGCGTATTGACGGGCTGGGGAATGTCATCGGCCGCATCGGCAACGGAAAGCGCATCCTTGCCATCGACGGACACATGGATACCGTGGATGTGGGCAATGCCGCCAACTGGAGTTTTGACCCTTTCGGGGGGGAGATCAGGGATGGTTTTGTGCATGGTCGTGGCAGCGTGGATCAGAAAGGAGGTCCTGCCGCAGCCGTAACAGCAGGACGTATCCTTAAAGAAACCGGCGTTCCGGACAATCTGACCCTTTATGTGGTTGGCAGCGTGATGGAAGAGGATTGCGATGGTTTGTGCTGGAAATACCTGGTGGAGGAGGAGGGGCTGAAGCCGGATGTGGTGATCAGCACCGAGCCCACCAATCTGAATATTTACCGGGGTCATCGCGGCCGCATGGAGATCGCCGTATCGTTTAACGGGATTTCCTGTCACGGCAGCGCCCCGGAAAGGGGTAAAAACGCCATTTATGCCGCCGCCCGCGCCGCCCTGGAAATTGAGAAGCTCAACGGACGCCTGCCGGCAGATGAATTCCTCGGAAAGGGAAGTGTGACCATTTCGGAGATCAGATCGGGCAGCCCTTCGCTTTGCGCAGTGGCCGACTTTGCCCGCTTGCACCTCGACCGCCGCCTTACCTGGGGCGAAACCAAAGCTACGGCAGTCGCCGAAATTGAAGAGATCATCAAAGGAATGGATGCCAGGGCCGAAGTGCTGCATTATGATGAAGTGGCTTATACCGGACTGCGTTACGGCATGGAGAAATATTATCCTACCTGGAAAATTCCCGCCGATCATCCGGCGGTAATGCAGGGCGTTGAAGCTTTCAGGGAATTGTTTGGCAGGGAGCCGCTGGTTGATAAATGGACATTCTCGACCAACGGGGTGACCATCAACGGAATATACGGAATTCCGGTTATCGGGTTCGGGCCGGGCAACGAAATACTGGCGCATGCACCCGATGAAAAAGTGCCCGTTGATCATCTGGAAGCAGCAGCCGCGTTTTATGCCGCGTATGCGTTAGCATTTCAGGGATCATGAGATCCCGGCACAACAAAATGAAATGCTGAAAATTGCTGCACAATCATTAATATTGTATTCCGGCTAAAGCCTGCCAGGAGAGATATTCAGGATGAGAATGTGGAATTAATCACTGATCTATGAAATCATTTCAGCAACTGACCGATGAACTGAACAGCCTGAAAACAGGCCTTTTCGGCAAGGATTTTTTATTGACATGGGACAAGACGGAAGACGATCTGCGTCAGACCCTGCTGGTGGCTGACGAGCTGAAGTACCTGCGCGACCGGAATATCTCCACCCGTTGTTTTGACTCGGGACTGGCGGTGTCGAATTTTCGCGATAACTCAACCCGGACCCGTTTTTCTTTTGCTTCGGCCTGCAACCTGCTGGGTTTGGAAGTGCAGGATCTTGATGAGGCTAAGTCACAGATCGCCCATGGCGAAACAGTCAGGGAAACGGCCAATATGATCAGTTTTCTTACTGACATTATCGGGATACGTGATGATATGTTCCTCGGCGAGGGACATCGCTATATGCTTGAGATGGGGGCCGCCCTTGACGACGGTTTCAGCAATGGCGTGTTGCCGCAGCGGCCGGGGATCATCAACCTGCAATGCGACATCGACCATCCCACGCAATCCATGGCTGATTTGCTGCATCTGGTCAATTTTTACGGTGGTCTGGATAAGCTGAAGGGGAAAAAGATCGCGATGACCTGGGCCTATTCGCCCAGTTACGGAAAGCCGCTCTCCGTGCCTCAGGGCATCATTGGCCTGATGACGCGGTTCGGTATGGAGGTTGACCTGGCTTTTCCCGAAGGCTATAACCTGATCCCGGAGGTGGTTGAAATGGCCGGGCGGCAGGCTGAAGCATCGGGCGGAAGTTTCAGGGTGGTGAACACCATGGAAGAAGCTTTCCGAGATGCCGACATTGTTTATCCGAAAAGCTGGGCGCCCTATGCCGTGATGGAACAGCGCACCGGATTGCTGAAAACTGGTGATAAAGAAAGTCTGAAGGCGCTTGAACAGCAATGTCTGGCAAACAATGCCCGCTATATCGACTGGGAATGCGATGAAGAAATGATGAAACTTACCCGTAATGGCAATGCCCTTTATATGCACTGTCTTCCGGCTGATATCTCCGGGGTTTCCTGTGTCCGGGGAGAAGTATCGGAAGCGGTATTTGAGCGGTATCGTATTCAGACTTATAAGGAAGCCGGCTATAAGCCCTATATCATTGCCGCGATGATCCTGAACAACCGCTTTGAGTATGCATCGGAGATCCTTGAAGGCCTTTACAGGGAAAACAGAAAGCGGGTAAAACGGTTCTGACCGGCCTCTGAGCAGGTGTGCAGCAAAGGCGGATTCATTTAACAATGACCGCAGGTTATCTCTTATTGCCTGATATCCATGCTTGTATTTTACCATATTCCTTCGGATTTTTCCAATTCGCTGAATTATTTATGCCTCTGTTAGCCCGGGCTTCTTAGCTTTGCAGGATGAAACGGAAAATCTATCAGCAGAAGCAAGCCGGAAGTTTGAAATTTTTCAGGAGTATTCACCGTGTGGCGGCAATCTATCTGTTTGCTGTATTTATCATTATTTCAGTCACCGGACTAATGCTGGGATGGAAAAAGCACAGCGGGGGATTGCTGCTTCCGGAATCCGTAAAGGGGACTTCAACAGACCTGAAGGATTGGCTGCCGCTCGATAGTTTGTACAGAAATGCATGCGGCATCCTCAGCGACTCGGTTTCCCGGGGGCTTTCACATGATCTTGAAAGGATTGATGTCAGAAAGAATTATGGAATGGTGAAGTTTGTGTTTGCTGATCATTTTTACGGCATTCAACTCGACGGGGC
>JABNAD010001233.1_pt1 | contig 10110 bp, 12 predicted proteins | sample 7240381 | NCBI WGS metagenome assembly JABNAD01 (sample SAMN11332834, study PRJNA596920) | anaerobic digester metagenome | biome: digested sludge; isolation source: digested sewage sludge-derived enrichment culture grown on H2/CO2 | place: Germany: Goettingen | reverse complement strand
GAAATGAAGCATGGACAAGAGCTGATGAAAACCTCGTAACTTGATGAAAAGTAAGGACTGATCGGATGAAGAAGGATAGCTCATGGAAATCCTTCGGAATATGCAAGGAATCATGGGGATCGGATCTGGTGAAAATCGATTGTCACCCGTTTGCTGATATTTAGGTTGACAATCAGTCTGTCCGCCCCGTACAATAACAAAGGTGATCACAATGAAAAAAGAAAAAATACTGGAATTATTAAAACAATCGAATGATTATGTTTCCGGACAGAGTCTGGCTCACCAGCTGGGTGTAAGCCGCAATACCGTCTGGAAAGCCATCAAGGCCCTGGAGGAAGACGGTTATGAGATCGAATCTCAGACGAACCGGGGTTATCGCCTGAAGGAACTGACCAGTCAGCTCAGTGCGCTGGAGCTGACTCAACTTGCCCCCTGGCTGAAGGATCGACTGATTCTTCATCCTACCATTGGTTCTACGAATACCTGGCTGAAAGAAAATCAGGACAATCTGCCTGACAGAACCATTGTTCTGACCAGCGATCAGACCGGCGGCCGCGGCCGCCAGGGCCGCAGCTTTTATTCCAGCGGCGGCAGCGGCATCTATCTGAGCGTACTCTATCGCGGAGCCAACCTGCCTGATCCGGGTTTTATCACTCTGGCAGCGGGTCTGGCAGTTGCCGAACTTCTTGAAGCAGCGGGGTTTGACCCTTCCATTAAATGGGTCAACGATGTGTTTCTGGGTCAGCATAAAGTCTGCGGCATCCTGACCGAAGGTGAACTGGAACTGGAGAGTGGTCAGATGAAATACCTGATCCTGGGGATCGGTCTTAACGTCAATCACTCTTCGTTTCCACCGGAACTGGAATCCATTGCCACTTCCCTGGCGCTCCAGTCCGGTCATCGGTTTGATCTGAACCATTTGACCGTTTCTCTGATATCGATCCTGGATCGGATGATGCCCCAAATCAGTCTTTCCCTGGATCCAGCGATTTTCCGTCAGAATACGGACAGCCTGGTGGAACAGTTCAATCGCCATCTGTATGCCAAAGGGGAGGAAGTCACCCTGTCCGGAGGCAGTCAGACCCTCATTACCGGACGCTTGATCGGAATTGATTCCCAAGGCCGCCTGATACTTGAAACCGTGTCCGGTCAAAAAGCATTTCCCTATGGCGAATATCGCCTGACCGGAACTGCTCCAGACCCGCAACAAAATTAATAATTGTGAGGATATCATGCAACAGACCTTTTCGAAAAAACTGACCACCCGAGAACTTGTTCTGATCCCATTATTCAGCGCTCTGATCTGTATCGGCGCCTTCATCAAAATACCCATCGGACTCGTGCCGGTGAGCCTGCAGACCATCTTTGTTCTGCTGGCCGGCATTCTCCTGGGCGCGAAACGCGGTGCTCTGGCCGTTCTGCTTTATGTCCTGCTGGGCCTGTCCGGCCTCCCTGTGTTTACTTCCGGAGGCGGACCTCAGTATATTCTGCACCCCACGTTCGGCTACTTGCTCGGAATGATTCTGGCCGCCTTTGCAGCCGGCTGGATCGCCCAGATGACACGACGTAAAAACGGGTTCATTCTGTTTGGAGCAGCCCTGCTTGGACTGCTGCTTATTTACAGTTTCGGTGTTGCCTGGCTCTACCTGATCAAAAATATATACATGGGCGGCAATGTTGCCTGGGTTCCATTGATGAAGGCTGGTGCACTGGTGTTTCTTCCAGCGGACACAGTCTGGTGCGCACTCGCCGCCCTGGTCGGCAAGCGTCTGGCAGTCCTGTCAAATCAGCTGGCAGCAAGATAATTCCATTCCCTGTTGAGATTTTTACTGCTCCAGCAATGGTTGTGCCTGATCGCTGAGTCGGTATGAACTCAATGCGGGGATATGGTGTCAAAGCGGGGATATGGTGTCAAAGCGGGCCTCTAAAAAAGTAAATCAAAAAACTAGACATTACCAGATATCGCAGCGGCGGGTGTACATCTTTGTACACCCGCCTCACTTCGCATTGGATTAAATGTTAGCTGGCTTGCAGAGTTTAGTTTGAGCAATTGATGCCATGGTCCAGTCCGTGCCGTTTGGCTGCTATCTGGGACTGCGGCTTGAAGGCAGTCTGTTGCTGAACAGGCAGCAGACAATCTTTCATCTGACGTATTTGCATGATAACCTTAAGACTTTCGGACCGGTGTGATGAGAATTTCGGTGATTCGTTTGCCCCGCAGACCCTTGATCTGAAACAGGTAACCTCCGTGAACGATCTGTTCTCCCACCGAAGGAATATGACCCAGCTGTTCCAGCAGAAATCCCGCAATGGTATCAAAATCAACATCCAGAATCGACAATCCCAGTAAGGGATTGATTTCATCGATCCGGGTGCTGCCGCCCACCAGATAGCCATCCCCTGCCTGCCGGATGAATTCCAGTCCACTGCCGGCAGTGGAATCATCCAGTTCTCCGAAAATTTCTTCGATCAGATCTTCCATCGTAACCATGCCGACGGTACCACCGTATTCATCAAGTACGATGGCCAGACTTGTAGGGCTGGCCTGGAATTCAGCGAACAAGTCCCGCACCTGCATAAACTCATAGGTAAATATGGGGTCGCTCATGTAGCGGGTTACACTGAAATCCTGTGCCAGATCATCCTGGAAGAGCAGCCGCTTGATGCTGACGATGCCGATGATGTGATCCAGGTTCCCGGAATAGATCGGAATTTTGGAAAACTGGCGAACCCGGAACGTTTCTTTCAGCTCATCCAGACTGGCGGTATCCTCCAGAGCAATCAAATCGGTTCGAGGTGTCATGACATTCCGGATCGGTAGATCGCCAAACTCCAACACATTGTGGATCATGGTCCTCTCTTTGCTCTCGAGAATCCCTTCCTCATGGCTGAAGTCGATCATGCTGCGCAGCTCTTCGGTTGTGATCACACTTTTTTGCGGATGGCCGCTTCCCATCAGGCGGATCAGAAAATTCGTGATGAACAGCAAGAAGATCAGGATGGGATGAGTCAGACGGATGAGGAGACTGACAACCGGAGCAATTCGAAGTGAGAATTTCTCCGCATGCTGGACAGCCCACGACTTGGGTGTAATCTCTCCGAAAATCAGAACCAGCAGCGTCATCAGGCCGGTGGCAATTCCTACCCCCGCACTGCCAAAGGTTTCCAAGGCAAGCGAAGTAGCCAGAGCGGAAGCTCCAATATTTACGATGTTGTTTCCCACTAAAATCGCGCCGAGCAGACGATTGGGATCCTCCAGCAGTTTCAGGACTTTGGCTGCGTTGGGAACCTGATCCTTTGCCAGATGTCGAAACCGGATCCGGTTTACGGAAGTCAGAGCGGTTTCACAGGCTGAGAAGAAAGCAGAAAAGGAAATGAGAACGACCAGCAGAATCAGTTGCCATGCAGTATTTGGATTCATCGATATCACCTCGCTTGATTCCATAAAGCGTTATGTAGTTCGGAATATATCCGATGAAGTGCTTGTTCAATTTCATTATAGGCCATTTCAGGAGAAGAAAAAGACCGGAAACTCTTGCAGAAGTTATTCGCTGCAAGGGTTTTCGGTCTTATCTGGCTTAATTTTCTTTTCGTCAGTCTCTGTGAGCCTGATCTGGCTTCATCATGCTAGATTGTCTCGGTGAAAATGCCGGTTTTGCGGAACCGCTGATAGCGGCCTTCCAGGAGCTCGTCCTTGGACAGGCTTTCCAGTTCCGCCAGCTTAATTTTCAATTCCCGGCGGATTTCCTGGGCAATCTCACGGAAGGGTCGGCCTTCCGCGATGACTTTATCGCACAGATTCAGTTCCGAGAGATGCTGCGGTGTGATTTTTAAACTCTCCGAAGCTTCCTCGATGCGGCTGGGATCCTTCCACAGTATACTGGCGCATCCTTCGGGGCTGATGACAGAATAAAACGAGTTTTCCATCATCCAGAGGGCATCGGATACCCCCAGAGCGAGTGCTCCGCCGGAGCCGCCCTCTCCTACCAGAATCGATATCACCGGAACTTTCAGCCCGCTCATCTGAAAAAGATTGTCCGCAATCGCCTGGCCCTGTCCCCGTTCTTCGGCTCCAATGCCGCAGTAGGCACCGGAGGTATCAATGAAGCAGATCACCGGCCGGTTGAATTTCTCCGCCAGTTTCATCTGACGCAACGCTTTTCGGTAACCTTCAGGGTGAGCGGAACCAAAGTTGCGTTGGATCCGGGTTTTGGTATTGCGGCCCTTTTCCAGGGCAACGATGGTGACGGGTTTTCCATCCAGCCGGGCCAGGCCGGTGACCATGGCCGGATCATCGCCGAACTTGCGATCTCCGTGCATTTCCATGAAATCTTCGAAGATGCCCGAAACAAAGTACATGGAGGTCGGACGATTGGTGTCCCTGGCTTTTTTTACGGTATCAATGGATGACATTTAAGCACCTCCATGCAGGCTCAGGATTCGTCTGAGATAAGCTTTGATGTTGCGGCGGCTGACAATCTGGTCCAGGAAGCCCTGCTTTAGGACCATCTCGGCCCGCTGGAACCCTTCCGGCAGCTTCTTGCGGATGGTGCCTTCAATGACGCGGGGACCCGCGAAGGCAACCAGAGCTTTCGGTTCGGCCACAATGACATCGCCTTCCATGGCAAAGGAAGCGGTAACTCCGCCGGACGTCGGATCCGTCAGAACCGCAATGTAGAAGAGTCCGGCATCGCTGTGCCGGCGCACGGCAGCGCTGGTTTTGGCCATCTGCATGAGGGAGGTCAGACCTTCCTGCATGCGGGCTCCGCCGGAGGCACAGAAGCCCACCACTGGCAATCCGTGCTGTGTTGCGGTCTCAAAGATCCGGGTGATTTTTTCCCCTACCACCGAGCCCATGGAGGCCATGATGAAATTCGGCTCCATGAAAAAAAGCGCGCAGCGAAGGCCGGAGATTTCACCAATTCCAGTGATTACCGCTTCTTCTTCCCCGGTCTTTTGCCGAGCCTGTTCCAGTTTTTCGGTATAGCTGGGAAACTCCAGAAAGTTGATCGAGCGCAGGTTTGTGTCATGCTCGACAAAGGTTGCGTCATCCACGACAATGTCCAGGCGCTGCCGGGCCGTGATCCGTAGATGATGACCGCACTCGGGGCATACCATGTACCTGGCCAGAAATTCATCTTCAGGCAGATGGAACAGACATTCCGGACAGGTAACCTCTTTTTTCTTGGCGGGGCTCAGTTCTTCCTTCGGTGCAGTTTTTTCCTGCTCCGAGGTAAACAGTGTGCCGGTTTTTTCCAGCGAGTTGATGGATTTGCGGAATAATTTTTTCAGGTTCATCGATTATGTCTCCAGATCCCGGGTTGTAAAGTCACCGGCCAGAAATTTATCATTGTCCAGCAATTCCAGATAGAAGTCCATGGTGGTGTCGATGCCCTCGATGAGGAGCTCCCCCAATGCGGAACGCATTTTGCGGATGGCTTCTTCCCGGGTCGGACTCCAGACAATGAGCTTGCCTACCATGGAATCATAGTAAGGCGAAATGGAACAGCCGGAATAGATGAAGGTATCAAAGCGGACATTTGGTCCGCCCGGACTGTGCAGAAATTCGATTCGGCCAAAACTGGGGGCAAAGCCACGCTCCGGCGCTTCCGCCAGGATGCGGCATTCAATGGCATGGCCGCGCGACTGGATGGTCATATCTTCAATGGAGAGTCCTGCCGCGACGCGGAACTGCCACTGCACCAGATCCAGATCCGTCACCATTTCCGTGACGGGATGCTCGACCTGCAGGCGAGTGTTCATTTCCATGAAATAGAAATTACGGTCCTTGTCCATCAGATACTCGATGGTGCCGGCTCCCCGGTAGTTGATATTTTTGACAGCGGCTTCACTGAATCCGAACAGGCGGGCCCGCTCTTCGTCATTGATCTTCAGGCAGGGGCTCTCCTCGATCAGTTTCTGATTGCGCCGCTGTACGGAGCAGTCGCGCTCGCCCAGCACCTTGCAGTTTCCGAAGGTATCGCACAGGACCTGAACTTCGACGTGCTTGACGTTCTCCAGGAACTTCTCAACGTAGAGCGTATCGTCCATAAAGCTTACTTTCGCTTCCTGCCGGGCCATGTCCCAGAGCGAATCCAGCTCTTCCTCGGCGCGGACCAGGCGAATGCCCTTGCCGCCGCCGCCGGCTGCTGCCTTGATCAGGATGGGATATCCCACTTCCCGGGCAAATGCCTTGGCTTCAGCCGCGTTTTTGATGTCTTCCCGGCCAGGCACGACCGGTACGCCGGCTGCTTTCATGATGCGCCGGGCTTCTTCCTTGTCGCCCATCTGGAGAATGGTTTTCCAGTAAGGTCCGACGAAGACCAGTCCTTCTTCTTCGCACAGTCTGGCGAATTCCGGATTTTCCGCCAGCAGTCCGTAGCCCGGATGGATGGCGTTGCAGCCCGTTGCCTTGGCAATGGCCAGGATGGCACCGCGGTTGAGATAACTTTCGGAGACTCTGCCCGGACCGATGCAGTAGGCTTCATCCGCCATCAGGACGTGCAGGGACTCCCGGTCAGGTTCGGAGTAGACACAAACCGTTTCGATGCCCATTTCACGGCAGGCCCGGATGATCCGGACCGCCACTTCCCCTCGGTTGGCAATGAGGATTTTTGAAAACATGTCTAGTCCTCCACAACGGCAAAGGAAAGTTCGGCTTCAGAATGGACCGCGCCGTTCACCAGCACTTTGGCTTTGGCGAAATAGAACGGTTTGCGGGCCCGGGTGATTTCGGTCTGAATGGTCAGCACATCCCCGGGGCGAACCGGTTTTCGGAACTTGGCTTCCTTGATGCCGGTATAATACGGGGTTCCCTTGAGGTCCTGTCCCAGGAGCACCGCGCAGGCCTGAGCCATCATTTCACACTGAATGACGCCCGGCACCACCGGATTGCCCGGGAAATGGCCCTGCAGGAAGAATTCATCGCCGCGGACGGTATAGTGCGCGAGGCCTGTATTGTCCGCAGTCACTTCCGCCTCATCCAGGAGCAGCATCGGCTCCCGGTGGGGCATAATCTGCTTCAGCTCTTCCCGGTTCATTTCGTCACCAGGAACAGGGGCTCATTGTATTCCGCTACCTGCTCGTCCCGCTTGAGAATCTTCAGGATGGTCAGATCACTCGGGGCCTTGATCTCGTTCATGATCTTCATGGACTCGATGATGCACAGCGTTTCGCCGGCCTTGACCTTTTGCCCTTCGCGGACAAAGGATCGGGCCTCCGGTGAGGGCTTGCCGTAGTAGATGCCGGCCAGGGGGGCTTTAATGGACTCAGCTTCTTCCGCCGGAGCGGAAGGTTCCGCAGCCGCCGGGGCAGCCGCAGCCACCGGTGCCGGCGCAGCGCCGGTCATGACGATTGGGAGTTCTTTTTCCAGACAGATCTTCAGGTCTTTTTCTTCCAGGCTGATCCGGGTCAGGCCATGTTCGGTCAGGAGCCGGGCCAGCAGTGTCAGTTTATCTTCCATCATTCCACTTCCTTAATGCGATTGCTGCGTTGTGTCCGCCAAAGCCCAGCGAAGCTGAGATGGCAAAGTCGATCTCCTTGGCTTTGGCCTGATTCGGCGTGTAGTCCAGATCGCAGTCCGGATCCGGAACCTGATAGCCAACGGTGGGAGGAATTTTATTCTCATTGAGAGCCAGAACCGAGGCAATCACCTCAGCTGCGCCGGCCGCTCCGAGCATATGCCCGGTCATGGACTTGGTCGAGCTGATGGACAGCTGAGCCGCCGCTTCGCCGAATGCCTTCTTCAGCGCCAATGTTTCGGTTTTATCATTGAGACTGGTGCTGGTGCCGTGGGCATTGTAATACGTTCTGGCAGCATCTACCCCGCCGCTCTCGTCCACGCTCTGGATGATGGCCCGGGCCGATCCTGCCGCGTCGGGATCCGGCGCCGTCATGTGATAGGCGTCGCAGGTGTTGCCATAGCCCGTCACTTCGGCCAGAATGGTCGCGCCGCGGCGTCTGGCGTGCTCGAGTTCTTCCAGAACCACAACGCCGGCGCCTTCGCCGATGACAAAGCCGGAACGCTCCGCGTCAAAGGGAATGGAGGCGCGATCGGGATTCGTGGAGGTCGTCAACGCCATGCATGCAATAAATCCGGCTACGGCAATGTCCGTAATGGAAGCTTCGCTGCCCCCGGTCAGAATGATGTCGCTGTAGCCATGCTTGATGTTGCGGTAGGCTTCCCCGATTGCATTGGTCGAGGTCGCGCAGGCTGTGACGACCGGCAGGCTCGCCCCGCGCAGGTTATAGTGAATAGCGACCTGACCCGTGGCCATATTGGAGATCATGGCTGGAATCAGAAACGGGGAAACGCGGCGCGGTCCCTTGGTATCCAGATCGCGCAGACCGGCCTCGAAGGCCAGCATGCCGCCGATGCCGGAACCGATGTAGACCCCGGCCCGGTCATGATCAAATTCCGCCGTGTCCAGTCCGGCCTGGTGGAACGCCTGATCGGCGGCAGCCAGGGCGTACTGGGAGAACAGGTCAAACCGGCGCTGCTCCTTCTTGGCGATGAGATGCTCAATCTGGAAATCCTTGACTTCCGCACCCAAAGTGGCTTTATAGTCAGTGGTGTCAAACCGGGTAATGGGGCCGATGCCATGGCGGCCGGCCATCAGGCTGTCCCGGTATGCTTCGATGGTGTTGCCGATGGGCGAAATAATGCCCATGCCGGTGATTACGACTCGCTTCATAAGGATAATCCTCCGTCGATGACCAGGACCTGCCCGGTGATATAAGATGCGGCATCTGATGCCAGGAACAGACAGGCCTTGGCGACATCTGCCGGCGTTCCTTTGCGTTTCATGGGGATGGCCCCTACCATTTCTTCCTTGGCTTTTTCCGAGATATTCTGCGTCATGTCCGTTTCAATGAAACCTGGCGCAATGGCGTTGACATTGATGTTGCGGCTGGCCAGTTCCATGGCGACGGATTTCGTCAGTCCCAGAACGCCGGCCTTGGAGGCGGCATAATTGGCCTGACCCTTGTTCCCTTTCAGACCCACAATGGAAGACAGGTTGATGATCTTGCCGCTGCGCTTCTTCATGAGGATGGGATACAGGTGCTTCATGAAATTGAACGTGCCCTTCAGATTGACATCGATGACCTGATCAAAATCAGCTTCCTTCATGGAAAGCATCAGGCCATCCCGGGTAATTCCCGCGCAGTTGATGAGAACGTCGATGGTGCCAAAGACTTTGACAACCTCTGCCACGGTTTCCCCGGCAGCTGCAAAGTCGCTGACATCACAGGCGAACTCCCGGAACGAATCTGACAAGAGATCTCTAACTTCCTGGGGCAGTTCGCGGCCCGAATGGATGATCGCCACCCGCGCCCCTTCCCGGTGAAACGCCTTAGCGGTTTCTAACCCGATGCCGCGGCTGCCGCCGGTCACCAGGACAACTTGATCCTTAAACATGAAATTCCTCCATTTTTTGCTTGAATCGTGCCAGGCTCTCCCGATCGGAGATACCGGCCACCAGAATGTCTTCGCCGGGCAGAATCCGGCTGATGAGTCCCTGCAGGGTTTTTCCGTAGCCGGTTTCGATGAAGATCCGGACGCCCTGCCGGTAAAGTTCCTGTACCATGAGCGTAAAGCGGACCGGCTGGATCACCTGACAGGCAATCCGGCTGCGGATCTCGGATTCATCCGAGGGATAAACCATGGCATCCAGATTGGACAGGACAGGATAACGCAAGGGATGCAGCACCAGGGAGTCCAGTTCTCTGGCCAGCGCGTCATGGGCACTCTGCATGAACTCACTGTGGAAGGCTCCCCGCACATTCAGCGGGATGACCTTGCCGCCCAGACTCTTGAGTTCTGCGATGGCAGTCTGCAGCTGGCTGCGTTCACCTGAAATGACGGTTTGTTTCGGGGAGTTGTAATTGACGCACCAGACCTGGCTGAAGTTGGCCAGAGCGGCTTCGATGCCGGCAGGATCCAGTCCGTTGACTGCTGCCATGCCTCCGTCCTGATCGTCACATGCCGCCTACATGCCCTGGGTTCTCACGGCCAGAAGATGGTTCGCATCCGCCCGTTCAAAGGCCTCTGCCCACCTTGCCCCCCCCACCTCCCCCCGCGAACACCCCGCCCAAACACCCCGCTCTCTT
>JABNAD010001232.1_pt1 | contig 10120 bp, 10 predicted proteins | sample 7240381 | NCBI WGS metagenome assembly JABNAD01 (sample SAMN11332834, study PRJNA596920) | anaerobic digester metagenome | biome: digested sludge; isolation source: digested sewage sludge-derived enrichment culture grown on H2/CO2 | place: Germany: Goettingen | reverse complement strand
CCTTATCCACGGAACATAAAAATGAACATTGAAGAATATCACTGGGTAGATTTTATCTAGCTCATATTAGTATAATTCACAGATATAAAATCCCAAAAATCTAATCGGATATCTACTATCACAGTATAATAATTGATAATTGTAAAGGACATCCTATATACCTTAATGAAGTTTTATTGATGGCAATACAATTTCGGCTTTCAGACCACTACTGCTATCGCTGGATAAAATGAAATGTCCCTTATGTGCTTTTACAATTCTTGCAACCATTGGCAGTCCAAACCCATGCCCATTCTGTCGAGGACGTTTTCTTTTAGAAGAATAGGGTAGTTCCAATAGATCAGCAAGTTCATTTTGGGGAATTCCCTTGCCTTTATCATCTACGATGAAACTACAAGTGTTATTGTCTGCATCAAAAGATGTTTGTAACAGTATCAGGCAACCGTCAGGATTATGATTAATGCTGTTTTGTACCAGATTAGTTACGGCTCGTGTTAATAGCTGCTCATCTCCCATGACCTGTGCGTTTTCATCTAAAATAGCTACTTCCAACATAAAGCGCTCATCTAATCCGCCATTCAGAAATTCGGAAGCGATTTGTCTTGCTAATACTGATAGGCGAATAGCCTTTTTATTAAGAGGTTGCATTTCATATTCCAGCATTGAGACCAGATTTAGGTCGCTAACAAGAGAGCTCAGTTTTTCTGCCTGCTGCCGGATGATACCTGCTTGCTGCCTTTGTTCTGTTGGAATATCACTATTTTCCTCCATATTACTTGCATATCCAAGTATCATGGAAAGAGGCGTTCGAATATCGTGTGAAATACCCGCAATCCAATTTGAACGAGCTTCGTCTCTGGTTTGCAAACTATCGTTTTTTTGTTTTAATAAAGCTGAGGTACGGTTTACACTTTGTGCAAGGTTGGCTAAAACTCCTTTTGGCTCTACATATATATTTTTATCTTCAGCAAGATCTTGAATACCTTGAGTTAGCGGATGGATAGATCGAATTAATCTAGAACCGATGAAAAGAGAAAAAAGTAATGCAAGGGCAATATTTCCAACCAGTAAGGAAATAATTCGCAGCGGTAAAGAAGATACCCAGCTTGTTGGAAGTATATGCTGGTATTTTGTCATGCCTTCTTTTGGGTATCCGACAACTACCAACCCTTCATCATGTTGCCACACAAAAACAGGATAATCCTTCAAGTAGTAACGAGTAAATTTGGCCACGTCAACCAAAGAATATGTTTTATTTAGTTCTTCAGGAAGCATATAATCCCATGCTACGTGTCCTGTATTGTCAATCAGCATTGCCCATCCATTATTCTGTTTCAACAGTTTCACTGAGGAAGAATCTAAGGAATAGGAGTTGGACGATGAATGCAATCCTTCTGCTACGTTTTGAACAACAGCACTAGGAGCGTTTACATCGTTCATACCTTTGGACACCCAGGCAGCGATCAGAATAAAATTGAAAATTAAGAGAAGGAGGGAAATAATAATGGTTGAACCAATAAAGCGTCTTAAAATTCGTATTGTTCCCTCCATTTTTACACCCCCTGAACCATCAACTTATACCCTAACCCTCTAATGGTAAGCAAATATTCTGGACTGGATGGGTTAGCCTCAATTTTTTCACGGATACGTCTGATATGGACCATAAGTGTATTTTGGTACCCATAATAATCGTCCCCCCATGCAGCTTGGCAAAGAGCATCGCTGGTTACGATACGATTTCTGTTTTCATAAAGCTTTAATAGCAATATAAGTTCTTTTGCTGTCAAAGGATATTCAGTGGTGCCATCTCCAACAATACCACCTTCTAAATTAATAGTACGATCTCCTAATCGGAAAGCAGGACGTTGCTCCTGTTTTGGCGGTGAATAAACCCTTCTCAGAATTGCCGTTAGACGAAGAATTAGTTCTCGTGGCAAAAATGGTTTTGCAATATAGTCATCAGCACCAAGGCCAAGCCCCAATAGACGATCCTCATCCTCTCCTCTTGCTGATAAAAAAAGGACAGGCATATTTGATATTTGTCGCAAGGAGGACAGAAGGGAGAAACCGTCTCCATCTGGCAGCATAACATCTAAAATTGCAATGTCTGGTTTTACAGACCGACAGGCTTCTAAAGCCTCAGCGCAATTAGAGGCCTTATAAATGCGCATAAAGCCCTCTTTACGTAAGAAACTATCAATCATATTTCTTATTTCATGCTCATCATCTACGATGAGCAATTTTTTATTCTTTATATCATTCATACAATATCACCCACATTAATTATATATTACTTTAATTATTAGTCCACCCTTACAGTGTTATTTTTTATGATTTAAGGTTGGCGTAAGGTCAATGTCAGCTTAAAGAAAGGTTGATTATTTATACTATAACCTAGGAAAAGAACAATAAACCTAACAAAATGGAGGAAATAGATATGAATCTCATTGTTTATACTCATAATCTTTCCAAACGTTATGGCGATACCTATCGTGTGAAAGATGTAAATTTGGAAGTGTCTGAAGGAGATATTTATGGGTTTCTTGGTCCTAACGGGGCAGGAAAATCAACTACATTAAAAATGATTTTGGGGCTAACACAGCCCACTGATGGAGAAGTGAGGGTGTTTGGAAAGGATCTTGGCGCAAACCGCCAGCTTATTTTGAGCGAAACCGGCTCTCTCATAGAATCTCCATCTAGTTATGGGCACCTTACAGGATTAGAAAATTTGCGTGTTATTCAAAGGCTCAAGAATGTGCCAAATAAGAATGTGTTGGAGGCTTTAAAAATTGTCCGATTAGAAAATCAAAAGGATAAAAAAGTGGAACAATATTCCTTGGGGATGAAGCAACGTTTGGGGATTGCCATGGGACTCTTGTCCTTTCCAAAGCTATTGATTTTAGATGAGCCTACAAATGGTCTTGATCCTGCTGGTATTGGTGAAATCAGAGAATTGATTAAATGTCTGCCCCAGCGTTACGAGATGACAGTGTTGATTTCCAGTCATTTGCTTTCTGAAATTGAACAGATGGCAACCGCAGTGGGTATTATCAACGACGGAATGTTGATGTATCAAGGTAGTATGGAAAATTTAAAAAATAAAAATCGACCAACAATTTCGTTAAAGACAAAGAACAATAAGTTAGCGTATCAGTTGCTTTGCGATAAAGGCTTTTCTCCCCAAGAACGAGAAGACGCTTTGGTATTTGAATACATGACGAACAGACAGGTGGCGCTGGCAAATAGAAGCTTAGTTGAAGCTAATATTGATGTGTTGCGTATTGAAGAACACAAGATGAATTTGGAGAGCATTTTTTTGGATATTACAGGAAAGGGGCATAGCTTGTAATGAAAATGGTTGGTCTTGAATGGTACAAATTGCGTCATAAGCATCTGTTTTTGATGGTAACATTATTTTCATTCGTGGAAATTGGATGGGCATTCATGGCATCTAGTATGTCGATTTCACGAAATCCGGATAATGCTCGATGGGAGTTGCTAATTGCCATGTTATCATCTATGAATGGTCTATTCCTACCCATTCTCTCAGCGATATGTGTATCTCGCATCTGTGACATGGAGCATAAAGGGGACATGTGGAAGCTATTATTTACTACTTCAGTAAGGCGTAGGCAACTCTATGGAGCAAAATATATTTCTGCGACTATCGTCATATTGTGGGCATCCATACTACAAGTGATTGCTATTATAGCATTTGGTATTATGAATGATATTGAACAGCCTGTGCCATTATTTTTAATAATCCTTTTCTTTATAGGGACGGGTTTAACCAATATGGTGGTGATAGCATTACAGCAATGGGTATCCATGGCAGTAAAAAACCAAGCTTTTGCATTATCCCTTGGTATGGTAGGTGGATTCATTGGGTTAGTAGCGGACATGCTGCCGTCTGGATTACATAAGATTTTTGTATGGTCTTACTACACGGGGTTAAGCCCCATTACACAAAGCTATATAAGTGAAAAAATGCAGTTTATTGTACGTGATATAAGTTCATTACTGCCTACCGCAGGGGTGCTGATTGTATCTGGAATTGGGATTTATTTGGCGGGGTGCTTTCATGTATCCAGCCAGGAAGTATAAGGAGGGTTAATTATGTTAAGACGTTGTATTTCTGCAGAATGGATGAAATTACACCATTCCCATATATGGATAATCCTGATGATACTTCCCATAATAAGTGTTTTGATTGGCTGTGCTAACTTTTATATGAACCAAGGCGTACTAACAAAAGAATGGTACAGTCTATGGTCTCAAGTGGGTTTGTTTTATGGAGAATTCTTCTTTCCCATTCTTATTGCTATTTGCTGCGCATACATGTGGAGACTGGAGCATCATAATAAGAACTGGAATATGATCATGACTGCACCCGTGTCAACAACTAGTATCTTTTTAGCCAAATTGATAGTAGTCGGCGTACTAATGATTTTTGTTCAACTTTTCTTTTTTATATTATATTTTTTAGGAGGTAAATTGGCTGGTATAACCTCGGAACTTCCAGGGGAATTATTTGGATGGCTACTCCGTGGATGCATATCAGCCCTTACAATCAGCGCCTTGCAATTAGCTTTGTCTAGGGGTATCCGCAGCTTTGCTGCTCCGATTGGAATTGGTTTGTGTGCTGTTTTCATTGGTCTAGGTATGTATGTCATGCACTTGGGATTGTTTTTCCCCCATTCACTACTCACTACCGGTATGGGGGTACTCAGTCAAACAAGTCTTTCGCCTAGAGAGAACCTTTTGTTCATTATGATGAATCTGCTGTATCTTATTATTATTAGCGTAGGTGCAATACATCGGATGGGTAAATCTGATATAGTTGCTTAAAACAGAAAGGATGTCATTTAATGAAAACTAAAACAAAACTGCTAGTTGCCGGTTTATTCATTATTATTTTTGGAGGGGGTTCGATTTTCTTTTTTAATCCTGATCGGCTTACTCCGGAAAATCCAAAAGGGAAAACCAGTTATTATACTATGATAATTAATGATGATGATATGAAGTTAAACGACTCGCAAAGATATGAATATACTTTAGATGCTTATAACGAGAAGGCAAAAAAGAAATCTCTTACCTTTACCAGTAATAAGCAACTGAGAGAAGGGGCGTATTTAGAGTTGTACGTTGCACCGTTTCGTGGAGTTACCTACTGGCAAGAGACTCAGTTGGATGAACTACCTGACCAAGTCAAGAGTATTTTTACAACTGAGCCTACGCTATAAATAATTGTAGGGTATGAAATGGTTGACGCATATTCAGGAATTTTAAACAGCTTCAGATTAGGCAGCAAATCTAATTTTGAATGTAAGACGACCAATATGGATTGTTGTCATCAAATAATTCAGATACAATTTTTGCAATTTCATCAGAGGATTCCTTTGCTCCGGTGGATAGCCAATGAAAGAGAATATTACAGAAACCTCCAATTATAAAAGCTGATTTATATTGGAAATTGCTTGGTATTTGTTCATGGAATTCTGTATAAATCGTAGGAATAAATTCATTAGTTACTTTTAATATTAGGCTCATAAGAATGTTGTTTTTATGCAAAGCCAGAAGAAATTCTAAATGCTCTTTCCAAAAGTCAAATTGCGCTTTTGCCATACTGTGAATGGTGCGAACCTTTACATATTTAAGAGTAGCTAAAAATTCACTCTGCAATGTTGCTATGTAAAATTCCATTACATCATCTTTATCCTTAAAATTGCGATAAAAAGTACGTCTATCTAATTGAGCGTTTTTACAGATTTCTGTTACAGTGATTTCATCGTAAGACTTGCGATTCATCAAATCAAGTAAAGATTCTAAAATCCATTTTTGAGATTTAATAGCGAGTGTATGCGTACTTCTAACCATAACGACCTCCTAATGCCACAAATAATATGTAAATGTAGCTAGTTGCTTGGGATAATTGAATAGCATCTTTGCTTATATTATAATCATATTATAAAGACGCCACAAGTGTAGCGAGTGAAAAAGGAGGTTGTATTTCATGAAAAAGTATGTTCTTATTACAGGTGCTTCATCGGGGATTGGAAAATCCTATGCGGAAATGTATGCTCAAAAAGGGAATAACTTAATTATAGTTGCTCGTTCAGAAGATAAATTAAAACAATTAGCTAGAGAACTTGAATTAAAATATAAAGTGAATATTGAAATCATTGTCATGGATATTTCCCTTGAATATGCTGCAAAAATTCTATATGAAGAAATTGAGAAACGCCACTTAAATGTAAATGTTTTGGTGAATAATGCTGGTTTTGCCACGAAAGGACTATTCAATAAAATTGATTTTGATCAACAGCATAAAGAAATATTATTGAATATGGCAACCCTTACAGAACTTACATATTTGATTCTTGGAGATATGTGCGAAAAGAAGCAAGGGACCATTATTAATATTGCATCTGCTGCGTCGTTTAATCCATTACCTTATTCAGCCGTATATGCTGCTACTAAGGCATATGTTTTATCACTAACAGAAAGTTTGAGTTATGAATATAAAAAATATGGTATTAGAGTTTTAGCCGTATGTCCAGGGGCAACGGATACTCATTTTTTTGATAACTTTGGTGCAGTAACTAATAATCTGCGTAGACCTGAGGATGTTGTAAATACAACTTTTCATGCTCTAGAGAATGAAAATAAAATTATATGCACAGATGGTATGTTTTGCAACCTTCAAGTCCTACTACATAGAATATCAACTCGAAAACATGCACTGAAATTCATGGGAAAGGCTGGCGAAAAAACTTGGGGTGGCAAATAACCTAAGGCAACATCATTTGTCAGGCCAATCGTTTTGCAAAATAGAAAGAGGACTGAAAAATTAAAGTACTTTCATTAAGGGAAACACAATTGGCTGTATCTGGAGCTTCTTGAATATCCGAAAGGGTGGTTATGGACGATGAAACAGCAAAGGAGGAAGCGAAAATTAAGGATTTTATCATATGCAACAAAGCATAGATAGTACTGGGAATTATATTATCAAAATATCGGTAAAAAAGTATTGACAAAATAGCTAACAGTAAATATAATAAACAGTATTAGATAATATGTTGATATGAGAAGGTGATAAATTGGATATTGAGCAGATGGCACAAGAGTATATGGAAGCGATGTTTCACATGCGAAAGGTGAACTCACACAAGGAGATTCATAATTCCGTCCATGGAGAAAATTTTGTACTCCTTTTCGTTTCTCAAAATGGAGGAAAAGCAATTCCCAGTGATATCAGTAATGAGATGGGGATTTCTTCGGCAAGGGTAGCTGCAGCACTCAATAGTCTGGAAAAAAAAGGGCTTATCATAAGAAGGATTGACGCGCAGGATCGGAGAAGAATTTTAATTGACTTAACAGATTCTGGCAAAGAACAAGTAAAAAACCATTATCAAATGGTTATGAACATGGTAAAGAATATGCTCCAGTATCTTGGAGAGAATGATGCAAGAGAGTTTTTACGAATCATGAAAAGACTTGCAGAAAAAGGGCCAGAAGGTTTTAAATAATATGCAGCCACAGGTGTGGCTGCATATCTTCTGACCCAATACCTAACAATATTAGATTATAATACCATTAGCAAAGGGAGAATGAACATGATAAAGCTATTAAAACGTTTCGATATATCAGAATGGATTCAGGTGTTAATCAGTTTGATATTCATTGTGGCACAGGTCTGGTTAGACCTAAAGCTTCCTGATTATATGTCCGAAATTACAAGATATTCACAGATGCCCGGTGGTGAAATGTCGGATATATGGATGGCTGGGGGCAAAATGATGCTTTGTGCCATGGGTAGTTTAGTATCATCAATCACAGTAGGTTTTTTTGGAGCGAGAATAGCAGCATCTTATTCTAGAAGAATAAGGAGCCTTCTGTTTACAAAAGTTGACTCTTTTTCTATGGAAGAAATGAATCGTTTTTCAACAGATAGTTTGATTACAAGGTCAACAAATGATGTTACACAAGTTCAGCAATTTATTACAATGGGATTGCAGATGCTAATTAAAGCACCAATCATGGTGGTGTGGGCCTTAATAAAGATTTCGGGAAAAGGATTTGAATGGACAGTTGCAACGGGTGTGGTTGTAGGGATTATGGCGACGGTAATTGCCTTAATTATGGTGTTTGTAATGCCTAAGTTTCGTAAAATGCAGGTGCTCACAGACAATTTGAATCGGGTTACAAGAGAAAATCTTACAGGGCTACGTGTAGTGAGGGCATATAATGCAGAAAGTTATCAGGAAAAGAAGTTTGAGGGTGCAAATCAAGAGTTGACTTCTACTCAATTGTTCGCAAATCGAGGCATGGCGGTTATGATGCCCATGATGACAGCACTAATGAGTGGGCTGTCGCTGGCAATTTATTGGATTGGTGCATATCTGATTAATGGAGCACAAGCAATGGATCGGCTAATGCTTTTTTCCAATATGGTGGTGTTTTCATCCTATGCAATGCAAGTAATTATGTCATTTATGATGCTGGTAATGATATTTGTAATGTTTCCTAGAGCTTCCGTGTCTGGAAAGCGTATTAATGAAGTATTGGATACAGAAGCTACCATTTTGGATGGAGATAAATGTCAAGGGAAAGATGGCTTAATAGGTGATGTTGAATTTAAAAATGTTAGCTTTAAATATCCAGGGGCTGCCGATTATGTTCTGGAGAATATCAGTTTTACTGCAAAGAAGGGGGAAACGGTAGCATTTATTGGATCCACTGGTAGCGGAAAAAGTACTTTAGTAAGTCTGATTCCAAGATTTTATGAGGTTACAAGTGGTGAAGTAATCGTAGATGGAATAAATGTAAAGGAATATAAACATGAAGAATTATATAACAAGATTGGATATGTTCCTCAAAAAGCTGTTATGTTCCGTGGCACAGTAAGTAGTAATGTAGGTTTTGGTGAAAATGGAAAGCAAAAGCCAGAGCAAAAAGAGATTGAGGCTGCTATAAAGATTGCACAGGGAAGTGATTTTGTAGAAAAAATGGATCAGCAATACGAAGCAGTGATTTCTCAAGGGGGTACCAATGTGTCAGGTGGACAGAAACAACGTTTGGCCATTGCCCGGGCTGTTTGCCGAAAACCGGAAATGTATATTTTTGATGATAGCTTTTCAGCTTTGGATTATAAGACTGATCGAATCCTGAGGTCTGCTCTAAAAAAGGAAACGGCCGGTGTAACAAGCCTGATTGTTGGACAACGAATTGGCACGATTATGGATGCCGATCAAATTATTGTTCTGGATGAGGGGAAAATTGTTGGCAAGGGAACACATAAAGATCTTTTAAATACCTGTGCCGTATATAGAGAGATTGCTATGTCACAGCTGAGCGAGGAGGAGTTATTAGCATGACTGAAAAGAGAGAAAAGCGAAATACACAAGCAGGTCACATGGGGAAAGGTTCCATGGGGGTGCCTGTAGAAAAATCGAAAAATTTTAAAGCAACAATGGTAAGACTATTAGAATACAGTAAAAGATACTTACCTGTTATAATACTTGCTTTGATAGCAGCCATGGCAGGAACGTTGCTACAGATTGTAGGGCCTGATAAATTAAAAGAACTGACCAATGAAATCATGAAGGGCTTGCCGGCCTTAGTTGAAGGTACCACGGTGATTGGAAGTATAGACATGAAAGCCATTTCTAAAATAGCCTGGACTTTGTCATTGCTTTATGGTATTTCTTTTTTACTTAGTTATTTACAAAGCTTTATAATGGCCACGGTGACTCAGGTGATTTCTAAAAAAATGCGTACAGATATATCGCAAAAAGTGAATCGTCTGCCTTTGAAATATTTTGATTCCACCAGCATTGGTGATGTATTAAGTCGCGTTACCAATGATGTGGATGCCATTGGACAGACTTTAAATCAAAGTGTTGGTACACTAATTACTTCTGCAACGATGTTACTTGGATCCTTGGTTATGATGTTTTATAATAGCTGGATTTTAGCACTGACTGCAGTGGGTGCAAGCTTTTTTGGATTCACCTTTATGATGATAATTATGAAGGTTTCTCAGAAATATTTTAAGGAGCAACAGGCAGAGTTAGGCAATATAAATGGTCATATTGAAGAGGTCTATACGGGGCATAAT
>JABNAD010001230.1_pt1 | contig 10121 bp, 4 predicted proteins | sample 7240381 | NCBI WGS metagenome assembly JABNAD01 (sample SAMN11332834, study PRJNA596920) | anaerobic digester metagenome | biome: digested sludge; isolation source: digested sewage sludge-derived enrichment culture grown on H2/CO2 | place: Germany: Goettingen | reverse complement strand
TGGATATCGAGGTTCCCATTAATTGCGAAGCAAAAGTATATCTGCCTCAGGAAACGGATTATACCAACGTAAAAAGCGGGAAATACAGTTTCAAAAAAAAATTAAGTGATCTTTCCCGTTAACAATACGTAACGTGCAACAGAAGGAATTGATCAGATGTAAAACGATGAACATCAACATTTTTTCAAACAACAATAAAAAAATAATTTATCCGTGGTGCAGCAGTACAAATTCGTTTTTTATTCGATTGAGTGTTTCGCCTGGATACAGTGTTCGCAGCCGGATCAATGTTGTACAAACCCACTGAAAACAACAGATGGATGGGACATTCATTCCCATTGGGGATCCTTTTTAGATCTTTGCAAGATTTGCTGGAAGCATCATCCAAATACAATAAATAAACAATTCATTAATTATAACAGTACTATTTGAAACTTTTTTATGAAAAAAATCTTAATTACTTTATCGCTAATCGTTGCTCTTGCAACCAATACAACTGCTCAGTTGAATATTCTGAAGAATCAATTTAAACAGAACCTGCAACAGGATGAAATTACCAGAAGCTATGTAACACCCGTAAAAATCATCTGGCAATCAGATACAGAAGGGAAGCAGGTAATCAATCCAGAAGTACTCCTGACCCACTTTGACGGTCAACTTTCAACCAGCGGTGCGGGAATGTGTATGCTCAGATCGGATGATAATAAACAAGCTTCCGTCTTGCTGGATTTCGGTACTGAACTGTACGGAGGCATTGAGATTGCGGCAGCAATCAGGGGGGAAAAGAAACCGATCAAGGTCAGGGTTCGCCTGGGTGAGTCGGTGTCGGAAGCCATGAGTGATGCCATCGACAACAGCCGCCCCGGGATGCAGTCGGCCACCAACGAACACTCACTGAGGGATTTCACGTTGGAAATACCTTGGTTGGGAACCGTTGAAATCGGTAACTCGGGCTTTCGCTTTGTACGCATCGACCTGCTGGATAAGGAGGTAGAACTTCCCCTGCGGGCTGTAAGGGCAATTGCACGATACCGGGATATTCCCTACTTGGGATCATTCAAATCCAGTGATGAACGGTTGAATAAAATCTGGGAAACGGGAGCCTATACCGTACACCTCAACATGCAGGATTACCTGTGGGACGGGATAAAACGTGACCGGCTGGTCTGGGTAGGAGATATGCATCCTGAGGTGATGACCATCAACAGCGTTTTTGGAGACAATGAAGTAGTGAGGAAGAGTCTCGACTTCGCCCGGGATACCACTCCTCTGCCAGGATGGATGAACGGAATCTCCTCTTATTCGCTCTGGTGGATCATTCTCCACAGAGACTACTATTTACACCAGGGTGACATGGCTTATCTGAAAGCACAACAAAGCTACCTCAAAAAACTCATTCCCCAGATTACATCCAGGGTTTCAGGAGGAAAGGAAAACCTGGATGGGGGCCGTTTTCTTGACTGGCCAACAGCAGAAAACGAAGCGGTAATCCATTCAGGCTTGCAGGCCCTTACTTTGCTGACCATGGAGGCTGGCGCCGATATTGCTACCTGGTTAGGTGATCAGGAATTGAAAAACCTCTGTGCAAATACAGCCAAAGCACTTAAGAAACACGCCCCATCCGACCAGGGAAACAAACAGGCGGCAGCGCTACTATCGCTGGTGAATCTCATACCTTCGAAAAAAGCGGCAGATGTGATTCTTAAAGATGGGGCAAACGATTTTGCCACCTTCTACGGGTATTACATGCTGGAAGCCCTGGCCAAGGCAGGGAAGCATCAGGAGGCCATGGACATCATTTCTGACTACTGGGGAGCAATGCTTGACCTGGGTGCCACCACCTTCTGGGAAAACTTTGTATATGCGGAAAGGGTGAATGCAACAAGAATCGATCAGTTATCCATCTCTGACAAGTTCGATATCCACGCCGATGGAGGCGCCCATTGCTACATCGGTTTACGGGGCAGTCTTTGTCACGGATGGGCTTCCGGACCCACGTCTTGGCTCACGGCTCATGTATTGGGAATCAAAGTAATGGAGCCGGGATCCAAAGTGATACAAATCCGTCCCAACCTCGGTAATCTTCAATATGCAGAAGGAACTTACCCAACGCCGTATGGCATTATAAAAGTGAAACATGTGAAACAGGCAAACGGGAAAGTGACCAGTGAGATCGAAGCTCCGGATGAGATAAAAATCATCCGGTAACAAACTTAAAAGTTTTTAGCCCCATCATCATATGTACAAGCAACTCTCGTTTCTCTTTTTGTGGCTTTGCTGGATACAACTCTCAGCGAACAGTTCTTCCCAAAAGATTGTCAACATTGCCCATCCCTCATGGGGGACGACAGTAACTGCGTCGTCAACATATTCCTCACAACACGGTGTTTATAACCTGACCGATGATCGGTTTGAAAAAGGATACAGTTGGCTCAGCGGAGACAATGTTCCGTATCCCCAAACAGTGACTTTCAGTTTTGATAAACCGTGTACCCTTTCCCAGATCAACCTGTATCAATCTTCCTGGATCGGGAGCATGTATCACACCAAGGAATTCTGTGTTGAAGGGTCTGTGGACGGGGACAAGTTTACGGTAATTGCCAGGGGAGAACTGCCCGACAAGTCGAATGCAAGATGGAGCTATAAAACCGGAGAAAAGCAATACCGTAAAGTTCGCATTGTGATTACCAGCGGTTATGCGCCGGCACAGAGCTGCGGTCTGGGAGAAGTACAACTGCTGGCATCTGTACCTCACGACAGGGAACCGTTACCTAATCAGATTAGCGAAACTATTGACTGGGTCACTTTCCGGGGATTTTTCCGGATGACCATCGGATTGGAACCCGCTGCCGGTCTGTGGGTCTTTCATCGGGAGACAAGCGATACATCACCTTCTGGCAAGTACACCAGCGGAGATTATGAACTGGTCATCACCGAATCTTCTCCCGACTCCCTGTCCAGGATTATCCGATGGGACATAAAAAGGAAGGGAGGGCAACCGTTTAAGGTCACGGATAACGCAATTGAATGCAAAACCAGCTATTCGGGCGTTTATAAGCTTTTCACCCCTCATCGGATGAGCCAGCAAAATTATTTTGTGGACTTGCCATTTCGCCTCAACCACATTGCAACAGTCCATGACAACTATCCGGCCGTATGGATGCAGGATACAGATGGGAAGAACACCCTTACGTTGGGGTTGATAGACCAACAACCATATACGGTGATTGAAGGATCCACCTATGATACTGCCAATGGTGGGGAAGCGCCCGGTATAGCCAACAGCTACGTCCGGGTGCTTTTTCGCCAGCAGACACCCTTGGCAGGTAACGGTGTAAGGCAATATAGCGATGCGTTGTACCTCAATGCAAACCCCCGACAAGAATGGTACGACGCCTTAAAAGCATATAGTCAAGCTGTCGACAAAGAACGTTTGTTTATTCCCGGAAAAATAAGTGAATGGGCAATGAATCCTATGTGGCATTCGTGGTATGCGCATGCAGACAACATAGACGAGGAAAAAATCCGGAAAGACGCCATCCTGGCAAACCAATTGGGTATGAAAACCATTCAAATAGATGCGGGATGGAACATTCCATCCGGACAAAATTATAGTTTCGATAACGAGGGGGATTATTTTTTTTCGGATCGTTTTCCTAGAGGAGCGGCAATGATCCGGGAAATACACCAATCGGGCCAACGTGTTGTTTTGCATGTGGCGCCCCTGATTATGGGTAAAAACGCCAAGGCTTGGCAGGAGATGAAGGATTGCCTGATAAAAGTAGACGGAAATGCAACCCCCTACCTCGATCCAAGGCTTAAAAAGGTGCATGACTACCTGGTCTCTTCCTGGGACTTTCTCTTCCGGACCTATGATATTGACGGCTTATGGTACGATTTCCTAGAGTTTCCCAACGATGCGGACCAACCGGATCACACACGGGATTTGATCTCCTCTGATATCTATTCGGCCTATACCCGGCTGATGCAATCACTTTACGATAAAGCCATGGAATTGAATCCGGATGCGGTGATTATTCTCCGCAGGCCTTATGCCAACCTGAATGCAAAATCCTACTCCTCGCATGTATGGCCCATGGATGTTCCACAGGACTACAATATGAATCGCAGAGATGTGCTCTTTATGAAAACACTGGGGGACGGAGTGCTTACACACGCCTGCTGCACCAGTTGGGCTATCAGCGAGAGTGACGTAAATGTTGCTCGCCAGATGGCTAGTATATCGCTGGCAGGGGTGCCCGCCCTCTCGAACATATTGACCGGTTCTCCGCCCGGACACGATACAATTATCAAAAAATGGCTGCAGTTTTACGAAGCAAACAAGCAAGATCTGATCTTGGGGACGATGACACCTTTGCTGCCCACCCCTCCTTCCGCGGCAATAAAGATAGAAGGAAACCAAAAAACATTTTTTGGTTTTTTCGAAGCGATCCCCGGCCTGGTTGAAGCTTCGTTCAGGAGTGACACGGTAGTTATTGTCAATGCCTTCAGGGACAGGACTACTACCCGTGTAGAGGGAATAAAGGAAGGAAAGTGGATGTCAACCATTTTCGATCCCTATTGGAATCCTGTCGGTTCGGCATTGCACACAACGGATGCATCCGGAGGAATCAATCTGGATGTCAACGGTAGAGAGGCATGCCATACCGTTATCCTGACCAAAATGAGCAATTGAATGTACCTAAAAGATAATCGCCATACCCATAATATAAATTTCCTGAACCTACGTTCCGGGGAGTGGTTGTTGAGAAAGCCGGAAGATATAGTATTAGATGCCCGTACCCAGATATAAACTCCGGACAATGGCCCGTGGATAGCTGTCATCCAGAATCATTGATCCTGTAACATGTAAAAACAAAAAAATAGCTGAAAAAATGAAAACTTATTGCTCCTTTCTGTTTATCCTGTTTTTTTTCTGTGTCGCAACCATACAGGCGCAAAGTATTGAACACCTCAAAAAAGGCTTTTTATCTCCTCCCGATTCCGCAAAGCCGGGTGTATACTGGTATTTCATGGATGGAAACCTCACGAGGGAGTCGATGACAAAGGACCTGGAGGCGATGAAAGCGGCAGGGATCGGGAACCTGATGTTTCTTGAGGTGAACGTGGGTGTCCCCCGGGGGAAGGTTGACTTTTTCAGCGAAGAGTGGCAGCTCCTGTTTACCCATGCCGTGAAAGAAGCTGAACGGCTGGGTATTGAAATTTCGCTGGGGCTGGGGCCAGGCTGGACCGGAAGCGGTGGCCCCTGGGTCAAGCCGGAAGAATCGATGAAGCATATCGTGGCCGGATCCGTAACCGTCAGCGGCGGAAAAACGATTAACATCACCCTACCGGTGCCATTGCCGAAAAATCCCTACTTTGGCATACCGGATGAGATGAAAAAGCAATGGGAAGCATATTACGAGGACATTGCGCTGCTGGCTATTCCACAGAGTGGAATAAGGGATTCCATCCCGGACATCGATGAAAAAGCGCTCTATTATCGTCCACCCTATACCTCATTGCCAGGAGTCAAACCCTATTTTACTACAGCAGAACAGTATCCTTCAATGAAAGGTGAAGCGATAGACAGATCCCGCATCATTGACCTCACCCATTTGATGGATCGTGAAGGTAGACTCCGTTGGGAAGCCCCTCCGGGAGAATGGACCATCATGCGTTTTGTAAGCCGGAACAACGGTGCATCTACAAGGCCCGCTCCGCTACCTGGACTGGGATTCGAGTCTGACAAGTTTGACAAAGAATACCTGAATAAACATCTCGATCATTTTGTAGGTTCTTTGTTGTCAAAAATTGGAACGCCCGACAAACACAAAACGGGTGGATTAAAAAGATTACATATGGACAGCTGGGAAATGGGGGCACAGAACTGGAGCCACCGTTTTAGAGAGGAGTTTACCTCGCGACGAGGGTACGACCCCTTGCAGTTTTATCCTGTTTTTAGCGGAATCACAGTACAAAGCCGCGAAATAAGCGAACGATTTCTCTGGGATTTACGATTGACCGCTCAGGAACTGGTAATCGAGAATCACGCAAAGGAAGCGAAGAGATATGCCCGGAAGCACCAGATGGGCTTTTCCATAGAGCCCTATGACATGAATCCTACCGCTGACCTGGAACTGGGAGATGTGGCTGACGTGCCGATGTGTGAATTCTGGAGCAAAGGCTATGGCTTCAATGCAGCATTTAGCTGTATTGAAGCAACCTCCATTGGGCACATTAACGGAAGTTCCATTGTAGCGGCAGAAGCGTTTACTGCCGATCCGGGCGAGGGATGGAAACAGTATCCGGGAGTAATGAAAAATCAGGGAGACTGGGCACTGGCTTCAGGAATCAATCGCTTTGTATTCCATACCTTTCAAAACCAATTTCTGAATGACTCACTGAAACCGGGAGCAACCATGGGCCCCTACGGTGTACATTGGGACAGAAACCAGACCTGGTGGCCGATGGTCAATGCATATCACGAATACTTATCGCGCTGTCAGTATATGCTGCAACAAGGAAGAAGTGTTGCAGACATTCTCTTTCTCACTCCCGAAGGTGCACCCCACGTCTTTACCCCTCCCGCTTCTGCAATGTCGGGCTCAGACACCATACCCGACCGGAAAGGATATAACTTTGATGGAGTTGCCCCCGGTCAACTGTTGAGGGCTGATGTGGAGAACGGGGAAATCGTTTTCCCGAGTGGTGCAAGGTACCGCATACTGGTACTGCCCCTGATAAAGACAATGACCCCCGCCCTGTTGCGAAAAATTGAAACCCTGATTGCCGACGGAGCGTTTGTGGTGGGAGTTCCACCTGTCAAGTCTCCCGGCTTATCCGGATATCCGGAATGCGATACGGAAGTAACGCAGCTTTCGGAAAAGATATGGAAAGCGGGTACATCCGCTGAAGCGTTGTTGCAAGTCCCACACGGAAAAGGATTCGTGATTGGCGGCAAAGCACTGGAGAAGATGAAAGATAATCTCTACCCACATTACGACACCCTTGCCAAAATACTCCAGGAAATGAATGTGACGGAAGATTTCCAGGCTGATCATGTGGCAATACGCTACACCCACCGGACCCACGCTGACTGGGACATCTATTTTTTATCCAACAAAACAGACCAGTATGTCAATTCCCGTTGTCAATTCAGGCTCAACGGGGGCACAGCCACCCTCTGGGATCCCATTACCGGGAAGAGCTATAAGGTTGACAATGGCCGGTTTGAAAATGATCGCTACCTACTGTCGTTAAAATTTGAACCTCATCAAAGCTATTTTCTGGTGTTCGATAGAAAGAGCCGGCGAGCGACAACCCCGTACGAATCATTTTTCAAAAACGAAACGATTCTTACATCCCTTGACGGTGCATGGGATGTCTGCTTCAATCCTGATTTTGGAGGCCCCGAAAAAAGAGTGTTTCCTATCCTGAGTGACTGGTCTCAACATCCGGATGACAGCATAAAGTATTATTCAGGCATTGCCATCTACCGAAAGGAATTCATGATACCCCAGACAATTTCAGGAGAAAAAAGTTCCGTCTATATTGATTTGGGAGAAGTGAAAAATATGGCCAGGGTAAAAATAAACGGGAAAGAGGCCGGCATATTGTGGACTAATCCCTGGAAACTGGATATCTCGTCCCTGGTGAAAAAGGGAACCAACCTTGTAGAGATAGAAGTGGCCAACCTTTGGGTGAACCGGCTTGTAGGCGATGAGTTACTGCCTAACGACGGTATTGAACAGGGTCAATGGCCGGCCTGGCTGACAAATCAGCAAAAAAGACCCGGCAAACGCTTCACTTTTACCACTTATCCACATTATACAAAGAAGGATCCATTGCTGAAGTCTGGCCTGATGGGACCCGTAACAATCAAATTGGCTACGTTTGGAAGTGATTTTTAAGCATATCTGTCAGGATAAAAAGCGTCGGTTGAATCACTTTCCAGCGCTTGAATACACGAATAAAAATTTTAATTACAGAAACCAACGTGCCCTTTTAATGCTTCAATCTTCACTCTTTTTAATTCGTGAAATTGAGTCAATAACCGATTAAACAGTTTTTTAAACGATACGATATGACAAAAAAAATATTTTTTTTGATTCCCATCCTTTTTATGTGGCTTGTATTTTCTTCACTAGTGGGATGCAAAACTTCCGAAAATCTTCCCAATAGGACAGATAGTACAATGGATATTCAGGGAGAAAGCCTTGTTCTGGCCTCAACAATCCCCGGGAAATTATGCTTTGATTCATTATGCAGGGGAAGTGTAATCGTACGTAGCACCTATTCACCTCATGATTCATTGTTTAGACAGTACACTGAAGGAATTGACTATACCATTGATTATCTAAAGGGTGAAATTAAAAGGACAATAAATTCAACTATTCCTGATTATTCCAGGCATCCGCTCTATGGTAAGAAAGATTTCGACCATTCACAATATCCGGATTACTCAAATCACCCTTATTTTATTTGGGTAGATTATACTACAAAAAATGGAGATCAGCTGGCAAACCGTAATGATCAAAGCAGTTATCTAGTCAATTTCCGTAAAAAATTGAAAGAAGGCTCCCCCGTGACTATCGTTTCGTACGGTAATAGTATTACTGCAGGTGGAGAAGCTTCTACCAAAGAGCGCAGGTTCCAGTACAGGTATGTGCAACATTTAAAAAAGACTTTTCCAAAAGCGACAATTCAACTTGAAGATGTATCAATTCCCGGATATACCTCAACGCAAGGCATTGAGTGGTGGGATTCCTATATAGGAAAAACATCTCCCGACCTTGTTTTGGTGGGATGGGGAATGAACGATCATAATATTGGCGGGAATACACCCGAGCAATTTAAAAAAAACCTGATATTACTTGTTAGCTTGATCAAGGAAAGAAAAAACGCAGAGGTAATTTTGTTCTCTTCGTTTCCTCCAAACGATGACTGGCATTTTGGCAGCCATTCAATGGAACTGTATGCCGAAGCAACAAAAGCGGCTGCTCTTGAAGCCAAGTGTGCGTATGTTGATGTATATAACACCTGGAAAAAAGTTCTCAAACGAAAAGATCAACCTTCCCTGCTTGGAAACAACATTAATCATCCCAATGATTTTGGTCACTGGCTGTACGAACTTTCGTTTGAGGCAATGACTTTTTAGTTGTTTCACCCATTCATTTTTTAGATGGAACTTGAGGAAACCGTCCAGAAAGCTTACGTTGAAAATTGGCACCTGTCTTCAGTATTGTTTCTCTCCTTTAGGGAACAACCTGTCATTCAATACCTGCTCGATCCATTGCCTATGATTGGCGTTGTTGCTAAAATCCTCTCTCACCATAGTGACGTTGAACTCATCCAACAAAGACATGAATTCTTCAAGTCCTTTTTCCGGATCAGGTAACACTACCGGTGAACCTCCATTTTCCTTTTCATAAGATTTGAAACGTTCGTTCTCCAAAAGAAGCACAAACTTCAATGGTATCTCCTCACGCCGGAGCCTGTTCCTGTACACTTCCTCTTTTGTGGCATTTAAGGCCTGCTTCATCAGAGAAGCAGCTTCGGCATACACAGGAACGGTTAGCCAATCAGCGGTATGCTCCATATAGCAACGCAGATAAGCATCAGCATCTTTGACTTGTTGTGTAAGTAAATCCCAATATCTCCTCAAATAAGGAGCCGCCTCTTTACCATAATAGCCGGCCAAAAACTCATCAATCAATTGGTTCTCATCCAGTTTATGATTCCACATCAGCCGGGATATTACCCAATTACGCATTCTGACAAAGTCTCCCGCATCGCAATAAAAGTCTCCCTGTTCAAACAGACCGATTGTCTTATTTTTTATCAGAAAGCGAATGTCCGGTGCCAATGTATGCAAATTGGGATGTGGCAACATATAAGAGGTAAAGTTTGTAACATAATTCCAGACAAAAAGATTCGTTGCTATTGAACTCCAGGCCTCAATATCATCTCGCAGCGTCTGGTTATGTTCACCTGCCCCCAAGGGTTGTGAAAAAGAACACGCTATGGTACAGAGACGTATCACCACATTTTTACGTGGCACAGCTTTTAAATGCGCCTTACGGGTATATTGATAGGCGAGCGTCTCAACCCATATATTC
>JABNAD010001229.1_pt1 | contig 10130 bp, 10 predicted proteins | sample 7240381 | NCBI WGS metagenome assembly JABNAD01 (sample SAMN11332834, study PRJNA596920) | anaerobic digester metagenome | biome: digested sludge; isolation source: digested sewage sludge-derived enrichment culture grown on H2/CO2 | place: Germany: Goettingen | reverse complement strand
GTACCGATGTGTGTATTCCAAGGTGATGCTCCTCAATGAAACAAGCTTACACATCAACGAAAACGACCACGGACCTTTAATTAGACATGTGGTAAAAAAGGAAAAAAGTTTTGACCGTTCAGAGGCCCAGCCATTGGTCTACCGTATCGCGGTTGTCATCTATCCATTTCTGGGCCGCGGCCTTCTCCGTCATGCCATCGTTGAAGATATAACCCATGACGGTCTGGATGTCATCCTGGGTCCAGTTAAACCTTTCCAGAATGGCGTAGGCCTCCGGGTTGTCCTCCTGGAAACCTTCGCGGGCCAATGAGTGGACGAACTCCTCCTCGCCGAACACTCCCTGCGGGTCCTCAAGGTATTTCAGATCCCACTTGGCGAAGGCATAGTGCGGAGACCATAGCGTGACCACGATGTGTTCCCCATCCTCATAAGCGGCCGTCAGTTCGGCGAGCATGCCTGCGCTGCTGCTGGCCAACAGGTCAAAGTCCAGATCGTACAGGTCAATGGCATCCTCGGTGTTGGTCATCATACCGGCGCCCGGGTCGATACCGACTATTCGGTCTTGGAACTCGCTAGAGTAGTTCGCCAGGTCATAGATCGAGTTGACCTCGGTGAGGTAGGTCGGGACCACTAGCCCTATGACACAGCCTTCCAGATTTGCTCCGACATCGACAATGTCATCTCCATAGATATCCCAATAATTACCTTGGGTGACAGGAAGCCAGGCGGACACGCTTATGTCAATGTCCCCGCTAGCCAATGATTCGTACATGATGCCCGCATCACTGTTGATCATCTCCACCTCAAAGCCGGCCTCTTCAAGCACCAGCGTGAGCACGTTGGTAGAGGCGATCTCGCCCTCCCACAGCACATATCCGAAGCGGATCTTGTCGTTCTCATCATCGTTCCCGTTGTTTCCGAGCGCCGCGATCGCGGCTACTATGACCACCGCGGCCACAAGGGCAACGCCGATCAAGGTCTTCTTCTGTTTCGAATCCATTCTATTTCACCTACCTATCTCTCCGTACCGGCGGGACCGGTCCTTGTGAAGGGAGAAATCGTCATCGTTTGGACCCCAGGCTCTGGGTGAGCCGGTCCAAGATTATTGCCAAGAGGACCACCGCCAATCCTGCTTCAAATCCAAGGGCAACGTCCACCCTCTGGATGGCGATGAGCACGTTCCTGCCCAGCCCTGTCGCGCCGATCATGGAAGCAATGACCACCATTGACAGCGAGAGCATGATGCATTGGTTGATGCCGGCCATAATGGTCGGTTTGGCCATCGGGATCTCGACCTTGGTCAGCTTCTGCAGCCAGGTCGTTCCGAAGGAGTCCGAGACCTCCTTGAGCTCCTTGGGCACCTCACGTATCCCGAGGTTCGTGAATCGGACCACCGGCGGGATGGCGAAGATCACGGTGGCGATTATGCCCGGCACGTCACCGAGCCGGAACAGGATGACCACCGGGATGAGATATACGAACGAGGGCATGGTCTGCATGAAGTCCAGTACCACCTTCATAATCGAATTGAACCAATCGTTCTTGGCACTGATGATTCCGAGCGGTATCCCTACCAGCAACGATATCAGCGTGGCCACGATGACCAGGGTCAGGGTTAGCATCGACAGCTCCCAGAGCCCCATGTTCCAGATCACCAGAAGGGCCGCCCCGATGGCGGCGGAAAGGAGAATCTTCCTCGTAAGCAGAAGTGAGAAGACGACGATGGCCACAATCATGGCCAGGTCCGGCAGCGAGGTCATCACCTTGAGCGTGACGTCCATCATGCCATCAAGGGCATTGTAGGTGGCGTCCAGAACGGGTTCGAGGTTGTCCTTTACCACGTCGACCAGTCCTTCCGCCCACTCCCCCCAGGGTATCTTGTCGACCATCAGTTACCACCCCGGTGTGAGTTGAGGAATGGAAGCACGTTCCCGGGCACTATCATGCCTTTCAGCTTGCCTTCGTCCGAGATGACCGGGATCGGATAATCGGTCACTATGAGAATGGATACCAGTTCATCCAGAGATGTGTCCGGGTGAACGGTGCGAATATCCGTCTGGGCCGCTTCCATTATCTTGGTCATGCCTTCCTTGACACCCTTCAAGGCGTCGTCGGCATAGAGCAGCCCCATGAACCTGTGCTCCCTGTCGATGACGGGCACATTGGATAGGTTGGAATCCCTCATGATGACCAGGGCGGTCCTCAGACCCTGTCCGATGGTCACGGTCTGCTCCGGCCTCATCATTACGTTCTGACAGGTCAGCACCTTGTCGCGGTCCACTCCGTCCACGAAGCGAGAGACGAAATCGTCCGCGGGATTGGTCAGTATCTCTTCGGCGGTGCCTATCTGCACGATCCGCCCGTCGTTCATCAGTGCGATGCGGTCCCCCAGTCTCAAGGCCTCTTCGAGGTCGTGGGTCACGAAGATTATGGTCTTCCTCATCCTCTGCTGAAGTTCCAGCAGTTCGTCCTGCATATCCTTCCTAATCAAAGGGTCCAGAGCGCTGAATGCCTCGTCCATCAACAATATGTCCGCGTCGGTCGCCAGGGCCCTGGCCAGTCCCACACGCTGCTTCATGCCCCCGCTCAGCTGGGACGGTAGCATGCCCTCGTAGCCTTTCAGGCCCACGTTCTCTATGGCCTTCAAAGCAGATGCGAAGCGTTCATCGCGCCCCACGCCCTGCACCTCTAATCCAAAAGCGACATTGTCGAGAACGGACCTGTGCGGCAACAGGGCGAAATTCTGGAACACCATGCCGATGCGTCGCTTTCTGAACTCCCTGAGGTCGGTGCGGTTCATTCTCAGAACATCCTTTCCATCGATAATGACCTCGCCATGAGTGGGTTCCACAAGTCGGTTCAGGCATCTCTCCAGAGTGGACTTTCCACTGCCGGACAGCCCCATGAGAACGAAGAGCTCGCCTTGTCTTACCGTGAAGTTTATGTCATAGAGCCCCACGGTCGCCCCGGTAGCATTGAGGATCTCCTCTTTCGTTGAGCCGGATGACATCATCCTCAGCACCTTTTCCGGGTTGTGGGAGTTGAAGACCTTGGAAAGTCCTTTGACCACGATCTTCTCATCGCCGTCGGTCATTGTTTCGACGTTCGCCTCATCCACCGGGTCCTTGCGGCTCAGGCCTATCAGGAACTCCTGCACAGACATCCAAACCGGAGAGACCAAGGTTTGCAGGCCATGGTCCAGGCGGCCCTCCACCTTCTCTATGCCTCTTTTCGCTCCCGCGATGCGTCCTTTCAAAGAGCGATTCCGCAACCCAGCCCCCTTTACATCTAAATCTGATGAACTATTCAAATCAAACACCAATTATATACTTCCGATAATAATATATTCAAATTTTTCTAATCGCAATTTCCTTAAAAAAGCCCATCATAAATATAATTTTCGCGCATGAATATCATGATAATCATATAATATAATAATTGTAATATATGTATAATATGGATATTCCAACCAGGATGAATATTTTTACAAAATTATTTCATAAAAAAGTATACGTCAAAATTGGTAAATATAATATTGAATAAAATAAAAATAAAAAAGTGTTTCGTTCAGGATGTGGCCTTCACCCTTTCCTCCTGAGTCATCGCCGCCAGCTCCCTCACCTTTTTGAGGTCTAGCTTGAGGCCTTTGGCCACCTGTTTACCGTAATCGGCGTTCGCCAGATAGAATATGGCGACCTGACGGTACTGGAGTCGCTGCTCGGCTCCTCCGAGATGGCCTACTATGTTGCTCACCAGGTGCTTCCGGTCGGTGTCGCTCATAACCTTGGAGTAGAGGTCTCCGGCCTGAACGAAGTCCGAGTTCGGGTGGTCGTGGCGCTGCCTTGCCGCCTTGCCCTTCAGGTCGAAGGCGGGCTCCCCCGATCCAGGGACCGCCTCGGGGCCGTTGAAGGAGTTCGGGTAGTAGTTCGGCCCGGACCCGCCGTTCTCCCCGGTCATCATCGGCCCGTCGCGCTGATACGTATTGGCGACCGTGCCCTTGGGCTGGTTGACCGGGATCAGGTGATAGTTGGCGCCGAGCCGGTGGCGGTGCGTGTCATGATAGGAGAACAGGCGGCCCTGCAGCAGCTTGTCGGGAGAGGCGGCGATGCCAGGCACGAAGTTACCCGGCGAGAACGCCGATTGTTCCACCTCCGCGAAGTAATTGTCGGGGTTGCGGTTCAGCACCATGCGGCCGATGGTCATCGGCGGCACATCGCCATGCGGCCAGACCTTGGTGATGTCGAAGGGGTCGAAGCGATACTTCTCGGCCTGCTCGGGGGTCATGATCTGAACCTCGACCTTCCAGGATGGGAAATCGCCCCTGGAGATCGATTCGGCAAGGTCCCGGGTGGCGTGGTCCGGGTCCTTGCTCTTCATCCCCTCCGCCTCGGCGGCGGTCAGGTTCTTAATGCCCTGCTCGGTCTTGAAATGCAGCTTGATCCAGTAGTATTCCCCTTTGTCATTGTACCATTTGTAGGTGTGGCTGGTATATCCGTTCATGTTCCGATAAGTGGCCGGCGTGCCGCGGTCCGAGAACAGGATGGTCACCTGATGAATGGATTCCGGAGTCAACGATAGGAAGTCCCAGAACATGTTGGGGTCCTTGAGATTGGTCGCCGGGTTCCTCTTCTGGGTGTGGATGAAGTCCGGGAATTTGATGGCGTCGCGGATGAAGAACACCGGAGTGTTGTTGCCGACCATGTCATAGTTCCCCTCCTCGGTGTAGAACTTGACCGCAAAACCCCGGGGGTCCCTCTCCGAGTCCGCCGAGCCCTTCTCGCCGCCCACGGTGGAGAACCTGACGAAAACGTCGGTTTTCTTTCCCACCTTGTTGAGGAACTTGGCCTTGGTATACTTGGTGACGTCAGCTGTCACCTCGAAGTATCCGTAGGCGCCGGCGCCTTTTGCATGGACCACCCTTTCCGGAATGCGTTCCCGGTCAAAATGGGCCAGCTTCTCGATCAGATGCACATCCTGGACCAACGTCGGACCGTTTCGTCCGGCGGTCATGCTGTTCTGGTCGTCCTCCACGGGCTTCCCGAAGCTATCGGTGAAGGTCCGCTTCTTGGGGGATGTCTTCTTCATGGTGAAAAACAGGAAGTCCAAGGTAGATAAAACCAACCGAACCGTCGTCGTAAGAAGGGGGCTGGACACCCCCCTGTGGGGCAAGGTGCCGAGACCTGTTCATTTACACTATACCTGAGTGCTCAATATAAATACTAGTAACTGCTTCGCATAATTCGTTACAAGGGTCAGCTGATCTTTGCTAACAACAATAGGTAGATTAGTAATGTACGGACGACAGAGGTCGGGCGGATACAACCGCCCCAGAAACGACGGGCCCCGCGAGATGCACGATGTCACCTGCTCCGACTGTGGAGCAAAGACCCAGGTTCCTTTCAAACCGACTGAGGGCAGGCCTGTCTATTGCAGGGACTGCTTCCAGAAGCACAAGCCGGCCGACAGGTTCTAAACCTGATTAGCAACTTCAAACCACTTCCCTTTTTACTTACATATTTTGTTATTGCAGCGCATTAATTGTTCATCCCATCCTGGACCGTGGGCGAGGCTGTGATTACTGCGCATTCAAGAATTTCTTTGAACACGCCCATCGATGAAAGTTATAAATGTTATCGATCCGTCCAATTTTCAAGCGTGACCACACTTTACATCGACAATGTGGGCGCTTAAGGGTTAAGGTCGCTAAGAACTTGTTTTAGCAATTGGACCACCCAGGGGCGGTTGAGGGCCCATGGCCCTACTGATCTTGATGATGACGATGGTCCTCAAGCTCATCGTTTCTATAGTCGCTCGATGGCAAAGGTCCCTTGTTAAGAAAGAATGGCCGAGGCCCACTGATCGACCTTCTCCCCTTTCATCCCCTTTCCGTCCTTCATCAGCCCCAGGCATTTATGGTAGGCATCCTCGACCACCTTGGTAGAGACGAAACCCGGTTCCAGGTCCACTTCAATGAAATTGAACTCTTTGCTGAACTCTCGGACCTTCTCATGGAATATATCCCGGTCGCCTATTCCAGTATCGATGCGCAAGACCCGATTGTATCCGGCGATCTCAAAGAGCATCTTCAATGTCTCCAGGTCTCCTCCTTCCGTGCCTTTGGTAAATTCCATCTTGTTGATCAGGTCCCGCCAGTGCTCGGCCCAGGCCGGGGTCATATAGAACACTCCAGCGTAACGCTTCAACAATCGCAGGTAACCGTCCGTGCCGCCCAGGGGGGCAGCGATGCAATCGTCCACGATCTGCCCTTTCTCATCGGTCAATATGACCACTGGTGATCTTACCTCCTCAAATAGCAGGTTCATGTCCTTGAAGGCGTTCCCGCATAGGCCATAGGCGAGCAATATTACCGAACATTGTTCGTCTATGAGCTTCGCCGCGATCACCACTTCCTTGGCCAGCTTCTTCGGGTCCTCGTGGAGTCCGAAGGACTTCATCCAGACCAGGCAGCTGCGCCCTTCACTGTTTGGCAGTTCGGTGACCTCCGCCTCCTTGACGGTCAGAAGGTCTGGCCGCAGGAGGCGCAATTTCCTTAGCAGGCTTTGGGAATGCTCATCTTCCACCACGAAAATGTCTCCCAGTTCACGGTCCCGGTCCAGCAGGTATACTATCTCATCCTCCAGGATAGGACAGCCCACGATACCCATACGGCCGCCGATGGACGTATCAATCACCCCTGACCTGTATGCGATCGATGGCGCTCTCCACATTGGAAAGGTCCCTACCAACCACCATCTCCAACGATTCCAGACGCTTGTTGATGCTGAATAGGGACGCGTTCTGCTGCTTGAGCTCATCAATTATCTGTCTCAGCAGTATCGTTTGATCGTCTATCATCGAACATGCAAGGGTCCCGCACCCTAATAACTTTTGCGTGACCATATCGAATGATTATTATGAAAAGTACCGACATATTGTGCCCGGTGGTCAGATGGACGTGGTCTTCATGGGTACGAACGGCTGGTACGACACCGATACGGGGAACACCCTGAGCATATTGGTGCGCAGCAAGGACCTCAACGTGGTCTTGGACGCTGGAGGCGGATTGCACAAATTGGACCGCTACGCCGATCTTTCCAAACCGACCGTGATCATGCTCTCGCACCATCACCTGGACCATCTGATCGGCCTACATCAGCTGGCCCGCTTCCGTTTCAAGGACAAGGTGACGGTGGTCGGGATAATGGGGACGCACACCGCCCTGCACGAACTGCTGCGTGACCCGTACTCTGTGCCGCTCGGTCTCATCCCGTACAACATCGAAGTGCTGGAAGTTAAGGAAGGAGTTCACGAGCGGCCCTTCACCTTCCACAGCCGGCTGCTGTTCCACTCGTCACCGTGCCTGGGCTATCGTCTGGAGCTGGACGGGAGGACCATCGCCTTCTGCACCGACACCGGCCCATGCAAGAACACCGTCGAGCTGGCCAGGAACGTGGACCTGCTGATCACCGAGAGCGCCTTCCGCACCGGGGAGCACAGCGACCTGTGGCCTCATCTTACACCGGAGGACGCCCTGGACATCAAGAGGCAATCGGGTGCGAAACGTTTAGTGCTCACGCACTTCGACGCTTACAAGTACCCGACCATACGCGACCGGGAGGAGATCGAGGAACGGTATCCGGGCCAGCTTATGGTCTCCAAGGACGACATGATCGTGAAGATATAGGGAAAGGCATAAAGTCCGGGGCACAATAGCCTTGGCATGCTCCTAAAGGCGGAGGGCGTGGGCAAGGCTTTCGGACCCAAGGAGGTCCTGAAGGATGTGGACATCCAGATCGAGCTGGGCGACCGCATCGGCCTGGTCGGCCGCAACGGAGCGGGAAAGACCACCCTCATCAAGCTGCTGATGGGGCGCATCAAGCCGGACGTGGGAACGCTCAATCTCCGCACCAGCAAGATAAGCTATCTCTCGCAGTTCGTGGAGGTGGACCATTCCTCGTCCGTAGATTCTGCCATGACCGTGATGAGCGAGGAGGAGGCCCCGCTGCGGCTGAGAGCGTCGGAGATAGATGCGGTGATGGCCTCCGGCGGCGACTCGGAGACGGACTGGAACGCACTTTCCACGGAATATTCTCACATCCAGGAAGAACTGGCCAGGATCGCCCCCCATCAGAACAAGGGCAAGGCCATGGATATACTGGAGGGCTTCGGTTTAGAGCATAAGGCCCAAGGTTCCATGGGGGAACTGAGCGGGGGCGAGCGCACCAAGGTCATGCTCTCCCGTGTTCTGGCAACCGCCCAGCAATCCGACCTCATCTTCATGGACGAGCCGACCAGCCACCTGGACATCGAGACGGTGGAGTGGCTGGAGGACCAGCTCCTGAAACTGAAGGGCGCCGTGATCATCATCTCGCACGATCGGTACTTTCTGGACAACGTCGCCACCCGCATCATCGAGCTGGAGAACGGTAAGCTCACGCACTATTCGGGCAACTATTCCATATTCATGGAGAAGAAGGCGCTTGACCGTGAACGGTTACAGATGGCGCACATTAAAGCGGTGCGGGAGAAGGAGCGCCAGGAGAAGGTGGCCGAGGAACTTCACGTCAAATACAAGTACAAATCCATACACAAGACCAGGGAGAAGATGGCCGAGCGGGTGGAGGTCCCGGAGCCGCCGCCTGACGTAAAGGATTTGCAGGTGCGCATATACGCTCTCGGCAAGTCGGGAAAGAACGTCCTGACCGCCAAGGACCTGGTCGTCGCTCGCGGTAAACGCAAGGTCCTGGACAAGCTGGACCTGGAATTGGAGAAGGGGGACAAGCTCGGAATATTCGGCCCGAACGGCAGCGGGAAGACCACGTTGCTGAAGACGCTGCAGTCCAAGCTGCCCTATCTCGGCGAGCTGTACGTTTCACCGGGCGTCAAGGTCGGCTACTACGCGCAGGAGCACGAGCTTCTCGATCAGGAGCTGACCGCGGAACAGCAGATGAAGAAGATGCTCGGGCAGCAGTCCGTGGAAGCTCGGGCGATACTGGCCCGGTTATTGCTCACCGGCAAGGACGTGGAACGCCCGATAAGCACCCTTTCCGGAGGCGAAAGGGCGAGATTGGCCCTGGCCATTCTGCTGGCCCAGCATAAGAATCTGTTGATCCTGGACGAACCATCGAACTATCTGGACATTCCGAGCAAGGAGGCGGTGGAGGAGGCCCTGCGCGAATACACCGGCTCATTGATCATCGTCACTCACGACCGTTACCTGCTGGACGCCGTCTGCACCAAGGTCGGCGAGCTGAAGGACGGAAAGCTGGCGGTGTTCAACGGAACGTATTCGGAGATGAAGGGCAGGCAGAAGTTCGCTCAGGGGATAGAGGAGGCGGACGTCTACAAGGCCGTCTCCGGCTTCAAGGACTGGGTTAACGGGGTGACATACAAGGCCGGGGACAAGGTCACCATCGCCAAATCGGAGATCGAGAACTTCCGCTGGGCCCTGGACAACGGAAAACTGAAGAAGGTCGGCGGCACGGAGCTGAAGAAGGTGCGTAAGGCCCCGCCGCAGCAAGACGATGATTGAAATACCGCCTTGGAAATGCGAAAGCATGCATCAGCACCTTACCCAGTTCCCCGCGTCCGAAAGCCATCGCCTGGTCAACGAGGACCGCCGGAAAAGGCAGCCGGTGGAGGTCATCGTACAACGCATCTCTCCGAGAGCGGGAGAGGTCATCGCCGACCTCGGTGCCGGCGTTGGTTATTTGTCCATCCCGCTGGCCGACGAGGGCGCTACCGTCATCGCCCTGGACTTCCAGCAGGACATGCTGGATGGTCTGCGTGAAAGGGACAACGGGCTGGGAAGGATACGACTGATCAGAGCGACCCTGCCGGAGATCCCGCTGCCCGACGCTTCGCTGGACCGGGCGGTCATGGTCAACGTTTTCCACGAGGTGGAGGACAAGGAGCGCCTGGTGCTGGAGATATCTCGCGTTCTGAAGCCCAAGGGAAGGATCAGCCTGGTGGATTGGCAAGCTCGGGAAACGGAGAGGGGACCTCCCCTTCACGAACGGGTGCCGATGGAAAGGGCGCCCTCGTACTTCCCCGGGTTCGTGCTCGAGAGGAGCTACGACGATCCGAACTACTATCATCTGGAGCTGCGCAGGGAATGAGCGCCAGGGAGA
>JABNAD010001227.1_pt1 | contig 10133 bp, 5 predicted proteins | sample 7240381 | NCBI WGS metagenome assembly JABNAD01 (sample SAMN11332834, study PRJNA596920) | anaerobic digester metagenome | biome: digested sludge; isolation source: digested sewage sludge-derived enrichment culture grown on H2/CO2 | place: Germany: Goettingen | reverse complement strand
ATTGATGACTGTATAACATGGGGCGATGAGTTCAGGCTTGAACAGGCATTTCAAAACCTTATTACAAATGCCATATATTATACAAGACCTGGTGGTTCTGTATGTGTTGAACTTAAATCCTATGGCAGTATGGCATTCATATCAGTAACTGATACGGGCGTTGGTATATTACCTGAAGACCTGGATAAAATATTTGACCGCTACTATCGCGTAAGCGGAAAAGATAAACATCAGTCATCAGGACTTGGTTTAGCCATTGCTCAGGAAATCATTCAACAGCACAATGGTAAAATAACAGTAAAAAGCAATATTGGAAAAGGAACAGTATTTACATTGCAGCTTCCGGTTATCCCGCAATAACAGCCTGCACCTTATTATGTGATGCAGGCTGTTTTATATCTTCCGTTTTTTACAGCTATTGTTTTTATTTTCTCTGCAAGGTCATCTGTAAGCAATTCTTTTTTTACTCTCCAAGTCCAGTTGTTTCCCAACGTTGATGGAGTGTTCATCCTTGCTTCTGATCCAAGGCAGAGAAAATCCTGCAGAGGCACAATACATAGATTTGCCCTGCTTTGACTTAGAATATCTATTATTTCATATACAAGCGTATTTGTGTCTGTACATTCATATCCATTAATTCCAAGACTCTTTATCACACAATCTTTTGTGCTTTCATCAAGCTTTTCAAACCATCCCTTCAATGTGTCATTGTCGTGGGTGCCTGTATAGGCTACACAATTTTTTTCGTAGTTTTCAGGAAGGTATGGATTCAATGGATTATTGTCAAAGGCAAACTGGAGAACTTTCATGCCCGGAAATAATGTGTGCTCCTTGAGCTTAATAACACTTTCTGTGATTATTCCAAGGTCCTCGGCAATAATATTTATATTTCCAAACTGTTCATTTAAAACTTGGAACAGCTCTTTTCCATATGCTTTCATCCATTTTCCGTTTACAGCATCTAAAGACCCCCAGGGAACTGCGTAAAATTCATCAAACCCCCTGAAATGGTCAATCCTCACTGCATCATACAGTTTTAAGGAAAACTTTATTCTATCAATCCACCAGCTGTAATTTGTTTTCCTTAAATTTTCCCAGTTGTAGACAGGATTTCCCCAAAGCTGTCCCTTGGCAGAAAAACTGTCCGGAGGAACTCCGGCAACCAAAATCGGTATGAAATTTTCATCAAGCATGAAATTGTGAGGATTGCACCATACGTCTGCGCTGTCCATTGCTGCATAAATAGGAATATCACCTATTATGGAAATCCCCTTTTCCGAAGCATATCTTTTCAAAAGAAAATACTGGTCGTAAAAAATAAGCTGAAGGAATATCCAGTATTCAATTTCTTCTTTTAGCATTATTTTTACTTCTTCAATTTTTTCTTCATTTCGGCCGGCCAATTCCCTGTCCCATTCATTCCATGGAAGCTGATTATTTTTGTATTTAAGAGACATAAACAAACCATAATCTTCTGCCCACTTATTCTTCATTATAAAATTGAGAATTTTATCCCTGTAGGCTGTCTTTGTGTTCTCATATATTATCCTTAATACATCATATCTTTTGTTAAACTGCTTTTCATAGTCCACATGTTCAACGTCTTGAGATTCTAAATCCCTTAAGTCATCTTCCTCAACAGACCCTTCCTTTATGAATACTTCAAGATCTATGAGACATGGGTTTCCTGCAAAGGATGAAAATGATGAATATGGCGAATCACCATAGGAAACAGGTCCCTGGGGCAGAACCTGCCAGTATTTCTGTCCCGATTTTTCAAGAAAATCAATGAAATTATATGCTTCTCTTCCCAGCGTTCCAATGCCGTATTTTGAAGGCAGACTGCTTATGGGAAGAAGTGTTCCCAAACTTCTTTTAAACATGTTATTCTCCCTTATGCTCATAAAAGTATCGCATATAAAGCTTCTACAAACAATGTTATGCAGGAGTTTCTTCTTTTAAACTCTTCCACACGGTTAACAGCATTGTGCCGAAGCAGGCAAAGCCTCCTACTACCTCCGAAACAGGTTCGGACAAAAATACACCCGATATTCCCAGGTTCCATAATCTCGGAAGTATTATTACCATAGGCAAAACAAGCACAACCTTCCTGAATATTGAAAAGAATATGGCGAATTTTGACTTGCCAAGGGCAACGAACACTGACTGCCCTGCAGACTGAAGGGCCATGGTAAAAAAGCATGCGAAGAACAATCTCAGCATTGGAATTCCTGCGGTTAAAACTTCAGCATCGCTGTTGAATATTTTGATGAAAAACCCGGGAAAAAACTGAATCAAACCCCATATAAACGTGTTGTACAGCACTGCTGAAACGGCTGTAAACTTTATGCAGCTTTTCACCCTGTCATATTTTCCTGCGCCGTAGTTGTAGCCCATAACAGGCTGTGCGCCGCTTGCAAGACCCATTACCGGCATTGAAAATATTTCCCGCACTGAATTTATGACTGTCATTATACCAACATACAAATCTCCTCCGTACACCTGTAGAGTGGCATTGCTGGCTATTTGTATTATAGAGTTTGTAATCTGCATTACAAATCCTGATGTTCCAAGACCAATGATTCTTTTTATTCTTTCTTTCTTAAGATGAAGGCTGTTTTTCTTGAGCCTTAAAATTGCTGTGTAACCTGTAAGAAACTTAAGCACCCACACTGCTGACAACAATTGAGATATTATGGTGGCAAGAGCTGCCCCTTTTACTCCCATGTCCAGGGCAAATATAAATATGGGATCAAGCACTATGTTTGCAACAGCACCCATGATTACAGTCATCATTGCAACTCTGCCGAAACCCTGTGAATTGATAAAATTGTTCATTCCCAAACTTATCATCACAAAAATATTTCCCAGCAGATAAATTGTTATGTATTCATCAGCATATGCATATGTTGCATTGCTTGCTCCAAACATATAAAGTACAGGCTTTTTTATTATAAGTCCTACTACAGTGAGAATTATGCCGCTTGCTGCAAGCATAGCAAAAGAATTTCCCATTATTTTTTCTGCTTCATCTATGTTGCCCCTGCCTCTTTCTATTGAACAAAGAGGTGCCCCTCCCATTCCAAACAAATTGGCAAATGCCATTACAATTGATATTATTGGAAGACTTACTCCAACACCGGTAAGTGCTGTAAAGGCATCTCCCGGCATCCTGCTTATGTAGATACGGTCTACTATATTGTAAAGAACATTGACAAGCTGAGCCAAAATCATTGGGATTGCCATGTCCATAATATGTTTTGCAACACTTCCTTTTGAAAAATCATTAACTGTTTCCATTACTACCTCTTCTCTATTAATGTAATTAGCTTTGTCCAGTATCTCTAGAATTTTACTTCCAAACATACATTCATGTCAAGAGCATAAAAAAAGGTCTTCATAACGAAAACCTTTTTTAACTCTTTCATTTATGAGGAGTAACTGGAAATAATCTTCTTATTTTACAACAGTTATTTCCAATACATCAGACAATGGTCTTGCACTGGTCCAATTATCCCATACAAAAGCCTTCACGTTATAGTCCCCTGTCGTTGGAATTCTGAAGCCGGTTGTTAATCTATTGCTTTCGCCTGTCTTTGTGCTAACATTCATGTATGAGTAATTTACCATCATATTATTTGTTTTATCATATAGCGCAACTATAAGCATTGCTTCCTTAGTTTCACTTGTATTATTGGTCAACTCCACTGTTACATCTGCATCACCGCCAAGCTTAAATGATGTCTTAGGATCAATGAATCGAATATTAAATCCATACTCTTCAGCTGCAGGTATTCCGTCGTAAATGGCACTGGCAAGCATCCTAAATTGATGCGACGGATGTGCCCTGTTAGTAATATGATTTGCAAACAGCGTGATAGTTGCATCTCCAACTTTATCCTGAATAATATATGGCTTGCCCTTCGCTAAATCATGATTTGGCCACCACCCTGCAACATAGAAATCATCTCCATCTACTAGCGATGCCAATACTTTTGAAGTAGCCGGCACTGTTTCAATCCAGGAACCTGATTTGTTATAGAGGTAATCAATTTCATTGTAATTGCCTGTAATAACACTGTCAGTATTAACTTCAGCTTTTAGTACCCCCTCATGGCTTCCGCCCGTCCTACCCCTTTTAAGATTAGGAAGCAATCCGCTGTTTTCCAAAGAATATATAGGTCCTCCGCCTATACCTACATAAGAAGTACCTGATAAAATTAGATTCTTTACAGATGTGTTAATTGATCCAGAAGCATCAACTATAATATCTGCATCATTGTATGAATTTGTTAATTCAAATCCCAACCCCTGCAATACATAAATTAATTCGGCTCCAATTGCATATACCTTAGGTTGTTCTAATATTTTTAACTCTGCACTTTCTGTATATGGTGTTACTTCAAGGAAGTATTTGTTCTTAATGGTGTCTAAATCATTTTTTGCTACAACAAAATCGCCCTTATTGAACAATTCACCATCAGAATAAATCATTTGAACAACAATATCTTTAGCAAGCAACTCATTTACAGCCTTAACTGCATCATTATTTGTATTTCGTATTACTAACTGATCAACTTGCCATGGTATATCAGTAGTTGGAATAATGACTTCAGTGACTTTCTGAGATTTTCCTTCAAAGGCATTCTCAACTCTGATTTCATACTTGTCAAAACCTCTTAAATGAGGAAATGACATTGTTACTTCTGCATACATTGCACCCCAATCTGAAAAATCTGATCCATCATACAATAAAGTATTTGCCAAACCACGTTTTGCCTGATGCATATCTACTATGTAGCTTCCTGCTGGATACGTTATATCGCCTGCAGCAACAGGAGCTGTTGTTTTTTCAACTTTGATACCATTCTTAATCAAGTATTCTGCCATTTCATATGCTGCCAACGGATTTTTTTGCAGCTCTTTAGCTACAGGAATAACATAATATTCAGGGAAGAAATTTTCATTATCTCCTCTTGGTCTTCCTATAATCTCACGCTCAGCATTAACTAGCCATTCATCTACACTTCTGTCATCGATGCCCTCTACGCCGCGTCTGTATATTTCTAATTGATTTTTAAATAAATTTTCTTTATTTTCTAAAGCATAATTTAATGATCCAAGTCCGGCATAAACAAATGCATTATTAGAATCCTGGTTTAATTCTGGTATTTCAATTGTATGTCCCAGAGCACCGTGCATCATTCCTAAAACAGCTGCATACATTGGTGCTCCGTCATCCCATCCATCGCCATAGTCATACATAGGAATAATATATTTATCATATTTTGTATTTGATATTCCTGCTTTGCCCATGGCATGAGCATGTTCAATCATACCATCCATTAACAAGTCAAACTCAAAGTTTGGATCATGAGGAGGAGTACATGGTTCTATCAAAAAATCAGATACAAATCCATGGAAATCATTCATAATCATTGGAGTCCATTTCGCCAAACCTTGAAATACCTGTGCAGTTTCTACTTGAGTTTGATATGTTACATCCCTGTTTGGGTCAAACCCAGCTAAAGTAGTTCTTGTATTGTAGAATCTGCCATCAGGGTTATTGTTTAAGTTGAACAGCAATATAAAATTATCCAGAATATCCTGAACATTTAAAGTCACTGTTATAACCTTATTACTGTCATTAAGTGTTTCAAATGTAATCTCATCCATAGTTGCCAGCATTTCCAGCATATCTAACTGAGCATCAACACCATTAGCTTCATCTGAGTGAATGTTGTTAAACCAAATTGCCGGTTTATAGTTTCCTGCTGTTCCAGCATTGATCTTTTCAATTAATAAAGCCGGATTTTCCAACATCATAGGTAACGTATCATTCAAATAATTATCAAGGTCAGATTTATCTCTTGCAAACATAACAAATGGAATATCTCTGCCTTCAGCTGATTTGCCCATAGGATCATATTCTAAATATCTATCGGATTTAGCTATGTCCAGTATCCGTTCAATTTCAGGAAGTATCTGGTCATATGTATGATATGAATCATATGCATTTAACTTCATAACAGTCTTTGCAACAACATTAGTAGTCACATCTGTCACAGCAAGATTGTATTCTCCTAATAAATCCGGATATTTTGTTCTGGGGTATGGTCTTCCCTGAAGATTAGATGTACCATATGGCAAGTCGCACTTAATAGTAGCCCTTACAGTATCACCATCTAAATATGGCTCTATTGCAAATTTTATAAAAGGTTCACCCGTGTAAGAGCCTGATTTAAAGGATTTCCAATCTCCAAACAATTTGTTTCCAAGTGTCCATTTTAAGTTGTTTAAATCAGGAACATATCCTAATTTAACAGCTACTTCAACTTCTCTGGCCTCTGACATGGACAATAAGTTTGTACTCACAGCAACGCCCACCATATCATCTGATATGGGTGGATTAATTTGTACCAATAAATTGGAAAGCAAAGTTGTGTACGTATATAATCTGTCCTCTATTCTTCCAGGGAATGCTTCATGTAAGAAGGTAAGATTATCTATTGATTTATGCATAATTTGTCCTTGCTCTACAGTTTCAACAGATCCATCTAAGCCATCAGTTTCTTCCCAATTTGTACTTTCAAAATACAAATATGGCAATCCCAGGTTTTTAAATGGTGCATGGTCACTCCAGTCTCCTGTTGTTCCTGCAGGATAATCTGGATTTAACCCTTGTTGTGTTATAACATCTAAATCTAGTGCATCTGCCAATGATAAAGCCTGGTCTCTAACCCAGCCTTTTTCCCCTGAGTCACCATATGCGTACATTTTGTCTCCGACTAATACAGTATCCAGATTTATCATAGCTATTGTATTAGCAATTTCTGCTTCAGTCATCTGAGAAGCATAATATCTTGAACCTTTGAGTCCTGCCTCTTCAGCTCCAAATGCAACAAATTTAATTGTATAATCAGTTGTCACGTTTTTTAATATTTCTGCTGTTCCCAGCATTACTGCCACTCCTGAAGCATTATCGCTTGCTCCCTTTGTATTTACAGAGTCATAGTGAGCTCCGACAATAATCTGTTTTTCAGATCTTCCTTTTTTAATTGCAATAATATTATTTGAATTTACTTCTGATTTATCTTTTCGAACATATGCAAATGATTGTACTACAGGCGCATAACCAGCCTCCTCAAATGCCCAAACAATGTAATCTTTAGCCTCTATTTCTTTTTCTGTACCGGATTGCCTTGTTCCAATCACCTCTGACAGCTGGTACAAATGTCCATAAATTGATGATCCTGTTGTTTTATCAACTTCAGGCAAGGATGAACTTTGTACTGCTAAAGAACTGAAGCTCCTGATATTCTCCTTCTCCTCATGAGCCTGCAAAGCTCCATACGGATTTTTATATTCTTCCGGATCAACAGCTGTCTCTTGAACATCCCATGCTCTGTCGCTATCTTGTATCCCAGCTGTATCAAAAGCAAAAGCAGTAGAAAACATAGATAACAACATAGAAATTACAATGACTAATGACAAACTCTTTTTAAACTTCATGCTTTCCTCCTATAAAATTTATTTGTTCAGTTAAATAACCGATATCCTTGCGTAAGAACTAAAGAAGTTCAATTATCCTATATATCATTACTGCTGCTTGTGCACGTGTTGCTCCCAGCTTTGGCTCAAATGTTGTTGCAGTCATCCCTTTGATAATTCCCATACTGACAGCTTTACCGACACTCTCCAGGGCCCATTCGGAAATTTGTTCTCTATCACTAAAGTTTACCGGTGAAGTGCTTGTACTAATTCCTTTGTATTCTAACGCCCTGATTATCATAACTGCCATTTCTTCTCTGCTGATTTCTTTATTTGGGCAGAAATTATCATTATAACCCAGGACTATACCAGCTTTTGCAACTGATTCAACTGTTGTTGAATACCAATCTTCAGAATTCACATCATTAAACATACCTTTGTATTCTTCAGATTTAAGTTCTAATAATCTGAACAGCAATGCAGCAAACTGAGCTCGTGTTATCTTTTCATTAGGCATAAAGTAATCATCATTCATTCCCGAAATTATCCCCTTACCTGCCAATATCTCTATTTCATCTATTGCCCAATGAGACTTTATGTCTGCAAAGCTTTTCCTTGGCTGCAGCGGTTCTTGAGGTTTATTTGCTGTTGACCCACCAGGAACATGGGGCTTTCCAGGTTCATCATCATCAGGTTCACTTCCCGTGCCTGATTTTACTGTAACAGCAACATCATATTTATTAAGTCCTGTACTGACCTTGCCTATATATTTCCCATCCTTCAAACTGAGCTCGAAACTATAGTTTCCATTTTCATCAGATTCAATTTGATCAATGTATTGCCTTACACCATTCTCATCTGTAATAATAATTGTAATATCTTCGTTAGCAACTTCTGATTTACCTGTTATACTGACCTTATTATCACTGGTTGAGACAACTGGTGATGTCTTTGCCAGTACAGTGCCTATTGACAACAGCATAATTAAGACTGTTAACAGGATTGTCCTCATTTTCAACATTAATTTCCTCCTTTAATTATTCTTTAAAACCATTTCTCATCATTTCATGTGAAATATCACATCACCGTCTAATTTCCAGCCTCCAAAGTCAGACTTTAAAACAAAGACAACCTCCTTTCTTTTTTTTCCGACCTCAATAACCCCTTCTATTAATGCAATTTTTTTCTCTCTTTGTATTTCAACACTGTCTATGTGGATAAGCTTGCCCAAGTCCATATAATAATCTGAATGAATTAAAAAAAAATTTAAAGGTACATCTCTTTGAAATTCTGTATCCAGATAACTGTACATTTGCAAACGTTCGCCACAATAATAGTTTTCATAAAACTCAATGACTACACTCTTAAGATGATCCTCATATTTAGTAAAGTTGCTTTCTAATCGATTCATTTGTCTAACACCTCTTATATATTATAGATAATTAAACGTGGATAATTAATCAAATTTTGTATGTAAATTCAGTAAATATCATTTTACTTTTTACAATATAATTCAAATATCCATGCAATCTATTAAATTTCTACATATAGTGATTTTATTTTTAAAAAAATTTAGAGAATTATGGATGAACGGGAGATGTAAATTAATGAAATGTTTTTTATAGGTTTAAATATATGAAATTTTAGGCAAAAAAATAAAAGAGTATCACTCTGCCAGACTATTGACAAACTCTGATGATGTCATCCTGAGCGAAAGTGAAGAATCTCATCTTTATTGAAAACATGAGATTCTTCGGCCTACGCCCTCAGAATGACAACGTCCATAGATACTTGTCAGCAACCTGAACAGAGCAATACTCTGCTTTTTTGTATGTTAACCCTAAGGTTATTATAAATATTTTTTCAATGCTTCAACCTTGTCTGTCTTTTCCCATGGAAGATCCAGGTCGTTTCTTCCGAAGTGGCCATATGCTGCAACCTGCTGATAAATAGGTCTTCTCAGCTTGAAGTTTTCAATGATTGCTGCTGGTCTTAAGTCAAAGTTTTCTGCAACTGCCTGTTCAATTTTTTCATCGGCAATTTTGTTTGTTCCGAAAGTTTCAACCATTATTGAAACCGGCTTAGCAACTCCTATGGCATAAGCAAGCTCAACTTCGCACTTCTCTGCAAGTCCCGCTGCAACAATGTTCTTTGCAATGTGTCTTGCTGCATATGCTGCTGAACGGTCAACCTTTGTTGGATCTTTTCCGGAGAATGCTCCGCCGCCGTGTCTTGAGTATCCGCCATATGTGTCAACTATAATTTTTCTTCCAGTGAGTCCTGAGTCTCCCTGAGGTCCTCCAATAACGAATCTTCCTGTTGGATTAACGAAATATTTTGTATTTTCATCAAGAAGCTCTGCTGGAACAGTCGTCTTGATAACATGCTCCATAAGGTCTTTTTGAATTGTTTCTCTGTCAGCTTCAGGATTGTGCTGAGTTGAAATTACTATGGTGTCAACTCTTACAGGCTTGTTGTCGTGATATTCGATTGTTACCTGAGTTTTTCCGTCAGGTCTTAAGTATGGAACAGTCTTGTTCTTTCTAACTTCAGACAGCTTCAGTGCAAGTTTGTGTGCCAGTGATATTGGCATAGGCATAAGTTCAGGAGTTTCATTGCATGCAAATCCAAACATCATACCC
>JABNAD010000323.1_pt1 | contig 10145 bp, 10 predicted proteins | sample 7240381 | NCBI WGS metagenome assembly JABNAD01 (sample SAMN11332834, study PRJNA596920) | anaerobic digester metagenome | biome: digested sludge; isolation source: digested sewage sludge-derived enrichment culture grown on H2/CO2 | place: Germany: Goettingen | reverse complement strand
GAATTCCTTTTCGGGAAACCAGACTGCGACGGGGTTTGTGAAGATATCGCCCTGATCTCCGCCTATCTTGAATATACTTCGCGGCTGCAGCAGGTTCAATTAACAGAGCATGTGAACAAACCTGTCAGCCGTTGGAAGGATCCGCAACGCCATGCATATATTTAATACCGGTTCTATGTCACTTGAAATCAATATTGAAGGGCGGAATGCCAGGGTTACCGAACTGAAACGGGAAGGCAACCTCATCACCCTGCAGGTGGATGATGAAATCTACCAGGTTGACGCCCTGAAGGTGGGTGAAGGCCTCTATTCGGTGCTTTACAAGGGAAAATCGTACAACATTGAAATGATTGATGCCGGATCGCCCCGACATTACACGGTGAATTCATTCCATAATTCCTATCAGGTGGAAGTGATAGATGCGCAAACCCGTTACCGTATGAGCCGTTCAGGCGGCGATCACGGCGAAAGCGGAAATACCATCATATCCCCCATGCCTGGGAAAATTGTGAAAATTCCTGTAAAGACTGGCGACACAGTGGAAGCCGGACAAACCCTGATCATCGTTTCCGCCATGAAGATGGAAAGCGAATTCAAATCCAAATCGGCAGGAACCGTTAAATCGATTCATGTTTCCGAAGGCGATACGGTGGAGGCCAACAAGGTGCTGGTGGTGGTTGAATAAGGGACGCGAAGAAGGGACGAGGGACGAGTGGTGGTGGTCGAGCGGAGCCGAGACCACCATTTGGGAGGTGACAAATAAGGGACGAGGAACGCGAGAAGGGACGAGGGACGAGCGGTGGTGGTCGAGCGAAGCCGAGACCACCATTTGGGAGGTGACAAATCCGGGACGAGGGACGCGAAGAAGGGACGGGGGACGGCCCTTCGACTCCCCTTCGACTCCGCTCAGGGTACAAGCTCAGGGACCGGGACGGGGGACGGGTCTCGCTAAGTAGGGAGCGGTTTTCACGGGTTTGAAGAAGAGAAAGGGAAGGAAATTTCTATTTACTAATTTCTAATTTCTAATTTCTAATTTCTAAAATTAACACCTCAACCTTAACCTTAACCTCAACCTCAGCCTTAACCTAAACCTTAGCTTCAAAAAAAGTCCGAAATCCGAAATCTGAAATCCAAAATAGAATATGTCAAATCTGGATGAAATTTACCGCAGGCTCGAAGAGCGCAACCGTCAGGCAGAACTGGGCGGGGGGCAGGAGCGCATTGACAAATTGCACAAGACGGGCCGTAAGACCGCCCGCGAGCGGATAGAGATGTTGCTTGATCCGGGCACTTTTGTTGAATTCGACCGTTTCGTGGTGCACCGTGCCCGCGATTTCGATATGGAGAAGACCCTGATTCCGGGCGACGGCGTGGTAAGCGGTCATGGGAAAATCGACGGCCGGCTTGTATATGTTTTCGCCCAGGATTTCACCGTTTTTGGCGGCACCCTGAGCCGGGCCAATGCTGACAAGGTGATTAAAATTATGGATCTGGCGCTTAAGATGGGTGCTCCCGTTATCGGCCTGAACGATTCGGGCGGTGCCAGAATTCAGGAAGGGGTGGAAAGCCTGGCCGGTTATGCCGATATTTTCTACCGCAACGTGATGAGCAGCGGGGTGATTCCGCAAATCTCAGCCATTCTCGGCGCCTGTGCCGGAGGTGCTGTTTACAGCCCGGCCATCACCGATTTTATCCTGATGACCAAAGATTCCAGCTATATGTTCGTGACAGGTCCGGATGTGATCAAAGCGGTGACTCATGAAGAAGTGACCAAAGACGAGCTGGGCGGCGCCATGACGCACAATGCAAAAAGCGGGGTTGCGCACCTGATGGCAGAGGATGAAGAGCAGGCCATGATGATGATCCGCGAACTGATGAGTTTTCTGCCATCCAACAACATGGAGGAGCCTCCTGTGGTGAAAACCACCGATGACATCAACCGAGAAGAGGAAAAACTGCAGGATATCGTACCATTTGATCCCAACAAGCCTTACGACATGACAGAAATCATCCACAGCGTGGTGGATGATGGCAATTTCATGCAGATTATGCCGCATTACGCGCAGAATATGATTACCGGATTCGGCCGTCTCAATGGCAAGCCGGTCGGTATTGTGGCCAATCAGCCGGCTTTCCTGGCCGGGGTGCTCGACATCAACAGCTCGGTAAAAGCCGCTCGTTTTGTACGTTTCTGCGATGCCTTCAATATACCGCTCATCACCTTCGTGGATGTACCGGGCTTCCTGCCGGGAACTTCGCAGGAGTTCGGCGGCATCATCAAGCATGGAGCAAAACTGCTCTATGCCTTTGCAGAGGCGACCGTCGCGAAAATTACGGTGATTACCCGCAAAGCATATGGCGGAGCTTATGATGTGATGTCGAGCAAACACATCGGCGCCGATGTGAACTTCGCCTGGCCTACGGCTGAAATTGCCGTGATGGGCGCCGAAGGTGCGGTCAACATCATCTTCCGCGACAAGCTTACTGATGAAGACAAAGCCAAAGCCGTTAAGGATTACCGGGATGTCTTTGCCAGCCCTTACAAAGCTGCCGAACAGGGTTATATCGATGAGATCATCTATCCCAAACATACCCGCCGGAAGCTGATACAGGCGCTGGAGATGTGTTCCAACAAACGCAAAAGCAACCCGCCGCGCAAACACGGAAATATTCCTTTGTAAATCACAGGAAAGAACAATTCAGGAATTTATTATCAGGAAAAAGCGTTTTTCCCACAGATTTATGACTTGTACTGCAGCTCGCTCAGGCTGCGGTATAACCCGTCTGCTGATTTGAGCAGCTCCTCATGCGTACCTTTTTCCACGATACGGCCCTGATCCATTACCAGGATCATATCGGCTTTCCGGATGGTTGACAGCCGGTGGGCAATCACGATGGAGGTGCGGCCTTGCATCAGCTTTTCGAGGGCATCCTGCACCAGGCGTTCATTCTCACTATCAAGGGAAGAAGTGGCTTCATCCAGTATCAGGATGCGCGGGTCTTTCAGCACCGCCCTCGCAATGGCGATGCGTTGCCGCTGTCCGCCCGAAAGCTGGGTGCCCCGTTCTCCCACCAGTGTATCGAGTCCCTGAGGGAATTTTGAGATAAACTCCCAGGCGTTGGCCCTGCGGGCAGCTTCTTCCACCATCTCAGGGGATGCATCCAGGCGTCCGTAGGCGATGTTCTCGCGTATGCTGCCCCCGAAAAGAAAGATATCCTGAGGCACCAAGGCCATCTGCGCCCGAAAAACCGAAAGCGGAATATTCTCTGCTTTATGTCCATCAAACGATATCTGACCGGAAACCGGGTCATACAAACGGAGGAGCAGGTTTACCAACGTTGATTTTCCGGCACCGCTCGGGCCTACCAGGGCAACCAGCGAACCCGGCCTGATCTCCGCGCTGATGCGATCGATGACATTTACATCGGTGCGCGAAGGATATGCAAAACTGACCTCATCCAGCCGGATATGCCCCTTCAGAAGACCGGACGCGGGAATTTCCCCGACCTCTTCCACCGGTTCGGGGGTTTCACCAAAAATATCAAACAGGTCTTCGATGGCTCCGATAAATTTCTGCACCCTGGCAAAAACATCGGCCAGCCCGCCGATGGTTCCCCCGATAAAGACGGTATAAATCACAAAAGAAAAGAGCTCTCCGGTTGTAATTTCGCCGGATGACAACAGGGCCGCTCCTTTCCAGATTACGGCCACCATGGTTCCGAAGATGCCGAGAATGACAAAGGATGAGAAAGCGCCGCGGACACGCCCGTTTTTGATGCCGGTTTGCGCAATATCTCCGGTGATGGCCCGATACCTTTTCATCTCAAAAAACTCATTGGTGAAGGTTTTTACACTTTGCACCCCCTGCAGGGTTTCCTCAACAATGGTGTTGGAATCGGCCACCTGGGCCTGAGCCTTTTTGCTCAGTTTACGAATATACCTTCCAAAGAAGCCTACGAGCAGAAATACTCCCGGAACTACCGCCAGCATAAAGAGGGTAAGCTTCACCGATGTAATTGTCATAAGCACAATGCCGCCCGTAATGATGATGAGCTGCCGGATAAATTCAGCCAGCGTGCTGGTGAGCGCGTCCTGAAGCAAAGTAATGTCTGACGAAATCCTGCTGTTGAGTTCACCCACCCTGCGCTGCTGAAAAAATTTCATCGGCAGCCGGATCAGGTGGTTGAAGGTGTGCCGCCGCAAATCGGCCAGCGCCCGCTCAGCCACCTGTACAAAAAGATAAATCCTGAAATATGATAACAGCGACTGAGCTACCAGTACCAGCACCAGGATCAGCGCCAGCCGGTTGATCTCCGCTCCCAGCTTCCCGCTATTGCCATATTCAACCAGCTCGCCCAGCAATTTCGGAAACAACAGGCTGGTGGCGCTTGATCCGAATAAAAACAGCAATCCCAGGCCATACGTCCATTTGTAAGGCTTCAGGTATTGAAACAATCGGGAAAGCCGGCGCAGGCCTGGCAGGGTAATCTTGCGTTTCAGGTTATCATCACTCATCCGGATAGCGGTTTCAGAAGAATGTCACTATAACAAACAGCTCCGGGGAAAGTTGGATGCAATAAGTTTTACCGTGCGCTACAAACCGGCCGGTATATCATAAACCTACGATTCCCGGCAACAGGCAACTATGGCTTCGACATGGATCTGCGTGGTATTCAGTACCGGGATACCAGCATAAGCCGGTTCGGTGAGGATCAGCGGGAATTCGGTACAGCCCAGGATCAGGCTATCGATCTGCGCTTCATGCACCATCTTCTCAATAATCTGAATTAACTGCAGACGGGTTTCATCTTTGAAAATTCCAAGTTCAATTTCGCTGAAGAGTTTATGATGCAGCCAATCCCGCTCTTCCTTTCCGGGGATTACCACTTCCATTCCTTTCTGCCTGAAAGCGTCGGGATAGAATGATGCATCCATGGTAAAGCCGGTGCCAAACAGCCCGGGCCGTTTCAGCCCCAGGCGCAGGGCTTCGGTCCGGGTGGCTTTCACAATGCTGATCAACGGCAGACCGGCGCGTTCACTGATTTCATCGAAAAAAATATGGGGTGTATTGGCGGTGATGGCGGCAAAATCAGCTCCCGCATCCTTCAGCCGCGCGATGGAATCAACCAGGTAATCGATTGCTCCTTTAAAATTGCCTGATTGCATAAAGCCCAGCAATTTCCCGAGATTTACGCTGTAGATGATAATCTCGGGATAGTTAAGCCCTCCGCTTTCATCCTTAAATGCATCAATAATGCCTTTGTAGTAGTCCACCGTCGCTTCGGGGCCTGTGCCACCGATCAATCCGATTTTTTTCATAAAGGTGAGTTTGCTGATGATTTATCATTAACTAATTATCCTAATCCGCTCTATGACAGCCCGGGAGCTTCAATCCAGGGCCCGGTGACACCTTCCGGTTTATTGCAGGGTGCTTTTGCAGGATCTCTTCCAAAATCGTGGCTGCTCCTTCGATCAATGCAGGACATACCGACTGAAAAGCCCCGCTGTGTTTCGCTTCTTCGCGACCTTCCGCTGTGCTGAGGTCATATTGCAGCAATTTATTGCAGTGCAGATCGCCAAAGCGGTGCTCAAAGGCCTGAAGAAATTCACCGGAGATCTGCAGGACCTCCGCTTTTACAGATATTTCATCCGCCGGCGAATATCCGAAATGCAGCCCGATGACCATCAGGGATCCGCTCACCGCCCCACAGATTTCACCCCTGGAGGCTATGCCCCCGCCGAAAGCGGAAGCCAGCCTGAAAGCGGAAATATCGTCCCTGAAAAATTGACGGCCAAAGGGATAAAGAATGGATTGGGCGCAGTTACTTCCTCTGTCAAAAAGTTGTATGGCTTCATAAGTCTTATCCATGTCAATCCTTTGCATAAAAGTAATGTTGGTTAATGTTATGCAGCAACCAACGAAGTTAATCGAATATTTTACAGGAAGTACCGCAAAACGGTCATTTTTCCATGTTTCACAAGGGTTTCACCTGCTAATAGCAAAATTTATTAAAAAAATGTGATAAAAGTGAGCCGTTTTTCAATGAAACAGTGTAATAGCATTTGTTCAGAACCCAAAACTCAAAATTCATCATGAAAAATTTTCCTTCTTACATTATTTCGGTCCTGCTTATGGCTACCATTGTAGTATTCAGTTCGTGCAAAAAAGACAAGGACACCGATCCTGACACCGATCCGGATAATAACAAACCGGTGCTGGTTTATAATGAAATCATTATTGGAATGACCGGCGTTACCTCGCGCATCGAGATTGGCGCCACCGATCCCGATGGAGATGAACTTACCTACACCTGGACGCTGGTAACCTCTCCGACCGGATCAGCGCCTGTAATGACAGAACAGATGAACCGTGCCGACTTCACAACAGCCATCCCCGGCATCTACAGGGTTGAAGTGGTGGTTAAAGACAATAAGGGGAGCCAGGCCGTTGCCAATGTGAGCCTTTATATCGGAGGAGAACTGCCGTCAAACATAAGCAGCAATACCACGCTTCCCGACCTGTTCGCCGACGAGGCTTATCCTGATTATTATGCAAACCGTTCGGTGCAGATTACGGCAGGCCTGACGCTTGATGCCGGGGTAGTAATAGAGTGCGCCTCCGATATAACAATTTTTGTGAACGGAGCCAACGCCTACCTTAATGCCGGAGGAACGGCATCCAGGAACATCATCTTCAGGGGAAGTGAAAAAATTAAAGGATGGTGGAAAACCATCAACTTCAACTCGGTAAACCTGAATAACAAACTGGATCATGTGCAGGTACTTCATGCCGGAAGTTCTGCCATTGCCGGATACAAGACTGCCATTTATATCAAAAGCAGTTCTTCTTACAGGGCAGCGATTACCAACACGAGGATATCACTGACCGATGGATACGGACTGTTTATTGACGGAAATGAAAACGGATTGATTGATTTTTCAGGAAATACATTTTCCGATAATTCGGATGCCCCCATGATGGTCGGAGCCCATAGTCTGTATTCGCTTGATTATGCCACGCAATACTCCGGGAACGGGATACAGGCAATAGTTGTAAAGGGTCCGACAAATGCCCGGTTTGAATCAAGCGGAAGCATCAAAGCACTGGGCGTTGATTATCACTTTATGAGCAATGCCGAACTACGGACAAATCTCACCTTTGAACCGGGAGTTACCTGCCTCTTCAATTCAGGGACGAGACTTTGGGTAACCTCTGACGGAGCAATTATTGCCAATGGCAGTGCTTCTGAGAAAATTACCTTTTCAGGAATCTTCGCAAGCCCGGGGGCCTGGAATGGAATAGAACTGGCGTCTGCTTCCCCCGAAAACAGCATTGATCACGCGATTATCAGTTATGGAGGCAACAGCAGCGGGCGGGATGCCAACATCTATATGTTCAGCCCTTCAAAACTTTCACTCACCAACAGCACGATTTCCGACAGCCAGACCTGGGGCTTATTCAGAGCTCCGGGTAGTACCGACCTGACCGAGAGTAATAACGTATTCCTCAACAATGCCTCCGGTGATATAGGTGGAAGTTAAATCAACATATTAAAAAAAACAAAAACCATGAATCCAAAGATAAACTTCATACTTATACTTTTTGCAGCGGTTTTTATTACCAGTTGCGGAAAAGACGATGATGGAACCGATCAGGCCAGTGTTTTAAATCCCGAAAAGTTCAAGGCAAAAATTTGGGTTGGATCCGGAACCGAAACTACTGAAATAGAATTTGATGAAGGCAAACTGGTGACTGCCGGGAATATCCTCACAGATGACTCAGATTCATACATTATGATAACGGCAACAAACCTGGATGCCAGCATGACCATCAATTTTTACCCGCCCGATAATTCTCCGCTCAAGGATGATGTGATTTCCATTACGATTTATACTCAGCAACTAAAGCCCTGGTCGCGCGACAAGACATATACCACCGTATATGTTGCTCAACATCCCTACGTTGAAGAATATGCGGTTGTGAGTTACTGGGATGGCTCGGAAGAAAGGGATTTCCTTTCATCCAACCGGCCCGAATCTATGAGCGGCAAGGTTAAACTGTGGAGGGAGGGCAAGCTGCTGAAGGGAGAAATTGCAGCCAGAATCGGCCTGCAATCGTACGATAACCGTCTGGTTTACATCACCCTGGAGTTTGAACTGAGGCCTGAAGATGACGGCCTGAGCGATTAAGTTTCGCGGAATCCTGAGACATTTTTTTACAGCGACACCCGTGCTATTGATACCGGTAGCACGGGTAAATGCCGCCCATATGAAAATTACGACTACAGGTCTCCCTCCAGGCCGATAACCTGAACTGAGAATATCGAATCGGTCGTTTGTCAAAAATTGTTAATCATGAGAAATATACTTATAAAAATAAGCTTCGTACTAACGCTTGCCACCGGTCATACAGGACTGATGGCCCAGAAATCCCCCGCAGCTGCCGGCGGAGAAGCCGCGGGCAGCGGGGGTTCGGCAGGTTATTCCATAGGACAGGTTTTTTATACGGCCAATTCCGGACCGGATGGTTCTGTATTACAGGGCGTTCAGCAGCCCTATGAGATATCCGTTATTACGGTAACCGAAAAAACTGAAGGAATTGAGCTGATCGTTTCAGCATTTCCCAACCCGACGACAGGTATACTGATAATCCGTATCAATTCGGCTGTCCTGGCTACTTTCAGGAAACTGGACTACCGGCTTTTCGATATCAACGGGAAACTGCTTGAAACCAAACGAATAGAGGGAACGCAAACAGTGATTGATTTGGATCGCCGTACTCCGGGCACATATCTTTTAAGCATTGCCGAAGAAAACACTGATTTAAAGACATTTAAAGTAATTAAATCCAGGTGAGACAACCTTAACGATAAAAAATGTTCAGAATCCGTCCTGACCGCTATGCCATCAGGAATTAAAAGCACGACCACAAATAAACCTTCAAACCATGAAACAAATTTTCACCATAATCTTCACCCTGTTACTTGCAGCAGGATTGTACGCCCAGGCACCTCAGAAAATCAGCTATCAGGCAGTTGTGCGCGATAACAACAACGCTTTAATTGCCAACCGGATGCTTGGAATAAAGATTAGCATTCTGCAATATTCAACCTCCGGGAATACCGTATATGCAGAAACACATACACGCGCTTCCAACGCCAATGGGCTGGTGAGTCTGGAGATAGGAAGCGGGAATGTGCTGACGGGTTCCATGCCGGGGATAAACTGGGCCAACGGGCCTTACTTTGTTCAGACCGAAACAGACCCGGCAGGCGGAACCAATTACAGTATAACCGGAACCAGTGAACTTCTGAGTGTTCCGTATGCCTTGTTTTCTGCCAGCGGAAATCCCGGACCAGCCGGACCGCAGGGGCCTCAGGGTGAACCCGGCCCTGCAGGGCCACAGGGTCCTCAGGGTCCACAAGGGCCTGCCGGAGCTGACGGTGCCGAAAATGCATGGGGATTAAGCGGAAATTCAGGCACCAACCCGACTGCTAATTTTATCGGCACAACTGATAATAATGATGTGGTTTTTAAAAGAAATAATGTCCTTGCCGGCAGACTGAATCTAGACCTTGAAAACACTTCTTTTGGTGTTAATGCACTAATGGCAAATATCAGCGGAGTCAACAACACTGCTACCGGATCATTTGCACTTAATTCAAACACCTACGGAAATTACAATACTGCCCACGGTACCGGCGCCCTTGCGAATAGTACGATTGGTAACGACAACTCCGCGACCGGAGTAGCAGCACTTTATTTTAATAGCTCCGGAAGCAACAATACCGCACACGGGAGAAGTTCACTATACTCTAATACTACAGGCTCTGATAATACTGCCAATGGTTTCTTTGCATTAGCCAACAATACCACAGGGAATAACAACACTTCCAGCGGAAGTTCTGCCCTGTTTCAAAATACAACCGGCAATAACAATACCGCGAACGGGAGAAGTGCACTGCAATCCAATACCACAGGCTACAATAATACTGCCATTGGCTGGGAGTCGCTCAAATCAAACACCACCGGCATTTATAATACAGCTGCCGGAGTCAGAGCACTTTTAAGCAATACTGAAGGATATCTGTAACTAATCAGTTTGTTTTGTAATCGGCAATAGTGTTTAAAGCAAGAAAAACAT
>JABNAD010000775.1_pt1 | contig 10178 bp, 10 predicted proteins | sample 7240381 | NCBI WGS metagenome assembly JABNAD01 (sample SAMN11332834, study PRJNA596920) | anaerobic digester metagenome | biome: digested sludge; isolation source: digested sewage sludge-derived enrichment culture grown on H2/CO2 | place: Germany: Goettingen | reverse complement strand
AAGCTCTTCGAGGGCTCTTCGAGGCGGCAGTCACTGGTTATTTAGATGAACAGATTGACTGCTGATTCCTCGGCGTCGCCCAGGTAATAGCCCACGCCGCCGACTTTGACGCCGTCGATGAGTTCTTCCAGCTTCAGGCCCAGAAGGTCCATGGACATCTGGCAGGCAACCAGTTCCACTCCGTTCTTCTGAGCGGTCATCATCAAGGATTCCAGGGAGTCTACGTTCTTGTCCTTCATGATCTTCTTGATCATGGCCGGACCCATGCCCGCCATGTTCATTTTGGACAGTCCCAGCTTGCCAGCGCCGCGCGGCATCATCCGGCCGAAGAGACTTTCGATGAAGTTCTTCTGAACGCTGACCGGGGTCGACTTGCGCAGAACATTGATGCCCCAGAAGGTGAAGAACATCGTGACTTTTCCGCCCATGGCGGCTGCGCCGTTGGCAATGATGAAGGAGGCGATGGCCTTGTCCAGATCCCCGGAGAAGACCACCAGGGTCTTATTCTTGGAGGGCTGCTGGCAGGTCGGATCCACCGGTAGGATGCACTCCTCCAAAGCGGCGGCTTTCTTCAGCTGAACATCGACGAAGCCTTTTGCCTTTGACAGAGACAGCACTTCGGTTCCGGTGCGCCGGGCCCAGGCCTTGACGTCTTCATAGAAGCCCGGATCCGAAGCCTTAATGTGCAGCACTTCGCCCGGATTGATCTTGTCCATGTTCTCCTTCATTTTCATGAGGGGGCCGGGGCAGGAAAGGCCGCAGGCATCGACTTCAATCACCCGGACCGGTTCAGCCGCTGCCATGACAGCTTCAGCGGCAGCCTGGACATGCTCTTCCGGCAGAACCTGAGTTCCGTCTTCATGGGTTGTCATCACGTCCTGCTTGCCTTTGTGACCGCCGATATGAGTTTCTTCTACCGTGCCCAGAGCCAGCAGCCGGGTACCGCCTGCCAGGTTAAAGGCTTCAAAGCCGTGCTGGGTCAGGATCCGGTTGGCGGTATAGCCTCTCAGACCAATGGAACAGTAGGTCCACAGGCGCTTGCCTGCCGGAATTTCACCCAGGCGTTCCCGCAGGGAATTCAGGGGAATGTTGATGGCGCCGGGCAGTGCGTGCTGCTCGAATTCCACTTCTTCCCGGACATCGATGATGAGGTCGGTTTCTTTGTTGTATTCTGATTCAAACTGCAGGAAGGTTCTGGATTTGACCAGTCCCTCCAGGTCATTCTGAGCCGTGAAGCCAGCCATGTTGGCCGGAGATTTGGCCGACAGGAACGGCGGTGCATAGGCCAGATCCAGATCTGCCAGGTCATTGACGTCACCTTTCATCCACAGAACGGCTGCCAGTACGTCGATGAACTTGTCGACGCCTTCGTATCCAACCGCCTGTGCGCCCAGGAGCTTGCCCTGAGGATCCACCAGGATCTTGGCCGTGAGCTGCATGGCTCCCGGGTAATAGGTGGCATGGTTCATCGGGTGAACGAAGTAAGCCCGGTAATCGATGCCCTTTTGGCGGAGCTGACGCTCGTTGTTTCCGGTGGAAGCAGCCACCAGGTCAAAGATCTGCAGAATGGAGGTTCCCTGGGAGCCCTTGTAGGTCCGGTTAATCCCCATAATGTTGTCAGCGATGATGCGGGCCTGCCGGTTAGCCGGTCCTGCCAGGGCAATGGTTGCCGCTCCGCCGGTCACGGAGTCAAACGTCTCCACGGCGTCGCCGGCTGCCCAGATATGATCCGCTGAAGTCGCCATTCGCTCATTGACCTTGATGTAGCCTCTTGGGTTCAGCTCAATTCCTGATTCTTTCAGGAAAGCGGTGTCCGGACGGACTCCGATGGCTGCAACCACAAAATCGGCATCGATCTGACGGCCGGAGGCAGTTTCTGTCCGAATGCGGCCGCTGATTTCAGTAAAGCTCTTGACTCCGTCATTGATGATCAGCTCAATGCCGTTATCCCGCATCTCCTTCTCGCAGATCATGCTGATCTCGGTATCAAGGGGTGCCAGAATGTGCGGCGCGGCTTCGATCAGAGTGACGTTCAAACCGCGATGAATCAGGTTCTCCGCTACTTCAATGCCGATGAAGCCGCCGCCGATGACGGCGCAGGACTTGGCTCCGCCGTCCACGATTTCCTTGATCTTGTCCATGTCCGGAATGTTGCGCAGGCTCTTCACCAGTTCGTGGTTGATTCCGGGAATGGGCGGAGTCAGCGGCATGGCGCCGGGTGACAGGATCAGCTCATCATAGCTTTCCTTATACTCCGAGCCGTCCTTGGCCCGTACGGTTACTTCCTTTGATTCGGGATGAACTGCGATCACTTCGGTTTCGGTTCGAACATCGATGCGGTAGCGGTTCCACAGGGCTTCCTTGGTGGTGACAACCAGGTTGCTGCGTTCCTTGATCACTTCACCGATATGGTAAGGCAGGCCGCAGTTGGCGAAACTGACATAGGGGCCGCGCTCAAACATGATGATGGACGCGGTTTCATCCAGTCGGCGCAGACGAGTGGCCGAAGTTGCTCCGCCGGCGACGCCGCCGACAATTAAAATTTTCTTACTCATGATTCTTAACTCCTAAGGTATGCAGTATTTCGATGATCCTCTGATCTTTCAACTGGTAATAGATCTCAGTGCCTTTGCGCAGCGTTTCAACGACCCCTGCATCCCGCAGGATGCCCAGGTGGGTTGATACCGTGGACTGCGGCAGATCCAGTCCGCATTTCATATCCGTGACATTGCAGTAACCTTTTCGCTCCAGTCCCATGATGATGCAGATTCGCACCGGATGGGCGATACACTTCAACAAAGCAGCCGTGTCTTCATACTCGTGAAATATTGGCTCCATGCGTCCCCCTTTTATATCGAATTTTTACGATGATTCATTCATCAAGATTTTACGATATATTCGTTTAAAAGTAAACAACCGTTCTCACGGTTGTTTACTTTTTATGATTTCACAGATAAATCACGGTTTATTCGATTCCTTTTTCAATAAGTACGGGATCAAACTGAATAAAATCGCCGGAAGTCATGATATACTCCACGCCATTTCGTAAGCCCTGAAAAACATTCTTCAGCGCCTGTCCATGCAGATGCCCGTAAATGACCTTGCGCACGCCATACTGTTCCATCAGATCGGTAAACACCGAGTCCTGACCGTATTCGTTCATCGGCGGATAGTGAATCATAGCAATGATATCCTGGTATCCGGCGGCCCGGGCGGCCTTCAGGCTGTTTTCGAGACGGATCCCCTCTCTGCGGTAAATCGGCGCGTCCGCTTCCGTGAATTTCTCTGAGCCCTGGCAGACCCAGCCGCGAGTGCCGCAGATGGCCGTATTTTCCCAGGTGAAGAAATTATTCTGGATAAACGAAATGTTGTCGTACATTCCATTGAGTTTGGTAATGGAACTCCACCAGTAGTCATGGTTGCCCTTGATGGCGATCTTGCGGCCGGGCAGCGCGGCAATGAAATCCAGCTCCTTGACCGCTTCCTGCAGCGTCATGGACCAGGACAGGTCGCCACCCAGGAGGACTGTGTCTTCTTCCCGGATCTTGGCCAGCCAGTTGGCGCGAATTCGTTCATCATGATTGACCCATACCTCTCCGAAGACATCCATCGGCTTGTCGTCGGTGAAGGAGAGATGCAGGTCGCTGATTGCATACAGTGCCAAGAACTAGCCCTCAGTCCGTACCATGCGGTAGAACTTTTTCTTGCCCTTGCGCACCATGGCATCGCCTTCCGTCAGGTCTGTTTCGTTCAGCGTCCGGTTAACATCGCTGATCTTTTCATCATTGAGGGTCACTCCGCCCTGCTCGATGTTGCGCCGGCCCTCTGACTTGCTCGGGAATACCCCGTGCTCGGTCAGAATATCGAGCAGTGTCCGCCCAATATCAGCCGCTGACACGGGAATCTGAGGGACAGCCGAAAGATCACTGCCGCTGCCAAACAGGGCTTGAGCCGCTTTTTCAACCGCCTGGGCCTCTTCTTTGCCATGAATCAGACTGGTGACCTCAAAGGCAAGTATCCGCTTGGCTTCATTGAGCTGCTGGCCGGTCCATTCCCGCTCCATCCGCTCGATCTCTTCAATGGGGTAGAAGGTCAGAAGTTTCAGGCACTTGATGACATCCGCATCATCCACATTCCGCCAGTACTGGTAGAAATCATGGACCGATGTTTTATTTTTATCCAGCCAGAGCGCGCCGTTGACGGTCTTGCCCATTTTCTGCCCCTCTGAGTTGGTCAGAAGCGTGCAGGTCATGGCAAAGGCATCCCTGCCTTCCTTGCGCCGGATCAGATCCATTCCGCCCAGCATGTTGGACCACTGGTCATCGCCGCCCAGCTGCATGATGCAGTTGTATTTCTGATGGAGCACAAGGAAATCGTAGCTCTGCATCAGCATATAGTTGAATTCAAGGAAGGACAGGCCACGTTCCAGCCGCAGCCGGATGGAATCTGCCCGCAGCATGTTGTTCACGGAGAAATGCACGCCGACATCACGCAGGAAATCAATGTAGTTGAGATCGAAGAGCCAGTTGGCATTGTTATCCATGATGGCACGGCCTTCGGAGAAGTCGATGAGCCGTTCCATCTGCTTCTTCATGCATTCCGCGTTGTTGTCAATGGTTTCCCTAGTCATCATGCTGCGCATGTCCGTTTTGCCCGAAGGATCTCCGATCATGGCAGTGGCTGCCCCCAGCAGGGCAATCGGAACGTGACCGGCCCGCTGCATGTGCGCCATGAACATCAGCGCGATGAAGTGACCCACATGCAGCGAATCCGCCGTGGGGTCAAAGCCAATGTAGAAGACAACCTTGTCCTTTTCCAGCAGATTCTTAATCTCTTCCGGGTGCGTCAGCTGCTTAATATACCCTCTTCGGGTCAGTTCTTCAAATACTGTCATGTTGGTGTCCCTCCTCCTGCCGGGTTCCACACAACCCGGTCAATCAATAAGAATATAGTATCACAGCCACGCAAAAAATTAAAAGCGTGCCGCAAAAAACCACTCAGACCATCAATCTGGCAAAGCCCGCTGGATTTTCCCGCAGCTCCGGATCCAGCCCAGGGGCAAAAGGAAAGACTTCAGGCTTGACCTGAAGTCCGGTGGTGGGATGTATAGGACTCGAACCTACGACTTTTGCCATGTGACGGCAACACTCTCCCAGCTGAGTTAACATCCCCTGTATTTCTATTTATACACCGAACAGCGCCGGATTTCAACAGAAATCGCAGAAAATACAGAGTCCATGCCCTTTCAGGGTTCTTTCCCCCGCAAAAGGGATCCGCCGGAGCGACTTACTCAGCATTCGTCTCCTGCGCCACCTCATGCATGGCATCTGCCACAAACTGGACCTTTGGCCCGACAATGACCTGGACATTCCTGGGTCCATTGATCAACACATTGGTAATGCCGGCAGAACGGATCAATTCCTGATCAATCTGACCGGAATCCCGCACCTCTACCCGAACACGGGTGGCACAGCTGTCAAAGGCCACGACATTGGCCGAGCCCCCCAGGCCTTGATAAATCCTGCGGGCCGTCTGCTGATAGAGACTGCTTCCGGACAATGCCTCCGAGTTCGGGGCAGACATGCTCTTCTCCCCAGCGGACACGGCACCGGGATGATCCTCGGCGGAATCGGCTTCCCGTCCGGGCGTCTGGAGATTGAACTTCAGAATGAACCAGCGGAAGACCACATAGTAGATCACAAAGAAAGCCAGTCCCTGGACCAGAAGCATGACGGGCTGATTCGCCAGCGGCATGAAGGTAGAGAAGAACCAGTCGATGAGGCCGGCTGAAAAGTTGAATCCCGCAGTCCACTGCATGAAGGCAGACAGAAACAGCGATACCCCGGTCAGCAGGGAGTGCACCAGATACAGCAGCGGCGAGAGAAACATAAACAGGAACTCAATGGGTTCCGTCAGTCCCGTGACGAAGGCAGAAATGGAGCCGGCCAGAAGCATGGATCCCACGACTTTCTTGCGCTCGGGCCGGGCTGTGTGATACATGGCCAGGGCCGCTCCGGGCAGTCCAAACATCATGATGGGGAAGTAGCCGCCCATATAGCGGCCGGTAATTCCCTGGATTCCGTGGGATGCCCAGAAATTGCCCAGATCATTGATGCCGATGGTATCAAACCAGAAAACGGCATTCAGCGCGTGATGCAGACCGGTCGGGATCAGCAGCCGGTTCAGGAAGCCATAAATGCCTGCACCGAGAGCTCCCATCCCCTGGATGGCGGTACCCACCTCAACCAGCCCGCCGAACAGAATCGGCCACAGGACATAGAGGATTCCGGCCAGAACAACGCTGGACAGAACGGTCAGGATTGGCACCAGGCGTCGCCCTGAGAAAAAGGACAGAGCTGCCGGCAATTCCTTGCGGCTGAACCGGTCATAGAGGAGAGCGGCCAGAATTCCGACCAGGATTCCGATAAATACATTATCGATCCGGCCAAAGGCCGGATTCACTTCCGCCACCGTGATTTTGCGGTACATGGCGACGGACTCGGGGCTCAGCAGATTGCGCAGCACCAGAAAGCCGGCCAGCCCGGACAGCGCCGCCGCCCCATCCCGATCCTTCGACATGCCCACCGGGATCCCGACGGCAAAAAGCAGGGGTATATTTTCAATGAGAGCGCCGCCTGCCTTAATCAGAATGGCAGCCACAATGCTGTTCTGGCCCCATCCGCGGTAATCCAGAGCAAAGCCCAGGCCGAACAGGATGGAGATGACCGGCAGGATCGAAACCGGCAGCATAAAGGATTTTCCAAGTTTTTGAAAGAAATTATTCACTGAGTTCCCCTCCTGGGATGGGCCTCTCTCGATCGATCGGTCGGCTGGAGTCTGCCCGGGAATATATTTGGATACTGTAAATTGAAATCAATGGTTCTTGATCGTCAATTAGCACTTGATCAGCAATGGTTTTTAATCACCTGGTGATAATTTGCACCATTTCACTTTCATTATACCGTAACCATCGTCAGATAAATGACCCCGCAAAAAAATCTGATTTATCAAAGATCCCGCAGCCTTTCCAGCCAAACCCCAGTTTTGACCAAGGAAATAATACTGAATATCCGATTGAATTCAAACCCTGCGAGATCAAAGATACCAAGATCAAGGAGCAACTTCGGAAAAGTCTGTGTTTATTTATTTGTTTATTTATTTGTTTAATGATGTTATTTAGTGCCCCTCTATCTTCAAAAGCTTATGCTAACACCACCACGTTTTTATCTGGACAAGATAAATCGTTTTATAGTGAAATGGACACTCTAGATAACGAGTTCTCAGAAGAGATTCCTCTAGATAAAATTGTCTCAATCAATAAGGTAGACCATTCATTTTATAGCCCTACTTCTTCAACGAACTATACTGGAAGCGAATATGGTCCGCTAGGGTATTCTGGAGAAATTAGTCCTCAGAAAATGAGCCTTTACATTGCCGTATCACATATATCTGAATCTAGATATAAAATTTATACATTTACTACTTGGAAAACCACCACTTTACAAACCATGACTGATTTGCTAGCTATTGCATGGGGAGGAGGACATACGCTAATAAGCGACTCTATGAAAGTCGAATTTACAAATGGTTATGTTCGATATCCTGTGGAACATTAAAAGATGTAAGTCCAGACATTGGAGTCTCAAGAGCTTTTAGTACGAGTAGATATATACCAGGGGAAAGAATTAGCTATGATGCTAAGAAAATCACATATGTAGCCATAATCGAGGCTCATGGTAGGGGTACAAGTAACGTTGTTGCTGGCTATGCTCATAAAATCTTTGGCGTAACTGGAATTGGGGCATCTTTTTCCGATGGAAAGGTTTCATTCGGTGCTGGGTTAGATGTGCTCATGGATATTTTTACTAATTATACCCATTTTTATCATTAGTTCGGTTGATTTAAGCAAAGCATTAAATTAATTTACAGTGAGAGGAGTTTAATATGAAATATTTAATTATCTCATTATTTACCTTTATTTTGATTTTTCTATTAGCTGCGTTGTTTTCTCCTAATGACAGCAGTTTAATGGCTGGATCCCTAATATATTGGGCTATCGTTTTGAAGGAGTTAAAAAGGGATAACTTTAAACTGTAAGGAGAGGTGAAGAAACCTGTTAATAACCCCAGGAGGCAAAATCTAAAATGATGATTCATTCATCAAAATGATGGAGAGATGTAATCTCATGATGAAAGTACTTATCTTACAGTCAAAGAGTCTGGATCGAAAGTTCTATTAGCTCAGGATAAAGGCTTTGCTACAACAGATTTAGAACTTATTAGGTTGGACTTAAGATCCAAGAAAATAAGTTCACCACTTGACTTGAGATATTCGTCCATAGAAATGATTAACATTATTTTTAACGATACTCCATGTTGTATTGGTTAAAATTGGTTTTGCAGTTGAATTCACACAACCGCCGGGAGTTCTCTCCCGGCGGTTGCGATATGGTTCCTTCACCACAACGGAGATTCGGGAGGATTTCCAGTCAGATAAATCCTCCCGAATAAGCTTATGCCTTATCCTGATCATCAGCCGACAGCGAAAGATCTCTTTCGCTCTCTGTTGAGTCATCCTTGGGAAGCCCTTCCGGCCTGGGCGGTATGTTGTAGCTGTAATTGGAGGCGTTCTCCTGACGCTCCATTCGGAGCGGCTCTCTTCTGGGCAGAAAGATCAAAAGTCCCATCACCACAACTCCGAGAAGGCTCTGCCCAACCCCTCCCAAATCTCCCATAAGCAGGCTTTGGAATGCGGTTATGACCGGCGGAATCGCATAAAGGATATAACCCCAGGTATTCTTGAATATAATAAGCAAAAGTCCGATAATCACCATCCCGCTCATAACGAGCTGCATGGGTATTTCTGCCCTCAGTGCCTGAAGTTCCTCTTCGGTAAATAACGCCATGCCCTTCATGGATTCCCGGATCAGCTCCGGGTCCCTCAGAAACAGCAGCACGCCTGCTACGAGGAACAGGTTAATGACTAAAATAACCCCCGCTAAAATCCTGGCCCCTTTGGGCACATCCCGTTTGAATAATTGATTCATTCCCTTCTCCTTATCCTAATCCTTCATTTTATGCCTGGTACGAGACAGAAAAACGATGGAGTGCTTCAGACACGCTCCACCGTTCCAGGCTGTTCTGTTGCTGAAAAGACCAGGGGCGGATCACCTGTCCGCCCCATTGGATCATTCTATTTCAACCTTATACTTTTTGAGGTACTCAGGCGTTTGTTCCGTGTCATTCAGGGCAAACAATACGGTGATTTTATTGTCATCGGACAATTTGCTCAGTTTTTCGAACTCCTTTTCTGCGTCTTCTTTTGAGAAGTCCATTTTGCCCATCAGGCCGTCCACATAAACCATGTCGACATCGTAGTCCTGAGCCACGATCCCGCATACAAAACCATACAGAGAATTTAAGTCTTCAATTTCATAGCCGTCGGTGTTAATAAATCTGATGTCTCGGTCCAGTTCATGCATTGCTCTGTTGTCATCGTCAATGAACACCACGTGTCCCTTCGTTTCTTTCATAGCTGTATTCGCGTGGCTGATCATATACTTACTTTTGCCGGAACCCCGTTTGCTCATAAATACCTGTATCATGATAATCACACCCTTTTAAGTATTTGGTTATTCTGTTGTTTATATTATAGTATTGGACTACTCGAATTACAAACGTTTAAACCCGGATTCTGCCTAATTTTTGTTGATATTGTTGAGGAATTTCTCTTTAAAATTATTTTTTGTGTACATTCCATTAATTTCCTTGTTTCTTTTCCCATTGGGCTGTGTTACAATCTAATTGAGCCCATGAGGGCTTAATCCTACAGTCAAAAACCATCGGTCCGTCCTTCCAGGCAGCCAATGTACGTTTTATGATCTGTTGCCACAGGAGGAAAAAAATGGAAGACAAAAAGTTAATCTGCAGAGATTGCGGCGCTGAATTTGTGTTCTCCGTTGGAGAGCAGGAATTCTACAAAGAAAAAGGCTTCGAAAACGAACCAGTTAGATGCCCAGAATGCAGAAGATCCAGAAAAATGCAGAAAAATAACAGAGACAGATAAGAACCTTAAGGGAAAGCATTGCTTTCCCTTTTATTATTTTCTACTCTTTTCCCCGTTCCGGTCTTTTCCTCTTATTCTTTCTCTGCTCTTCTCCTAGCTGCTCTTCTCCTAGC
>JABNAD010001221.1_pt1 | contig 10189 bp, 7 predicted proteins | sample 7240381 | NCBI WGS metagenome assembly JABNAD01 (sample SAMN11332834, study PRJNA596920) | anaerobic digester metagenome | biome: digested sludge; isolation source: digested sewage sludge-derived enrichment culture grown on H2/CO2 | place: Germany: Goettingen | reverse complement strand
TCCAGCCTCAATTTAGCATGTACACGTGAGGCTTCATGAGTGAACAGGATTATCAGCTCGAATACTTCAGGTCCGAGGGATTCGAGCGGCGCATCTGCACCAGCTGTGGAGCAGCGTTCTGGACCCGGGATCCGGAGCGGCAGGTCTGCGGCGACGCCCCCTGCGAGCCGTACTCGTTCATCGGGGACCCAGTCTTCGCACCTCACACCCTTCCCGAGATGCGCGAGGCCTACCTCTCATTCTTCGAGCGGCACGAGCATACCCGGATCGACCGGTACCCCGTCGCTGCGCGCTGGCGCGACGACATCTACCTGACAATCGCTTCGATCGCGGACTTCCAGCCATTCGTGACCGGTGGCCAGGTCCCGCCGCCTGCAAACCCCCTTACCATCTCACAGCCCTGCATTCGCCTCAACGACCTCGACTCGGTCGGACGATCGGGCAGGCATCTCACCCTCTTCGAGATGATGGCCCACCACGCGTTCAACAACGCGACGACCGAGATCTACTGGAAAGACCGGACTGTCGAGCTCTGCGACCAGTTCCTCTCCTCCATCGGCGGGGACCTGACACGAGTCACCTACAAGGAACACCCGTGGGTCGGCGGTGGCAACGCCGGCCCCTCGGTGGAGGTACTGATCGGCGGCCTCGAGGTGGCGACCCTCGTCTTCATGTCGCTCGGGAGACAGGTGACGAACGAAACTCCGGTCGAGCTCGAGGGGAAGCTCTATTACCCGATGCAGAACCGGATCGTCGACACAGGGTACGGACTCGAACGTCTCACCTGGGCCTCTTCGGGTTCACCGACGATCTACGACGCGGTCTTCCCCGACCTCGTCTCGTCCCTCCTCTCGGAGGCGGGCCTCGACCACCACCTCGCCGATAAGAACTACACCAAGATCCTCGCGCTCAATGCGAAGTTTGCCGGCCTGATGGACATCTCCGGCCCGAACCTCTTCGCACTCCGGAAGAAGGTAGCCGCCGCCATCGACGTCCCGATAGACCGGCTCACCAAGATGATCACGCCGATCGAACAGGTCTATACGATCGCGGACCACTCTCGGTGCCTCGCCTATATGCTCGGTGACTGCATCGTGCCGTCCAACGTCCGCGAGGGGTACCTGGCCCGCCTGGTGCTCAGGCGCACCCTCCGGGTCATGAACGACCTTCGACTCGACCTGTCACTGGCCGACCTTGTCGAGAGACAGGTGATGGCGATCGGCGAGGAGCAGTTCGAACAGTCGATCGATGTCGTCCGGGAGATCGTCGAGCGAGAGACTGAGAAATACGGAGCGACGATTGAACGGGGTACCCGGATCATCCAGAAGGTGGCGTCGTCCTACAAAAAGAAGGCCGAAAAGGTGCCGCTCTCCGAGGTGATCACCCTCTACGACTCGCACGGTCTGCCAGCTGAGCTCATCCGGGAGGTGGCTGCCGCCGAAGGAGCCGTCGTCGAACTCCCCGATAACTTCTACTCGCTCGTCGCCTCGATGCACTCGGAAAGCCAGAAAGAGAGCGGTGATGACCCGATGGCGCGGTACGAACCCCGGATCGCATCCCTCCCGGCGACACGGGCACTCTACTACGAACAACCCTGCGAGGTCGAGTTCGAGGCGATCGTGCTCGACTTCTTCGACGGGTTCGTGGTCCTCGACCAGACCCTCTTCTACCCCGAGGGTGGTGGACAGCCCGCCGACACAGGCACACTCCTCACGACGGAGTCGATGGTCCGTGTCGAGGACGTCATGAAGATTGGGGACGTGATCCTCCACCGGGTAACCGGAGGCATCCTGAAGCGCGGGGAGCGTGTCAAGGGCATGGTTGACGAAGCGCGCCGCTGGTCGCTCATGCGGCACCATACCGCGACCCACATCCTTCTGCACGCGGCAAAGGAGGTGCTCGGGGCTCACATTCACCAGGCGGGCTCCCAGAACGGTTCAGACTCGGCGCGACTGGACATCAGGCACTTCAAACATATCACCGAGGACGAGCTCCGGAGGATCGAACTCAGGGCGAACGAGATCCTGCAGAACAACAAGCCGGTGTACATCAAGCAGGAGGAGCGGCAGCGGGCAGAGCAGAAGTATGGTTTCACGCTCTACCAGGGCGGTGTGCCCCCGGGTGCGCGGATCCGGGTGGTCCAGGTGGGCAGTGAGATCCAGGCCTGCGCCGGCACCCACGTCCGGACAACGGGCGAGATCGGGGTGATCAAGATCCTCGGTGTCGAGCATATCCAGGACGGGATCGAGCGGATCGTCTTCGCAGCTGGAAGAGCCGCCATCGAGGCGATGCAGCAGACTGAGCAGATTTTAAAAGACGCAGCAACCGAGCTCCGGATCCAGCCCGAGAACCTGCCCACGACCGTGCAGCGGTTCTTTTCCGAGTGGAAGGACCGCGGAAAGGAGGTTGAACGGCTCAGAAAGAAACTGGTCGAGCTGGAACTGACCCAGATCGAATACGAGCAGATCGGCCCGGCACACGTGGTGATCCGTGAACTCGACGTCGACCCCTCGCAGCTGGCGGCCCTCGCACGGAAACTGGCAAAGGCGAACGGTGTTGCTCTCCTCGCATCCTCAAGCGACCGCCTTCACATGGTGCTCGCTTCGGGCACACCGCGGGTGAACGCCGGCGAGATTCTCGGTGAGGTCGCTGAAGCGCTCGGTGGGAAGGGAGGCGGAAACATGACCATGGCACATGCAATCTCCCCCGAACGCGAGCGGAGTGCCGACGCGCTCAGGGCGGGACGCCGCCTGATCACGACTGCGCTGAATGGATAACGGACCCAGGATCCTGCACCCGGGGGACCCGGAGGCACAGACCCTCGCCCGGGCCATCGCCTCGCCAACCGCCGGAGAGATCCTGAAGGTTCTCGGCGAAGAGCCGATGACAGCATCCGCCCTTGCCAGCCGGCTCTCAATCCCCATCACCACCGCCGCCTATCACCTCGAACACCTGGTCGGCGCCGGGGTGATCGAGGTGAAGGAGACGAGATGGAGTCGGAAGGGACGGGAGCAGAAGGTCTACCACCTGGTCGACCGGGTCGTCATCGTCTGCCCCGCACGAGAGGACCTCGGGACCCTTCTGCGAAAGTACGCCGCCCTCGGCATTGCTCTCGGCGCGACTGCAGTGATCGCGGCTCTCTGGGAGGCGAACATCACGTTTCCAACATTGATGAGAACCGGGGCAGAGGAGGCGAACGATATGATGCCGGGGGCGATGACGGTCGCCGGCAGCAACCCCGAATCGGTGGTCCCGTTCATCCTGCTCGGCGGTATCGTCGTTCTCCTTTCCCTCTTCGTGTACGACCGCTACTCGACCTGGAAAGCAAAATAACGGCGACCGCCTGCAAACGACATCGACCTTCCGCCCATCTCTTCTCCCGTTCACCGCTGGCAGCGCATGGAGAGTGACCATGCGTCCGCACTGTCCGATGAGTACAGGACATCGACCCGGCACAGTTCAATGCCGACAAAGCCCCCGAGGGGGACCAGGTGAAGCGCTCGATGGGCTCGAATGCGCTGATCCCTTCCCGCCGATAGCAATCTGGTAGAGTGCCGAAAAAGAGTTCGGCAGGGGAGTGGCGAAAGACTTTTTATACGATCGGCGATCAGGATGGATCTGAAGGGGTTTTCTGGCCCCCTCCCCTCAGGGGAGAGAACAACCGATGACTGCCCTGGCGGAACGGTCACCAGGCACATGCCCTGAGACCGTCTCCAGGGAGAGAGATCCAACCAGGGAGAGACCTGATGGCTGACTTTACCAAACCGTTCTCCGGAAACGTCCCAGAACGCAAGATGACCCACGAGGAGCTTGTTCGGGCGATGCGCCTGAACGTTGCCGCCGAGGAGGAGGCAACTTTTCTGTACATGGCACATGCCGAAGCCACCGATCATCCGCTCGCAAAGAAGGTGCTGATCGATATCGCGAACGAGGAACGGGTCCATATCGGCGAGTTCAACCGCCTGATCCAGATCCTGACCGGGGACGAGGAGCAGTTCCTTGGCGAAGGGGCCGCAGAAGTCGATGAGATGAACGAGGAGATGAAGGGATCGGCAGCTCCGGCGGAAAAGCCCCAGAAGAAGACCGGAAAATCATCGAAAAAGTAATCCGATCCCGATCGGTCATCTCCATCACATCTTCTTTTTTCCCTGCACACACCCCCCGCTTGGGATACACGAATCCCTGCCCATGCGATCCCGGACAGAGAGCCGGTACACGACAACCAGAAGGACGATGCCGGACAAAACGGAACTACCCATGTCTTTGCCGGGATTCTCCAATACCGCCAGTTTCCTGGAGAATTTTTTAGAAACAATTTATCAGATCGTGCGTGAATGCCTAGTACGATCATTATGTCACAGTATCGAACATCCTGCCTTGTCGCGGTGCTGGTCCTCTTCCTCACCGCGCTCGCCGTCCCCGTCATGGCTGATGGGGAAACCGGCCTCGTCCGGATCACATCATCACCGGGAGGCGTACTCGTCTACGTCGACGACATCTACCGCGGAGTCACCGCCGTCCAGAGCGGGCAGTCCGCCACGATCGAGGTAACAGCGGGTACGCAGCACAACCTCCGGGCATCCAAGCAGGGATACCAGGACTACGAGACCACATTCTCGGTCAACGCAGGCCAGCTCAACGAGATCTCGGTCACCTTACCGTCGGTTACCCAGACATCGATCTTCGGCACGATCCAGGTGCAGTCCGTGCCTGCCGGGGCGAATGTCTACATCGATGGGCAGTTCCACGGGACCACACCCTCCCAGGCGGGATCCTATCTCTCCCAGGACGTGATTGCCGGCAAACACATCGTCTCGGTGCAGCTGGACGGCTACGTCACCTACTCGACAACGGTCCAGGTGCTCTCTGGAGAGAGGAAGAGCGTCGTCGCCAACCTGAACCAGGACCGGCCCGACGGGTCCATCCAGGTTCGGACCTCACCCGAGGGCGCCACGGTCGTCCTGGACGGGATCGACCTCAGGACATCGCCGGTGACCTTTGCGAACGTCAACGCCGGCACTCACACGATCATCGCCAGCCGCGACGGATACCAGTCGGTTTCGAGGTCCGTCCAGGTAAGTGCAGGCCAGACAGCCCAGGTCGACATAACGCTCAACCCCATCGGGCCGTCATACGGCTCGGCCCGGATCCAGTCGGTCCCCTCGAGCGCCGATGTGTACATCGATGGTCTCTACCGCGGGGCGACACCGGTTACCATCGGTAACCTCGGGATCGGCACCCACAATGTCCTGCTTCGCCACGCGGGCTTCCAGGAGTACTCCACCACCATCCAGGTCTCTGTGGGGAGCACGACCGAGATCCGCCCGACGCTGACGGCCCTCCCGCCGACATCAGGCTCCGTTGACGTGGTCTCGTATCCCGCAGGCGCCTCGGTCTACATCGACGGGGCTTATCACGGACAGACGAGCTCCTGGGATGCGCTCGACATTCCCAACGTTGCCCCCGGCGACCATTCCTGCACGCTGACGCTCGGCGGGTACTACGACTATGTTACCACCATCTCCGTGACAGCCGGGAGGACGACGAACGTCGTCGCGACCCTCAAGGACCTCCCGACCACGAACCCCCATGGGCAGGTGGCGGTCGTCTCGTCTCCCTCGGGTGCCGGGGTATACATCGACAATGTCTACCGCGGGATCACCCCCCTGACCGTGCGGGACGTTCCAAAGAACTCGCATACTATCCTGATCCGCCAGGCGGGGTACCAGGACTGGACCACATCGGTCCAGGTCCAGGAGGGTGAGACGGCCCAGGTCTCGGCGTCCCTGGTCCCCGAGGGCGGTGCAACGACAACGACGGCGACAAGCGCGGTTACGTCGAATGCGACAACGGCTCTCCCGACGTCGACGACGGCGGCACCCACCACGACCAAGGCCGGGCTTATCGAAGGGCTCGCCCTCGCAGGGGTCGCACTCGCCGGCCACCTGATCGTCCGTTCTCGCAGGTAACCCACTCTCTATCTTTTTTCAGGCCCGGCAAACCGGGTACCGACACCCGCGAGAGATTCCGGCGAACCGAACAGGACGACCACGTCTCCGGGAAGGAGGAGTTCCTCGCCGGATGGGTTCGGGATGGTGATAACACCCCGCTGAACGGCGAGGACGGTCGCACCGAAGTCGCTCCTGAGCCGGGACTCGTCGAGCCGGCGCCCGGCAAGGATCGAGTCAGCAGCGACCCGGTAGGTGCGGATATCCAGGTTATAGAGCCGTCCCTCTATGTCCACGCCGCCCGATGCCGATGCCCGGAGTGACCGGAACATTGCGTATCCATCGGCACGGACGCGGTCAACGTACCCCTCGATCTCATCAAACGGCACCATGTACACCGAGAGCACCCGGGTGACCAGTTCTATCAGGGCCTCGAACTCCTCGGCGACCACTTCGTCGGCACCGGCAGTCCTCAATCCTTCAATCTCGGCCGAGTAGCGGACACGGACGGCGATAAAGAGACCCGGGTTCATCTTCCGGGCGGCGAGAACGATACGCGCAACCGCCCCGGGATCGGAGATGACGCAGATGAGCATACGGGCCCTGTTGACGCCCGCCCACTCGAGCACCCCTGGATGGGCCGCATCACCAAAGAATATCGGCTCGCCCCGAGTCCGCATCCGGCGCACCGTCTCGGGGTTCGCCTCGATGACCGTGTACTGTATTCCCGACTCCCGCGCGACCCGGGAGATCTTCTGGCCGGAGAGGCCGAAACCGACTATCACCAGGTGTCCCGAGAGCGGTTCCGGTTCCGTATCACCCCGTCGCTGCGGTACGGACCCTGCCAGATGGTCGCCGATCAGGCAGGAGAGCCTGATGAGAAAAGGGGCCATGGCCATCGAGATAACGGCAGCGTTCAGGAAGAGCTGGTACTGGTCGGTCATGAGCAGGCCGATCGCGAGAGCACTGTTGGCGATGACAAAGGAGAACTCACCGACATGGGCAAGCGAGAGCCCACCGATCACGACGGGCCGAATGGGAAGACCCAATGCCCGGGCGGAAAGCATCCCGGGAAATGTCTTGACCAGGATGATCCCCACGGTCAGGCCGGCCACCAGGAGAGGCTGGGTGAGGAGGAACTGGATCTCGAGCAGCATCCCGATGGAAACGAAGAAGATACCGGCAAATAAATCGCGGAACGGGAGGACGAGCGCCATCGTCTCGTGCCTGAACTCGGAGTCTGCGATCAGAAGACCGGCGAGAAACGCGCCAAAAGCGAAGGAGAGACCCAGTATCCCGGAAATATAGACGGTGAGGATGCAGATCGCGACCACCGAGAAGAGAAAGACCTCGCTCGAACGAATCCGTGCCGCGTGGTACAGGAGCGTGGGTACCCCCCAGCGCAGGCTCACCAGGATGACAGCGAGGATCAAACCCCCCCTGGCAAGCGCGAGGGGCAGCTGCTCCAGGCCCACCAGGGCATCCCCTGCGAGGACAGGGAGCAGAAGCATGATCGGGACGACGGCCAGGTCCTGGAAGATAAGGACCGAGAGCAGGAATCTTCCGTGGGGCGAACTCCGATCTCCTCGCTCCCCGAGGGCGGCCATCACGATCGTCGTGCTCGAGACGGCGATCATGACGCCGAATACGGCGGCGACAGGCGGCGTAAGCCCGAGTGCCAAGGCGATGACGTAGACCACCCCCGCGGTAAGGAGGAGCTGAAGCGCCCCCCCGATGATCAACATGTAGCTTGCACGGAGGAGGTCACGAAACGATATCTCAAGGCCGATTGTGAAAAGGAGGAGGATGACCCCGAGCTCGGCGTACTGGGAGATCATCGCCTGGTCGGCGACCAGGCGCAGGCCATCGGGACCGATCAGGACCCCGGCAACCAGGTACCCAACGACGCCGGGGACATGAAACCGGTGGCAGACGAAGAGGGCGGCGATTGAGAACCCCAGGATGGCAAGGAACTCAAAGAGAAGCCAGGGTTCAAGGGCATTCGCGACCAGGATTCCACCCCCTCAATTCTTTTTTGCATGGCGATTGTGCCATGCAGTAATCCCATAATATTAAGTATGGAACGGTCATTGATCGTGGTAGCGTATCATGGCAGTCTCTCCATCGCGGGCACCCGGGGTGCTAGAGGCGAATCCTCGTGGGCCCTTTTTACATGATGAACAGCGCCTGGACCCGGGACTTGGGCGCCTCACCGAGACTGTCGCGCCGCCGGACAACATTCACTGGAACCTCGTGGTGGCTCTCCCGGTTGGTTTCACGTTCGCACTCGGTTTGCTCTTGCTCGCGTTCGGAGGAGCCCACCTGCGAGAGGCGATCGCGTTCCTCGTGGCAGGTGGACTGGGGCTTGCAGGTGTCCGGTACCTCGACCGGCATTCCTGAAAAAAGTCCCTGACCCCTACCTGCCGACCAGGATATCTTTCAGGATCTGCCGGATATCGATCCAGATGATCAGCTCGGTCTCGTCACGTCCCCGGACAGCCTGCTTCTTCTTGATAATCCCGATGATGTGGGTATTACCCCCGTTCACCGTTGCCGCATCGTCGACCTGGTCACGTGCGAAGGTCGAGACGGACCGCACGTCGTCGACCATGATCCCGATCTTCTTACCAGTGATTCGGGGATCGAGCACGATGATGCGTTTCTCCTTCTCGTCCCGTTCACCCTGGTCCTCGATGTGCAGGGTGGTCTTGAGGTCGATGATGGTCGTGATCTCTCCCCGCAGGTCGATGATCCCGCGGATGTACTCGGGAGCACTCGGGAGGTGGGTGATGTGCGTGTACTCAACGACCTCACGCACATCGAAGAGATCGATCGCGAAGTACTCCCTGCCAAGCAGGAACTCGACAACCTGAACGGGGCCCCCAACCACACCCCGTTGAACATCGCTGGCGACCTCTGCCCCTGCGTTCAAACTGCCTGCCTCTTCCCGAACATCCCGTGCGATCATATCCTCTCCATCCGGCCGTCAGCCAGTCATTCTCCTTTGAGACGTTCACAACATTACCATTTACGTCCTGCCAGGTCTCTCGAACACGCCCCTATCGTAAAAGGAACGTAAACATCTCCAGGGAACAGCGAACAGCCCACACCTACGTTCAGTCTCGCAGACCTGCTGGTCCGCCTCACTCGAGGGTCAGGATAACGCTCGAAAAAATCAATGGGGTACCCCGGATCCACACCAACAGGGTCTCGGTTACAATTCTGAGGGCCAGGGACGGTCCTCAGTGGTGCAGGCATCTGGCATCAGATCAGCACATCGGAGAGAGGATCGAGACGGAAGGAGACCATGCCGGGCTGTACCTCACGAAGACCGCCCACGCCTCGAACAGAGGTTGCGGGCGGATCATCCGACCTGCAATGCTTATGAGCAGGCCTATCCCACACTGGTGCATGCAGATCCAGACGCCGCGGACGAGACTCATTCTCCACGCCGGCTTGCTCGTTGCCTTCCTCACGGGAGTCCTGGTCCTTCCAGCAGCCGGTGCCGCAGCAGCTCCGGTTGCGACCACGCACCCCCACTCAGTCGTGGCAGCCCCAACAGTCGTCCCCGGCGCCTTTTCCGTCTCACCCGGTACCGGGATATTCTCGATCACCTCGGTCGGCAACGTCCCTGTCGGCAGCGATGGGGTGGTCCAGCTTCTGGTCGACAATGGGTGGTCACCACTCTTCGGAGATACCTACATCGACATCGCCTGGGACCCCGCGCTCATCACCTACCAGTCGTCCCACATCAGGGTGCTGAACACGACAGCGGCGATCTCCAGCGATCGGACGCTGCGGATCATGCTCGGCGACTTCAGGCGCGGCTATCCGCAGGGACGCTATCCCCTGGCTGACATCACCTTCAGGGCGCTGCGAGAGGGGACGTCGACCCTTTTCGTGTCGGTCGACCATGTCCGCTACTGGAACGACGATTTTACCGAGTTCACGGATATGACCGGAACGGCATCGGGTCGAAACGGCCTCTTCTCGACTGGCGCACTGCCTGTCGAGACGATGCCTCTGGTCACCTTCACACAGAACACGCTACCACCGGCTTCATATTCGACCGACCTCGACCCTACGACGGTCGCTACCACCAGCACGAGCACACCAACGCCGTCCGTAACTCCATCCACCACGCCGAGCGCACCTCTGCCAACTGCGCCGGTAGTAACGGCAGAGGTGGTCACCGCCACGCCGGCGCCGACACCGTCCCTTGACTACGGAACCTACGCGCC
>JABNAD010001220.1_pt1 | contig 10191 bp, 4 predicted proteins | sample 7240381 | NCBI WGS metagenome assembly JABNAD01 (sample SAMN11332834, study PRJNA596920) | anaerobic digester metagenome | biome: digested sludge; isolation source: digested sewage sludge-derived enrichment culture grown on H2/CO2 | place: Germany: Goettingen | reverse complement strand
ATATAGCCCAAGTGTCCATATAAAGGCTACACTTCTCCGCGTCCCAATCTCACCCTAACTCGCTACTTATTACTATCACAAAACTAAAGAAAATAATCATTCTACTTAATTTCCACTGCAATATTATCCGTATTAGGTAATTTTATTATAAAATATTTGATATAGGATTGTCAATTTTTTCGTAACCATTTTAGTTATTTATTCATGTTTTTTAAATGTTGCGAATCAATAATATATAAATTCCCAACTAGAAAACATTTAAAATTTCAATATTTTATGCTTAAATTTAATAATTTTAAAATTTGAACAGCATCAGATTATTGGGATATATAAAAAGTTTAAAAATAGTTTGGAATATCTTGTAAATTATTGTATAATAAAAGGTGAAGTTGTTTGTAATAAATTATCACTGTCCGGTTTATGGTACAGTTTAAGTTGTATAATGGTATTAACTAAATGCAAACGTTACATAATTTATGCAAAATATATAATGAAATTCTTACAAGGGGTCGGGGGATGAAACTTAGTAAGGGAATATACGAATCGGTAATAAACAAAAATATTGCCGATGATATGAATGCTCTTGGAAACAGCAACTATTTCCATACAAAGGGCATTGACAAGGAGGAAGGCAGTTCAGTGCTTTCCGGATACATGGCTAAAGTCATAACTAAGGCGTTGAGCAGAATAACAGGAGAAGACAAGCTCAATGTCCAGATTGATGTATGCAATAAAATCATCAAAATGCTGATGGAGGAAATTGATATCGGCGATTTTGATGAATTCATAATCAGCGAAGACGCAAAGTTACTGCTTGCCATGCTGGACAAAATGGACACAACTCTAATAGACGACTACACTAACAAGAAAATCAGACCGATCACATCCATAGCCGCCAATTCATTATTTACCGGTGCTCAAAACGAACCATCCCTCGGAAGCGAATTAGTCAAGGAAATAAACACATCAGACAGAATAGACATGCTCGTATCCTTTATAAAATGGAGCGGCCTGTCTCAAATAATCGAAGCCCTAAAGGAATTCACAAAAACTAAAAAACTCAGAATAATTACAACATCATACATGGGTGTCTCGGACTATAAGGCAATTTTTGAGCTGTCCAAACTACCCAACACTGAAATAAAAATATCCTATGACACAAAAAGAACCAGATTACATTCCAAGTCATATATGTTTTACAGAGAGACCGAGTTTTCAACTGCATATATTGGTTCGTCAAATCTTTCAAATGCGGCATTGACAAGCGGATTGGAATGGAATCTAAAAATATCTGAATACACATCTAAAGACATTATCAAAAAATTCAACGCAACATTTGAATCCTATTGGCATGACAATGAATTTTGTACGTTCAACAAGGATGATGAAAGCGATAGAGAAAAGCTGAAAATATCCCTTAGCACAAACAAAAATAATATACATAGAGACAAGGAGTTCAATTTTGACATAATTCTATTTTCTCATCAGATAGAAATACTAGATAAGCTTCAGGCTGAAAGAGAAATCCACAATCGTTATAGAAATTTAATAGTTGCAGCAACCGGAACGGGCAAGACTGTAATTTCTGCATTTGACTATAAAAGATTTGTGAAGAGAAATCCAGAGTCAGCTAATAGACTTCTTTTTGTTGCACACAGAAAAGAGATATTGGAACAAAGCATTGACTGCTACAGAAAGGTTTTGAAAGACAGAAACTTTGGAGACAAGTGGGTGGGAGAATATGTTCCTACACAAAAGGAACACCTGTTTGTTTCAATACAGATGTACAATTCAAAGGAATTTACTGAAAATGTCAGCGAAGATTACTATGATTACGTTGTAATAGATGAATTTCACCATTCTTCAGCACCGAGCTACAGAAAATTACTGGAATATGTTAAGCCAAGAATACTGCTGGGAATGACTGCTACCCCTGAGAGAATGGATGGAAAAGATGTAACTGAATATTTTGATAACAGAATAGCTGCAGAAATTCGCCTTGGTGAGGCAATAAACAGAAAGATGCTCTGCCCATTCAATTACTTTGCTGTTACGGATACTGAAACATTGAAAGACATCAAGTGGAGAAGGGGCGGTTACGATGTCAGCGAACTTGAAAAGATATATACCAAAGACAACCAGAGAGCAGAACTCGTGGTTAGAAGTCTTGAAAAATATTCAAAGGACATCCAGCAAGTAAAGGGGCTGGGATTTTGCGTGAGTCAGCTACATGCACAGTTCATGAGCAAATTTTTCAACAGTGTAGGCATTTCTTCAATATACCTTACTTCTGAATCTGACGATGATGAAAGAGACAATGCCAAATCAAATCTCGAAAAGGGAGAAATCAATTTTATTTTTGTAGTGGACTTGTACAATGAAGGTGTTGACATACCTTCAGTAGATACAGTGCTTTTCTTAAGACCCACTGAAAGCATCACGGTCTTTCTGCAACAGTTAGGAAGAGGACTGAGGCTTGAAGAAGGGAAGGATTGCTTGACCGTGCTTGATTTTGTTGGACAGGCTAGTAAAAGTTATGATATTTATGAAAAAAAGTTCAGAGCGCTCACAGGAAACACTGGCAATTCAATATATAAAGAAATATTAAATGAATTTCCAAACCTTCCTAAAGGGTGTTTCATACAGATAGAACGAGTTGCCAAGGAACATATATTGGAAAGTATTAAAAATGTAATATTAAATAAAAGATCAATAATAAACAAGGTTCGTGATTACGCAGCAGGAAGTAAGCATCTGGATGTGATTGAATTTTGCAAAGAATACAACATGGAACTAAAAGATGTGTACAAACTAAATAGTTTTTCATATTTCTGTGGACAAGTTGGTGCAATAAACTTTGACCATGACAATTACAGCAAGGAATCAAAAGCTATGCAGAGGTTGCTGCACATAGACTCCATGATTTGGATAGAGTTTATTGTCAGAATTCTGAAGTCAGAAAAATTAAATTATGAAGACCTCGACAAAAACGAAAAGCTAATGCTCCACATGTTTTACTATACCATCTGGCAAGATTCCCTACGTGCAATGAATTTTGCTTCCATTGAAGACAGCATTACAAAATTGAAGCAATGTGACTTTCTATGTAAAGAAATCATATCAGTGCTTGAATACAACAAAGACAACATAGATTTCAAGGAGCAAAGTTTAGATTTGGATTATTCATGTCCATTGAAGCTTCATTGCCAATATTCCATGGCTGAAATCTTGACGGCATTAGAAGAAAATAAACCAGAAAAGAAATCATCTTTCAGGGAAGGCGTATTGTACCTGAAGGATAAAAAGACTGATATATTCTTCATAACATTGAACAAGTCAGAGAAAGACTACTCTGAAACAACAATGTATGACGACTACGCTATAGACGATGGATATTTCCACTGGCAATCCCAGAGTGGAACTACAGATACTTCACTAACAGGTCAAAGATACATAAACCATGAATCCATGGGCAGCAAGGTTCTGCTATTTGTAAGGGAGAGGAAAACTATAAACGGATTCACACAACCATACTATTGCCTAGGAACAGCCAAGTTCAGTACTTACAAGGGCAGTAAACCAATGAACATAGTGTGGAAGCTGGACAACAAAATGCCAGAGTTCATCAAGAAAAAAGCAAGAAGCAATGTGATGGTGGGGTAGTGTTTATGTTTTATACGAAAATTAATCAGAAAACAGCATGAGGTGCTAAGGTGAGCTTAAATATTAGGATAATAGGATCGAATAAGACTTCAGATGAATACAAATCTGCAATTAAGCTAAAAACCATTATTGGAAATAGCATAACTCAAAATGTAATAGGTGAAATTGTATTGGTTGCTAATGCAACTCTATATGGACAATCAGTTAAAGATGTGGATTTACTTATGATAGGAACGATAAGAAATTATACTCCTCAATTACATTTTATACATAAAAAAGAAGTAAAGAAGGATAAAATTGAGATTTGTACATTCTGCACAGTAATTGAAATAAAAAGCCATGAAATAGGTGGTATTAGTCGAGAAGGCACAGATATTTATGTGAAGTATGGAACTTATAAGCACTGTGTAACAGAACAGTCTAACAAACAGAAATTTTCAATTAAGAAATTTTTCGAAACATGTTTGGGTTTTTCGCCATATATTACAAATCTGATATGGTTCACGGGTGCTACAGAATATGAGGTTAATGAATTGTTAAGACAGGACAACGGAGAAGTAATGCCTTCAAATCTACTTGGGAATATATTCACTTTTGAAGATATGATGCAATTGTTAGTATTACAAAATGAACCATATTATAATAATAATAAATATTATTTTAATTCTATTTACAGTGGATATTCGGTAGAAGACTTCACTAAAGCTTTAAATTTGTTCTCACACGCTAAGGAAGGGATGGGCCAGCTTACGCGTAATAAAATTGAGCAAATTTCGCATAGAAAATTAAATAACAAGGATATATTAAGTAATGATGCAGAAATTTTGATATATAGAGGAAGGGCAGGGACTGGTAAAACAATAGGGTTGATTCAGACTGCACTTGATTTAATAGAAAGTGACAAAGGAAGAGTAATAATTCTAACATACAATCAGGCATTAGTATGTGATATTAAAAGACTGCTTGCGTTAGCTGAAATACCTGATATGTTTAGTTCAAGCTGTGTAGGCGTAAAAACTATGCATTCTTTTTTTTATCATATAATGAACGCTATTTTTTATGATGGAAATTTAAGTTCTGAAGAATTTCTTTCAAATTATTATCATAATATATCAGAACTAAAGGATTTTTTTAAAGAGGGAGGAATTACAAAAAAAGATTATTTTGAGGTTATCAAAAAAGATATGGCTAATTTAAATTGGGATTATGTTTTTATTGACGAGGCACAAGACTGGTGTAACGATGAAAGAGATTTGATATTAAATTTATTTGATAAAGGTCACATTTTAGTTGCTGATGGAGGACAACAATTTGTAAGAAACAATGAATTGTGTGATTGGTCAATAATAAAAAATAGAAAAAATATTAAATTGAAATATTGCCTTAGACAAAAGAAGAATATTATCAACTTTTTAAATAGATTTTCTGAAAAGTACTTAGGAAAAGAAAATGATATAAGAGGAATAGAAGAAATGGTTGGAGGCAAAGTTATTATCACAACAGCTGATTATCTTCACAGTTCTATACATACTGTAGAAATTCAGAGACTACATAAGTATGGAAATGTAAATTATGATATGCTATATTTGGTTCCTCCTCAATTAGTAAAAACTGAAGATGGACAAACACACTTCAGATATAAGGAACAATATGAAATGAACGGAATACATATTTGGGATGGAACAGATAATGAAATAAGACATACCTACCCTACTGATTTAAATGAAGTAAGACTATTACAGTATGAGTCATCTAGGGGGTTAGAGGGATGGACAGTTATATGTTTAGAATTTGACGAGTTTTTACATTTGAAAGAACAGCAGTACATTCCGTATACAAATGTTAATGATTTACTATTAGAGTCTGATGAAGATAAGAAAAAGAAATATTTATATAATTGGGCAATGATACCACTCACAAGAGCAATTGATACGTTGGTTATAACAATAAAAAATGAAAATTCAAATATAGGTAGTTTGTTTAAACAAATTGCTGATGAATGCCCAGATTATGTGCAATGGATTTGAGGAGTGATATTAAATGAACGAAGCAGTGATATTGAAAATGGTGATGCCATATTTAAAGGATAAATCTATCACTTATGAACAATTTGAATCAATATTTTCTATGCTTAGTCAAAAAGAAAAGTATAGTGTGGTAAGCGTTCTTATTAAATTTGAAATTGATTTATGCGCTGAAGAGACATCTTCTTTTGAAGAAGCTGAAAATAATATAAAAGATAAATTTGAAGTATTATATGATAATTCAATATTTTCTGAAAATATTTCAGATAAATCTGATGCTGAATTTGTAAAAACAAGTAGACAAGTGAAACAAAATAATGCAACATTATGCAAATTGATACAAGATGGAAATGAATTTGCTAAACAAGAGTTATGTATAAAAAACAAGGGTCTCGTAAATAAAATTGCTAATAAATGCTACAGACTTTATGGAAATGATTTGGAGTTTGATGATTTGGTTCAGTTAGGTATGGAAGGGCTCCTAAAGGCTGCAGAGCGATTTGATCTTGATAAAGAAAATGCATTTAGTACATATGCGGTTTGGTGGATATTTCAATCTATATCACGGGGATTACTAATGGAGGGATTTAGAATTCGCGTTCCTGTTCATATGATGGAGTTAATAGCAAAAGTAGAAAAAAAAGAGAAACAGTTGATATTGGAAGGATATGGTCCTACTGAGATTGTTGCTGAAATTCAAAAAAGACTTGATATTTCTCGAGAAAAGGTAATGGAATGTCTGAAAATAAGAAGGTATTACTTATCCTGTGAATCTCTCAATTTCCAAGTCGGAGAAGATGAAGATACTGAAATTCAAGATCTTGTTGTTAACAATGATGAAAAATCGGTTGAGGATATAATAATTGAAAAAGATATTAATCGTATGATTAACATTTCAATGCTTACGCTAACTGATAAGGAGCAAGAGATAATAAAATTACGTTTTGGACTTGAAGACGATAAGGAAAGAACGTTAGAAGAAATTGGACATAAGTTTGATTTAACTAGAGAAAGAATTCGGCAAATTGAAGCAAATGCTTTTAGAAAATTAAGACATCCATCGCGAAGTAAGCGATATAATAATTTTTTTTAGTAAGGAGAAGAACATATGTCAAAAAACATTATTTTAAAAAATCTTAATAAAAGGATTGATGAAATCTCAGATAATGACAATATTTTAATAGTTTTAAAGGGAATTCCTCTTGATATTATTGATGCTGAAAATGCAAATAAAATTAATATTGAGGATATTGTAAAAAATAAAGCAATGTACTTATTTGTAAATATAGTTGGCAAAAGAAAATATATTTTATACGAAGAATTTTTGACTATGTACAATTTACTTATTGACCAATACAAACGAATATATGTATTAAACAATAATATATATATTGAAAATTATCCAATTAACATAAATTTTAGTGATGAAGTCAGAAATGGTTTGCTAAAACATTATGGAGATTATGAAGGAGAAGACGATGAAAACTGTTATATAGGTGATATTGAACAGTTTACTTCATTGTTTAGTGGCATAAAAGATGTAAATGGGTATTTATTGGGTGCATATTTTGACGATTTTATCTTAAGAAATGAAAAAATAATCAATGTAAATATTTTCGATGAATATGATGAAGAAATTATCACAAAACAATTAGAAAGTGGACGTTTTATAGATATTAATGAGGATTCAGATTATATTGATTTTGTAAGATGTGTATTTGATAAACCTGATGAAATTTATGTTAATATTACTAATTTTCAAGGTGATAAGAACCGATTGAGTGAACATATAAAAATCTTGAGTTATTATTGGAAGGATTGGACAGACATATTTTTGGTTCAAACAAGAACGGAAGGTAATATGTTTGAGCACAGAGATGAATATAATGATATCTTAAAAAAATATTGGGGCTATGATAATTTTAGAGAAATATCTGTTTATGATACAAATGAACTAGAGAAAGGAGAAAAAAAGGTAATTTCTGTTTCTCAGGAAAACATAATAAGCAACATTGTTGCAGAAGTTGAAAAATGCGAAAACCAAGGAACCAATTTTAAAGATATATTTGTTACAGCACCTACTGGGTCGGGTAAGTCTGCAATGTTCCAGATACCTGCAATTTATTTAGGCGAGAAATATGGGCTATTGACAATAGTTATTTCTCCGCTAATTGGTCTAATGAATGATCAGGTTAATAATTTGGAATTAAAAAATTACAAACATGCAAAAACTATAAACTCAGATATTTCTCCAATCTTAAAGCAAGATATTATTCAAAAGGTTGCAGAAGGAGAATATAATATACTTTATATATCACCAGAAACGCTCTTAAGTAGAAGTGATGTAGAACAGTTGATTGGCAAAAGAACTATTGGCATGATAGTTATTGATGAAGCACATATAGTAACTACATGGGGTAAACAATTTAGGCCTGATTATTGGTACTTGGGAGATCATATAAAAAAGTTAAGAAAAAAACAAATGTTGGATGCTGAGAAAAATAGATCGTTTGTAGTAGCAACTTTCACTGCTACTGCAATTTATGGCGGTTATGAGGACATGTATATGGAAACTGTAAATAGCCTTCATATGCTACAACCAATCACTTATTTTGGCTATATAAAAAGAAATGATATAGAAATTAAAATTGAATGTACACAAAAGGAAAAACCAAAGGGTGCACGATCAGAATACGAACCAGATAAATTTAATCAATTAATAGAAGTAATTAAAAGAAGCATTATAACAAACAAAAAAACACTAATTTATTTTCCTACTGTGGCGTTGATAAACAGATTCTATGAATACTGTGTTGCATTTAAGATGCATTCTAATGTAGCAAAATATCATGGATCATTAAAAAAGGATGAGAAACTCGAAAATTATGCTAAATTTTATAATAAAGAAAAATTGGTCATGTTAGCTACAAAAGCTTTCGGTATGGGAATAGATATTAATGATATTGAATTAGTAGTTCATTTTGCACCTACTGGAAATGTATGTGACTATGTTCAAGAGATTGGAAGGGCAGCTAGGCGTGAGGAATTAATAGGTCAAGCTTATTATGATTATAATACAAGGGATTTTAAACACATTAACCGATTGCATGGAATGTCAGCCATTCAAAAGTATCAATTAATAGAAGTAATTGATAAAATTTATGATCTTTATTCTTCAATGCAGAAAGAACATAGAAATAATTTTACTAGAAAAAGAAATGCTATGCTTATTGATGCTGAAAACTTTACATATATATTTGGAAATCCTATTAGTGATGAATCTGACAATATAAATAAGGTTAAGACAGCACTATTAACAATACAAAAGGACTTTGAGAATAAAATAGGTTACTCCCCTATTAATGTAAGACCGATACCTTTATTTTCAGTAGGGTTCTTTTGCATTGAAACAGGTATACAAAAAAAAATATTAAATAAGTATCCAGATTGCCTTGAGGAAATATATTCAGAGAAAAATATATGTAGAGTTGATTTGAACAGTATATGGAAAAAAAGCTACAATAATTATTCATTTCCGCAATTTAAATATTTGTTATATACAAAAAGTAATGAATTGGAATTTAACAACCTGTATCCCACAAAGTCTGCATTATGTGTAGATGTAATTTTTGAAGATGATTATAAAAGTAAATTTTTGACAATTTGGAATGGATTAAAAGCATTTATTAATAAAAGGGTTATTTCATCAGAACACACTGCGGTTGTTGAAATTGCAGATGATATATCAATTGGTGGTGTAATTAGTAAATATAAGGCACAAACTATTTGTGAAGTAGTGATTGCTTCCATGGATTCCTATAGAAAAAATTTTAGTAAAACTATGGCGCCTATTGTTGGTGAGAAGAGTGATCAAAATGGAAATATAAAATACCAGTTTAATGTAGCGGTTAATTCGTATTTTAGGTGGGTTGAAAGAGGATTTAGTGATATTGTATCAAGTGTGGAAAATGGAATGTTATATTTGGTAAATGACAGCAACAATAAGACTAAAGAATATAGTATAATATTAGGAATATTAGAATCCTTCGATGTGCTTAGTTTTAAGATGGTTGGTGGAGCCAATAGTCAGATATATATATATATCAACCAGATACAAAGTTTACGAAATATATTAGAGTACCCATCACGCTATAGTAATAGCTTACTTGAAATGGTTAGTGAACGCCATAAAATTTCCGTCGAGATGTTGACATATTTATATTCAAATAGTTTTTCAAGTGAAAAAATGTGGAATATCATTGAAGATTATTTCTTAGGTAAGATACCAGATAAAGTAAAATTAGAATGTCAACGAAAGGGTTTAAATAACATTGTATAAAATTAAAGAATCATAGTATTTGAGATAGAATTGAATATTTTTAAATTATTAATTTTAGGTATATATGCAACAGAATCAGTTGATTTTATCCAGTGGAATAAAGGACAAATTTATAGAACTGATTTCCAAGGTTTTCAATTGCAAATACTCAATATCTAGTTGTTC
>JABNAD010000599.1_pt1 | contig 10212 bp, 13 predicted proteins | sample 7240381 | NCBI WGS metagenome assembly JABNAD01 (sample SAMN11332834, study PRJNA596920) | anaerobic digester metagenome | biome: digested sludge; isolation source: digested sewage sludge-derived enrichment culture grown on H2/CO2 | place: Germany: Goettingen | reverse complement strand
TCTATAACGAAGTAAATATTCATGTAAATTTCATTCAAAAATTACTATTAAAGGTTATTTTCACTCTAAAGATGCTCGCGAATATTATATAATTTAAAAAAACATACTTACCTATTTAAACTTACTTTAAGAATTAATGCAAGCTTTAAAATAAGTTTTTTTTGAATTATTTTTGTACACTCTAAATATGGGTAATACCCATGTTTTTAGTATATCTTGAAGAGGTTTACTGATCTTTCAAAAAAAAGAAGGGACAACCCACCATAACACAAACACGTACCCAAAATGAGTTTTCTAGGTTTATTAACCTGTTTAAACTCAAAAAAATACTGCAAAGAAATTTAACAGGGAAAATAGAACAGTTATGTTGTTTAAAAATGTTGTTTAAAATTTACAGGAATAAATACAATTATATCTAATTTAAGGACATAATTAATATTAATTTACATAAATTCATTTAAGGAGTTTCCAATGAAAATAGTGGTTTTTTCAGATCTCCATGCTAACAAGCAAAGTCTTCAGGATATAGAACCAGAATTAAAAGATGCAGATTTAAGCATCTTTTGTGGAGATATTCTGGGTTATGGGCAGGATCTAGAAGATTGTATTGATTTTATTTTCCACCATGTGGATTTGGTAGTTTTAGGAAATCATGACCGTATGTCCATTACTCAAGAGAATCTGAATAATCAGCATCCTTTAGTTCGTGATTCCATCGAATATACTCGTAAAAGACTTTCTGATGAACAAATACTGTTATTATCATCTTTAAAACCAGAAATTTATTTTGAAAATATGTACATAATCCATTCCTTGGGGGATGATTATTTACGGTCTGAAAAAGATTTAATGCGCTTAATTAATCACACCTCCTCAGAGATTAAATATATCTTTTTTGGGCATACCCATGAAAAGGCTTTTTTTGAACATAATGGAAAGACCATTATCAACCCAGGTTCAATTACCAAAGGTAGAAATGGATTTAAAAGAGGATATGTACAAATAGATGATGATGAAATAAAATTCATTGATCTGGAGGACATATTATGAAGGTGGCAGTTACAGGAGTGGGTGGAGGAGTCGGGCAAAGCATAATAAAAGCATTGAATGATACCACTCATGAGTTAGTTGGAATTGATAGTGACTTGCTGGGAGCTGGATTGTATGGGGTGCCCTGTGCCTATTTAGGACATTATGCTAATAAACCTCAATTTATCCCCCGCCTTCAAGAAATATGTGAAGAAGAGGAGTGTGAAGTACTTTTTCCAGGTTTAGATGCAGAACTTCCTTATTTGGCAAGAAATAAGAAAAAGATGGAAAGAAAAACCTCCTTAACTGTGATGGTCAGTGACCCGTCAGTGGTTGAAATTGCAGATGATAAACTTGAAACTTATTATTTTTTAGAAAAAAATGGGTTTCCTGCTTTAGAGACCTACAACCTTTTGGATTATAATGGAGAACTGAATTTTCCAGTTGTAGTAAAACCTAGAAAAGGAGGGGCTCGATCCGTAGATAAAACTGTTATCAAAGATAATAAAACATTGGAAAGTCTCCAGCAATCATCAGAAGCAGATAAATTCGTAATTCAGGAATATGCACAGGGAACTGAGTACACCTGTGGCACGGTATCCCTTGATGGAGATTTTTTAGGCCCCATAATTATGAAACGTCAGCTTAGATGTGGAGATACTTATAAAGCATTCGTTATCAAAGATGATCCATTAGAAAATCATTTGAAAGAAGTGATTGAGGTTCTTAATCCCTATGGACCATGTAATGTGCAATTACGAATGGATGAAGATGTTCCTTATATTTTTGAATTCAATGCCCGTTGTTCAGGAACTACGGCCAGTCGGGCACTAGCTGGATTCAATGAACCTGCCATGGTATGTGATTATATCCAGGGAAAAACACCCCAGTATGACATTAAAGATATGGTTATTTTAAGGTACTGGAATGAACTGGTGGTGGAATATGCTCAGATAGAAAACATGGGACTGAACAAGCATGTGTATTCCAGACGTAAGTTATAATTTTACTTTCTGGAGATTCAAATCTCCCTATTTTTAAGTAGTTACAGCCCACTGGACGTGGTCATTAAACCTAGAATCAACAGTTCTTCCTGCAGATGGATCATAAGTATATTCACAGACCTTACCGGTATGCAACCTACTAATAGATGCATCAACAATTTCAAAAAAAGTATGGGTTTATATTTAAATTTATCTAATTCTAGAGATGTGTGAACTGTTATATAATACTTCATACATAAAATATAGATAATCAGTGAAAAGAAATAGGTAGGATTAACGAAATAAACAGCTCCAAATGATCATTAAAAATCATTACCTTATTTCATAATATTAGTATAATATCTATTATCCCCTTTATTGGAGTGGGTTTATTCCTGATAATTTTCAAGCTTACATCTTTGATTTAATATCAATTGGGGGGAGATATTTGAAAAGAACAGGAATGGTAGGTCTTTTGACCGCCATAATGGTATTAGCTACAGTCTCTACGGCCGTAGCTTGTGATATAGATATTAAACCTTGGAGTGATCCCAACGCCATTAATATCAAAAGTAATGGCGTGGTAGCTGTAGCTATTTTAACTGAAAACGGTTTTGATGCATGTTGGGTGGACCCCAGTACTATAAGGTTTGCTGGAGCCAGTCCAGTGCGTTGGGCTTATGAAGATGTGGACTTTGATGGAGATATTGATTTAATCTGCCACTTCAATAAGCAAGATTTAGGTCTCAATTCTGATTCCACATCCGCTAACTTAGAGTGCTGGACCTATCCTGATTGTCCATGGGGTCACTACTACTTCTGGGCTGAGGACTCTGTAAAAATTGTAGGGGGATAGATTAAAAAAATCTATTTCCTAATACTTTTTTCAGGAGGGTCAAAAATGGCAAATTCTCATCCATTGAAGAATATTGTGGATTATTTATTTTTAAAATACCCTATAAATGATTTATACAATCATAACACCACTACTAAAGCTAAATATTTTCAAGATAACTATATTCCAGATATAATAGAAGGTATGTTAGATTTAGATTCCCAGGATTTGGAGTCTGAGGCTGAAATTCAAATCAGTACCGAAGTTTCAAATGAAAATCACATTAATGTTACCCTTCCAGATTTACCTGATATAAATGAATATGTACATTATTTAGAGGAGATATGGGATAGTAAATGGTTAACCAATGATGGGCAGTTTGTACAGTTACTGGAAAAAAAACTAAAGGAATTCATGGGTTTAAAAAAGTTTTTACTTGTTTCTAATGGTACTTTAGCCCTACAAATTGCTTTAAAAGTCCTGAATATAAAGGGCAGTGTTATTACAACACCTTTCACCTTCGCTGCCACCACCAATTCCTTACTATGGGAAGGATTAAATCCAATTTTTGCAGACATCCATCCTGAAACATTTAACATTGACCCCCGGGATGTGGAGCGGAAAATCACCCCTGATACTTCAGCCATAATGGCAGTACATACCTATGGTAATCCCTGTGATGTTGAGGTCATTGAGGAGATTGCAGAGGATAAGGATCTCATGGTTATCTATGATGGTGCTCATGCCTTTAATGTCCAGTACAAGAATCGTTCAATTTTTTCCTACGGGGACATATCCACCTTGAGCTTCCATGCTACCAAGGCTTTCCACACCATTGAGGGAGGGGCTCTGGTAACCCATGATCTTGAAGTGGAGGAAAAAATTAAATTGATTCGTAACCATGGTATTGACACTTCCCTAGAAGAAGTGATTTTACCCGGTACCAATGCCAAAATGAATGAATTTCAGGCCATAATGGGACTATGTAACCTTAAAAATATAGAAAAAAATATTCAAATACGTAAACTTATCTACGAGTGTTACGTGGAGAATCTGCAAGATCTGGATGTAAAATTCCAAAAAATTCAGGCTTCCCAGTACAATTATGCCTACATGCCAGTTTGTTTTGAGGATGAGAAAACAAGGAACCAGGTACAATTAACCCTGTCACAAAGGGGTTACTATCCACGTAAATACTTCTATCCACTAACTGCGGATTTTGAATACTTTAAAAATAAATCAAACGATTTGAACAGGAAATATGATTTAAAAACAGCCACTGATGTTTCTAACAGCATACTGTGCCTACCTTTATACCCGACCCTGTCTTTAGTGGATACTTATAAAATTATAAATATTATTCGGGAGGTTGTAAGTTAAACATCCTTCTGTTTACATTTGGCTTTACTAAAAATTTAAATCTGCCAAAAAGAGGGGATTCTTTTATAAAATTGATAAGGCCCATACCTTCTGTCCAATTGTAGGGGCATGAAGTACTGTTTTATCAATTAGTTGTTACTTCTTTTTTATAATTTCTATTTGGGGGGATGGAATGGATGATCTTCGAGTTTCAATAGTTATTTTGAATTGGAATGGGTGGAAAGATACATTGGAATGTTTGGATTCACTTTGGGAAATCAGTTATCCCAATTATGATATAATAATTGTTGACAATGATTCCTACGATGATTCCGTTCTAAAAATAAGGAAATACTTGGAGCTGGTATTTGACACAGATGATAACCTAAAAAAACATTTTGAAGTAAAAGAAATTTTCCAGGCGAATTTATCAACGGCTGAACCTGATGACTCCACTAAAAATGAGGTAACTATTATTAAAGCCCGGGAAAATTTGGGTTTTTCCTGTGGAAACAATCTGGGTATTGAATACGCCTTGAAGTTCACTGAGCCAGATTATATTTTGCTTTTGAATAATGATACCGTGGTAAAAAATGATTTTTTAAATGGACTTCTGGCCCCTACTATGGTCTATGAAGGGGTGGCAGTGGTAGGTCCTAAAACCTGTTACTTCCCTGAAAAAGATTACATCAATTCTGCTGGTGCACAAATGAAATGGCCCTTAGGTATAGCCCAAAATAGGGGCATAGGCGAACTGGATCAGGGACAATATAATGAAACCCATGAAGTGGATTCTGTACTGGGGGCATGTATGTTAATTAAGTCCCATGTTATTGAGGAGGTGGGAATGCTGGATTCTAATTTTTTCTTAATGCTTGAAGAAACAGATTTCTGTTTAAGGGTGGTTAAAGCCGGCTATAAAATATTTTACCAACCTTCCTCCATAATATACCATAAAGAGAGATTTTCTAGTAGATTGAGCCAACTCTCACTTTACTATTCCTACAGGAACCGCCTTATAATGTTGAAAAAACATGTATCCATGTCTAAAATGGTTGTTTATAGTAATCTGATCTTCTTTAGAGCTTTAATGGATGCTATGGACTTCTGGATCAGAGGTGATTGGAGACTATCATGGGCAATAATAAGGGGTTACTATGCTGGTTGGAAGTTTTAGATAATTTAATATTTCTTTATTCTCAAAAAAAGCAGCAAAACAAATTTAACAAGTAATTTTTCGTACTCTTCATGTATGGTATCAAATTTTTTTACCCCTTCCATTAAAAGTACGTGTAGATCTTTATAATCAATTTTTGTACCATCTGATAGTATCGTTGCTTTTTTTAGAGTGTTCACCATGGCCCATCATTGAAAATGCCACAGTTTTTAGTTCAGAGAGGAACCATTACAATCACTGATTCCATCAAGCACAAGGTTGTAATAATGAAATATGAAAATTTGCATTGTTTCACATGCAAACAGAGCATTTCAAAGCATTCGGCGAAGCTATTGAAAACATCGTGGCTGAAGAAATGGATATTGCTGTTTATTCAGCTGAGGAAGTATAATTCAATGAATATTTCCTCTTTTTGTTACTCTGAACTTCCTTGTATTTTGATTTTTTAAGTATTAACAAATAAAAAGAGTGAGTATCCCCATGTTACTCCTGGGGACTTTGGAACAGTTGATTTCTCAATGGTTTTAAGGTTTTGAAAGATGCCAGCGTGGACTGTATTCCTTCTCATAACCAGATACTCCATCGTAATCAACACCAGTTACTGAGGATGTTAATTCTGCACCTTGAGCATGTTTTGGGTTGTATTCAAGCACACCCCATTGGCCTGAGGATGGATCGTAGTTCAGCCATGTTTTGTAGTACCATTTATATGCATAGTTTGAACCATAAATACCTGTGGGCATGAACCAGCCGCTGATGGTGTTTTTGGTTACTGTTACCCTTGCAGTTTTGGTTACAACTCTTTTTGCACTGGCCTTGTCATTCGCACTGGAATTTAATGAAGAGTTAACTTCAACTCCATTCTCTGAAGATTTTGGTAGGGTGTTGTTTAAAACCTGTCCTAAGGATCTTGCCATATGGGTTGTTGTCCATGTGTTGTCTATTTCAGAATCTGTGGAACTGTTTTCAGTCCCGTCTTTGTAGTGACTGTAGGATCCATTGATTGCCCGTGTGTAGTAGCCCTGATCCTGGAACCATGGCTGTACTTTGGCCACGTTGTACATGCTTGCTTCTGTTTTCAGGTTGTTATCTGCAACAGTTTTTGTTTCATTGGTATTTTTAGTAAAATTTTCTTTTAAACTATCTTTTACAATATCACTTGTTTGAACAGCACCTGCAAAGGGCAGGACACTGAATATCACACACAACGAGAATACCGCTGCATATGTCCTTTTTCTATTAATTGTACCGCCTCCACGTTCTAAATTCCTAAAGGTTATTTTAGAACTTTTTTTGGTACTTCCTTTAATCACTTCAACATGATATATAAAGATTGGGATTCATTTTATAAAAAACAGGGCATATTGGGCTCTTTTTTTAATTTAAAAGCCTCTGAGAAGGTATTAAAATCATGGCGGCGGGATCAGTTTTCTCAGTTTGTAATTTAAGCAAAAAGGCGTTATTCAAAGTGTATTCCTAAAAAAAAGGGTTCATCAAATGATTCTTCTTCAGCCCATGTAACTTGGTAAGATACCTGAAGTTCCAACATTGATTAATAATTTCAAGTTACAATTAATTGAGGATCAATTTAGAAATAGGGGCAGTTCTATTTGAATTAAGAGTTTTTGGGGCATTTAAACTGATTTTTGAATATTTTCCATGAACTGGATAAAAATAGTTAAAAATTTTCTAAAATCTAAAAGGTCAGATCAGTACAATGAATTATACCTAGTAATGGTAGTACAATAATTTATACTAGTACAGTTAATTGAACTAAAAGAAATTTGAAAAGTAGGGATTTTCTTATTTTTTATCCTTCTTCTTTTCAATAACTTCTTCATAGGTTTCAAGAAGAATCTTCTCCTTGAAGTTCAGGGCTTCACCCTTCCCTTCAAGTTCATCATGCCTTTTTTCAAGTTTTTCAATCTCTGCCTGGTTCAAAAGGTCCTCATATTTTTCATCCAGTTTTTCCTGCTCTTTTTTGATGCGTTTCTCATCCTTTTTCAGGTACTTGAACCCCATGTTAATTCACTCCCATACTGAAAACTTGTTATTATAATCTGTCCCTTTTTATATTAATAGTGAGGGGTTTAAATTCATGGACAAAAGGTTTTCTGATATTTTTATAGATGATCTAATTTTTTTTAACCTTAAAATGTATTTAAAATAATGAAAATTAATTTTAGACTGTTTTAATTATTTTCATTTTTGAATGATCTTATCTCAGGAACATGAAGTATTTAATAATACTTATTTTAGTAAAATTAATAAAATATAAGTAATTGTATTACTTAACTAATTTGTAGTAATACAAATGAGGTGATAAGCACATGAATAGAATTGCAGCCCTGCTGATTGCAACCGTGATACTCTGTACAACACCCTCCATAGCAGTTGCAGTTTCTGCAGATTCACAGAACAGCAATATGGTAAATGTAAAGGGTAAAGGAACTGATCCAGAGCTTGAAATTCCCATTGAAAATGAAACCGCAGAGTTGACAGCTCTGAGTGAAGAGAAGGTTACGTTAGACATGGGCCAAGAGGCTAACATCTCCATGAACACATCAGAAGAGCAGATCAATGAATCGTTATCTGATGTTCCCAGTAACACAACAGGCGTTGTTATGCAAACAACCAACTACACCTGCGGACCTGCATCCCTTGCAACCGCCCTGAACAACATGGGGCTCAATGCAACAGAACTGGAACTTGCAGCTCTTGCGGGTACTGATGAGAATGGAACAACCATGTACGGACTGCTTCAGGCAGCAAGATCCAAAGGTTTAAATGCAACAGGTATGAAAATATCATCAAATGATCTTAAAAGTAATAATATTGTGTACATGACTGTGAACGGAGGAGCCCACTACAGTGTGATACGCGATATAAACAATGAAACAGTCCTCCTTGCAGATCCAAGCCTTGGAAACATTAACCTAACCCGTGAAGAGTTCGAAGAAGAGTACAACGGCTACGCACTGGTTGTGGATGATCCCAGAACCTGTGATATGGAAAGATCTGCAGTTAACACTGAAAATGATCCAGAAAAATCCTCAAGAGACAGTGCACCAGAAAACCCTGCAGATACCTGCAACGATACAGATTCCACCCTTGCAAACCCCCAGAACAGGACTCTGAGCCAGGATGAGATGATGGGGATAAAGGGTAAGAACTGGAAGTACAGACAGAAGAAAAAAGCTAAAAATAAGAAGAAAAAGAAGAAATGGAAGGCTCCTAAGGTAAGGTGGTCCTACAAATGGAAGGGCTGGGGGCGTGTGAAGAACCGCATTAATTATGGTGGTGGAAAGATCATAGCAGGTTTATGTGGCTCATGCAGTGGATTTGGCGCTCCTGGCGGACTTTATCTTATCAGAGATGGGATGAAGGAATATAAAGCACATTACAAAGAAGTCTGCTAATGAGACAGATTTCATTTTATTATTTTTTTTATAAAAATTTGGAGGAATTAAGTATGATACTTGAGAAGAATAGGAAATGGTCAATAGTATCTGTGGCACTGGGGATTTTAATATTAATTTTTTTAATTCCCGACTATCAGAAACCATCAATTACAACAGTTGTTGGGATATTTTTGGCAGTATATTTAGTTCTTACTGGAATTTTAAGGAATAAAATCCCAATAATATCCATGATAATTGGATCTGCATTATTAATATGTGTTTTTATTTGGATTTTAATTGAAGAATTGCCTTTATTATCATTTGGGACGATTTTACTTTTCATTGCATCCCTAGGATTTATAGTAGGTGGAATTTTAGCCTATTTAGGGTACATTCCAGAAGAATGGTTGAATTAAGGATATCTTAATTAAAAAGTGGTTATAATGGTTAAATTTAAAAACAAAGAATTATCACCATGGTTAGTTATATTAGGACTATTTATGGTCTCAGTAGCCTTAATTCCGGGGCCTTTCACACTTACGACCATCCTCATTATCATCCTTGGAATCTACTTCATAGTTTCAGGACTCCTTAACAAACATCATGAGGATACTCTTGCAATTTTAATGGGAATCTCCCTTTTAACATGCACCTTGATCTGGACTTCAGTAGAAGGGACTGATATTACAAACTACTCCAACATGACCTATATTGTCATTGCAGTAATCACCATAACCCTGGGGATTCTGGGATGGCTGGGATTGATTCCAGAGTGGTTCAGATCCCTTGGGAGATGAGTTTATGGTGGAAACAAGTGATAAATCATGGAAAATCCTAAAACTAGTCCTGAAAACAGTTATTTTACTTGTATTTTTATATGTAACCCTTATAAACCCACAGAGGATTGAATTAAGGATTTTAATGGCTGCAGTAATGTTTGCTGTAATAATATTTCCTTTGAAGTCATGGCATTAATTAAACTATTTTTTAAGGATTTACATTCCCTTTTAAGGACTTGCATTCCCATGATCCCCCTATAGGTAGGGGAGCATGCCTAAAAAAATACTATTTTTTAAATGGTTTTCTACAGAAGAAAATATGGGATGTTTTCATGCGGGTTCATTTTTTATGAAACAGTTTTTAAAAGTGAGGTTCATATTATTACCCAAAGGTAATCATCATGAGGCTTAGAAAGGATCTCATAATCAAACCCAATCTCAATGCTCCCTACGATGAGGAATCTGAGAGGCATGCAGACTGGCTGGAACTCCTCTTCGATCTGATATTCGTTGCTGCAATATCCCAGCTTGCACTGAACCTCACTGCAGATTACTCTCCCATCATCTTCCTGGAGTACATACCTGTGTTCTTTTCAGTGTGGTGGACCTGGGTGGGTCACACATTTTACCTAAGCCGTTTCGGTGCAGA
>JABNAD010001217.1_pt1 | contig 10229 bp, 9 predicted proteins | sample 7240381 | NCBI WGS metagenome assembly JABNAD01 (sample SAMN11332834, study PRJNA596920) | anaerobic digester metagenome | biome: digested sludge; isolation source: digested sewage sludge-derived enrichment culture grown on H2/CO2 | place: Germany: Goettingen | reverse complement strand
TAGCAGAGTCTGGCGCATGGGCGGCTCTGTCGCGGCCATCAAACGCTCAAAATTCACCCGTTCGTGGGCAGCGTGCTTATCTATGAGCCACACGTTCTGCTCCTCGTCCTCGCAGACGATATAGGTTTTTAAAACCTCTCCCGCAATGCGCCATGGGGCGGCGCGGCCCGTCTTGGTCACCCGTTCCTCCGGCAAGACCAAAGCGGCCTGCTCCATAGGAATGGCCGGCACAAAGGGCGCGCGCTCCGGGGACGCGGCCCCGCTTTGAGCGGTAAACTGCGTTTCCACCGGGACTGCCTTTCCGTTTTCGGGCGGAGTGGAATTTTTTTCCGGGTGCTCCGCGTCCGCAGAGCGCAAGGGTTCCACTGTCAGGGTCGCTTCCGCCAAATCCGGCGCGTCCTTCGGCGCGGGAACCTGCACTGTATGGGACGGCGCATAGGCAAACGGCTGCTTCGCGCTGTCCGCCACCCGGACGGAGGCGGCGCGCTCCGTGTTCCATCCGGCGGGAGCGGATGCTTTTTCCTCCGAATTCCACGCCGGTGCGGCAGACGGCGCGGCCTTCCAATTCAACGAGGACTTTGCGCCGCCAGTCCCCGCCCGCTGGCGAAAGGTCTTGGCATCCATGGTCTGATAGAAATCCTGTCGGGGGTTCGCCACCGTCTCCGGCTTCGGGGTCTCCGTTCCGGGCAGACCGTCGGCGGCCAGACTGTCCAGCACGGTGTGGTACACCGCGTCAAACACCTCCCTCTCCCGAGAGAATTTCACCGTGGTCTTGGCGGGGTGAACATTTACGTCCACCGCCGTCACCGGCAGGTCCAGTTTCAGCACACAGCCGGGGAATTTACCCTTCATCAGCTGGTTGCGATATCCCTCCTCCAGCGCGGCGGTCAACAGCTGGGATTTGATGAACCGCCCGTTGACAAAGAAAACCTGCATCCCCCGGGAACCCCGGCCGCACAGCGGCTTTGTCACAAAGCCGGAGACGCTTACCTCGCCGCCCCGGCCCTCCACCGGCGTCAGCGTCCGGGCAAAGTCCCGGCCCAGCGCGGCGTAAATCGCGGAGTCCAGCTTTCCGTCGCCGGGGGTGTGGAGCGCTTCTGTCCCGTCCTTGATGAATTTAAAGGAGATTTCGGGATGGCTCAGGGCCAAATGCTGCATCAGGCCGTTTACCGCCGCCGTCTCCGCGCTGTCTTTCTTCATGAACTTCAGCCGGGCGGGGGTATTGAAAAACAGATCCCGGACGCAGATGGTGGTCCCCTCCGGTACGCCTGCCGCCTCGACCTCTTCCGCAACGCCGCCCTCCAGACGAAGGGATGCCCCGGTCTTTCCCAAACGGCAGCTGGAAACAGCCACCCGGCTGACGGCGGAAATGGCGGCCAGCGCCTCGCCGCGAAAACCCAGTGTTCCGATTTTTCCCAAATCCTCGGCGCAGCGCAGTTTGCTGGTGGCATGGCGCAAAAAGGCGGTGGGCAGTTCCTCAGGAGCAATGCCGCAGCCGTCGTCCGTCACCCGGATGAGGCGCATTCCGCCGTTTTGAATCTCCACCGCCACGGCAGACGCTCCCGCGTCCACGGCGTTTTCCACCAGCTCCTTGACCACGCTGGCAGGGCGCTCCACCACCTCGCCGGCGGCGATCAGGTCGGCCACATGGGAATCCAATTGTTGAATGTGGGGTATGGTCATGTCGATAACCTTTCTAAGCACCCGGAGTCACAGGCAAAGGCCATGGTCGTCACCTGTAAATACCGGTTCCAAATTCCTACTAAGAAAACACCGCACAGAGATTGCGTGCAGATTGCGCAGTCAGATTGTTTCGGAATTCTGCCGCCATACTGACGTATGGCAAAAAGTTTCTGTGCAATGTCGCGGAAACTATGCAAGCAAGCTGTGCGCAAAACGGCTAGGCGTTCTTTGTGCGGTGTTGCCTTAAAAATGCAGTGCCAGTACGCTCAGCGCATTGGCTGCCGTGTGAAGCCCAACGGAGGTCCATAAGGTGCCGGAGTGATCGTATGCCCAAGCCAGCACCATTCCCGGCACCAAATACTGCACCATCAGCCAAAAATAGGCCACGTCGTGGCTTCCCCACGCATATTGCCACACATGGAGAAACGCAAACAGCAGGCAGCTGACCAGATACGCCACCGTCCGGCTGTGGCTGCGCAGTCCACCGAAGACCAACCCCCGAAACAGCACCTCTTCCACAAACGGAGCCAGCAAAATCACAATGACCAGCGTGGAACGGGGGGCGGTGTCGATCTGGGCGTTGATGGTCATGTCATTCAGGTTCGTCTGCGTTCCGATCAGCATGTGGGTCAGGCGATACACCAGCTCATTCAGCCCATACAGCGCGATCAGCCCCGCCCCCAGCGTTTTTGCGGCTGTTCCGAGATTATCCATCAGGTTTCGGGAGGTGCGGGCCAGCAGGCCATGAAAAATAATAACGGTGAGCGCAAAAATTACATAGTAATAAATGGTGTTTTGCAAACCCTTGCCGATGTTCACATCCAGTAAAATGCTGATAAGCCGGAACAGCGGCTCCGTGGCAAAGGGGAGAACCAGCAGGTATACCACGAAAAAAATTGTGCCCCCCACCAATTCGCCGGAGGATAGGTATGCGTTCGATTGCCGTTTGGCCATAGGCCGTTTCCTCTCAATTCTCTCTAATTCTCTCTCATTCCATGGGACGAAGCATTCTCTTTACTTGAGCTTTTGCTTCAGCTCGTAGAGAAGGCCCATGGCCTCGATGGGGGTCAGGGTATCCGGCTGGCAGCGGCGCAGCGCGTCCAGCACCTCGCCCTCCTGAACCGCGTCCAAAGACACCTGTTCCTTTTCCCGCCGGGGCTGGACATACTGAACGCCGTTCTCGCTTTCCAGCTGTTCCAAAACGGTTCTGGCCCGGGCCACCACCTTGTCCGGCAGCCCCGCCAGCTTCGCCACCTCAATGCCGTAGCTTCGGTCGGCCCCGCCGGGGACGATCTTACGCAGGAAGATAATATCCTCTCCCCGGGTCTTCACGGCGATATTGTAGTTCACCGTTCCGGGCAGCGTATCCTCCAGCTCGGTCAGCTCGTGGTAATGAGTGGCGAACAGGGTCTTGGCCCCCAGTTTTTTGGGGTCCGCGCAATGTTCCACCACCGCCCGGGCAATGCTCATCCCGTCAAAGGTGGAGGTTCCCCGTCCGATCTCATCCAGAATCAGCAGGCTTTTTTTTGTGGCGTGGCGGAGAATGTCCGCCACCTCGGTCATCTCCACCATAAAGGTGGACTGGCCCGCCGCCAAATCGTCGCTGGCGCCGATGCGGGTAAAAATCCGGTCCACCACGCCGATGTGGGCGGCGGCGGCGGGAACAAAGGAACCGATCTGGGCCAGCAGCACGATCAGGGCCACCTGACGCATATAGGTGGACTTACCCGCCATGTTGGGGCCGGTGATGATCGCTACCCGCTGTTCCTTTTCCCCCATAAACGTGTCGTTGGGGACAAACAGGCTGTCTTTCAGCACCCGCTCCACCACCGGATGCCGCCCGGCGGTGATCTCGATGACGCCGGACTCGTCCACGTCGGGGCGGCAGTACCCGTCCCGCACGGCTACATTCGCCAAGGACCCCAGCGCGTCAATCTCCGCCACGGCTGCGGCGGTTCGCTGGATACGGGGCGCCTGCGCCACGATTTTCTCCCGCAGAGCGGTGAACAGCTGGTATTCCAGCGCCACGGCCCGCTCGGAAGCGGTCAAAATCTCGTGTTCCAAATCCTTCAGTTCCTGAGTGATATACCGCTCGCCATTCACCGTGGTCTGCTTGCGGACATAATGATCCGGCACTTTGTCGGTCATGGACTTGCTGACCTCAATATAGTACCCGAAGACCTTGTTGAATCCCACCTTTAAGGTGCGGATACCGGTCTTCTCCTTTTCCTGCGCCTCGATATTTGCAATCAGGCCCTTGCCCCCGTCCATGACGGAGCGGAGACGATCCACCTCGGCGTCATATCCCGCCTTGATGAAGCCCCCCTCCCGGACAGAAAACGGCGGCTCGTCGCAGATAGCGGAGGAGATCAACTCCCCCACATCCTGCAAAAGGTCCAGCTGGTCCGTCAGCTCTTTGAGCCGCCGGTCGGAAAAGGCGGAGAGCTGAGATGCGATGTCCGGCAGCTTTTCAATGGCGGACCGCAGCGCCGCCAGGTCCCGTCCTCCGGCAGTCCCGTAGGTAATTCGTCCAATCAGCCGCTCTAAATCACCCAACCCGCTCATGGCGGCGGCCAGTTCCTCCCGCCGGATGGTGTCGCCCACCAGAGCCGCCACGGCGGAATTCCGCTTGTTGATGGCAATGACGGATAGCAGGGGCCGCTCCAGCCAGCTTTTCAGACACCGCCCACCCATGGAGGTCTTGGTCTTGTCCAGCACCCACAGAAGGCTCCCCCGCCGCTCTTGATTGCGCAGGGTTTCCGTCAGCTCCAAATTCCGCCGAGCCGTCAGGTCCAGCTCCATGAACCGCCCCTGTTCATAGTAATCCAAGTGGTTAATGTGGCTCAGGTCCGTTTTCTGCGTCTCGTAGAGGTACTTTAAAAGTCCGCCCAGCGCCATGCCTGCCGCCGGGTTTCCGGCGGGGAGACTCTCCCACCCCGCGTCTCCGAATTGAGCGCGGATATTCTGTTCCGCCTCGCAGGGGAAAAAGCGGCCCTCGCCGCCGTTTTCCATGCGGCAGTGAAATTTCTCCTTCAAAACCTCCGTCAGCCGTTCCTCGGCGGCGGCCCCGTCGTTCACCACCGCCTCGGCGGGAGAGAACCGGCCCAGTTCGTTGACCACATGCTCCAGCCGGTCCTTGCCGGAAAAAGAGGTAACGTGCGTCTCGCCGGTGGACATGTCGCAAAAAGCCACGCCTGCGTTTTGGGAGTCCAGATAAATTCCGCACAGGAAATTGCCGGATTTTTCATCCAGACACGCCGAATCAATCACCGTTCCCGGCGTTACCACCCGGATGATACCCCGCTCCACAAGGCCTTTCGCCGTGGCGGGGTCCTCCATCTGCTCGCAGATGGCCACCTTATAGCCCTTGGCGATGAGCCGGGCGATGTACGCGTCGCTGGAATGGTACGGAATGCCGCACATGGGCACCCGCTCCTCCGGGGCCTTGTTGGGGTCCTTGTCCCGGCTGGTGAGCGTCAGGTCCAGTTCCCGGGACGCTGTCCGCGCATCGCTGTCGAACATCTCATAAAAGTCCCCCAGCCGGAAAAACAGGATGGAATCCGGATTTTCCTCTTTGATTTTCAGATATTGTTTCATCATGGGGGTCAATTCCGCCATGAGCCACACCTCATTGTCTTTCTAATTCCAAAATGTTCAAACCCTTGCGGCTTCCGCCGTCTCAGATTTCCACCACCGCGCCGCCGGTCATAGCCTGCAGCCGCTCGCCCATCTGAGCTTTTAAAATGGCAAACGCGTCCGGGCCGGTGCAGTGGCCGGTGTAATAAACCGTCCCCTCCCGCGCCAGCAGCTCCCGGCCCACGGCCTCCACCAGTTCCCGCGGCTCCGTCTCTCCGGTGCCGGGATTGTGGAGATGGAATCCGGCGAACACCGCGTCCGGCGCGCGGCCCAAAAGCTCCTCTGCCCGGCGCAGAATGTTCACGATGCCCCGATGGGAGCAGCCCGCCAGCAAAACGGCTTTTTCCCCTTCTGTCACCAGCAGATTCTGCTCGTGGCGGAATTCGTCCATAGGATAGTCCTCGCCCTGCTTTTCCCGCAGCTTGTCGTTGGCATGGGAGCGGTAGTCCGTCGTTTTCACGTCGGAAAAAAGCCGCAGCTCCTGATCAATGAAAAGCTCGTCTCCGGTCAGAGTCAGCCGGTCTTCGTAGGTCTTCACATCGTCCGGAACACCGATAAATTCCGGCGCTTTTCCGGCGGCCACGGCATAGTACGGTTTCAGGGCCAGCCGGCTGAGATAGACCTTTGCCGTTTTGTTGCAGTCGAGAAACGCGGCAAGGCCGCCGGAGTGGTCATAGTGCCCGTGGGACAGCACCGCCGTATCCACGGCGGAAAGGTCCACGTCCAGCGCCTTCGCGTTTTCCACGATGGCGGGGCTTGGCCCCATGTCGAACAGGATCTTGTGGTTCTTCGTCTCAAGGTACTGGCTCAAACCGTGGGCATGGGCCACGTCGGCGCGGCAGGAGGTGTTTTCCAGCAAAGTCGTGATTTTCATGGCGGTCAGCTCCTCTCATTATCCTTGTCCGCACAGGAGATGCGAACGATATAATCCAGATTCAGCGTATTCTTTACTTTTCCGTTATCCACGGTCAACCAGCCGTCGTCGATGCTCACGATCTTTCCCCTGACGTTGGAGTCGTTGATGGTGATTACCGTGCAGATTTTGCCTAAATATTGTTCCGGGTGCAGCATAAGCGCCGTTCCTCCTCCGCGTTTTCGATTAAAGTGCCGCCGAACCGCCGCCCTGCGTCGTCTTCCCTGCTGAAGCAGGATCATAATCAACGGCAGGAAACAGCAGATGTAAAGAGCGGGATTCATTCCGCCTCTCCGCACAGCGCCCAAGTATTACTGTCGGTAATTTTCACATCCGCAAACTGCCCGATCAATGCCTTGTCCCCCTTCAATCGAACCAGACGGTTTCCCTCTGTCCGGGCGGAAAGCGGGTGGTCCGCGTCGTCACTCAATCCATCCACCAGCACCCGGAGCGTTTTCCCGACATAGGCGGCGTGAGCCGCCGCGGAATGGGCATTTTGCACCTCCAGCAGCTTGTCGAACCACTTCTGCTTCTCGGACCGGGGCACCGGGTCGGGCAGCTCCGCCGCTTTGGTCCCGGGACGGGGGCTGTAAATAAACGTAAACAGCGCGTCAAATCCCACCTCTTCCACAAGGGACACGGTATCCATGGCCTCGGCCTCCGTCTCGCCGGGAAAGCCGATAATTACGTCGCTGGTCAGCACCAAATCGGGCATTTTCGCCTTGGCATAGTTGATCTCCTCCAAATACTGCCCGCGGGTGTAGCGGCGGTTCATCTCCTTCAGCACCCGGTCGTTTCCGGACTGGAAGGGCAGGTGCAGCTGCTTTGCCACATGCTTGCAGCGGGCCATGGTGTCAAACAGCTTGCGCGTTGCGTCCTTGGGATGGCTGGACATGAAGCGGATCAGGTAATCCCCCGGAATCTGGTCAATGTCGCTGAGCAAATCGGCAAAATCATATTCCCCGCCCAAATCGCTGCCATAGGAATTCACGTTTTGGCCCAGCAGGGTGATGTCCTTATACCCGGCTTCCACCAGCTCCCGCACCTCTGCCAGCACCGCGTCCTTGTCCCGGCTCCGCTCCCGGCCCCGGACATAGGGAACAATGCAGTAGGAACAGAAGTTGTTGCACCCGTACATGATGGATACCCATGCCTTCACGCCCGCCTCCCGCACGGTGGGGATGCCCTCGGCAATCGTCCCCGCCTCGTCCGCCACGGAGAAGACCCGCTTGCGCGTGTCGTACACCTGCCACAAAAGCTCCGGGAATTTCCAAAGCGCGTGGGGGCCGAAGACCAAATCCACATGGCGGTAGGATTCCTTCACCCGGCTGGACACCCGCTCCTCCTGCGCCATACAGCCGCAAAGGCAGATCACCTGCTCCGGATTCTCTTTTTTCGTGTGGGTCAGCGCACCCAAATTTCCAAAGACCCGCTGCTCCGCGTGCTCCCGCACGGCGCAGGTATTGAGGATGACCAGATCGGCCTCCTTCACGTCCTGCGTGAAAGAAAAGCCGCACTCCTTCAGCATTCCCATGAGCCGCTCGCCGTCGGCCACATTCTGCTGGCACCCAAAGGTGTCCACGCAGGCGGCGGGGTGCGCCTGCCTTGCAGCAAACATGGCGCGAATCTGCTGTGTAAAATCCCGCTGGCGGGCAATGTCCGCCGGGGCAATGCAAACATCTTTGCGTTCCAAAAAACCATCCTCCAAATTTCGATACTATAACGCGAATATCATATCACCCAACCGGGAAATTGGCAAGGCGGAAGTTGCTTTTTCCACCGAATTGGGGTAGGATAAGGGGAAAATATTCGAAAGAAAAATTCGCGTGAAACACACATGGAGGTCTTTATGCTCTATCTGATTGTCGGCGTTGGATTGCTGGCCGCGGACCAGTGGGTAAAATACTGGGTGGTGACCCATCTGGAACTGGGCGGCTTTACACCGCTGATTCCCGGCTTTGTGGAGCTGTTCCGCGTCCACAATTACGGCGCGGCTTGGTCCAGCTTTTCCGGGATGCGCTGGCTGCTGCTGGCGCTCACCAGCGCGATTGTTGTAGCGGTGGCTTGGGCGGTGTGGAAAAAAATTGTACGCCATCCGCTGGGATTGGCCGCCGCCACGCTCATCATCTCCGGCGGTCTTGGCAACATCATTGACCGTCTGCGGCTGGGCTACGTGGTGGACATGTTTAATTTTCAATTCATGAACTACCCCGTGTTCAACGTGGCGGACATCTGCATTGTGTCCGGAGCCATTCTGGGCGCTATTTACTACCTGTGGTTCTACGAAAAGTACGATAAAAAGGAAAACGGCCATGGAAACGCTGACATTTCTGGTAAATCCTGAAGACGCCGGGCGACTGGACGCGTTTCTTGCCGCGCAGGCGGAAGACCTGACCCGCTCGGGAGCCGCGCGGCTCATTGAAGAGGGCCGGGTGCTGGTAGATGGAAAACGCCCCGTGAAAAGTCTCCGTCTCGGCGGCGGCGAGACGGTCACTGTGGAGCTGCCCGACCCCGAGCCACTGGACGTACAGCCGGAGGATATTCCGCTGGACATCGTGTACGAAGACGGGGATGTGATCGTGGTGAACAAGCCCAAGGGGCTGGTGGTTCATCCCGCTCCCGGCCATCCAAACGGTACGCTGGTCAACGCCCTGCTTCACCACTGCGGCGCTTCTCTCTCCGGGATTGGGGGCGTTTTGCGCCCCGGCATTGTTCACCGCATTGACCGGGACACCTCCGGCCTTATCATCGCGGCGAAAAACGACCTTGCCCACCAAAAGCTTGCCGCCCAGCTGGCGAATCATACGCTGGCCCGAACCTACGAGTGCATCGTGGTGGGAAATCTCAGGGAGGACTCCGGCACGGTGGACGCCCCGATCGGCCGCTGTCCGGCAGACCGAAAAAAACAGGCCGTGGTGTCGGACGGGCGCAGAGCCGTCACCCACTGGGAGGTCATCGCCCGCTACCCGGGCTTCACCCATGTCCGCTGCCGATTGGAGACCGGGCGAACCCATCAGATCCGCGTCCACATGGCTTATATCGGTCATCCCATTCTGGGGGACACGGTGTACGGCGCGAAAAAGCCGGTTCCCGGCTTGCAGGGGCAGTGTCTCCACGCGGTGGGACTGCAATTTCTCCATCCCCGGACGGGAGAAGCGGTCACGCTCTCCTGCCCTCTGCCGGAGGAGTTTCAGACGCAGCTGCGCAAGCTGGACGCAAAAAAATAATTGGCAGCGCCCTGTGGGCGCTGCCTTTTTTGCACGGCGCATCCGTCGCTCACTTTTTGCTGCGAAAAAGGGGGTCGTTGGTTCTCCCCGTCAAATAATCCAGACTCACCTCATAAAATGCAGCCAAACGAATTGCCAAATGCAGTGGGATTTCCCTCTTTCCGGTTTCATAGTTGCTGTATACCCGCTGATCAATCTGCAAAACGGCGGCAACCTCTTTTTGCACAAGGTCGCGGTCTTCCCGTAATTCTCGCAATCTTGGATAATCATACATGGCTTCCACCCCCATGTATGATTTTATTTGCTGTGAAAACACAAAGGTTGATATTACTATCATTTAATAGTAATATGTTGTTGAGGTGAGTTTATGCGCGGCGATCAATTTGAAAAGGTCTTTGGCAAATTTTTGGAAAGTGAAGCGTATGAGGAGGCGGAGGGCGCACTGTTTGACTTTGCCCGCAGTCCCGAAACATAAAGACCGGCCCCGGAGAAATCTCCGGGGCCGGTTTGCATTAAAACTGGGGCAGCTTGGATACCACGCTGGCGCAGCGGGGGCAGAGCGTGGGGTGATTGGGGTCCTCGCCCACCTTGGGAGAGTGCATCCAGCACCGCTCGCACTTTTGTCCGTTGGCCTCGGAAACTTCCACAGTCAGGCCCGGGAAATTGCTCCCCTTGCCCACGGTGGAGTCCGCCGCGGGATCGGCGGTGGTGATGTTGCAGTCGGATACAATGAACACATCCGCAAGGCTCACGCCGATGGTGGAAAGCAG
>JABNAD010001216.1_pt1 | contig 10236 bp, 8 predicted proteins | sample 7240381 | NCBI WGS metagenome assembly JABNAD01 (sample SAMN11332834, study PRJNA596920) | anaerobic digester metagenome | biome: digested sludge; isolation source: digested sewage sludge-derived enrichment culture grown on H2/CO2 | place: Germany: Goettingen | reverse complement strand
CGCGTGGAATTTATTCCGCTGCAAGCGGAAGCCGTTACAAATAGCTTTCAGCTTTCAGCTTTTAATAGAAGCTGAGCAGTTTCAAATCTTTGCAGAATCTAATATTCCCACCTGCGCCCCCGCTTCCAGCAGGATATACTCCGGCGCCACATCGGCGAAGCCGAACATTTCCACATTTTAATTTGTTTAACGAATTCAAATTTTAAAATATGTAACTTCGCATGTTATTTTAAGACAAGGAAAATGGAAAACAACCGGCTTGACAATATTTACGATGCCCCCGGATGGGACAAAACAAAGGAATACTACGAAACCCTCGTTGAAAAACCCGGATTCCGCGTCGAAAAAATCATGTCGGCTGGCCACACTTCTCCTGCCGATGGCTGGTACGATCAGAATGAAAATGAAACCGTTGTGCTGCTGAAAGGCAATGCCATCATTGAATTTGACAATGAACGCCGTGTTGAAATGAACGAAGGCGATATGCTTACCATATACGCCCACGAACGGCACAAGGTAGCCTTCACTTCAGTCGAACCGCCCTGCACCTGGGTTGCAGTGTTCTGGAACTGATGTGATTTCAGAATCCGGAAATTGATTCATATTATATATTGTGTTCCCGGGACTTCATCCCGGGCTGACATCTGCAGCGCCGTTGGCGCTTTTTGTATTTCTATCTTTTTTGACGGCTTCGCCACCTAAACACCTAAACCTCTAAACCTCTAAACCCATCAACCTCTCAACCTTAACCTTGAGCTCATTGAATTATGAACATTCCGACGATGTTGGTCGGAACTTACAGCCGAACATGGACCACCGAAATTTGAATTGAAGCTGGAATGAAGAAAAAGCTACCTGATGTATTCAACAAAGCTCACCTCTCACTGCTCACTGCTCGCTGCTCACCGAAGGTGCTTAACCTCAACCTCAACCTCGATCTTGTCCTTGACCTGCGCACTAGTCATTCTTAGGCGTTATCATTTGCCTTTCTATTTTTGTATATTTGCATTCATGTGCGGAATCAGCGGAATACTTTCGAACGACTCAGATCTGCGTCAGCGAATTGGCGCCATGAATGATGCTCTTCTGCATCGCGGGCCCGATGCGGGTGCTGTTTGGACTGAAGGCCCTGTGGCGCTTGGGCATCGACGACTTTCCATCATCGATGTGTCCGAAGCAGCGCACCAGCCCATGGTTTCTGCCTGTGGCCGTTATGTGATTGCTTTTAATGGCGAGGTGTATAATTTCAAACAACTTGCAGAAAAATTAAAACTGGAATTCCCGGAAACATATGGCAGGAACGGATTTCGGACACAGTCGGATACGGAAATAGTGCTTGAATTATTTGCCGCATATGGTCCGGAATCGGTGAAATTGCTGAATGGCATGTTTGCCTATGCCATATATGACAGGCGGGATACGAAACTGTTTTTATTCCGTGATCGTGTTGGAATCAAACCTTTGTTTTATTCGTTGTCGAATGCAAACCTTTGTTTCGCTTCCGAATTGCGGAGTCTGATGAAAGCATTGTCTCTCAAAACGCTTAATACAAGCGGCCTTCCATTGTATCTGCATCTTGGATATTTCCCGGAACCGCATACGATTATCAATGAAGCGAAAAAATTTCCGGCAGCTCATTATGCTGTCTGGAACGGCGTTGAGCTATCACTGACAAAATACTGGGCACCTGCGGAATTTACGGAGAATGCCGAGAAGATTTCTTTTTCCGAAGCTACAACCCGCTTCAAAACTCTGCTTGAAGAAGCTGTTTCCGATTCACTCATCAGCGATGTGCCGCTTGGCGTATTTCTGAGCGGAGGCATCGACAGCAGTCTGGTGGCTTCTGTAGCGGCTTTGGAATCGTCGAAAAAAATTAAAACGTTCACTGTTTCTTCTCCTGATGCTATGCATGATGAAAGTGCCTATGCACGAAAAATCGCACAGCATCTGAATTCGGAGCACTACGAAATGGCCGCAGATGAAAAAGCGATGCTTGATCTTGCGCAGCCGTTGCTTGAGCAAATGGATGAACCGCTTGCCGATTCTTCGTTTTTTCCTGTTTATATCATTTCGGAATTTGCACGTCAACATGTGACCGTGGCGCTTGGCGGCGATGGCGGTGATGAATTGTTTCAAGGCTATGGTTCCTATGTGTGGGCCAGGCGCCTGAGCAATTTCTGGGTGCAGATGGGTTCGCCCATGGCTCGTTTGCAATTGCGCAGCAAAAGACATCATCAGTTTTTTCACACGGCACTGAAAAAGCATTTCAAGTCAAATATTTTTTCCATTGAACAAAACCTGTTTCCAAGCTGGGAACTTGATGCACTTAAAATGTCGATCCCTGAACAATTTCCGGAGCCGGACAACGCATATCTGAACCTCTCTCCGGCCGCATCGCAGGCCTTTTTCGATCTCACTCATTATTTAAAGGATGATCTGCTGGTGAAAGTGGACCGAGCCTCCATGCTCACAAGTTTAGAGGTCAGGCCGCCATTGCTTGATCATCGCCTTATTGAAGCATCACTGCAGTTGCCGATGGAATTCAAAACAAAAAAAGGAAATACCAAATTGTTGCTGAAGGAAATCCTGGCGCAATACATTCCCCGTGAACTTTTCGAGAGACCGAAGAAAGGATTTTCTGTTCCCATGCAGCGTTGGCTGAAAACAGATTTGTCTTTTCTGCCTGAAAAATATCTGGAGCATTCGGGGTTGCGATTGTTTGATGCAGTTCCGAAATGTTTTGTGCAGAATGTCGTAAAAAAATACAAATCAGGAAAGGCAGACTGGTTCTACAATCGCGTATGGGCGCTCACTGTGCTGAGTCATTATCTTGAGCAGCATGGCGATATTGATATTCCGAAACACTGAATGTCGTAGTTGCAATTGAAAATATCCATGAAAGTAATATATATCAGCTACGACGGTATGTGCGATCCGGTGGGCGCCTCACAGGTGCTTCCGTACATTGCTGAATTGTCAAAAAAGGAAATTGAATTTTTTCTGATCAGTTTTGAAAAGCCTGAAAAGTTTGAATCGGGCGAGGCCGCTGTCAGAGCGCAGATTGGTGGATTGTCAGTACGTTGGTTTCCGCTGCGTTACACAAAAAATCCACCGGTGATTTCCACCATGCTCGATTTGCGCAAAATGAAGAAACTGTGCAGAAGAATTTGCGGTGAAAACAACATTGATTTCATTCATGCACGCAGTTATATATCCGCACTGGCGGCGATGAACATGTGGCGCAGAAAAAAAATCCCCTACATTTTTGACATGCGCGGATTCTGGGCCGATGAGCGCATCGACGGCGGGATCTGGAGCTTGAAGAATCCCGTGTTTAGAACTGTTTACGGATTTTTCAAAAAGAAGGAAAAGCAATTATTGAGAGATGCTTCGGCTGTTGTATCGCTTACACACACCGCAAAAAATTTCATGATTGATAAATGGAATGTTCCTGAAAAAAAGATCCATGTCATTCCATGCGCCGCTGATTATGCGCATTTCGCAGAACGCGACAAATCTGTTGTTGATGAATTCAGACTGAAAAATCATGTCCCGGTTGTGCCAGTAAAAACCCTCATGTATATTGGATCCACCGGCACCTGGTACATGTTGCAGGAAATGTTTGATTTCTATGCTGCATTCAGAAATCAGTTCCCGCGATCACAATTTGTTTTGTGCATCAATGAAACGAATTCCATTGTTGAAGCAATGAAACAGAAATTTCCGTATGAGATTACAGTTCTGCAGCGGATTCCCCGCAGTGAAATGCCGCTGGTTCTTTCGCTGGCCGATTACAGCATCATGTTCATCAAACCGGCTTTCAGCAAAATGGCCTCTTCGCCCATAAAGCTTGGAGAATCGCTGGCCATGGGTGTTCCGGTCATCTGCAATGCGGGTGTTGGTGATCTTGGAACCATTGAACAGGAAGGTTTCGGAGTCGTTGTGAACAAAGCTTCTATAGAAGAATACAGGCAGGCCTGTGTGCGGCTTGCAGCTTTTGATTTCAGTGCTGATGACATACGTGCTCGTTCAGAGTTTGCCTATGATCTTCAAAGAAATGTGGATAAATACCTGTTGGTTTACGGTGAAATCACAAGCTGATAAATATCAGTAGTCCGGCAACGCCGGTTTTGGCAATTTTCTTATAAGTTTTGTACCTTTGTGCTATGAAAATGTTGCGCAGTGCTTTGATATTGATGCTGATCCCTTTGATGGTTATGTCAACCGGGGGCTTCAATATTTTCAAACACATGTGCCATGAGACCGGCGAAACACTTGTTTCATTTCAGTCACCCGAATCGTGTGAGCATGAATCAGGGGAACATCATGAGGATTGCCATGCTGCCTGCTGCAGTCATATTGAAAAAACGCATTCATGTTGCGAGAACAATCATGTGTTTATACGGACAATAGACAATATTTCCAACTATGATGATCGCCCGGAAATTGACGCGAACAAGGAGCTTTCAAATGCGACAAGCACGATTGTTTTTGTTGATCCTGAAGTAAAAATCCCTGAGGAATATTTATTTACTGATTATGTGTCACCGCCTGAATTTACAGGCAAATTTACTATTGTTAAGCACCACGCGCTCAAGATTGATTGTTGTCTTCCTGTTTAATAAAACAGAAGTAAAACAACAAAATCAATTTTAATGAAAAGATCATTTTTAATAATCATGGCTTTGGCCATGATATCAGCTACGGGATATGCACAGGTATCCGGCGTAGTGTATGGTGAGGGCCCGTCCGGCGACAAAGTCTTTCTGCCGGCTGCCAATGTGTATTGGGCCGACAGACAACAGGGTGTTGTAACCGACATGCAGGGAAAATTTTCCATTGCTGAGCCACCTGCCGGCACTGGTATTATTGTTTCCTATGTTGGATATGAAAGTGACACGCTGCTTGATTTCAGCAATGCAAATGTGGAAATTGTTTTAAAGGAAAGCAACATACTGAATCAGGTCGACATTGTCGAAAATGGCTCAGGATCACACCTTGACAGAATGGACCCGTTATGGAAGCAGGAAATCGGCAGCGGAGAACTGGCGCGTGCGGCCTGTTGCAATCTGTCTGAAAGTTTTGAAACAAATGCTTCGGTTGATGTGAATTATACTGATGCCGTCAGTGGCGCAAAACAAATACAGTTGCTTGGTCTGAACGGTGTTTACAGTCAGCTGATGATTGAGAACATTCCGTTCATGCGCGGCCTTGGATCTGCCTTTGGGCTTGAGTACATTCCGGGCACATGGATGAATTCCATTTCCATTTCGAAAGGAACATCGGCTGTCATTAACGGCTACGAGAGCATTACAGGGCAGATCAATGCCGAATTCAAAAAGCCGGAAGCCAAGGAAAAGTTCTTCTTCAATTATTATCTGAACGATGCCGGACGGCATGAATTCAATGTCAATGCGGCTGCCGACCTGAATAAGAAGGTTAGCACCATTCTTCTTGGACATTATTCGTTCAATAATTCAGAAATCGACCACAACAAAGATGGCTTCGTAGATATGAATACGGGCCGACAGGTGAATGTTGCAAATTTCTGGCAGTACATCAGCCCTAAAGGACTTGAAATGAGATGGGGTGTTCGACTCCTCGATGAAACCCGCTCCGGAGGCCAGATAAGTGGCAGTCCCTATTTTGTTGCTTCACCTGAAGGACTCTGGAAATCCGAAATTTCGAACCGTCGCGGTGAAGCGTTTGTCAAAACCGGTTATATATTTAAAAACAAGCCGGGAACCAGCTTTGGGTTCATCAATTCATTCTCGGTTCATGAAATGGATATGTTGTTTGGGAGCAAGACCTACAGCGGACTTCAGAAATCGTTTTATTCGAATTTCATTTTCCATTCCGATTTCAGGGACACGAAGCATCAGTATGATGCAGGATTTAATTTCATTTACGACAATGTGTCGGAAACGCTGATTGACAGCTCATGGAAAACTGAAGAGATGGTGCCCGGTGTGTTTTTTCAGTATACCTATACGCTTCCTGAGAAGATCACGGTGATGGCCGGCTTACGCGAAGACTACAACAATCGTTTCGGATTTCTCACCACTCCGCGTCTGCATGTGAAATACCATTTCAATGAACATACTACATTGCGTGCTTCTGCAGGTCTTGGATATCGGTCACCTTATGTCATACCCGAAAACATTTCGTTACTGACATCGTCGCGCGGACTGGTATTTCTGAATGAGCCGGAGCTTGAAGAAGCGCTGAATTATGGCGCTACACTTGTACGTTACTTTGATATATTCGGAAAAGAAATGATGGTGTCGCTCGAATATTTCAAAACTGATTTTCAGCATCAAATGCTGATTGATATGGAGAGTGACACGTCAAATATTTTTGTGTACTCGCTCAATGGAAAATCCTATTCGCATAATGCACAGATTGAAGTATCGTATCCTGTATGGAAGCATCTTGAAGTGAGGGCTGCCTTGCGTTACAACGATGTGCAGCAGTCGCTCCGAAACGGAGAGCTAGAGCAGAAGCCGCTTGTAAGCAATTACAAAGGTCTGGTGACGCTGGCATTTGCAAGCAACATGAAACGCTGGCAGGCCGATGCTACGGCCCAGTTCATTGGTAAGTCACGACTGCCCGACCGAAGTATTTTCCCTGTGCCGTATCAGCTCGATGAATATTCGCCGGAACATTTTATCCTGCATCTGCAGCTGGCGCGCAATTTCAAGCGCTGGACCATTTATGCGGGCGCAGAGAATGTGACCAATTTCAAACAACATCATCCGATCATTTCTGCAGATAAGCCGTACAGTCCTTATTTCGACAGCAGTGTCATATGGGGTCCGGTAATGGGCAGAAAGATTTACGCTGGGGTGAAAATCAAAATCAACAAGAAAGACTGACAATGAAAACAACAATTGAAATAGAAAATCTGAAATGCCATGGTTGTGCAAACACAATCACGAATAGCATTTCTGCAATGGATGACGTGTCCGATGTTCAGGTGAATCATGAAACTTCGGAAGTCACCATTTTTTACAGAGGTGAGATTGACCGTACCGAAGAGTTTGTACAGAAGTTGGAAACACTCGGGTACCCGAAGGTTGGAGAAAACTCTGCCGGTCGTGTTGTAAAATCGTACATTAGCTGCGCGATTGGTCGTATGGATTCAGGAAAGAACAATTAAACAAAAAGGAGGATAAATGAAAACACGCATTTTTGCATGGGTTGCGGCAACCCTGTTTGTATTGCCGATGATTACCTTTGGTCAGACCGAAACCAAGGAAAAACCAAAGAAAGTAGAAGAAATCAAAATTCAGACTAATCTGCATTGCGCATCATGTAAGGAAAAGATTGAAGCTGAACTGGCTTCAGTCAAAGGTGTGAAAGAAGCAGTGGCTGATGTTGATACAAAAGTTGTCACCGTGAAATTCAGCCCGAAAAAAACCAGTGCCGATGTAATTGTTGAGCGCATTCAGAAGCTCGGATATCAGGCCAAGACCATGGGTGGATGTTGCCCCGGACATGGCTCAGGCAGCGGCTGTCAGGGTTCAGGAAAGACCGAAACAGGTGGTTGCAAGGGCAGCGGAACTGGCTCAGGCAGCGGCTCTGGAACAGGCTGTGGTGGGAAACACTAATTTGTAAAAATCAGAATCAGAAAAGCGGCGTTCCGGATTTCCGGGCGCCGTTTTTAATTGTACCACTAAGCCAACAAGGCACAAACATCTTTCTTCCGCGAATGACACGAATGTTAGCGAAAAAATTAATCCGCACGTAGTGCATATGAACACGAATAGAATCACCCTTCATCTGCGGTGAAGACTGATTCAGCGGCGTACAAAGTTCCCGGTCATAGTCTGAGATTCAGCTTTACTGATTCAACCGGGATCTCCCGGAAAATCTGCGCAGCCTCTCCTCTTTTTTCTTCCGCGAATGAAAAGAATGAGCGCGAAAAAATTAATCCGCACGTAGTGCATATGAACACGAATAGAATCCGCCTTCATCTGCGATGAAGAATGATTCAGGAGGCGTCGCTAAAGGAATTTTTTTCAATGTGCCTTTACGAACTTGATAACTTTCCACTTTATAAACTTCTGATGCCCTTGCTGAATCTCTCAAGGAGAGATCCCGGGGCAGGCATGGGAACCTGGTAGTCTGGTCAAGGTGTTTATGGTTCAATAAAACAACGATTATCAAATATCAATAGTTCGAAAATATCGCTCAAACGCTTGATATTTGCTGAAATTTTCAGTAACTTTATAGCTTGTGAACCTGGCTGAAAATTTTCAAGGTGTTTTTAGGGTAACGGGGGATTGATTCTGCGGAGTGATTGAAATAATGGCCGGACCACAGGGTGTATTTGCCTGAGTGAAATCCGGATAAAAATACCTGCCATGAAAAAGACTTTATACCAATACGTTCCGAAATGCCTGCTGATGATAATTCTCAGCATCATTTCGATTACAGTAGTTTCGCAGACGACCATTTTTACAGAGACCATGGGCACCGTCTCTGCCACCACCAGCATTGCGGCTCATGAGTCTGCGAATGGCTTTGACAATGATTCCTATACAACGAGCGGCACCGGTGACGTGCGCAACACAACACCGTCATCTGGCTATGCAACTGCTTCCGGCGCGGCAAACATCTTTCTGACAAACACGGTTGGCCAGAATTTCCTGATTGAAGGAATCAATACGTCTGGTTATTCCAACCTGAAATTATCGTTCGGTCTGCTAAAATCAACAACAGCCAGCAACGGATCTGAACTCGTTTTTGAAGTCAGCACCGATGGCACCACCTACACTCCGCTTGTCATTCCGGCATTGCCAACCGGAAGCGGAACAGCCACATGGCATTATGTATCCGTTACAGGAACTATCCCGGCAGCAGCCAACCTCAGGATCCGGTTTACTCAAAGCGGCACGGCGACTCAATTCAGAATTGATGACATTGTTCTTAAAGATACCGTTCCATCCTGCGTGCCGACAGAGTATCCGCACATGACAGGGGCGTTCATCAATTCATGCAACGGAGTTTGTTCGGAAGGAAACAATGAAATCCTGTTTCTGAAGAATGGCTCCTGTCCTTTCGTTGCGAACCCTTCAACCTTTCAGGTTTTTTATGAATCGGTCAGCCCGGCCGGGGTCAATTTCACTGAAAGCTTCGCCACCAATGCCTCGTATGTGACCGGTCTGAACAATGCCGCCGCAGCATCGGGTTGCGCCAGCCCGCTGTTTATCGATGCTTCGAACGGCAGCACGGTGATACCGGCCAATGCCACCATTTTCGTCATGCGGAGCAATCCTTGCTATGAGTACGATTTCTCGGCATTCTGCTCAGTTAAACCCATATATATCCTGTTCACCTCCGATGTTTCATGGATCGAAGGCGGCAATTTCGCAAACACCGACAACAACGGCAGTACTTCAGAACTCCGGTATTTCAGAACAATAATCAATGGGACGACCTATGATTACAACTACACACCGGATCTGCTTACCATGCACGGCGACGGCGATTGCATAGCGTTTGATTATCCTGTCGGGGCCGGTGCTGCAACCGAATACTTCAACAATGGCTGTACGCCGCCAACGCCGGTGCTTCCGATTGAACTCGTATATTTCAGGGCAATGTGTACCGATGATGTAGTGAAGGTTGAATGGGCAACGTGGAGCGAATATAACAATGCTTATTTCACCATTGAAGCGGCTTCGGAATCGGGCAGTTTCGAAGAGGTTGCCAGAGTACCCGGCGCGGGCAATTCGAATGAGTTGCTGGAGTATTCCGCCGAGGTGAAAAGCACGGCAACGTATTTCCGGCTGAAGCAGACAGATTACAACGGGCATTACAAATATTTCGACATTGTCTCGGTTGTTTGTGTGCGCGGCCTTGTGAGTGTTTTCCCGACCGTTTCAACGGAAGGCACTCCGATAACGATCAGCGGAAAAGCAGACCGCATCGATATCTTCGACAGCATGGGAAAGACCATTTATCCGGAGATCAGTGATAATCAGATTTACGGGCTGGTGCCGGGAATGTATTTCGTGGTGATCAACAACAACGAACGGTTTCTGATTATTGTGAGATAGCGTCCACCGGGCTCAGCGATTGCTTTTGAAGCCTATCCTCTTTTTCTGTCCACGAATTACACGAATTTCACTAATAAAAAACCTTCAGCACCACTTTCGATTTATGCGAAAAAATGAACTATCATCAGCGATGATAATTCATTTCACGAATTGTAATAGGATATAACTTCAC
>JABNAD010001215.1_pt1 | contig 10243 bp, 9 predicted proteins | sample 7240381 | NCBI WGS metagenome assembly JABNAD01 (sample SAMN11332834, study PRJNA596920) | anaerobic digester metagenome | biome: digested sludge; isolation source: digested sewage sludge-derived enrichment culture grown on H2/CO2 | place: Germany: Goettingen | reverse complement strand
CGCATGCTCGGCCTGAGCAAGCGCCTGGGCAGCCAGCTCAACCACCTGGCCGTGGTCGAGGAGTTTCTGAGCCATTTGCGCGAGAATTTTTCGCCCGACGCCATCTGCCTGCTCATGCCGGAGATGATGGAGCAAAGACCCTGCCGCATCCAGGGGCGGCTCCTGGAGACGAGCGAGCTGCTGCGCGTCTTCGTGACGAAGCTGTGCGACAAGATCATGCGCCACGGCCGGTCCTACCTGCTGGATCAGTTCACCCTGCGGCAATCATCCTTCAATATCGCATTTTTCCCGCGGGGCTTCCCGTATTCCGTCATGGCCGTGCCCCTGGACCTGCCGCACAAGCGGGTCGGCGTCATCGCCCTGGTGCGTGACGAGAAAAACGCCCTGTACCGTGAGCAGGACCTGCAGCTTCTGGGCGTCTTCGCCTCCCACACTGCCTCGGCGCTGCAGAACTCGCACCTCTATTCGCGCCTGCGGACCATGAACCAGGACGTGATCCGCTCCTTCGCCCAGGCCGTGGAGGTCAAGGACTACTACACCCGCGGGCACTCCGAACGCGTGGCCGAGTACGCCTGCCGGCTGGCGCGGGCGCTGGGCCTCGGCACCAGGGAGATCGAGCTCCTGAACATGGCCGGCATGCTGCACGACATCGGCAAGATCGGCATCCCCGACCACATCCTGAACAAGCCGGGCGCCCTGACCGAGGACGAGTACGAGATCATGAAGCGCCACAGCGTCATGGGCCGCGAAATCCTCGGGCAGGTGGAGGCCATGAAGGACATCACGGACCTCATCTACCACCACCACGAGCGCCTGGACGGCCAGGGCTACCCCGACGGCCTGTCCGGCGACCAGATTCCCTTCCTGGCCCGCATCATCTGCCTGGCCGACAGCTACGAGGCCATGACCTCCAATCGCGCCTACCGGCAGTCCCTGCCCATGGACAAGGTCATGTACGCCCTGGAACGCGGTGCCGGCACGCAGTGGGACCGGGAACTGACCGTGGCCTGGATGTCCATCGTGGAGCGGGAGAAGCCCGGCTACCCCCAGCAATGACCCCGACGCCGCACGTCCCGAGGCCGGCGGCGGGCCTGCCGTGCCTGCCGGCCGGACCCGCCGAAGACAGCCGCTCCGCGCGTACATGAACTCGTTCACACACCCCGAACATCTTCCCCCCGAGCGCCTGGACAAGGTCCTGGCCGCAAACCTTGGCCTAGGGCTCAGGCGCTGTCGGACAATGATCGAGGCCGGTCTGGTCCTGGTCGACGGCCGGCCGCTGGCCAAGGGCGGGATGGTGCGGCCCGGCCAGTTCGTCAGCGTTGCGGAACCGGCGGACGCGGGGCACGGCGTCTGTGACATCGCCGGCGTCGGGATCGTTTTCAGCGCCATGGGCTTCGCGGCCATCTCCAAGCCCGGCGGAATGCACACCGTGGCCGGGCGCGGCGGGAACAGTCTCGAAGGGTGTCTGCCGGGGCTGGGGCTTTCCGGGTGGCGGCTCCTCAACCGTCTCGACCTGCTGACCGGCGGCCTGGTCCTGGCAGCCGCCGGGGAGCGCGAGGCCGCCCTGTACAAGGGCTGGCAGGAGGCCGGGCAGGTGCGCAAGTGGTACCTGGCCCTGGCCCACGGCATCGTGGGGGAAATGGAGCTGGCGGGGCTGATCCTGGACGACAAGCGCCGCGTGGTGCGCGTCACCGGGCAGGAGGACGAAGCCCTGCGCCATACGGTGGTCCGTCCGGTGCGCGGCGTGGAGGGGAGCACCCTGGTTTTGGCGCATATCCTCAAGGGGCGGAGGCACCAGATCCGCGCCCATCTGGCCCATGCCGGGCACCCCCTCGTGGGCGACCCCGTCTACGGTGCGGGCGAGCCCGGCGGCCTTTTCCTGCACCACTGGAGGCTGGACATGCCGGGTTTCACGGCGGAACTGCCGCCGGAGTGGGACTTCGTCGATGTCCGCGCCGTCGAGGCGGTCCGTCTGTCCTTTTCTGTATCCTGACACTGGAGGAAGCATGTCCCGGATTGCTCCGTTTCTTGCCCTTGCGGTCTGTCTGGGCCTGGCGTCCTGCGCCACGGCCGGCCCGTCGGACTCGGGCGGCAGGCTGCGCGCCTGTCCCGGTTCGCCCAACTGCGTGAACTCCGAAGAAGGGAGCGCCCCGCCCCTGTCCGTGAGCGGCGAAGACGGCTGGGCGCGGCTGCGCGAGGTGGTCGTCTCGCTCGGCGGAAGCGTCGAGAGGGAGGAGGTCGGGTACCTGCACGCCACCTTCCGTTCCCGATTCTTCGGTTTCGTTGACGATCTGGAATGCCGCAGGGACGGCGACGTGGTTCAGATTCGCTCTGCTTCGCGCACGGGCTGGTGGGACCTGGGCGTCAACCGGCGGAGGGTGGAGAGCATACGGCGGGCGCTGGGGGAATCGGCGGGGAAGTAGAAGGATGCGGGCGGGACCATGATCCCGCCCGCGTTTTTTCAGTCGAACAGGGCGCTGGCGAATTCCTGGCCCGAGAAGGGGCGCAGGTCTTCCATTTTTTCGCCCAGGCCAACGAAGCTGATGGGAATCTTGAACTCCAGGGCGATGGCCACGATGATGCCGCCCTTGGCCGTGCCGTCGAGCTTGGTCAGCACGACCTCGTCCACGGGCGAGGCCTGGGAGAAGAGCTTGACCTGGGACAGGGCGTTCTGGCCCGTGGTGGCGTCCAGCACCAGGACGGTGCGGTGGGGCGCGCCTTCGAGCTTCTTGCCCAGGACCCGGTTGATCTTCTTCAGCTCCTCCATGAGGTTGTGCTTGGTCTGCAGGCGTCCGGCCGTGTCCACGAAGACCAGGTCGTAGCCCTCCTTCATGGCGTAATCCACGGCCTCGAAGGCCACCGCCGCCGGGTCGCTGCCGTGGGCCTTGGCGTAGAAGCCTGCGCCGACCCGCTTGGACCAGACCTGCAATTGCTCGATGGCCGCGGCGCGGAAGGTGTCGCCGGCCGCCACCAGGACCTTGCGGCCCTGCATCTGGGCGCGGTGGGCCAGCTTGGCGATGGTCGTGGTCTTGCCCGCGCCGTTGACGCCGATCATGAGCACCACCTCGGGCGCCTGGGGCACCTTGGGGGCCTTGGGCTCCAGGAAGACCGCGGCCAGCTCCTCCTTGAGTAGGGCCTTGAAGTCCGCGGCGTCACGCCCGCCCGCCTGGCGGACCTTGGGCCGCAGGCGCTTCAGCAGCTCCTGGGTGGCGCTGACGCCCACGTCGGCCATGAGCAGGATCTCCTCCAACTCCTCCCAGAAGGCTTCGTCGTAGCCGCCGGCCATGGACAGGAGCCTGTCGATGCGCATGGTCAGCTGCTCGCGCGTCTTGCCCAGGCCCGCCGAGAGCTTCAGGAAGAGGCGGTTGCGCTCGTCCTCCTCGTCCTCCAGTTCCAGGGCCAGGGCCATGCGGTACTGCAGCTCCGAACGGAACTCGTCCACATGGTCGTAGTCCATGTCCGAAAGCCACGTGTCGAAGCGGGCGATGAAGTCCTCGGCCTCGGCCGACGGCACGTCCAATTGAGCGAAAAGAAAGCGCAGGCGGTCCCACAGTGCGTCGCCGCGTTTGGTCACGCCGTCCAGGATGTGCGTCATCCAGGTCGAGAGCTTGGGTTCCGCCTCGCCCAGGGCCTGCACCAGGGCCTGCTGCCAGGGCTCCAGGGCGGCCTTGGCCGTGGGCTTTTCCTGGAACAGCATGGCCGGTTCGGCCGATTCGGCCGGCTCGGCCGGGGCGGGTGCCAGGGGCGCCGGTTCCTTGGGCTCTTCGCCGCCGAAACCGAACAGCCTGCGCCAGCCGCCTTCCTTGCGCGCGGGCCCGGCGGCCTGCGCCGGTTCTGCGGGTCTGGCGGGCTCTGCGGCCTGAGCCGCTTCATCGGCCGGGACAGCTTCGATGGGCTCCGGGGTTTGCGCCTCGACGACCGGGACAGCCTCGACGGGCTCCGGGGCTTCCTCTTCGAGGCGGGGGGCTTCGGGCGGAGTCCGGATCTCTTCGTGCGCGGTTGCGGCTTCGGGATGTTCCGGCGCCAGGGGGGCCTGAGGCTGCGGTTCGGCGTCGGAGCCCCAGAGTTTCTTGATGCGGGAGAAAAAGCCCATGTTCAGGTCCTTTGGTGATGCAGATGAATGAAATTCAGCCGTCCAGATCGACGAAGACCTCTTCCCAGACGATCTTGCCCCTGTCCTTGCGCACCTGGCGCAGCAGGAGGTAGACGGCGCCGCTGCCGCCGTGCTTGGGCAGGGCGGTGGTGAAAGCCAGCACGACGCGCTTCAGGGGTGCCTGGGTCAGCCAGGCGGTCAGTTCCTGGCGCAGCACGCCCTGGCCCAGGGGGGAGTTGCGGCCTCGCCCTGGGATGAGCAGCACGCAGCGCTTGCCTTCCATGTAGCAGCGCCGCAGAAAGTCAAGGACCGCGAGCTTGGCCTGGTCTGCGTTCATGCCGTGCAGATCCAGGTGGGCCTGCACGCTGAACTCCCCTCCCTTGAGCTTGCGGAAGATCTTGGGGTCCAGCCCCCGGATCTGTCCGGTGATGAACTCGTGGGAGTAGTCCATCTCGAACTCGATGTTCTCCTCCAGCAGCCGGGCGAAGGTCGGCGGGGGGGCGGGGACCGCCTGGGGCGGAACCGCCGCCGCAGCCACGTCGCGGCCGCCCTTGTTCAGGGGGACCACGTCGGAGAAGGCGTGCAGGAAGAGCTCGTCCTCGGATTTTTCCCGGGGCCCTTCGGCCGGAGGGGGCGCCGTGGCCGCGGGTTTGCGTCTTTTTTTCATCCTGGCCTTGAGGCCTGGATCTTTTTCCAGCGATTTGAAAGGATTATGCATTTGCGGTGTCCACTGTGGACAGGGGCCATACACCATAACGCGTCCGAGGGCAAAACCCAAGGGCCCGCTCCCGCACCGGGTTTGTGGACAAGGCGCCCCCGGGTCTGCTACCCGGAGGCGATGGCGGTTCCAGGCATCCGTGCATCCAACCCCCCGTAACGCAAAGGCGCAGCGCATGACCCAGACCATGGAAGACAAGGACAGGTTCACGTTCCTGCTCGTGGAACCGGACGACGACGTCGCGCGGGAAATGATCGTCGTGCTGAAGCGGTTCGACCTGAAGGTCGATCACGTCCGCGGCCATCTCAAGGCCGTGGCCTTGACCGAGGACGTCGCATATGACTGCCTGCTCGTGTCCTCCCAGGGGGTGGACATCTCGGGCCTGGAACTCTGCGCCATGGTCCGTGCCCGGGAGGCCAGGCGTTCCCTGACTCCTGCCTACATCATCCTCACGGGTCCCCAGTCCGACATGGTCCCGATCTTTTCGAGCCAAAACGAACTCGACGACTTCATCGCCGCCCCCTGCCTCGATCTGGAACTGGAATGGAGAGTGCGCCGAGCCCTGCGGGTCATGTCCCTGTGCAGGAAGTACGGCGCGTCGCGCCTGCTCGACCGGGAAACGGGCCTGCTGACGCCCGAAGGCCTGCGCATCTATCTCGGCGAGGAGGTGAACCGCATCGGCCGCCGGGAGGGCTGGGTATCCCTGAGCGTCCTGTCGGTGCCGGGCCTTGCGGATCTGCGCATGGGCTATGGGGACGGCTGGATGGAGTGGTTCAAGAACGGCATCTGGGCCTCCCTGCGCCGGCAGCTGCGCAACTACGACCGGCTCGCGTCCATGGACAACGGCTTCCTGTGCCTTGTCTCGCCGGACCTCGACGAGGAGGGCACGCGGTCCATGCTGGCCCGGCTCGGCGCGGTCATCGGCGAATATCAGTTTCAGGACGACGTCCCGGCCGCGCCCATGGCCCTCGCCGCACGGTATCTGTGCGTGCGGGTGCTCGGCGACTACCGGCAGTTCGAACGGACGAGCGACGTGCTGTGGAACTGGGTCTGCGAGAGGATGAACGAACCCGTGCCCGAAGGGGTCATGGGACATACGGGCGCAGTCGATCTCGAACTGCGCTGCGCCCGGACCCTCTGAGCCTCAGGCGAAGGCCTGGTTGACGAGCGTCTCCACCTTCAGGGCCACTTCCTCGACCACGGGCTGGTAGTCGTTTTCGAGCAGGAAGAGCGGGACGCCGAGTGCCTTCATGTCCGCCGTGAACATGGAGTTGAAGTGGTACCCGGCCTTGGTGGCGAGGTAGTCCGCCAGCTTGATGAGCATGATGGCGGGGGGCGAGTCCCGGACCACATCACGATGATGGGCGTAGACCGCGAGTTGGACGTTTTTCGGGAATTTCCAGAGCTTCAAGGCCTTGGCGCTCAGGAGCGGGTGACTGACTCCGAAGAGTTTCTCTTCGATCTCCAAGGGGTCCCGGCCGCCCTCTTCCCAGATATTTGCCATCACGGTGAATTCCCCGGGCATCAGGGTGGCCATGACCACGTACCCGATATCGTGCAGCAGGCCGGCCAGGTATGCCCCGTCCTGTTCTTCCGGTGACATGGGAAAGAGGCTCGGGTAGTACTGCATGAGTTTCTTGGACAAGAGGGCCGTGCTCAGGCTGTGGGTCCAGAAGCGGCGGATGGAGAACGAGGCAGGGAATGCGTTCTTCGTGACCGAGTCGGCCAGGGTCAGGTAGTAGACGATGCCCTTGACCTCGTTCAGGCCCAGCCGCACGAGGGCCTTCTGCGGCGAGGTGATCTCGTCGAGGCCGCGGTACATGGGCGAGTTGGAGATGGCCATGATCCGGGCGCACAGGACGGGCTCGGCGCTCATGGCCTCGACGATGTCCTGCAGGCGGGTGTTGGGGGCATTGAGGAGCTGCCACAGCCTGATGACCATCGGCTTGAGAGGGGGCAGATCCCGGTCGCTGAGTTTTTCCAGATTGATCATGGGTTGGTTCGTCTTGGCAAAAAGGTTGTCGCCCCGTCGTCGGATGCCGCGTGCCCACGGGGCTAGCATACCCGGCCCTTCGAGGGCAATGGGTTGCGGGGCATTGTTTTCATCCAACTGAAATATAGGGAGAAAGGAATGAAGATAACGTTTCTTGGCGCGGCTCGGACCGTAACGGGCTCGTGTTACGTGCTCGAGTGCGAACACGCCCGTTTCGCCATCGATTGCGGCATGCACCAGGGCAACAGGATCATCGAGGCGCGCAACTGGGACGAGAGCGGCATGTACCGACCCGAAGCCCTCGATTTCATTCTCCTGACCCACGCCCACATCGACCATTCCGGGCTGCTCCCGCGCCTGGCGGCCAAGGGCTTCAAGGGCCGCGTGCACACCACCGCGCCGACCCGCGACCTGCTGACCATCATGCTCGAGGACAGCGCGCGCATCCAGGAGACCGACGCCCAGTGGCGCAGCACCAAGAAGCTGCGCGCCGGCGACCCGCCGGTGGAGCCCCTCTACACCGTGGAGCAGGCCCAGAAGGCCCTGAAGCAGCTGAAAATCGAGGAGTACAACACGGCCTTCGAGCCGGCCCCCGGCATCCGCGTAGTCTTCAACGACGCCGGCCACATCCTGGGCTCGGCCTTCATCGAGCTGTGGGTCAAGGAAGGGGAGGAGGAGACCAAGCTGGTCTTTTCCGGCGACCTTGGCCGCCCCAACCAGCTCCTGGTCCGCAACCCGGAGACCGTCGAGCACGCCGATTTCCTCTTTCTGGAGTCGACCTACGGCAGCCGCAACCACAAGAACGAGACCCAGAGCAGGCAGGAACTGGCAGAGGCCATCTCCTACAGCTACGAGCGCGGCGAGAAGGTCATCATCCCGGCCTTCGCCGTGGAGCGCACCCAGGAGCTGCTGTACTCCTTCTATCTGCTGCGCAAGGAAGGGAAGCTGCCCGAGGACCTGCCCGTCTACGTGGACAGCCCCCTGGCCATCAAGGCCACGGAGATCTTCCGCCGGCATTGGGACTACTACGACCACGATACCAAGCAGCGGGTCAAGAGCGGCGAGAACCCCCTGGAAATGCCCAACCTCCGTTACTCCCTGACGGTCGAGGAGTCCCGGGCCATCAACAGCTCCCAGGGGCCGGCCATCGTCATCGCCGGCAGCGGCATGGCCAATGCGGGCCGCATCAAGCACCACCTGCGCCACAACATCTGGAAGCCGGGTGCGTCCATCGTCTTCGTCGGCTTCCAGGCCGAAGGCACGCCCGGCCGGCGAATCGTCGACGGCGCCCAGACCATCCGCATCCTGGGGGAGGAGCTTTCGGTCAAGGCCAAGGTCTTCACCATCGGCGGCTTCTCGGGCCACGCCGGACAGTCGCAGATCCTCGACTGGCTGTCCCACTTCCGCAATCCCGACGTGCAGGTCTACCTGATTCACGGCGAGCATTCCGGGCAGAAGGTCCTGGCCGAGCTCATCCGTGAGAAGTTCAAGTACACCGTGCACATCCCGGATTATCTGGACGAGTGCCTGCTGGAGAAGGGCGGCCGCTTCGAACTGACGGCGCGTCCGTCCCTGGCCGCTCCGCGCATCGACTGGGAATACCTGCTGGAGGAGACGACCGACAAGCTGGACCAGGTCCGGGAGCGGGTGGAGTTCATCCAGCGCATGGGCCTGTCCAACCAGGTGGAGATCCGCGGCAACCTGCTGGACATCAACGCCCGCTTCACCTCCATCCTTTCGGAGCTGATGTTCGAGCAGAAGCGCAAAGGCGACAAGGCCTAGCCCGTGCGCATCATCTCCGGGGAGTACCGCGGCAGGCGCATCCGCACCACCGAGGGGCCTGGCTACCGCCCCGCCACGGGCAAGGTGCGCGAGTCCCTCTTCTCCATGCTCGAATCCCAGGGCGTGGACTGGGGCGGGACGAGGGTGGCGGACATCTTCGCCGGCAGCGGCTCCCTGGGGATCGAGGCATTGAGCCGCGGCGCCGCGGAAGCGGTCTTCGTCGAGAAGGCCGCCCACGCCGCGGCCCTCATCCGCTCCAACCTCGAAGAGCTGGGCGTTGCGCGGCAGCGCTACCGGATCGTCAAGGGAGACGCCGCGCGCTGGCTGGGCGGGGGCGGCACGGGCTCCTTCGGGCTCGTCTTCATCGACCCGCCCTACGGGAAGGATCTTTTTCTGCCGGCCCTGCGGCTGCTGCTTGACCGAAACGTCCTGGCGCGCGAAGGGCTGCTGTGCGCCGAGGTGGAGGCGGGACTGGCCTTCGACGCCCCCCCGCACCCGGACCTGGCGCTCCTTCGCGACAAACTCTACGGACAGACAAGGATATGCATATGGCGCAGAAACCAGAGCGCATCGCCGTCTACCCCGGCACCTTCGACCCCTTCCACAACGGACACCTGAGCCTCGTGCGCCGTGGCCTCGAGGTCTTCGACCGCATCATCGTGGCCGTGGCCAGGGACTCGGGCAAGAACCCGCTCTTCACCCTGGAGGAGCGCGTCGACATGATCCGCGAGATCTTCCGCGGTCAGCTGCGCGTCGAGGTCGAGTCCTTTTCGGGCCTGCTGGTGGACTATGTGCCGGGGGCGCATGCCAACACCATCCTGCGCGGCCTGCGCGCCGTCTCGGACTTCGAGTACGAGTTCCAGATGGCCCTCATGAACCGCAAATTGAAGCCCAGCATCCATACCGTCTTCATGATGACGGACTACCGCTGGCTCTACATCAGCTCCTCCATCATCAAGGACGTGGCCAAGCTCGGCGGGGTCATCGAGGGTCTGGTGCCCGAGTCCATCCAGGCCCGCATCGAGGCGCGACTGGCCGACGTGCGCGGAGGGGCGTCCGCTCTCCCCGCCGGGGGGCCCGCCAAGGCATGAGCGTCACGAGTCTCGTCTGCCTGGTCGGGGCCACCGGCACGGGCAAGACCGCCGCGGCCCTGGCCCTGGCGCAGGCCCTGGGCGGCGGGGTGGTCAACTTCGACTCGAGGCAGGTCTACGCCGGCCTCGGCATCGTCACGGCCCAGCCCACCGCGCAGGAGCGGGCCGTCTGTCCCCACGCCCTCTACGGCTACCTGCCCGTGGACCAGCCCGTCCGGGCGGGCTCCTTCGCGGCCGAGATCCTGGCCCGGGCCGAGGCCTACCGCAGCGAGGGCCTCGTGCCCATCCTCGTCGGCGGCACGGGCCTCTACCTGAAGAGCCTCGTCGACGGCCTGGCGCCCATTCCGGACATCGACCCGCGCATCCGCGAGGAACTGGCGCGGGAGTGCGTCTCTGCCGGGTCCCCGGCCCTGCACGCCCGTCTGCGGGGCGTGGACCCGGACTACGCCCCCAACATCCACCCCAACGACCCGCAGCCCATCCGCCGCCCCCGGGACGGCTTCGCCGCCCCGGGCCGGACCCTGACCGGGTTGCACGGCCAGACCCGCCCGCCCGAACCTCGCCCT
>JABNAD010001212.1_pt1 | contig 10257 bp, 8 predicted proteins | sample 7240381 | NCBI WGS metagenome assembly JABNAD01 (sample SAMN11332834, study PRJNA596920) | anaerobic digester metagenome | biome: digested sludge; isolation source: digested sewage sludge-derived enrichment culture grown on H2/CO2 | place: Germany: Goettingen | reverse complement strand
TTACAGGTTACAGCCAAGTCCGTCCTCAATAGAACAAGAATAGCACAGACTCTACAGGTGCTCACAAATTAGAAAGGGATTATCTTTCCCTTCCGATTAACTCCCGCTAACTTCCTCTCCTTCCTCAAACTTCCTCAAACTTCCTCATCTCCCGCTCTTATAGTTGTTTTTTTTTACTCAGAAATCTATCTTTGTGAAATTTTGTTTGAGGGGTAGATATCTGCGATGCCGAAAATAACCCAGCAAAACCACAGCAGGCAAGCAGCTTGCTGACATATAATTGTTTAACAATATCAATAAATGAAGGCGAAATTTAAAGAGTACAAGGGCCTCGATCTGTCTCAGGTTAACAAAGACGTGTTAAAGACTTGGGAGCAGAACGACACTTTCCACAAGAGCCTAACAACCCGTGAGGGTAGGCCTACCTTCGTTTTCTACGAAGGTCCACCATCTGCTAACGGAATGCCTGGCATTCACCATGTGATGGCCCGTACTATTAAGGATATTTTTTGCCGTTACAAAACCCAGCAGGGTTACCTAGTACACCGCAAAGCGGGATGGGATACGCACGGACTACCAGTTGAACTTGGCGTTGAGAAAATGCTGGGTATCACCAAAGAGCACATTGGCAAAACCATCTCCGTTGAGGAGTATAACAACACCTGCCGCAAGGAGGTAATGAAATATACCGATGTTTGGGAAGACCTTACCCACAAAATGGGTTACTGGGTCGATATGGAACACCCATACATCACATACGATAACCGTTACATTGAATCGTTGTGGCACCTGCTACAAATGCTGTTCGATAAGGGCTTACTTTACAAGGGTAAAACCATTCAGCCATTCTCGCCAGCAGCAGGTACCGGACTAAGCACCCATGAGCTTAACCAGCCTGGATGCTACCGCGATGTTAAGGATACCACCGTAGTTGCTCAGTTCAGGGCGGTTCGTAACAATAAGTCGGAGTTCCTATTTGCCGACTCATCAGCCGATGTGTACTTCCTTGCTTGGACAACCACTCCTTGGACCCTTCCATCCAACACCGCGTTGGCTTTGGGTCCAAACATCCGCTACGTAAAGGTGCTAACCTTTAACCCATATAGTGGCGATCCTGCTGTTGTTATCCTTGCAAAGGATAGGCTTGCTGCCTACTTCAACGCTGCGAATGAGAACGAGGGCTTTGATGAGTACAAGCCAGGCGATAAGAAGCTGCCATACCGTATCCTTGCTGAGTATGCCGGAAGCGAGCTGGTTGGCGTAAGCTATGAGCAGCTATTCCCTTGGGTTAAGCCAGAAGGCGATGCTTTCCGCACCATTGGTGGCGACTACGTTACCACCGAGGATGGTACTGGTATTGTTCACATAGCACCAACTTTTGGTGCCGACGACGACCGCGTAGCAAAAGCAGCTGGTATTGCACCGCTTATCCTTCGCGATAAGTTGAATAGCCCAGAGCCAATGGTAGATAGGCAAGGCCGTTTCTACCGTTTAGAGGATATCGATGAAACCTTTGTGGCTAACCACATCAACGTTGAGGTTTACAGCGAGTTTGCAGGTAGGTTTGTTAAGAATGCCTACGATCCAAACCTAACCGAAGAGGATACATCCCTTGATGTTGACCTTTGCGTTGTGCTAAAAAAGGAGAACAAGGCGTTCCGTATAGAGAAGCACGTTCACAGCTACCCACACTGCTGGAGAACCGATAAGCCAGTGCTTTACTATCCGCTTGACTCTTGGTTTATTCGCACCACTGCGCTTAAGGAGCGCATGATGCAGCTAAACGATACCATTAACTGGAAACCAGCCAGCACAGGTACTGGCCGTTTTGGTAAGTGGCTCGAGAACTTGGTTGACTGGAACCTTTCCCGCTCACGCTACTGGGGAACTCCGCTTCCTGTATGGGTATCGGAGGATAGGAGCGAGGTGCTTTGCATTGGCTCCGTGGCTCAGCTTAAGGTCGAGTGCGAGAAATCGGTTAAGGCGGGCTTCATGAGTAGCAATCCGCTAGCAACCTTTACCGAGGGCGATTTTAGCGACGATAACTACAACAAGTTTGACCTTCACAGGCCATTTGTTGATAACATAGTACTTGTTTCGGCAACCGGACAAAAAATGGTGCGTGAGACTGACCTAATCGACGTTTGGTTCGATTCTGGTGCCATGCCATACGCACAGGTTCACTATCCGTTCCAAAACAAGGAGAACTTTGGTGAGGTTTACCCTGCCGACTTTATTGCCGAAGGGGTTGACCAAACCCGTGGATGGTTCTTTACCCTTCACGCTATAGCAACCATGCTATTTGATTCTGTTGCCTTTAAGAACATCATCTCAAACGGATTGGTGCTCGATAAAAACGGCAATAAGATGAGTAAGCGCCTAGGTAACGCCGTTGAACCATTTGAGGTGATTGAGCAGTATGGTTCCGACCCACTGCGCTGGTACATGATAACCAACTCGCAGCCATGGGATAACCTTAAGTTTGATATTGATGGCGTTGACGAGGTTCGCCGTAAGTTCTTTGGCACTCTTTACAACACCTACTCGTTCTTCTCTCTATACGCCAACGTTGATGGGTTTACCTATCAGGAGGCAGAGGTTCCTGTTGCCGAGCGCCCAGAGATTGACCGTTGGATTATCTCTCTGTTAAACTCACTGGTTAAGGAGGTTCACGATGCTTACGAGAGCTATGAGCCAACCCGTGCCGGTAGAGCAATTCAGGAGTTTGTAATGGAGAATTTAAGCAACTGGTATGTAAGGCTAAACCGCAAGCGTTTCTGGGGTGGCGAGTACGATAAGGATAAGATTGCTGCATACCAAACCCTTTACACCTGTTTGGAAACCGTTGCCATGCTATCGGCTCCAATTGCGCCATTCTACAGCGAGCAGCTTTACCTAGACCTTACCCAAATTAGCGGTCGCGATAAGGACGGAAGCGTTCACCTATCAACCTTCCCAACCTATAACGCCGAGCTTATTGATAAGGCACTAGAGGAGCAAATGGACATAGCACAGCGCCTAAGCTCAATGGTACTTGGACTTCGTCGTAAGGTTAGCATCAAGGTTCGCCAGCCGCTACAAAAGATGATGGTACCTGTTCTTGATGAGAACTTCCGTACCCGCCTAAAGGCTGTTGAAACCCTAATCCTAAATGAGGTTAACGTAAAGAAGCTTGAGTACCTAAGCGATACCGCTGGTGTACTGGTTAAGAAGATTAAGCCAAACTTTAAGGAGCTAGGCCCACGCTACGGAAAGATGATGAAATCCATATCGGCAGCCGTTGCGCAAATGACCCAGCAGGATATTGCTACCATTGAGCGTGAGGGCAAGTACAGCCTTAATACCGCCGAGGGTATGGTTGACCTACTGGTTACCGATGTTGATATCATCTCTGAGGATATCCCAGGATGGCTAGTTGCCAACGAGGGTAAGCTAACCATTGCGCTAGACGTAACCGTTACCAACGAATTACGTATGGAGGGTATAGCCCGTGAGCTAATCAACCGTATCCAGAATTTACGCAAGGATGCAGGCTTTGATGTTACCGACAAGATAAACGTGACCATACTTAAGCACGAAGCAATAAACAGTGCAGTAATGGCTCACAAGGACTACATTGCAGGGCAAACCCTTGCAAAGGAAATAACGCTTACCGAGGCAATGCCATGCTGCTCTGGTACAAGCGTTGAGCTCGATACCGATATTGTAACCGCAATAAAGGTTGTAAAAGTATAAATTAACGTATAGCGTAAACATTTGGAATAGAGGAGTTACATTGCAAAAGCGGACAAAAAAGTTTAGCCTAATTCGTCTTTTGGCGTTTCTCCGTTAACATTTCAGTTTTTTAGCTATCTTAGACAAAATTTTGAGTTATGGCAGAAAAAACAAGGTATTCAGACGAAGAGCTTCAGGAGTTCAAAGAGCTAATCCTGCAGAAGCTCGACAAGGCCCGTAAGGATTATGAGATCCTGAAGAGCGCCATAACCATGAGTGAGAGTAACGACACCCAGGACACTTCGCCCACCTTTAAGGTGCTAGAAGAAGGTGCTGCAACCCTTTCAAAGGAGGAGGCTGGTAAACTGGCTCAACGCCAACAAAAGTTTATACAACACCTTGAGGCTGCCTTGGTTCGTATCGAGAACAAAACCTATGGTATTTGCCGCGAAACTGGCAAGTTGATATCAAAGGAGAGGTTACGTGCCGTTCCTCACGCTACTCTGAGTATTGATGCAAAGAACAACCAGAGATAGAAAGATGGTTATAATTTAATAGTATAGCAAAGGCGGATGAGTTCTCATCCGCCTTTGTTTTTAACTCTACTCATGGGTTGTTAGTGGAAAATATTTGCGTCTTGATAAAAAAAACTATATTTGAATATTAACTATTAAATTTATTTGACATGAAAAAAATTGTATTTAGTACTTTATTATTATTAGGAATGGTTGTTGCCTCTTCTGCGCAATCAACTTACACAATTGGACGTTTGCAAAAATACGAAATCAGAATAAACGTTCAATCAGGTGATTTAGAGATTGCTCTTTGGTGTTCTCCTCCCTTTGATGAACTTTGCACAACAAGACCGACAAAGAGTTCACCTATAGTAAAGAGTGGTGATTTGCTTTATAATTTATTGGAATCTCATAAGGATTATGAGGTCAGGATGACCTACAATGGAAAAGAAATGCGGCAATATAAAATCATTTTAAAACGGGAGGAGAAATTTGTAAAACGGGATAAATTTCTAAAAAGAGAAAATCTATAATGTAAATACTAAAATATGGAAGGGCTAATTGCCCTTCTTATATTATTATGTGCATGAATATGAAAAGATATTATCTACTAATTATTTTAGTGTGTATTGCTTATTTTGGATTTGGGCAGAGTAAAAAGGTCTATGTTACACTTAATCCAAATGACTGTGTAAGTTGTTTAAAAAACACTGAGAGGTTGAGGTATACGTTAGATTCAAGTATTGCTTTTAGTTGGGTTATGCATCAAACCTACAAAGGGCATCAAGGAAAGTTAGAGAAAGCCTTAGGTATACAGTTCAACGATAGCATTATTTTTTCGGATTCAGTTTATAGATCCATATATAATAACGGTTCCCAATTGGCTGTTTTATATGATGAAAAGATTATTGTCAGTTTTGATCTTATGTCGCTAAATCAAGACAATATTGATTTTGCTAATTCATTATTAACAGGCGGAGATATTAAAGAGTTAGCTGTTTTGCCTGACTCAATTTTATTTTCAAATAATGTCATTGTAAAAGAAAAAGACAATGGTTTTTTTATTCTAGATAAGATTTATGATGAGTTAATATTTTATTCTAGTAGTAAGGGAATAGCGAGAATTAACGGTGAAAATTTATTTAATGAAGTAGTGTATAAAGATGTTTTTGGTGAAAGTAGCGGTGAGTTTAATGATATCCAGAAACATTATGAAACACTAAAAAAATCAGCCTACAGTAAAATTGCCATCAAAAACGTGACTTTTACGGATTCAAACATCTGTATGCTGTGTTATGTGCCAGTAGTTAAGCAGATTAATGAGAGGCGGGATATTGGAGTATATCATGTCCCCTCAATAATATACTTGAGTGAAGATTTGACTTATAAAAAAGCAATAAGTCTTGAAAAATCTCAGATAATTAAGCAGTCTAATATTTCATATTATTTGTCTCCTGATTTATTTGAGTATAACAAGGATGGTTTTTACCTTTATTATTATGCTAATGACGAAGATCTAGAAAAGGAGACTGATTGCGAGGTTTTTGGAAAACTTAACAACAATTTTGAGGTTTCTTTTTTGGAAATGAAGTTACCAAACCGTTTTGGGACTATTTTGTCTCGATTTTCATCTGGATTTATTTCTAATCATTATCCAAAACTTTATAATTACGCATTCCCGTTTGAGTTTGATTTGTTGTCAGGAAAGATAAATGAGTTTCCTTTTGAACGTTTTTCCTATGACAATTTGCGAAGAATTGTTGAAGGTGATTTTTCGAATACACAGATATTTAATATTCTATCAGTTTATCAGAAAGATAGATATTTAATGATTTTATATAGGGAGGGAGGAACTCTTTATAAAGAGTCTTATGATTTGGTTTCGCAAAAGAAACTTCTCTCAATACTTGTTGAAAAGAACCCCTTTAAAACAGGAATAGTGTCGAACTTAATACCAACAGGTTGGAATACGGCTTTATATCTTGACTCTTACAATAGGATCGTAGAATTGAGTTTTTAATAAAACGGATAGTATTCAAAATCTCTAAGAATAAAGACTGAAGTTTATCTACGGTCTTTATTCTTAGAAACAGAATATGGTCTAGTTAAACGCCCCCCTAAGGTAAGCCTTGGTGCGCTCCTCTTTAGGGTTTCCAAATACCTCTTCGGCAGAGCCCTGCTCAACAACTTCGCCAAGGTACATAAACACTACATGGTCGGCAATGCGCCTAGCTTGGCGCAAAACGTGGGTTACCATAACAATGGTGTAGCGCTCCTTTAGCTCCACAAATTTTTCCTCAATGGCTTGGCTTGATACTGGATCTAGTGCCGAGGTTGGCTCATCGGCCAGAATTATCTCTGGGTCAACGGCTAGCCCGCGGGCTAGGCACAAGCGCTGCTGCTGCCCAATGGATAGCGCCGATGCGGGATCCTTAAGCCTATCCTTTACCTCGTCCCAAAGGCTTGCCTGCTTTAGGTAGTGCTCAACGCGCTTGTTAAGGAAGCGCTTGCGGCGGCGCCCGCTAATCTTTAATCCGTAGGTGATGTTTTTGTAGATGCTCATGGGAAGCGGGTAAGGGCGCTGCGATAGCAACCCCATCTTTTTGCGGATATCGGTAACATCGCGCTTCTTAACCTTTAGAATATCCTGCCCATCAATCTCAATGCAGCCCTCAACCTTTATGTCGGGGTAAATATCGGTTAGGCGGTTAAGGCTTTTAAGCAGCGTGGTTTTTCCACACCCCGATGGCCCAAGAATAACTGTAATCTTATTTTTAGGGATTTGAACGTTAATATCCTTAAGAATCTGCTGTTTACCTATGTGCAGGTTCAGGTTCTTTATGTGAATTTTAGTTTGATTGTCCATTGCCTAAAAGTTGATTTTATTTTTTTGGAAACGACGCGAAAGAATGCGTGATAGTATGCTTATAATTAGTATGATAATGGTAAGTACCAGTGCCGACGCGTACGCCCTATCCTTTACCTCGGGAACGGGCGAGCTTAGCTGGAAAAAGATGGCCAGCGGCAAGCTTGCTGTTGGGTGGCTTAGCGATGTTGGTATGTAATCGGTGTAGCCCGTGGTGAACAGCACTGCAGCGGCATCGCCAATTCCCCGGCCAAAAGCCAGTAGAACGGCAGTAATAATACCCGGTATGCACTGCTTTACGAATACGCGGTAAGCCGTTTCGGAGCGGGTGGAGCCAAGGGAGAGGGAGGCCTCAAGCAATCCGCGGGGAACGCTTTTTAGCACCTCATCAATGGCGCGTATCATAATGGGGATAATGAATAGCGTAATGGTGATTATCCCAGCCAAAAGGCTATTGCGCATCCCTAAAAAAATCATCACCGAGAAACCAAATGCCCCGTAAACAATGGAGGGGACACCCCATAGCAAATCCAGTAGAAAGCGGATGGTGTTAACCAGCTTCTTGCGGTTTAGTAGGTGGATATTCATGTAAAGAGCCACCGGTAGGCCAATTAGTAGAGCCAAAAGCGTTGACCCAAACGCTAGGTATAGCGAGCCGATAATTGCGTTTAGTATTCCGCCCTCCTTGCCAAAATAGAATCCCCCCTTGGGTGTTTGCGATAGCATTTCCCACGAAAGGGATGGTAGTCCTTTTATTAGAATGCTGATGATGATAACAAAAAGCACCACCGCAATACCGTAGGTGGCCAAAATCATTAGCCCCTGAAATATCCTCTCCTCAAGTAGTTTAAAGAATTTTCTCATGGTTAGGTATGCCGTTCAAGTTTGATAATAGCCATTCGCGAGGCAAAGTTAAATAGTAGCACCACAACAAAGAGCACAAGTGCCGATAGCATTAGCGCCGAGTCGTATAGCGGAATAGAGAGCATCTCGCCATAGTTATTGGCAATTAGCGCGGGTAACGGGTAGCCCGGCTGGAATATCCCCTTGGGGATTTGCGTTACGTTACCCACAACCATTAGCACGGCAATGGTTTCGCCAAAGGCGCGGGAAATTCCTAGTCCAAACGCCGATACTATTCCCGGAAAGGCTTTACGAACCAACACGTGCTTTACCGTTTCCCAGTGGGTTGCTCCAAGGGAAAGGCTTGCTTCGGTTAGCTGGTCGGGAATGTTTCTGAAAACCTCAATAAGGATGTTGAGGATAAACGGGATAATCATTACCGCCAGCACAATGGCTCCCGTAAGAATGCTGTAGCCCGACGATTGCGTGTTAAAGAATGGTGCCAGGTGGTTTGATACCAACGGAACAACAAATATTACGCCCCATACACCGTACACTACCGATGGTATCCCTGCCAGAATATCAATTACAGGGTGCATCATCCGCAGGAAGTACTTTTTGGTGTACTGAGTCATGTAGATTGCTGCAAGCAGGCAAATTGGCCCAGCAATTAGCAGCGCCAGAATGGTTACCCAAAGCGAGCTAACAATAAAAGGCCAAAGGCCAAACAGTCCCTGCATTGGTTTCCACTCCTTGGAGAAGAGTAGCTTTATAAGCGATGTTTGCTCAAGCAGCATTGCCGATTTAAGGTACAGTCCAACACCAAGCACTATTGGCATAGCAATAACAACGATAAGGCTAAGCAGCATCCATCGTTTATGAAAGGTGTTGCGGATTTTGCGGTTAATCTTAAAAAAACGCTTCATCTTGTTTCAATCTGTAATGCATAAAATGATTGCTCACCAAGAGCTTTTCTTTGACTAAGCCTAGTTTAATCGTTCCAGTTCGGCTTGTTCAAACTCTGCAGGGAGCTGGATGTACCCGGCCTCGTGTACAATTTGGTTTCCCTTTGTTAGAATGTACTTTAGGAACTCAATTACAACGGGATTTGTTGGTTTCCCTTTTGATATAAGGTAAAGCGGACGTGCAGGTGGTGCTGGGTAAACCCCATCCTTAATGGCTTGCATAACGCTCTGCATATTATCGTAAAATAGCTCTTCGCTATCTACTTTACCGTTTGAGTTAAGGTCTATAGGAATAATTCTTAGCCCATCGTAGGGTTTGCCCGTTCTAGTATCGTAGGCAAAAATAAGGTTGTTGTATCCAATCCCGTATGGGTCGGCTTTAACTGCATCGGCAATGCCCGGATCGCCAAAAACGCCAACGCCTTTTAGGTCTTCTTGCTTTACATTAAGGTATTTAGCCCACATCTCAGCTGCGCCACAAGCATCGGAGCGTGTGTAGGCATTAACCTTTTCAAGCGATTTATTTCCAAGAACTTCGCCCCAGAACTTATCCTTGCCTGTTACAAAGATATTGGCAAAAGCCTCCTTGGTAAAACCTCTTTCCATTACCATATCTATGTATGGATTGTTGTAGCAAATGGTAGGCAGCACAGCATCTTTGGCAACAGCAATTCCAAAAGCGCCGTTTCCTATCTCAACCTCGGTAATCTCGCGCGAGAACATGGCTAGGTCAACCATTCCCGATAGTACATCTGTCATTCCCTTTCCAGCTCCACCAGCCGATATGTCTATTCTAACGTGCGGATGCTCTTTTCGGAACTCCTCTGTCCACCTAACCGTTAGTGGGTAAAGCGCAAATGCGCCCGATATTGATATTGTTCCCTCTAGCTCGCCATCGGCAGCTGGTTTCTTGTTTGAACCACAGCTTATTACTAAAAAGCTTATGGTTAACCCCACTAGGAAAAGTGAGGCTATGCTAGTTAATGTTTGTTTCATAGTTAAGCTTTTAGGTTGGCAAAAAATAGTTGCTTTGGGTTTTTGATGCGTAAAGATATAAATATTTGGGAGAGGAGGCGAGAAGGAATAAAAGGAAGTATCGGGAGTTAATCGGAATTATAGAAAGAAGGAAGTGGAGGGAGATTGAGGAATGTGAGGTAGGTTGAGGAATATGAGGAATATGAGGTAGGTTGAGGAATATGAGGAATATGAGGTAGGTTGAGGAATTAGGAGGAATATTGTAGCGCCACAGCATGCTGTGGCGTATATTGGAATTATTGAAAATCCAACAACAATCCAGCGAATATGAATGTAGCGCCACAAAATCTTGTGGCGATTTAGGAATTACCAAAATACC
>JABNAD010001211.1_pt1 | contig 10259 bp, 10 predicted proteins | sample 7240381 | NCBI WGS metagenome assembly JABNAD01 (sample SAMN11332834, study PRJNA596920) | anaerobic digester metagenome | biome: digested sludge; isolation source: digested sewage sludge-derived enrichment culture grown on H2/CO2 | place: Germany: Goettingen | reverse complement strand
CCTCCATCCCGGTCATCCCGGCGGCGAGCACGAGGGAGTTGCAGACGTTGTTGCCGTCACCGACCCAGGCAGCGACGAGCCCATCGGTTCGGCCGAAGCGCTCACGGATCGTGAAGATGTCGGCAAGGAGCTGGCAGGGATGCTCGAGGTCGGAGAGGCCGTTGATCACCGGGACGGATGCATGGGCCGCAAACTCCTCGATCGTAGCGTGGGAGTAGGCCCGGATCATCACAGCCGAGACGTACCGGGAGAGGACGCGGGCCGTGTCGGCGATCGCCTCCCCCCGGCGCAGCTGCATATCCCCCTGGTTGAGGTGCAGGGCGTGGCCGCCGAGCTCGAACATCCCGACCTCGAACGAGACCCGGGTACGCGTTGACGGCTTCTCGAAGATCATCGCCAGGCTCTGGCCGGCGAGGAGCGGGGGGCAGAACCCCTCCGCCCGCTCCGTCTTCAGCCGTGCCGCGTCGGCCATCAGCCGTTCGAGGTCGACGACCGAGAGGTCCAGGATCGAGAGCAGGTTTCGTTTCATCGGATCGACCTCATGTGCGCGCACCGCTGCTCGAGCAGGGCGCGAGTGCCGATGTCGCGCCGGTAACGGACCGGGCCCCTGACGCCGGCGGCTGCCTTCTCCGCGACGGCCTCTGCCTCCTCGAGACTCGATCCCGTCCCGACGAAGGCGAGCGTGCGCGAGCGCCTGGTCCAGAGCCGGCCGTCGAGCTCCTCTACGTTCGAGTAATAGAGCCGTGCGGTGCCCAACTCGCCCGTCTCGATCGGCTCGGACGGGCCGGGGGCGTCCGGGTACCCCTCGGGCACGAGGTACTTGCAGACGGTGGCCTCCGGCAGGAATGATGCTGCGGAGGTGCCGAGGGTGCCGTCGACGCACCGCCAGGCGAGTTCGCCGAGGTCCGATGAGAGCAGGGTCAGCACGTTCATCGCCTCGGGATCGCCGAAGCGGGCGTTGAACTCGATCACCATCGGCCCGTCCGCCGTGTTCATGAACTGGCCGTAGAGGACCCCCACGAAGGGCGTCCCCTCGGACGCCATCGCATGGACCACGGACTCCATGATACCGAACGCCTGTTCACGGTCCGCCGCCGTGACGAAGGGCAGCCCGTGATCGGATATCGAGTATGACCCCATACCCCCGGTGTTCGGACCGAGGTCCCCTTCGAACGCGCGCTTGTGGTCCTGGACAAGGGGCATCGGGACGAGGTGGGTTCCGTCGACGAAGGCCTGGAGGGTGAACTCCTCGCCCACCAGCCGCTCCTCGACCACGATCGGACCGCCGAGCTCGCGAGCATAGGCACAGGCTCCGTCGCGGTCGACCTGCTCGCCCATCACGCGGACGCCCTTACCGCCGGTCAGGCCGACCGGCTTGATCGCCAGGTCTCCCGGGTGGTCCTGGATGAACCGTATCGCCTCTTCGCAGTCGGCGAACCGCCGATACGCGGGGGAGCCCGCGATACGGTGCCGGGCCATCAGGTCCCTGGCATAGGCCTTGTCGGTCTCGACCCTCGCCGCCGCTCGTGTCGGGCCGAACGCCGGGATGCCGGCCTGCCTGAGCGCATCGACCAGTCCGGCCTCGAGCGGGGCCTCGGGACCGATCAGGACCAGGTCCACCGACTGTTCCGTTGCGAACCCGACGACACGCTCGACCTCGGTCTCCTTCGAGAGCAGGACCGAATCGGCGAGTGCGGCGATCCCGGGGTTTCGGGTCGCCATCACGGCCGCAATGCGTGCCTCGCCCTCCCGGGCGAGCGCCGCCGCGACCGCGTGCTCCCGTCCTCCGCCACCCACCACCAGGTACTTCATAGGTACGCCTACCTGTACTGAGGGGTTCGGAGAGAATAAGCGATTGCCGGTTTCTCACCGGTCCAGGAGCTCCTGTGCTCGGACGAGGGGGACCAGCCGGACCCCCATGGGCTTGAGCCGCTCCTCTGCACCGCCCTCGCGGTCCACTATCGTGACGACGCAGTCGACCTTCGCCCCTGCGCGGCGGAGCTCCTCCACCCCGTAGACGGCCGAACCGCCCGAGGTGGTAACGTCCTCGACGAGCAGGACGTGGTGGTCGCGCACGTCGCCGATCACCAGGTTTGCCTTGCCATGGTCCTTCGCCTGGCTCCGGACGATCGCGAACCGCCGTCCACTTGCGAGCGAGGTGGCAACAGCAAGGGGGACTCCCCCGACGGCTACGCCGGCGACCATCTCGAACCGTTCTCGAACCGCGATCGCCCGGGCGATCTCGCCGAGGAGCGCCGGGTCGGTCATGGCGGTCTTGATGTCGACATAGTATGGGCTCGTCGCCCCCGAGGCGAGTGTGAACTCGCCGAACTCGATGGCGCCGGCGGCGATGAGGCGCTCGGCGATAGGGTTGGGTTCCGGTGTCATGGTTCGTTCACCAGGGTTCATCCTTTATCCCGGCGGCGTACCCGACCAGGTTCATGCCCCGGTGCAGGAGGGGGGTCAGGACCAGGATGAAGGCGAGCACCGGGAGAGTGACGTTCGCGGCGATCCAGTGCCAGTCGACCAGGGCGAGGACGATGAACGCCCCGACGACCAGGTCGTACTGGTCGACGATCGGCCAGGGAGCCCCCCGGTCTTTGCCGAGCCGCCGCTTGAAGAAAGACTTGACCAGGTCCCCGAGGAGCGCACCGATCGAGAGGGCGAGGACGCTCAAGGGTGTGTGGGCCGGCAGTGGGGCGAGGAGCGGCTGGCCCTGGACGACGAGCTGGGCCGCGCCCACGGCGATGCCGCAGAAGACCCCTACCACGAACCCCCGCCAAGTCTTGCCGTTGCCGAAGACGCGGTACCCGTCGTCGAGCGCGCGTCCCCCGTCGATCGGCCGGCCCCCGCCGAAGAGCGCAGCGGTTGGATTCGGGACCCAGGCGGGCAGCATTATCCAGCAGGCGGTGATTGCGGCGAACGCGAGGGCCCCGGGTGCCAGGGCGTCGGCGATTGTCACGAGTACACAACCCCACCTGTAAACATTAATGTATCGTAAGAGAAACTACTAGAAAACGTCGCTGGCGCACCCAATCAGCCGAATCGGCTGATGTATTCGAGGGGTGAGCCGGCGACCACCGCGCCGGTGGATGCTGATGGTGGACAAGACGACAAAGAGCCTCTGCCCGACGTGCGGGCGTGTCCTGGATGCTCGGATTCGCGACCAGGACGGGAAGGTCTGGATTGAACGGGAGTGCCCGGAGCACGGTCCAATCCGTTCCCTCTACTGGTCCGACGTGCGCATGTACGAACGGTTCGAGAGTTACAACCACCCGGGGAACGGAGTGGAAAACCCCCAGAGCGAGGTGCCCGAGCGGAACTGCCCGTTTGAGTGCGGGCTCTGCTCCCAGCACCGGTCGTCCACGCTGCTCGCGAACATTGACCTGACCAACCGGTGCAACCTGAACTGCGACTTCTGCTTCGCGAACGCACGGGCATGCGGCTTTGTCTATGAGCCGACCTTCGACCAGGTGGTCGACATGATGCGCATGCTCCGGGCGGAGCGGCCTGTGCCGCCGCCGGCGGTGCAGTTCTCGGGGGGCGAGCCAACGATGCGGGACGACCTCCCGGAGCTGATCCGCTGTGCGAAGGAGCTCGGCTTCTCGCAGGTCCAGATCGCTACGAACGGTGTCCGGATCGCGAAGGAGGACGGATATGTCGAGGCACTCAAGGACGCGGGCCTTTCGACCGTCTACCTCCACTTCGACGGCGTCTCCCGGGAGACGAACCCGTTCCTCCCGATCAGCCTCCGGGCGCTCGACCGGTGCATGAACGCCCGCATGGGCGTGGTGCTGGTGCCGACCGTGATCAGGGGACGCAACGACCACGAGGTGGGCGAGATCATCCGGTTTGCGGCCCAGCGCATCAAGGTCGTTCGTGGCGTTAACTTCCAGCCGGTCGCCTTCACGGGGGCCGCGAGCGAGGACGACGTGGAGAAGGAGCGGTTCACGATCCCCGACCTGACTGCCGCCATCGAGGCGCAGACGGACGGAGTGATCCTGCAGGACGACTTCTACCCCGTGCCGTGCGTCCTCCCGATCTCGCGCCTGGCCGAGGCGTACATGGGGAAGCGGGTCGTCGAGTTCACGGTTCACCAGCACTGTGGTGCGGCGACCTACATCTTCGTCAACGACGACGGGATCATGCCCGTGAACCGGATCGTGGATGTGGACCGGTTCTTCGAGTTGATCGAACACATGGCGGAGACGATCGAACGGGGCGGTTCGATCAACAAGTACCGGGCAATGCTCGAGGGGTTGAAAGACATGCACGGGGCTCTCAAGAAGGACCAGTCGGGCAAGGGGGCCGAGATCTGGCGTCTGATCGCCCAGGCCCTGATCTCGCAGAACTTCGACGCGCTCCGCGAGTTCCACTGGAACGCCCTCTTCATCGGCACGATGCACTTCATGGACAGCTACAACTACGACACCGAACGCGTCAGCCGGTGCTGCATCCATTACGCCACCCCCGACGGGCGCGTGATCCCCTTCTGCGCCTACAACTCCGGTCCGGTGTACCGGGAACAGGTCTGGAGAAAGTTCGCCCTTCCCGACAGTGTGCCGGCTCCCCCTGTGGCTGAGGAAGTTTCCCTGGAAGAGAGCGAGACCTAGGGGAACGGGAGCTCGATCCCCTGGTCGGGTCCGCCGAGAGCCACCCTCGCGATCGCGAGGTCCTGTATTGCGAGCCCGGTCGAGTCGAAGACCGTCACCTCGGTCGCCGACCGGCGCCCTGCCCTTCCGAGCACGACGTCGCCGAGGGTGCCGGCGATCTGCCCGGGGTCGTACTGCCCGGAAGCGATCGGGACGTTGATCTCGCCCGAGTGCACCGCCTGGCGCGGGTCGTCGACGAAGAGGCGCGCCCGCACCAGGATCGCCGGGTCGAGCTCCTGTTTTCCCGGGGCGTCCGCCCCGATGGCATTGATGTGGGTCCCCTCCCGGACCCAGTCGTCCTGCACGAGCGGCGTCCGCGACGGGGTGGTGGTCACCAGGAGGTCGCAGTCGGCCACCCGTTCGAGAGCCGCGATCTCGACCTCGAGGTCAGGAAACCGGGAGACGAAGGCTGCAGCACTCGCCTCGCTCCGGCTCCAGACCCGCACACGGTCTAGCCCGATCCAGGCGCGGGTCGCCTCGAGCTGGGCCTCTGCCTGCCGCCCCGCCCCGACGAGTCCCATCTCGACTCCGTCCGTCCTGCGGCAGAGGTGGCGGGCGGCAACCGCGCCGGCGGCACCGGTCCGCCGGTCGGTCAGCGTGGTCGCGTTCATCATTGCGTAGGGAAGCCCGGTGGCGGGTTCGAGGAGTACAAGGAGCGCCATGACGCTCGGCAGTCCACGCGCCGGGTTCTCGGGGTGGACGTTCACGACCTTCACACCAGCGAGTCCGAGCGAGGGGATCGAGGCGGGCATGGTCCGGAAGTCACCGCCATCAATCGTGACGTAGACCTTGGGGGGCATCTCGACCTCGTTCCTGCCGAGGGCGGCGAAAACCTCTTCGACCGCCTCGTTGACCCGGACGAGGTCGAGTTCCTCCTCCGGGTGGGCGTAATACCGCATGGTGAGGATGTCCTTCGGGGTAGGTAATAATGGTGGGTGCCGGCTGCTATATCCGCGGGGGGCGCCCACCCTGATGCAAGGAGAACGGCCATGATCCAGATCATCCCGAAGCCGACCGATACACCCGACGACAACTCGACTCGCATGGTGATGGACGCGCTCGACACGCTCGGGGCGGACTGGACCTGCCTTCACCTCGACGAGGTCGACCCGTTCGCATGCCCGGTCCGGGGCGCGGTGATCTGGGCCTGTGGGCTCCGGCAGGACGGGCACCAGTTCGAGACCCTGCAGGCGCTCGCGACCCGGAACCGTGTCGTGAACTCGCCCACCGCGATTGCGACCTGCGCCTCCAAGGTCGCGACCACCGCACTCCTCGTCGAGGCCCGCCTTCCCACGCCTCTGACTGGTTTCCTCCGAACACGGGTCCAGGCCGATGCATTCATCGCGGCGCACGGGGGTCGGGCGGTCTTCAAGCCGGTGTATGGCTACGACGGCAACGGGATCTGCCTGGTGACGTCGACCGATGACCTCGAGGCCCCTCCCTACTACCTCCAGGAGTACGTCCCCAACGAGGAGGACTACCGGGTCTTCGTCATCGGCGGAGAGGCGGTCGGTGCGATCCGCCGGCGCTCGGCGCACCTGACCCACAACATCCACCAGGGCGGGTCCGGGAAAGCGGTCGCTGTCACTCCCGAGATGGCGGCGCTCTCCGTTGCCGCGGCGCGTGCCGTCGGGGTGGACTACGCTGGGGTCGACCTCATCCCGACGGGAAGCGGTTTCTCGGTCCTCGAGGTGAATGGCACCCCGAACTGGCACTGCATGACGGCACCGATCCCCGGGCTGATCGCCGAATACCTGGTCCGGTGCGAAGAAGAGGTGGCGGGGTCTACTCCTCGCCGATGAACGTCTTCAACTGGTCGTAGATGAACTGTTCGACCGCCTGGGCGGAAGCCAGGTCGGTACGGTACGCCAGCAGCTCCCGCTCGTCGCCATCCATGTTCGCGAACTTCATGCGCTGCGGCTTGTCGACGAGTTCTCCGGGGAACCGCCGGATGATCTCACGGATGATGCTCTGCGGGACCCCGGGGGGGATCACCACGTCGTAGAGTTCGGGTGCTTCCTGCGTCTCAGTCATGGGTCTCTCCTTACTTTCCACACGCGATCCTCTTAGCCATGATGCACTTGCCGCCGCGCCGACCCCCGAGTGGGAACCTCGGCTTGCCGATAGAGAGCATGCAACGCCCCATCAGGGCGGCACCGCGCGCAAGTCCATCGTCGACGAAGACCACGTGATCGAGAGCGCCGTCGGGGAAGAGCTTCATCGTCTCGATCCCCTCGAGGATGTACTCGGGCTTTCTTCCCGAGATCGCCGCTCGGCCCGTGAACCCGATTGAGGCGTTCGGGGGGACCATGTCGCGTTCGACCGCGACCCCGATCATCCTGGTGGCCATCTTCGTGCAGACCCTGTCCACCACCTCGGTGAGCGTTGCGATCCCATGAGCCTGGTGGCACTCCCTCCCGATCGCCTCGAGCTCGGGCACGGCGGAGCCGTTCACGCCGGCATCACAGCCGATCAGGGCGATCCCGGAGGCCTCCGCCACGTCGGCGCAGAGCGGGACGCGGCCGAAGCGGGCGCGATCGGGGGGGACGATCCGGATATCGATCTGCTCGTGGCAGCGCTCCACAAAGTCGTCGACGACCCGTCGGTTCGTCCGCGTCATGATCGAGCCGATCATGGACCGGTCGGAGAAGAGGTCGAGCGCGGTCCCGGTCTTCTTCTGGACGAGCCCGGTTCCCCGGACGATCGCGTCGGGGATTGCGCCCGCAAGCCCGGCAAAGTTCCCGATCGTCTTCGCGAACGGGTCACATCCGCTCTCGTCCACGTCGGAGGTGATCCGGCCGTCGAGCGTGGTGCCGAAGTCGATCGAGATGCAGGGGTTGCGAAAATCAACCGGCGTCCACTTGGCCCCCTCCTTGATCCCGGCCATCGCGAGCTCCCCTTCCATCTCGTTCGCGACCATCTCAACGCCCGACGACCCCCGGGGCGGCAGTACGCCGGCGACAGCCCCGATAAAGACGACCTTGTCCGCAAAGGAGTGGGGCTGGAGCTTCGCCGGCAGGTTCGCCTTGGACATCGGCGGCGTCATCTTTCGGGGGGGCACGCCAGCCTCGAGGCAACCGTTCGCGAGCGCGATGACGAAGTCCCCGACCTGGTCGGGAGAGTCCATCGCGGCGACCACCCCCGTCGAGCGGACCACGAAGTCGAGGTCGTCCTGGATCGAGAGGCCCGCATCACGGTGGCACTGGAGCAGGGTGTCACGGACCAGCTCGGTGACGGATTCGCGGGTCAGCTCGGTTCCGTCGAGGGTCTGGCCGAAGACCTCCTCCCCGGGCTTTGGGGGCCTTACATCGCGGCTCATCGAGACGGTCTTGTTGATCACGTAACTGCGGCCCGTCTCGAGATTCGTGCCGGTGAGGATGCACTTTGTCGTCGTATTTCCCATCTCCACCGACGCCACGATGAAGTACGGCTTGGTCCGGTACTCAGGGACCTCCATCCCTGCGCCGAGACGGATAGTCGGTGGGGGGACGCTCTCGACGATATGGGGTTTTGGACGGAAAAAACGGTCAAAAAAGCGAGCGCACATCACCTCTCGTTGCTCCTGTGCTCCGATATATCTTTCGTTTCTGGCCAGGTGAGGGTTCGACCTGTGACCCGGGGCAGATCCGGGGAATATCTGCCTGTATTTCATTTATTGGCCGATTCCTCGTTTGTCCGTTGCCCGTAAATTTCGTGGTATTTATCTAGGTGAAGATGTAATTGAGTACATCGTCACTCTCAGGGAGACCGGAGGAGAGGGAGATTTCATGAGGGAGCGGATTCGGCGGATCAACCTGCAACGGCAGATGCTGACCCTGATCACCTCGCGGCCTGGCTGCACGCTCCAGGAACTCTTCGAGGCCTACCGTGAAAATTATCGCTCCTGGGAGATCCGTTACCACCTGCAGTGGCTTGTCCGCCACGGGGTGGTCGCGCTCCGGGCAGGTCCCAGGGCGATCCACTGTTATCCGACCGGCAAGCGACTCTCGGTCTAGGTCATCCCTTTGATACGACCATCGCGAGGAAGAGCAGTCCGCCGAGCAGTGTGTTGAGCAGGGGGAGGCGCCAGTAGACCTCTTCGATCGTGAGCGCCGAACTCACGAGGAGCATTGCCGGTACTGCCGGGTACGCCAGGACGAGCAGGCTCATCGGGTGAAAACTGCTCGCGACGAGCGTGATCGCGGCGAGTCCGCTCCAGAAGGCCAGGCAGAGGAGGAGCGCGTTTTTTCTTTCCAGCAGAACAGCCGTCGTCATGATGCCTGCCGATCGGTCGCATGCCATGTCCGGGATTGCAGAGAACAGGTGCATCGCCGCGATGTGGAGAAAACCGCCCAGAAGGAGCCATGTCGGGGGAGTGGTGCCCGAGGCCAGGATGAACCCGTACACGCCTGGAAGCACGTACAGGAAGTTCGAGGTGAAGTCGAGAAACGGGACCTGCTTGAACCGGAGTGGCGGTGCCGAATAGAAGGCGGAGAGAAAGAGGAAGCCGGCAAGAACCGCGAGGAGGCGCGGATCGGGATAACAGATTCCGAGCAAGACCGTGGCGATCAGCGAGAGGGCGACGAGAGCAACGATCCGGTCGCGGTCCGTGGCGGAGAATCGGTATTCCTGGGCTTCCTTCTTCGGGTTCTCCCGGTCGGTTGCCTCGTCGAAGAGGTCATTGACCCCGTACACGAAGAGGTTCGCAGGAAAGAAGAAGAAGAACAGGGCGGCGACATACGCCGGGTCCAGGAAGGCATGCCAGTCGGCCATCCCGATGGAGAACCCTACGACGTACGTCCCGCCCGTGTAGATCCAGAAGCGGGGACGGGAGAGGCGCACCGCGAACGCGGCAGATGCCCTGCCTCCCACTCTCATACGGTCGACCGAACGGTGTTTGCCGCAAACCGGTAGACGAGTCGCGGGACCGACGGGCGAACCTTACGGTCGAAGACCACGAACGGGTCGTGTTCGATCCGCCGTGCCGTCCAGCCGTACATGTCCGACGCGGTGATGATCGGGAGGCGCATCCGCCACGGGATGAACCGGTACCCTGTCTCGCCGAGCGCCTGCCACTCACGGTAGAGGGAGCACTGGGCCCGGATGAACTCCCGGAACACCGCAGGACGGCGCCGGAGATACCCGGGTTCGAGGGATTCGAGGCCGAACCTCTCCAGTTCCTCCTCGGGCATGTAGAGACGCCCCATCGCGCGGTCCTCGGCGATGTCGCGGATGAAGTTGATGTACTGCATGCCCCGTCCGAGGTGGCAGGCGGCCGGATAACTCTCGGGGGGAAGGTCGAGGATGCGGGCCATCATCAGTCCGATCACCTCCGCAGAACCGTAGAGGTAGACCCTCAAATCCTCGAGGGTCCGGTACCGGTGGACAGTGAGGTCGAGCGCCATCGAGTGGAGGAACGCGTCCACCCAGGCCTGGTCGATCCGGAACCGCTGCTGGAGTGAGACGAACCCATCGATGACCGGTTCTCCTGCGGGGATGCCGCGGAGGGCTGCGTGATAGGACTCGACGAACGCAGCGAACTCGTCACCCCGCTGGGGCACCGAGTCCACGAGGTCGTCTGCCGTCCGCACGAAGGAGTAGAGGGAGAAGACCCGTGCCTTCACGTCG
>JABNAD010001210.1_pt1 | contig 10259 bp, 9 predicted proteins | sample 7240381 | NCBI WGS metagenome assembly JABNAD01 (sample SAMN11332834, study PRJNA596920) | anaerobic digester metagenome | biome: digested sludge; isolation source: digested sewage sludge-derived enrichment culture grown on H2/CO2 | place: Germany: Goettingen | reverse complement strand
GGGCGGTGCCGTGCTCGAGGCGACCGATGGTCTTCCCCTCCGAGTGATCCGCCCCGTCGTGCTGGAGCCGTTCCCGGTCGAAGCGTTCCGTGCTGCCGTTGAAGGACTCGACCGGATCATCGTGGTAGAGCAGAACTGGACCGGGCAGCTCGAGCAACTACTGCGGGTGAACGGGTTCGAGATCGATACTCGGGTGCAGCAGTACGACGGTCGCCCTTTCACGGTCGAGGACCTTGCGTCCCGCCTCGCGGAGGTGGTCTAGGTGACGACGAGCGACCTCATCACTCGGGCGCCAAATACCTGGTGCCCGGGTTGCGGCAACTTCGCGATCGAGCACGCCCTCAAGGACGTGGTGGCACGGATGATCGACGAAGGGACCCCGGCGGACGAGTTCGTGCTGGTGACCGGCATCGGCTGCCACGGCAAGATGGCCGACTACCTGGGAATCAACTCCTTCTACGCGATCCACGGACGGACACTTCCTGTGGCAACCGGGATCGCGGTCGCGAACCCGGACCTCAAGGTCATCTGCTGTGCCGGTGATGGTGACTGCTACGGCGAGGGGCTCGAACACCTCCTCTTTGCGGCAAAACGGAACACAGACATAACCCTGATCGTCCACGATAACCGGGTCTACGGCCTCACCACCGGGCAATATACGCCAACGTCCCCGCTCGGTTTCCCCGGCAGGTCGACGCCTGCCGGCTCCCCCGAGTACCCGCTCAACCCCCTTTCTCTGATGGTCGGGGCCGGTGCGACCTTTGTGGCGCGCGGCTACTCCCGCAGACTCCCGCAGCTCCGGGGGTTGATTGAAGACGCACTCTCCCACAGGGGTTTCTCGTTCCTCGAGGTCCTCCAGGTCTGCGCGTCGTTCTTCAACCAGACTGTATATTATGACGAACATGCCTGCGACCTTGACCCGGGCACGTTCCCGATCGCGGATACGGATCGTGCACTCAGAATCGCACGGAAGTGGGACTACAGCAGGGACGCCCGGATCCCACTCGGTGCGCTCTATCGTGCCCGTCTCCCGACCTACCAGGAGCACCTTGCCGCGAATCAGGCAGGCGTTCACAATCCAGTTGGTGCAATCCGCGACTTCCTGGACGGACGGACGTGACGAAGAGAAGCCTTAAGCGGCTCGTGAGAGGAGGAGATATCATGAAGATTGTCGGGATCTGTGCGAGTCCGCGGGGAGCTGAGTCACGAACTGCCCGCCTGGTCGAGGCCGTTCTCAAGGGGGCTGCCTCGGTGGGAGCAGAGACGGAGTTCGTCGATATCTGTCGGCGAAGAATCGAGTTCTGCACCGGGTGCGGGACCTGTTACGCGACCGGCGAGTGCCCGCGAGTCGATGACTTCGCCAGCCTCTTCGAGACGATGGTCGAAGCGGACGGTCTCGTGCTCGGTTCGCCGAACTATATCAATGGTCCGACAGCACAGCTCAAGCAGGTACTGGACCGAATGGCCGACGCGATCCACTGTCGATCTTTCGACGGGAAGTACGGCTGTGCGGTCTGCACGACCGGCGGTAGCGGCGACGACACGGTGATAGAATACCTGAACGGGGTCCTGAACAACCTCGGTGCGCAGACTGTCGGCGGGGTGGGCATCGCCCTGGGGCCCGATCCTACCAGGCTCGCCGGCGCCCTGGTTCAGGGGGAGGTGCTCGGACGTGACCTTGCTGAAGCGATCGAAACAAAGCGCCAGTACCCCGACCAGGTTGCCGCACTCGAGGCGAGTCGTGACCACTTCCGGGCGCTCGTCACCGCGAACCGTGACACCTGGCCCCACGAGTACGAGGTCTGGGCTGATCGCGGCTGGCTGTGAACGGTGGAACGTCTCTCACTCGAGTGGGACCTCGAGTGTGACGACGGCGAGTGGGCCTGCGCCGCTCGCCTCCTTTATGACCTCGCCGTCACGGAGCAGGCGAAGGGTGAGAGGCTCGTCGTTCGACTCCTGCTTCTGGAATTTGGCATGGATGAACGGTGCGTTGGACGGGACCGGAAAGGTCGCGTTTCCGAAGCCTTCGTTCGACTTGATCGCGTCTTGAGAGCCGTAGGCACCGCTCCACATGCCACTGTAAACAACCTCGATCTCCAGGCGTGATGCGGTCGTGCCCCGCGTAGCAGGCTGTCCCTGGTCCGAGATCTCCTGGGTGGAGGTCGTTGCCGGTAGACTGCCGGCCGGATCGGGTTCGGTCCCGAGACAACCGGCAAGGAGGACCAGCAGCACTGCGGTTGCGCCGAGCAGGCCCAGGCCGGACATCCGTCTCATATGCACGAGTTTGTGTCCGATCGGAGTTAAAAGGCATACTCGCGGCAGGGCCGATAGATTGAGCAGTCTCGAAATGAAGATACTGTAGTGGATTTCCAGGAATTGAGCAGCGGGACCAGGATGGCCCTCCTTGCCGGGATCGGGGCGATCACGTCCCTTTTCGCCGGATTGATCGGGGGTATATCCCTCGCGGGGATCCTTGGAGTGGCCTCGTCGACTGCGATCATCGAGTACGGTGCAGCGGCCGTCGCCGTAGGGATTGGCATCCCCCCACTGCCTGCGATGGGGTTGGTCTTTTTCTCCGGGCTGACCCTGATCCTCCTTCTCTTTGCCGTGCTTGACACCCTCGCAGAGCGTTCAGCGGTTGTTCGGCGCCTTGTCGAGAGGGCCCAGAGGCGCACGAGAACGATTGCGTGGCTCCAGAGGTACGGCCCCGTTGCCCTCGTCCCCGCCGTCGTTGTCGTTGGGTTCTACATCTGCGTCCCCGTCGCGTGGTTCCTCGGGTGGCGGCGGTACCCTTCAATCGCAGCCCTATCAATGGGTTTCCTGCTTGCCACCGCGGGGACAACGGCCATTTCAGCGGGTCTCCACGCTGCGCTCTGAGCGCACCCGGTTGTACGGGTCAACACAGCCGATTTTTCGAAAATATCGTTTTTTTTTGAAAAACGAGATGGGGAACGATCGGGAGGTCAGGCCAACCTTTTAATAGATCTCCCGGTCATGATCCTGGTAAGGGCATGGCGTCGAGAATTGGGCCTTTCGTAGCGGCAATCCTTATCCTCTTATCCATCGTCGGTGGCGCGTCTGCGGTGATGGTGGCCGCCTCGGACGCAGACGAATCCGCCCGGGCTGGGGCCACGTATATCTGCGATGGTGTCGCCGATGAGGTGGAGATAAACGCGGCTTTCGCGAACGACTCCGTCGTCGATCTCTCTGCCGGGACGTTCCGGACCTCGGGAACGGTCTATGTCAAGGGGAACTCGGTCTTGCGGGGCCAGGGGCCGGACAAGACCGTCCTCTCGATGGCTGGGGACTATGCGGCACGGGTGGACATCGCCCAGCCTGGTGTGACAGTGAGTGACCTCAAGATCACGAACCGGGGCTGGCTGATGATCACGACATCAGACGTAAAGGTGCACGACGTCACGATCCAGGACTCAAAAAAGACCGCACCTACGGTGAATGGCATGTTCTTTGTCTGGGCGGACGGCCGGGTGTGTGAGAACATCGAGTTCGTGCGGTGCAAGGCGATCGATGTCGGCTCGACCGGTTTCAACCTGAATGGCTGTCGTTCCCCAAGGGTCAACCGGAACATCCGGTTCGAGAACTGCCTCGCCCTCCGCTGCGGCAACGCGGGTTCGGGCAAGATCTGGGCCGTTGGGTTCGACTTCCACGAGGGGGCCGACCTCTACGACCTGTATGTCAACAACTGTCGGGCTGAGGACTGCTGGGAGTCCGGGTTCTACTTCGAACCGAACTTCTACAACGGGGCCGACCCCAACACCGCGATCCCGGTCCAGGTGAACAGCCGGGTCACGAACTGCGTCTCGGCCAACAACGGGTGGCGAAACACGGAACCGACCCGCTTCTACATGTCCGGGTTCTACCTCTCGTGCGGTGTTACTCTCTCCAACTGCGTTGCGATCAACAACCGCAAGAATGGGTTCTGGATCTGGCAGGGCGCCGAGGACGTCGTGCTGAAGAGCTGCATCGACTCGGGGTCTGACTACGGTTTTCAGCTCAGGACGGGACAGCGCCTCCGGCTGGAGAACTGCTTCTCGAAGAGCGCTCGGACCTACGGGCTCTATATGTGGGGTTCAGAGGGAGCGGTCGTCACGAACTTCCAGCTGATCAATCCCAGGAAATCCACGGGGTGTGTCTCTATCGGCCTGCGCGAAGATCATCCCGAGCAGTGGTGGCCGGTTCGCGACTCGAGGATCGAACTCAGGACGACTGGAGCTGACCAGGACCGTCTCTTTCTCTACTACAACGGTGAACGGAACCATATCACTGTGAACGGGGCGAGCATCGTGCCTGAGCCCCTCCTTGCGCTCCCAACTCCGCCAACGACAGTGCCGATCACCTCTGTCGTCACCACGGCCCCAGTCTCCGTCACGACCAGTCCGTCCCAGGAACGGACGCCTCCGAAGCTGCCGGGCGCCTTCCTCGCCGCCGACTACGACCAGGGAGGAGAGGGAATCGCGTACCATGACACGACTGGAGGGAATACGGGGGGCTTCTACCGGAACGACGATGTCGACATCGAACGCTCTCCCACGATCGGAGGCCCGGTCGTCGCGTACACCCGGCCTGGCGAATGGCTCGACTACACGGTCGAGACGGCGAAAGCGGGCGTCTACGAGGTGACGGTCATCGTCTCCTCGCCCCAGGACAGCAGGAGCTTCACGCTCTCGGTTGACGGGATCAACTTCGGCCAGTTCACCGTGCCGAACACGGGGTCGTTCGATTCGTATGCGCCGGTGAAGCGCCTGGTCTGGATCGGTGCCGGGCAGCACCGTCTCCGCATCGAGTCCCAGGGATATCACAACATGCACCTGGTCCAGGTCTACCCGCCGGGCGAGACGCCCGAGACCTCAGTCGTCCCGACGACCACGACCACAACCCTTACAACGACCCCGGTGATGACGGCGACACCCCTCTCGACCGTCGTCCCGGGTGGCCCGCTCACGACCGTCACCACGCCGAAACCGACATCCTCACCGACCGGGACGCCGACAGCAGGGCATTTTGTGCCTGGACGGGTCGAGGCGGAGCAGTACGATGCCGGGGGCGAGGGTATCGGCTACCATGACACCACGCCCGGAAACTCGGGCGGGTACCTGCGCCAGGACGATGTCGATATCCGGTTCGACGACGCGACTGGAAGCGGGGTGATCACCGCCGCTGAAACCGGGGAATGGCTCCGGTACCATCTGGATGTCGAGACCCCCGGGATATACACGGTCACCGTTCTCGCCGGCTCGACCAGGAGCGGCGAGGTGATCGAGGTGCTCATCGATGGAAACTGCATGGCGCGCGTCCCGGTCCCGGTCTCGAGCACCGGACAGTGTCTCCCGGCGACCGGTCTGATCTATCTCCAGAAAGGTCATCTGTCCATGGACCTGAGGTTCAACGGTCGACCCGAGGTCGACGCCTTCAGCATCACACTCCCGGGAGTCCCAAGCGTCACCACGGTCTCCACGACCGTGATATCGCTCCCGACGGGGACCGTCGTAGCGAACCCGTCGATTCAGCCATCGCCGACCTCGGTACCGACGGTGACGATGACCACCGTCTCATCATCTCCGACGCAGACGCCCTCTCCCACCCCGACGGCGACATCGACGCTCATCATCACCCCGGTACCCACGGAGGTTCCGTTCACCCCGACCAGCGCCACCCCAACGCCACCGCCCATCGGGACAACACCGACGTCGACCGTCACCCCGGTGCCGACGCTCACTCCCGTCCTTCTTCCCGGCACGGTTCAGGCCGAGAACTGGACCGAGATGGGGCCGACCGCCTCCAGCATCAGCCGGATCTCACCCGTGGGTATGCAGGAAACCGCAGTCAGCTCGCGGATCGATGGGGCATGGGCGACCTACGATGTCAACTCGTCGAGCACTGGCATCATGGCGCTCGTCCTGCGAGTCCGTCCTGTCGCTGCCGATGGAACCGAAAGCGGGCGTCTCCGGCTCCTGATCGACGACATCGCGTGGGCGATCCTGGACGTGAAGGGTGATGCCACCACGTTTGTCAACAAGAGTCAACTTGTCTACGTACAGGAGGGGCTCCACAAGGTGAGGCTCGAGATCGGGCGGGGTGTCTCTGTCGACTACATCGCGTTTGATCCCGTCCCAGCGAGTGGAAACGAGCGCCTGGAACCGCCGGTTATCGTGACCGATGTCCCGCTCATCCCTGCCGACACGAGGCTGCCCGGCGAGGACCCTTCCAAGCCGGATCTCTCTCCCGAGCCGGAGCCCCTGGAAACTTCCCCACTGCCGATAACCAACGTCTCTGTCAAATCAATCCCATCCCCCGCCGTGGAAGGGTGACCCACTTTTTTCCTCTTCATCGTCACCGGGTCACGGGCCAGGACCAGATCAGGATCCCCCCGCGTTGGGTTCCAGGAACTTCGAAGTCTACGACAGGGTTATTGGCTCCGCGGATGCACTCCCGTGCATGAAGCGACTCGCCGCTCTGTTCGTGCTGGCCCTCGCCCTCCTCGCTGCTGGCTGTACGAGCATGCAGCCCCAGGGGACGATATCGACCCCCTCTGAACCGGCACAGGACGCAGTCTCCTCGTACGGTTCGAACGAGTATTCTAAGAGTGCCGTCACCCACTACCCAACTGGGAACAATCTGGTCGAACCGCTGCTGGTCAAGAACGCGGACCTTCGCCTGGAGGTCGGGACGCTCGAACCGTCGCTGGAACAGGTCCGCCTGATCGCGACCGACCAGAATGGGACCCTCTCTGACCTGGATCTCAGGAGCGAGGCCGGTCAGAGGAGAACAGCCACTGCAACCGTTCGGGTACCATCCGATCGCTTTGACACCGCGCTCTCCGCGCTCCGGGAGGTCGGTCAGGTCCGGTCCGAATCAGTCCGGTCCGAGGACGTGACCGAGGAGTATGTCGACCTCCGGGCCAAGCAGGCGGCTCTCTCCGAGCAGCTCGCGCAATACCGGCGGATCATGGCCAATACATCGACGGTCGAGGACGTGATCGCCGTCCAGAAGGAAGTCGAGCGGGTCCAGGTCGAACTGGACCGTGCCGAAGGTCGCATCCGTTACCTGGAGAGCCGCACATCGTATTCCCGGATCACCCTGCGACTCGAGGAACCTGCCCCTATTGGCGGCGGTGCCCTTCCGTCGATCGCTGAAGTCCTGGGGGCTGGCGTCCAGGGATTCTTCATGGTCCTGGCCGGGATCGTGGTGCTTGCCCTCTCGCTCATCCCGCTCGTGGTCCTGGGGTTGATCGGGTGGGCGCTCTACCGCTATCTCCGCAGGCGAGGTACCTGAGTCAGGAGACGTGTTTGCGGATGTACTCGAGTGCCGCGAGTGCGTCTGCCCGTTTCACGTCCACAGATGAAGACCTGATGAAACTGGCGAGCTCCGCATGTGCTTCCTCTCCAAGAGAAGTGGCTCGCAACACCCCGGGCCAGGTTCGCTCGGGGAAGTAGAGGGAGCGGGCCGCCTGGAGGACGGCATCTGCATCGGAAACAGTCACCGCTCCGGCCGAAACAGCCGCCTTGAGAGTCGCACGCACGTTCACCAGAGGCTCGGAGAGCGCGTATCCTGACTCGGGGTCGTAGACAAGGGCGACCTCGTCATCCGATTCGAGCTCGCCGTCCCGAAATTGCCGGTACACCTCGCCGATCCCGATCATTCCCAGAGAGTCGAGTTCGGCCGCCCGAAGCGCTCCCATGCTCGACGCACCCACCACGACAACGCCAGCACGGAGGACGCCCAGGATCTCCCGGTGCCCGACAGAACAGTTCTGGAGAAAGACCCCGTCGATAAGGCCGATCACTCGAGCCCTGTCAGCGGCAGCAGCAGCGATGTCTCCGCGTGCAGCTGGAGGGCGGTATTCCGCCCCGGGCAGGACTTTTTGTGCCGTCGCCAGGTCACAGCTCGGACCGAGGAAGACGATGATCTCGGGCATGTCGACAGCGGTCACCCTTCCGCTCTGGGTCCATCGCATAACATTCAAGACCGGGGACGATCACCCGTACGACCGGGATGCCTATCTCTGGCCGCGTAAGGTCGACCGCGATCACCCGGTCGAGACCGACGGAACGCAGGCGGTTACAGACCAGATGGATATCGTCGAAGAAGTCGTCCGTGTCGAGCGCCGGAAGGGCCTCCGGCTCGACAGAACAGTCCGACTCGAACCAGTAGCGGTTGAGACGGCGAGCTCTGTCGTACCCAACCACGCGCCGAAGGTCGCCGGTCGTCGTGTCCTCCCGGGCGCCGTGGATCTGCGTGGCACGACTCTGCGCGACCTCGGTCAGGGCTCGAAGGCTGGCGATCGCCGGGTTCGTGTGGGTTCCCATTCCGATCACGAGCAGGGCGGGGTCGCGGAGCACGGGATCCTCCGCGACGGCGGCGATCGTCGGGATCCCGATGTCGCTCGTGATATCGCGGAGGATGACCGGCACGTTCGCCTCCTGAAACCGGTCGAGGAGGGACTGCACGGTGGGGTTGCCGGCACCATCGATTGCAGCTCCCGCGTCACGGGTCATTTCCACGAGGGACCATGCGTCCCGCTCGACCACCTCCGCAAGTGCATGGAAGACCGCCTCCTCGAGGGTGTTACCGGAGGCAATACCGTTCGTACTTGTCCGGAAGAGGCGCGGTGCCCCGGCGGGGAGGGGGTGGAAGACCGCGTGGGCTGGCACGAGAACGGACTCACCCGAGACGAGCTCCCTTCCCTCGACCCAGGGGAGTGAGGCGTCAGGATCTGCATGATCCGGGAGGACCAGGTCCACCGGATCGATCGCGACCCCGGATCCCAGGTCTGAGAAACGGGCGGAGGTGAAAGACCGGTCCATCAACTCCGCAGAGAACCGTTCGATACCCTCCATCACAGCTGAGACGCGGGCAGCAATCGGTGTCGCCCCCTTGCCGTTGTAGACCGAGATCGCCCCGTCCGCCGCCGTCGGACGAATGCATGAAAAGACGGGTATGCCGATCCGGTCGAGTCCGGTGATCTCGGCGATCCGCGTGATCCCCGTCGTCGGTACGACTGCTTCCACCATCCGGAGCGTCGTCTCGGGGTCGACTGCGCGCTGAGTCTCAGCCCGGTAGCGCTTCGGACAGGACTTGAGGGGTTGCATCGTCAACCCCGCGAGAGGGTGAGCATACGCTCGAGGGCAGCCCGTGCCCGGGGAGCAATCTCCCCGGGGATCGTCACAACCGGGCCTCTCCTCGAGATCGCTTCCTCGATCAGTTCCAGGGTGATCATCTTCATGTCGGTGCAGACCAGGTGCGGAGATGCCGGAACGAAGTGTCGGCCAGGGGCTGCTTTCTCGAGGAGGGGAATAAGGCCGATCTCGGTCCCGACGATCACGGTCTCTGCATTCGTGCGGGCCGCGAATCGGAGCATCCCCGAGGTCGAACCGATGTAGTCGGCCTCTGCCTGGACCTCAGGCGTGGTCTCGGGATGGACCATCACCTCGGCACCGGGATGAAGACGACGGCTCTCCCGGATCTCTTCGACCGTCAGCGCGTGATGGACGGGACAGCACCCGTTCGCCGGGACATGGATGACGCGTTTGTCTGTTCGGGCTGCAACGTGGAGGGCGAGGTTACGATCCGGGACAAAAAGAATGGTCTCCTCTTCGAGGGCATTGACAATTTCAACCGCGTTTGCCGAGGTGCAGCAGACGTCCGAGACCGCCTTCACCGCCGCCGAGGTGTTGACATAGGCGACAACAGCGGCGTCGGGGTACCGTTCACGGGCGGTGAGCACGTCCTCGGGGGTGAGACGGAGGGCCATCGCGCAGCGTGAAAACGGTTCGGGATGGATGACGGTCTTTCCTGGGTTCAGGAGTGCAGCGGTCTCGGCCATAAAGTCGACGCCAGCGACGACCAGGTATGGGGTGTTGACTCGGTCGCGTGCCAGGCGCGCGAGCTCGAGGCTGTCGCCGACATAATCGGCTGCGGCCTGGACCTCAGGCCGGACATAATTATGTGCGAGTAGGGTCACATCGGGGTGCAGCGTGGTCACGAGTAGATCGCCCAGAGAATCGTAAGGATCGTGTGCGAGACGCCATTTTAATGGTTGTCCTGGTCCAGCCGCAGGAGCGTGCAGGCTCGACAGGTGGGACCGAGCATCGGTTCTCCGCAGTCTGGGCAGGTGGAGAAATGCGCAGAGGCCGGGAGTCGATGCACCCTCTTCTCGAGCTCCTCCTGGCCAGCAACGATTCGGGACATCGTTCCGGGGGCAAGAAACTCGGCCCGATGGACGAGCCCCCGGACCCCAG
>JABNAD010001208.1_pt1 | contig 10266 bp, 6 predicted proteins | sample 7240381 | NCBI WGS metagenome assembly JABNAD01 (sample SAMN11332834, study PRJNA596920) | anaerobic digester metagenome | biome: digested sludge; isolation source: digested sewage sludge-derived enrichment culture grown on H2/CO2 | place: Germany: Goettingen | reverse complement strand
TGCTTTCGTTCAGCATCACCGGCGGAAATATTGATAACGCGTTCCAGATTTCTGAAAACGGTTTACTCTCTGTTGCCAATGCCGGTTTGATGGATTTTGAGACATATCCTGTGTTCAATCTCACCGTGCAGGTAACCGACAATGGCTCCCCTGCCCTGTCGGCTTCGGCAATGGTTACGGTTGAACTCAACGATATCAACGAGGCCCCGGTAATCGCCCAGGGTCAGGCATTCCAGGTTGATGAGCATGTGCCGGCCTTAACCCAGGTCGGAAATGTGATGGCCGCTGACCCCGATTCAGGACAGGCGCTCACCTTCACCATACAGGGCGGAAATACCAACAACGCCTTTGCCATTGATGCCGTTACAGGCGAAATCACCGTGGCCGGAAATATCTGCTTCGAATACTGCAGCCAGTACAACCTGCTGGTGAGGGCTACCGACAACGGAACTCCCGCTTTGTTCAATGAAGAAACGGTGGTTATCCTCCTGAATGACGTGAATGAAGCCCCGGTAATCGCCCAGGGCCAGTCATTCCAGGTTGATGAGCATGTGCCGGCCTTAACCCAGGTCGGAAGTGTGATGGCCGATGACCCCGAATCAGGGCAGGCGCTCACCTTCACCATACAGGGCGGGAATACCAACAACGCCTTTGCCATTGATGCCGTTACAGGCGAAATCACCGTGGCCGGAAATATCTGCTTCGAATACTGCAGCCAGTACAACCTGCTGGTGAGGGCTACCGACAACGGCTCTCCCGCTTTATCCGGCGAGGAAACGGTGGTTATCCTTTTGAACGATGTGAATGAAGCCCCGGTGATCGCAGACCAGAGTTTTGGCGTTGCCAGAACAGCTCCAGCAGGCACCCTTATCGGCACTGTGGTTGCTTCTGACCCTGATCTCAATCAGACGCTGACATTTGCTATTACTGACGGAAATCCTGACAATATTTTCAGCATTGATCCCCTGAGCGGTGAGCTGTTTATTACTAGTACATACACGCTGGGGATAATTTTAGAGGAATATATATATCTGAATGTTACGGCCACTGACAATGGCAGCCCGCACCAAGCATCCGGTGCAATTATTACAATAATATTGGATGCAATGAACAACAATCCGGTTATCGAGGACCAGGAATTCTCAATAGAAGAGAACGCAGCTGGCGGAATGGAAGTGGGCCAGATAGCAGCTTTCGATCCTGACGCTGACCAGGAATTAACTTTTAGTATAGCGGATGGGAATACCGGTGAAGCATTTTCACTGTCTCCGGAAGGATCTTTAACAGTGCTCAATTCCGGAATGCTTAACTACGAGACAACACCAATCTTCCAGCTTGTTGTAACAGTATCCGATAACGGCATTCCGTCAATGTCGGCACAGGCTGTGGTAACCATCAGACTGGATAATGTTAACGAGCCTCCGGTGCTTAATCCTCAAAGTTTCTTTATTGAAGAAAGCCTGCCAAACGGTCAGTTTGTCGGCACGGTTGAAGCTTTTGACCCTGAATCAGGCAGCAATCTGCATTTTGAGATTATTTCCGGCAATACCGGAAGTGCATTCCGGTTGCATCCGGTCAATGGCCAATTGTATATAAGGAACAGCGCTGCAATCAATTTCGAGGAAAACCCCATCTTTTATTTGATGGTGAGGGTAAGTGACAATGATAATCTGGCAACGGAAGAAATCATTACCATCAACGTTATAGATGGGAATGATCCTCCGGAAACCTATAATTTCAGCTTTTTCGCCGACTATTATTCACCTGAAGGGACGCTGATCGGCGTTGTTGAAGCTATTGATCCTGATCAGGGCCAGGTACTGACCTATGAGTTTATGGAAGGAAATTCCGATAATATCTTCAGCATCCACCCCTATACCGGAGAGATATTTATCAATAACTTAACCGCCTTCAGAGCCAGCAACACAGGTCAGTACAATTTGTCAGTAAAGGTTTCTGACAATGGTTCACCCCCGATGTCATCGCTCTTCTTCGTGAAGATTGCCATTGCCAGACCTGATGTTGAAAAGACGATTGTCTCAGACAACAACACAACGCTCAAACGCCTGGATTTCAAGGCATATCCCAATCCATCGACCGATGGAAGATTCACCCTCGCATTTGAATCTATGCCTTCTCAGGATGCAACAATTTCAATAACAGATATTTCCGGAATTGTAATATTTGAGACGAAACCAAACATCACGCTTAACTATCCGCTGGATCTCAGTCATCTTAACAAGGGATTCTATATCATACAGGTAACCAACGGTCAATACCGTACGAAGGACAAGCTGATTATTCAATAAAATTACCTGAAGTAATCGGGTATGGGCTGGCGCGGGGCCGGCCCATTTTTTTTACCCGGAAATGTAATGACGATAAACTGCCGCTATTCCATCCCTTAATGTCGTTTTAGCCTGCCACCCCAATGTATTGAGTCTAGAAACATCCAGCAGTTTCCGCGGAGTTCCGTCTGGCTTGCTCTTATCAAATTCGATTTCACCTTTAAATCCCACAACCTCCTTAACCAGAAAAGCCAGATCTCTGATGGATATTTCCTTCCCGCTTCCGATGTTAATGTGGGTGTTTCTGATCTCTGCATTGGCATTACTACCGCGTCCGACCCTTACATCAGTAAAACTGTAGTTTTCCATCACAAATACACAAGCGTCAGCCATATCTTCTACCCAGAGAAACTCCCGCAATGGATTTCCGGTCCCCCATAAGGATATTCTGACATTCCGGCTTCCGTTCTGTGTAATTTCGGATATACCGAAACGGCCAAGGTAATCCAGCAGTGTTTGTTCTCCGGCATCATGACTGATACCTTCTACATTATTTTTGATCAGGTCTCTTCTGATTTCCGGTAAATCACTCTTTTCAAGACATTTTCCCAGGTGAATTTTTCTGAGCAGAGCGGGAAGAACATGCGAAGTTTCGAGGTTGAAATTATCGTTATAACCATACAGATTGGTCGGCATGACCGAGATGAAATCAGTTCCGTACTGCAGATTATAAGATTCACACATCTTCATGCCAGCAATCTTGGCAATTGCGTAGGGCTCATTGGTATACTCCAGTTCGCCGGTAAGCAGGCTATCTTCTGTCATCGGTTGCGGGGCATTTTTTGGATAAACGCAACTACTCCCGAGAAACAACAATTTCTTTACTCCATTCAGGTACGATTGATGAATTACATTATTCTGAATCTGAAGGTTTTCATAAATGAACTGCGCCCTGTAAATATTGTTGGCCATGATGCCCCCGACTTTTGCGGCGGCCAGAAAAACAAACTCAGGCTTTTCATGCTCAAAAAACGCAGTAACCTTTGACTGATCTGTCAGGTCCAGCTCATCAAAACTTCTGGTGATTAAATTGACATATCCCTTTTGCTGAAGATTATTCATGATGGCGCTGCCTACCAAACCCCGGTGCCCTGCGATGTATATCCTGCTGTCCTTATTCATCATTGCCATTGTTTCTCTCTTTTATTAAGGTTTATTCAAAATAGCTTAAAATATCGTACCCGCCATCTCTCAGGTACCGGTCTTTTTTCATCAGTTTTATATCTCCTTCCATCATGTCTTTAACCAGCCCTTTAAGGTCATACTCAGGGATCCAGCCCAGCTTCTCCCTGGCTTTTGAAGGATCACCCAGCAACAGGTCTACTTCCGTCGGCCTGAAATACATAGGATCCACAGCAAGCACCTCTTTACCCAACGGCAACTGATATTCCGGATTGCTGCAAGCGGTAACATACGCTTTTTCATCCACACCAGCCCCCTCAAATTCTATTGAAATACCTACCTCTCCAAAGGCCAGTCTTACAAATTCCCGAACCTCTGTTGTAATCCCGGTGGCTATAACAAAATCTTCAGGTTTCTCCTGCTGAAGGATGAGGTACATCGCCCTTACATAATCTTTTGCATGTCCCCAGTCCCGTTTTGCCGAAAGATTCCCCAGAAACAATTTATCCTGCATACCTAAAGCAATGCGTGAAACGGCCATGGTGATCTTCCTGGTTACAAAGGTTTCTCCACGGATAGGCGATTCATGATTAAACAATATTCCGTTTGCAGCAAACAGCCCGTAGGCCTCCCGATAATTCACCGTAATCCAGTATGCATACATCTTAGCGACTGCATAAGGGCTCCGGGGATAAAAAGGGGTTTTTTCAGACTGCGGGATCTGTTGCACCAAACCATACAACTCGCTGGTAGACGCCTGGTATATCCTTGTCTTCCCGGCAAGGTTCAGTAATCGCACCGCTTCAAGTATCCTTAATGTTCCGATACCATCAGCATTTGCGGTATATTCGGGAGAGTCGAAACTCACCTTGACGTGCGACATGGCTGCAAGGTTATAGATCTCATCGGGCTGAACCTCCTGAATGATTCTGATGAGATTGGATGAATCGGTCATATCTCCGTAATGGAGAATAAAATTGCGGTTTTCAATATGCGGATCCTGATAAAGATGATCGATCCTGTTGGTATTGAACAAGGAACTGCGACGCTTGATCCCATGAACAATATAACCTTTGCGCAAAAGGAATTCTGCAAGATAAGCGCCATCCTGTCCGGTGACGCCGGTAATCAGGGCTACTTTTTGAGTCATAAAATCCAGATTAATATTAGAAACCACTTTTATCCGGTTAAATTATGAGATTCTTCTCCCGCAAAATGCGGGATCAGAATGACTTTGACTTACATGGATTTGAGGGAGAGTGGGCTTGGTGGCAGCGTTGCCACCACCAAGCCCACTCTGATTATCGTTAATGTATTGTCATTCTGAACGTAACGTAGTGAAGTGAAGAATCTCATAACTCCTTCCAAAGGTTTGCCGGACAATAATTTTTAGAAATACAAAACTAAGAAAAAATGAGATTAAATGTCGCAATCAAACCATCCTCTTCCCTGAGTCCTTCGCCATTGCATACCAGGCAAGCGGACAGTGAAGCGCATCAGATAAATATATTACCTTTGCGATTTGAATGTTCGAACATATCGGCTTTCCAGACCAATGAATCATCGTATCTTTTACCTGATGCTGAGCCTGAGCGGCGCTGTCATTCTTTTATTTATTATTGCGCCGCTTGCCGGGATTTTTATTAAAAGTGAAGGCAGTGAGCTATTGGCCGCGACCAGGGACAGCGAGGTTACAGGAAGTATATGGCTGACCATTGGAACATCCATGGCAGCAACAGTAATTTTCGCAGTGTTGTCATTGCCATTTGCTTGGTTTCTGGCCAGGCGTAAGTTCAGGCTGAAAAAGCTCGTATTGGGCATTATTGATCTTCCGGTAGTTATTCCGCACACAGCCGCCGGCATTGCATTATTGGGCGTTATTTCGCGTGATTCATGGGTTGGCAGGCTGGCGGAGGAAGTTGGTATCGATTTCGTCGGTCACCCGTCTGGGATTATTCTGGCCATGGCTTTTGTAAGCCTTCCGTTTTTTATTAATGCAGCCAGGGAAGGGTTTACCGGAGTTCCTGACCGGCTTGAAAAGGCAGCATTAAACCTTGGCGCTTCCCCGTTGAGGGTATTTCTGACCATCTCCATACCGCTGGCCATGCGGCAGATTATCTCCGGTTCAGTGATGATGTTTGCCAGGGGGATGAGTGAATTTGGCGCAGTGATTATCATTGCATACCATCCCATGACGGCACCGGTGCTTATTTTTGAAAGGTTCAGTTCCTTCGGATTACAATATGCACGTCCGGTCTCGGTAATATTTATCATCATTTCCGTCGTGTTGTTTCTTTTAATGAGGTTGTTGGCAAGAGACCCTGAAAATGCTAGAAATTAGACACTTATATAAGGATTTCAAACGATTCTGTATATCCGGTATCAACCTGAAAATCAACAGGGATGATTATTTTGTTCTGTTGGGCGCTTCAGGGGCCGGCAAGTCGGTATTACTGGAACTCATTGCGGGAATTACAAGGCCCGACTCAGGCAGCATTTTTCTGAACGGAAAAGAAATCACTCTTTTGCCGGTAGAAAAGCGCAAAACCGGCCTGATCTTTCAAACCCCTGCGATCTTTCCGCATCTCACCGTAAAAGAAAACATCGCCTTTCCCCTTTTCGCTGCATCCCGCCAGATAGTTGATTCCAGGGTCAGATCACTGGCTGATCAGACCGGCATTTCACACCTGCTGAATGAAAAGCCGGCCAAACTCTCCGGAGGCGAACTACAACGGCTGGCTTTAGCCCGGACGCTGGCATCTGAACCTTTGATGCTGTTGCTCGATGAACCCCTCTCGGCTGTCGACACTCCCATGAAGTCATCCCTCAGGGGGCTGTTGCGCGGGCTGAACCGCGATGGGATGCCGATGCTTCATGTAACGCATGACTTTGAAGAAGCGGTTGCCCTGGCCACAAAAATGGCAGTAATTGAGAACGGCAGTATCATACAGACCGGAACCCCATCGGAGATCATCAATCAGCCGAAAAGCGGATTTGCTGCGGGATTTACCGGTGAGCAAAACTTCTTTAAAGCAGAAATCAAAGGGCTTTATGCATTTGTTGAAGGAGGCAGTTCCGGCAAGGACCGGTTCAGAATTCATCTTAACGAAATCTTTGAGGAAGGACCAGCCAGCATCCTGATCCGCAGCAGTCATGTCGTCGTTGCAAAAGAAAAACCTGAACTGAGCACCACAAATAACTTCAGCGGAAGAATTACCTCGATCAGCCCGCTAAGAGAGGGTTTTGAAATATGTATTGAAAACGGGCACCGGTTTTATGCCAGGGTTACCAGGGATGCGCTTGAAAAACTCAGCCTTGCGCCCGGGCAGCAGGCATGGGCATGTTTTAAAGCTTCGGCAGTGGAAGTAATCCGTTAATCAGGCAGTAAACAATTAACCGGGCTGAATCATGATCTCAATGCCAAACCTGATCATTATCGGAGGATCTTCACGAAATGTCGGAAAGACTTCCCTTTGCCTTGACCTGATTTCAAGATACGCCCAGGACCTGGAAATCACAGGTCTGAAAATTTCCACGATTAAACCGGATGATGCAATTCATCACGGAACCCACGACATTACGCTAAACGGCAGGAATTACAGGATTCTTGAGGAACAACAAACCGGAGGCAATAAGGACACTGCCAGGATGCTGAAAGCCGGCGCAAAAAGAGCATTTTATATCGAGTCACTTGAAGAACACATGGCTGAGGCATTTGCCGGGTTCAGAGAAATTTACGGAACAACCGGTCCGATGATCAGTGAATCAAGAAGCCTGAGAAAACTGGCAATCCCCTCACTCTTTATCCTGATAAAGCATTACGATCCGGCCCTGATAAAACCAGACTTTCATGATTACGAGGCCCTGGCCGACCTAACCGTAACCATCAGACCCGGGTGCAACACCACCGCTTCCTTAGCTTCTCAGATATACTGGAACCAGGATCATTGGTCGCTTTTATTGCAATAATATCTGCAAACTTAGTAATGAATTACTTCCACACCCGGCTTTAATGCCCTGAACTGCTCCACCCGCCTTGCAGAAACCTTTGTATTATAGACTTTGAGCGTTTTGAGGTTTGAAAGGCCTTCAAGGGGTTTAAGATTGCTTACCCTGGTATTGTAACAACTCAGATGAATAAGATTAACAGAGGTTTCCAGGGCGTTCAGTCTTGAGATCTGTGTCCCTGAAATATCCAGATTTTCCAGTTCTGAGAGAAACCTCAGGGGATCTATTTTATTCAGCGGGGTGTTGGAACAGTTAAGCTTTTTCAGTTTCCTGCTGGAAGTAAGCGGGCTAAGATCAGTAAGCGGGGTGTCGGAGCAATCCAGTTCCTGAAGCCGTGTAATAAGACCCAGTGGCAGGAGATCAGAAACCTGAACGCCACTCATATTAAGTACTTCAAGCCTTTTCAACATGGAAACCGGCATCAGACTAGTGATTTCCCTGTTTCTTGAAATATCAAGATTCCTAATTGATGCCACCCTGTGCAATTGCTCGCGTTCAGGCTCTGAACCAACCGGTTCATACTGAGCAAATATATTTTTCCAGACTTCATCGAGGGAAGCCCACCATTTCTGAAGTTCGGGCGTCTGATAAACCACCAGTACCCCTGGAATGCTGTCCCAGAGTTTCTCCGCAATGCGGTCCAGTCCGGGGACACCGTCGCCATATACCATTTCAAGGCGACTAAGTCCTGTAAGGATTTCAATATTCTGTACCTGCAACCGGTCGATTCCGATCCTGCGGAGATTATTCAGTCCTTTCAGCGGACTGAGATCAGCCACCTTCGTTCCTGAAATGTTTAAATCCCTGAGCTTCTCAAGGCGGCTCAAAGGTCCGGCATCAATTACCGAAGTATTCGAAACATCAAGCACCTCAAGATCAAACAGATCTTTGAGCGCCATCAGATCTGAGATTCCGGTTGATGCTGCAAACAATTGATTGAGTGAACTCAGTTTGCGTAATGGCTCAAGCGTGGTAATTCCCTGATTCCCTGAAATATCAATCCGTTTCAGAAAGGATATTTCATGCAGTTGTTCTCTTTGCGGGGGTGAATCCAGGGGAAGTATGGCTGAAAAAACACTTTTCCACACATCAGGCATGGTCTGCCACCAGGCAGTGAGTTCCTCCGACTCATAAATTACTTTTACACCCGGTTGCTGCTGCATGAACTCCTGGGCAATCGCTTTGTTTACAAAGGTCTTATCGCAATAGACAACCTTTAACTTTTTCAGATTCTGCAGAGGCGCAAGCTGTGAAACAGGAGAACGATCGAGATAAACATATTCAAGTGACGGCATTTGCGCAAGCGGAGAGATATCACTGATATAAGTCTGCACCAGAAGGATACGTTTCAGATTCTCCATCCCGGTGAGTGAAGTGAGATCATTCAGCGGAGTACCCGACAAGTCCAGCACCTCCAGTCCCGGCAACCCGGCCAGGCTTTCGAGCGATCTCAAAGGCAGATTATTCAACCTGAGTTCTTTCAACCTTTCTAATCTACGGATCGGTGAAATATCTTCGACAGACAAGCCGGTCAGGAACAGATATTCCAGCTGATTGAAATTTGCAACCGGCTCTATATCTGCTATAAAAGTGTTGGAAAGATCAAGATAACGAAGGCTGGTTGAATACTGAAGCGCGTTGATCGAACTGATCAATGTTCCGGAGGCAATGAAAGTTTCAAGTTTTGAAAGGTTCCGGATTGGCTCTGGTTTGATCACTTTCGCTCCTGAAATATTCAGATGTTTGAGCGCGGTGATCGCACTTAACGGATCAAGATCAAAAATCTCCGGCACACCTGAAATATCAATTTCCTCGGTACGCCATATTCTTCTGATCTCATTGAGCACTACTGCAGGTGACATAAAAAGGGTATCTCCCGTTTCCGTCGAATCGGCCTGATTGAAATTACCAGTTGCCCTGACCATATATTCACGACCGATGGCAATTATTTCATGCATAGGAATATTCTCCCCTGCCAGTGTAGTGCCTGAAAAAAAGTTTCTCCAGCCATTCCCCAGATTATTCCACCAGGTTATCAACTCTTGTTCTTCGCTCGACCTTGTGGTATAGATACTGGCAATCTTAAGATCCCTGCTGGCATCATCCAGGTTGATTTCTATGAAACGAGGCTTGTTGTCATTGACCTTCACTCCTTCCAGTGTAATTCCGTTCAGGTTTCGGCTGGTTTTTATTTTGAAGAATAATTCGCCTTTCTCATTTGTTTCCTGGGTTATTTCCTCAATTGTAAACTTGAAAGACACCTCTCTGAAAAAGAAATCAATATCCTTCAGATAAGCCTGTACATCCTTATTGGTAACCACATCCCGCTTCTCCACCAGGTCATCTTCTATCTGAACCCTTGCATCACGGAAAAATTTCAGGAATGACTGGTTGATAATAATATCCTTCTCTTTGTACTCAGCTTTTGCACTGCCAAGTGTATTGAACGCATATTCCATGAAACTGACCAGCTGTGCCGCCTGCTTCTGATAAGTCGCAATATCTTCGTCTGACAAACCGGCCGACGAAAAGTTATCCGCCTGTTTTGCAGTTTGCTGTGCAAAAACAGCAAATCCATGAAGCAGTATAAAGGCAACAATGACAACACCTGACAGCTTATTCATGATAGATATATTTAAGTAATATATTCTTCTGTTCTTCATTGATCTTCAGCAATCCTGAGATCAGCCAACCGGAATTCCCTCCCGGTCTGTTAAATTCCGAGAGTTCAAAATACCATCCCGGAACCTGAAAAAAATGAAATTTAACCCTGCTTACCGTTCTGAAC
>JABNAD010000836.1_pt2 | contig 10268 bp, 8 predicted proteins | sample 7240381 | NCBI WGS metagenome assembly JABNAD01 (sample SAMN11332834, study PRJNA596920) | anaerobic digester metagenome | biome: digested sludge; isolation source: digested sewage sludge-derived enrichment culture grown on H2/CO2 | place: Germany: Goettingen | reverse complement strand
GACGTGGAGCCCTCCGTACCCCGCTACAATCCCGTCACCAAGACGGAGATTGCCGCCAGCGGCCTTGCCTATCTGGCGCTGGGGCATGTCCACGCCGCCTCCGAGCCGCAGAAATGCGGAAAGACCCTCTGGGCCTATCCCGGCTGCACGGAGGGCCGGGGTTTTGACGAGCTGGGGGATAAGGGCTTTTATTTTGGCACCGTGTCCGACGAGAGCGCGGTGACGCTGGAATTTGTGCCGTTTGCCCGGCATCGCTATGAAATTCTGACGGTGGATGTCACGGATCAGGACCCCCGGGAGGCGCTGGAGGCGGCTCTTCCCAAGTGGACGACCGACGATTTGTACCGAATCCTGCTCACGGGCGAGACAGATGAGCGGGGCGTGGATCTGACGGCGCTGGAAACCGTTCTCTCCGGCCGGTTTTACGCGTTGGAGCTGCGGGATGGAACTCGTGTCCGGCAGGATGTGTGGGCGAGAGCGGAGGAGGATTCTCTCCGCGGCGAATTTCTTCGCCGTCTGCGGCGGCAGTACGACGCCGCAAAGGATGACGGGGAGCGGGAAAACGTGACCCGGGCCGTGCGGTTTGGGCTGGCGGCACTGGACCACCGGGATATTTTGTGAGGTGGCGCAATGAAGAAAATTCTCTTGATTGGGACCGGGGGAACCATTGCCTCTCAGGTGACGGAGGACGGTTTGGCCCCGGAGCTGACCAGCGAGCAGCTGCTGGCGCATATTCCGGCCATCTCCCAGATCTGTCAGGTAGAGAGCTTGCAGCTTTTGAATCTGGACAGCACCAACATCGCGCCTGCCCATTGGCTGCGGATGGTGCGGTGTATCCGGGACCACTATAATGCGTATGACGGATTTGTGCTGACCCACGGCACAGACACCATGGCTTATACCGCGGCGGCCCTCAGCTATTTGATTCAGAATAGTCCCAAGCCCATTGTCCTCACCGGGGCGCAGAAACCCATCGGCTTTGACGTGACGGATTCCAAGGCCAATCTGACGGATGCGTTTCGGGTGGCGTCGTCGGACATGCCCGGCGTGTCGCTGGTGTTCAATGGTAAGGTGATTCTGGGAACCCGGGCGCAGAAAATCCGGTCCAAGAGCTTTGAGGCGTTTTCCAGCATCAACTATCCGTTTCTGGGTGTTCTGCGGGACGGTGTGCTGCTGCCCTATATTCGGCAGGACTGCCGGGATCGGCCGTGTTTCTCCGATCAGCTGGATACCAGCGTCGCCTTGCTGAAGTTGATCCCCGGCACGGATCAGGCGCTGCTTGATTATCTGCTGGAGCGAAACGATGCGCTCATCATTGAGTCGTTCGGTGTGGGTGGTCTTCCGGATTACGAGGGCGCAGACTTTTGCGGCAGTGTCTGCCGCTGGACAGAGAAGGGCAAGCTGGTGGTGCTGACCACGCAGGTGCAGAACGAGGGCAGCGATCTGGGAGTCTACCATGTGGGACACCGGCTGAAAGATGTTCCCGGGGTATTGGAGGCCTTTGACATGACAACAGAGGCGGTGACAGCAAAGCTGATGTGGATCATGGGAAAGATGCGGACCCAGACGGAGATTCAACGCCTGTTTTATACGCCTGTGGCGCACGACATTTTGTGGCCTGCGGAGGAGTGACATGGAATTCATCCCCAAGCAGGATTTTGATGTGAAAAAAATTGCGGACAGCGGCCAGTGCTTCCGGCTCAATCAGCTGGAGGCGGGCCGCTTTCAGTTGACGGCGCTTGACCGGTGCGTGGAGTTGACGGAGCGGGCCGACGACTGGGCGCTGGACTGTTCGGCGGCGGAACTGGATAAGCTCTGGCGCGGTTATTTTGATCTGGATACGGATTATGGCACGTATCGCGCCGCTGTGCCGGAAAAGGATGTATACCTGACCGCCGCAACGGATTTCGGACGGGGAATTCGTATTTTGCGGCAGGACCCGTGGGAGATGCTGGTGACTTTCATTATCTCTCAGCGGAAAAATATTCCCGCTATCCGCGCCTGCGTGGAAACGCTCTGCTCCCGATACGGAGAGCCGATTGGGACGACCTATGCGTTCCCCACTCCGGCGGCACTGGCCGGGGCGGATGAGGAAACGCTGCGCGCCTGCGCGCTGGGTTACCGCGCCGGATATGTTCTGGCGGCGGCACAGATGGCGGATGCGGGAACGCTGGACCTTTCCGCGCTGGTATCTCTGGAGGACGACCAACTGGCTGAGAGCTTAATGACGGTTCCCGGTGTGGGAGTCAAGGTCGCCAACTGTGTGTCCTTGTTCGGCTATCACCGGATTGCTGCGTTTCCGCGGGACGTTTGGATGAACCGGGTGATTCATGAACACTATCGGGGGCGGTTTCCGCTGTATCGCTACAAGGGATTTGCCGGGGTGATGCAGCAGTATTTGTTTTACTACGCGCGGTATGAAGGGAAAATTGCAGAAAAATAAGGAGCAGTTGCATAGCAACTGCTCCTTATTTTTCATAAAATCAAAAGAAATTGGTAAAAGATGTTGTATTTCAGTGAAAAACAAACGTGTTTTCTATGGCGAATGACATAATTTACACGAAAAATTTTTGAATTATTTATTGCGTTTTGTCGAAAAACTCAGTATAATTAAATTGACCTCCAGTGGAAGAACTGCTTCCGCTGGAATTTTTCCGCTCCCAAACTTGGAGAGGATATCGTATTTTGCTGGAAAGGTAGAAGACATATGAAAAAATGGATTGGCCTGCGCCGCGGAGTGGCGCTGGTCCTCGGCAGTCTGCTGATGATCAGCTTGGCAGCCTGCGGAGACAGCGGAACGGAAGAAATCCGTTTCGGTACCGGTGGAACCGCCGGCACGTATTACAGTTATGGCTCGGCTCTGGCGGAGCTGACTGCTGCCGATTTGCCGGATGCGGCATTCAAGGTTAAGACCACGGCGGGCTCCGCCGCGAACATTCGTCTGCTGGGTGAGGGGTTTTTGCAGCTGGCTTTTGCCCAGAATGACACGCTGAACGATGCGGCGCAGAAGACCGGCCTGTTCGCCCAGCCCGGCAGCTCCGCCACGATTGGCGACAGCGTGGGATACGGTGCGGTGGCCGCGCTGTATACAGAGAGCTGTCAGGTAGCGGTTCCCGCAAACAGCGGGATTGCCTCGGTGGCAGACCTGCGGGGCAAGACGGTCGGCGTGGGCGAGGAGGAATCCGGCGTTTTGAAAAACGCAGATCAGATTCTGCTGGCTCACGGACTGACCCGCCAGATGCTGACGCCCCGGTATCTCTCTTTTTCCGCAGCGGCGGAAGCCATGCGGGACGGAGAGCTGGACGCGATGTTCGTCACCGCCGGAGCGCCCACCAGCGCCATCGAAAATCTCGCGGGGGAGATGGAACTTCGGATTTTGAACATCGACCCTGAAATCATTGCCAATCTGGTGGAAACTTATGGGTATTACACCCGCTGTACCATCCCCGCCGGAACTTATCCCGGACAGGCCGATGCGGTGGAGACTGTGGGGGTCAAGTCTGTGCTGGTGGCGTCTGAAACCCTGTCTGCCGAGACGGTGCAGGCGTTGACTGCGTCCCTGTTCGACCACGCGGCGGATTTACAGTACAGCGCGCCCGGAGATACCCGCCCCGATCTGGAATTTGCCACCGAGGGTGTCAGCATTCCGTTCCATGCGGGAGCGATCAATTATTACGCGTTGCAGGGCGTGACCCCTGCCAGCGCAGAGTCAAACGCGGGAGGTAACGCACAGTGACGAATATCAGTCTTGACATGTACCAGACGCTGTGCGTGGCGGTGATCGTGCTGTTCATCGGCAGCGCACTGAAAAAGCGCATTAACTTTTTGGAAAAATTCTGTATTCCCGCACCTGTGGTGGGCGGACTGCTGTTTGCCATCGCCACCTGCATCCTGTACGCCCTTGGCATAATGGAATTTACCTTTGACGAGACACTGAAAAACGTTTGCATGGTGCTCTTCTTCACCTCTGTGGGATTTCAGGCGAACCTCAAGGTGCTGAAAAGCGGCGGCATTCAGCTGATCGTTCTGCTGGCATGTGTGGTGGTGTTGATGATTGCCCAAAACGGTTTGGCTGTGGGCCTTGCGTCCTTGCTGAATCTGGACCCGATGATCGGCCTTTGCACCGGCTCCATCCCCATGGTGGGTGGACACGCCACCGCTGGCGCCTTTGGAAAGGTGTTGCAGGATTTGGGCGTGGACGGCGCGGTAACGCTGGCTACCGCAGCGGCCACCTTCGGCCTTGTGGCGGGCAGTCTGCTGGGAGGTCCTCTGGGCCGTCGGCTCATCATGAAGCACGACCTGTTGAAGACCGCTGTGAAAGCGGACGACTCCGTGCTGGTGGAAGATGAGGAAAAGCACCTGCGCAAGGTCAGCATGTATCAGCCCGCCGTGTATCAGCTGGTGCTGGCCATGGGAATTGGAACCATCGTCTCGGCTTTGCTGACCAAGACCGGACTGACGTTCCCCATTTATATCGGTGCTATGATTGTGGCGGCGGTTATCCGCAACGTGGGCGAGTTTACCGGAAAATACACGGTTCATATGGGTGAGATTGAAGACTTGGGCAACATTGCGCTGTCTTTGTTCCTCGGTATCGCCATGATTACGCTGAAGCTCTGGCAGCTAGCGGAGCTGGCACTGCCGCTGGTGGTGCTGCTGACAGGTCAGTTCCTGCTGATGGCGCTGTTCGCCTATTTTGTGGTGTACAACGTGATGGGCCGGGATTACGACGCGGCGGTGCTCACCGCCGGAACCTGCGGCTTCGGCATGGGCGCAACGCCCAACGCCATGGCCAATATGCAGGCCATCACCCAGCGGTATGCCCCCTCAGTAAAGGCGTTTTTGCTGGTGCCTCTGGTGGGCAGCCTCTTCGCGGATTTCTTTAATACGCTGGTAATTACCTTCTTTATTAATCTGTTTTAAGCTGAAATACACAGCGGCGCGGCGGACATGTCCACCGCGCCGCTGTGTTGTATCATCTGGCAAGCAAAAAAATATTGTATCAAGTTCAAAGGGCTGAATTACCCCATGGCGCGTTATCGTCCTTAACAGGAGCCAGCCGGTTTGTCTGCCTGCGCCCGCTGTCTTCCGCGGAACAATTTGTCCTGGCTTCCTTTTTTACGTTTTTCCCTTAGCGGACTATAAAACGCCGATTTAAAGGCATTTATTTTGCAAAGTGACAGAGCGCGTACAGCGCAGAAAAATGAAAGTCTATGCCAGCCAGCCGAAAAAGTCTCACGGACTTTTTCGGCTGGCTGTTTGTTTCACTCAATCGGCGAACAGGGGAGTGGACAGGTAGCGGTCGCCGGTGTCCGGCAGCAGGGCCACGATGGTCTTGCCCCGGTTTTCCGGCCGCTTGGCAAGCTCAATTGCCGCCCAAACGGCCGCGCCGGAGGAAATTCCCACCAAAACGCCCTCGGACTTGCCGATTTTCTTGCCTACGGCAAACGCATCCTCATTTTCCACAGGGATGATTTCGTCATAGATCTTGGTGTCCAGCACATCGGGAACAAAGCCCGCCCCGATACCCTGAATCTTGTGACTTCCGGCGGTGCCCTTGCTCAAAATAGGGGAGGCGGCAGGCTCCACAGCCACGATTTCCACATGAGGGTCCTGTTCTTTCAGATATGCGCCCACGCCGGTGATCGTGCCGCCGGTACCCACGCCCGCGATAAAGATATCCACCTTGCCGTCGGTATCTTCCCAAATTTCCGGGCCGGTGGTGGCTCTATGGGCCGCGGGGTTGGAGGGGTTTACGAACTGGCCCGGAATGAAGCCGCCGGGAATTTCCTTTGCAAGTTCCTCGGCCTTGGCAATTGCACCCTTCATGCCCTTGGCGCCTTCTGTCAAAACCAGTTCCGCGCCATAGGCCTTCATCAGCTGGCGGCGCTCCACACTCATGGTTTCCGGCATGACGATGATGATGCGATAGCCCCGGGCGGCGGCCACGGAGGCAAGCCCGATGCCGGTGTTGCCGGAGGTTGGTTCTATGATGACGGAGCCGGGCTTCAGCAGACCTTTTTCCTCCGCGTCGTCGATCATGGCCTTGGCGATGCGGTCTTTCACGCTGCCCGCCGGATTGAAGTATTCCAGCTTGCCCAGAATGCGGGCTTCCAGTCCCTCGTCCTTTTCAATATGGACCAGCTCCAGCAGCGGGGTTTTGCCGATCAGCTGATCGGCCGATGTATAAATCTGACTCATGGTCAATTCCTCCTAAAATGTAGTCGATGTTTTTTTTAGTTCACAAGATGTCTGGCTGCACTGGGAACGGCAACATCGGCAACATCGAAACACCGCTGAAAAGAGCCTCATGTTTATTACCAACCTTTCAAGTAGGTTAATATGGATTATAGCGGTGCATCTGGGATTTGTCAAGAGGGCATCGAAAAAAATTTGCGGCGTCCCGTTGATTCCCTATTAACCATGCTATATAATGGGTTTATTACAGATGAAGGAGTTTTGTATGCTGATTTCAACGAGAGGGCGCTATGCGCTGCGTGTAATGGTTGATCTTGCGGAACACCGGACGGAAGGATATATCCCTTTAAAGGCAGTTGCGCAGCGGCAGGATATCTCGGAAAAGTATCTGGAGAGCATCATCAAGCTCCTTGTCAAGGCGAAGCTTTTGAACGGACTGCGGGGCAAAGGCGGTGGATACCAGTTGACGAAAGCGCCGGAGCTCTATACCGTGGGGAGCATTTTGCGGCTGACGGAGGAATCTCTGGCTCCCGTCTCGTGTTTGGAACCGGGAGCAGCTTGCTGTCCCAGAATGGCGGAGTGCCGAACGCTTTCCCTGTGGCAGGGCCTTGATCGGGTCATCAGCGACTATCTGGATAACATCACGGTTGCGGATTTGGTGAAATCCACCGCCGCAGGCGATGATTATGTCATTTAAAGAACTTTTTAGCCGTTTGCGGGCAGGTAAAATTTCGTTTGAAATTTTACCTGCCTTTAACATTTTTCAATCTTTCCTCAAGACTGGGACTTTATACTAACGCCATACCAGTCAAGGGGCTGTGGCCCCAAACCATCATAAGGAGAATGATATGAGCGGTTATCAAAGCGTATTTCGCCGCGTGGAGGTAAAGTTTTTGCTTACTGCGGCGCAGTATCGGGCCTTGATTCCTGTTTTGGAGCAGCATATGGCCCCCGATGACTTTTTCAAAAGCACCATCTCAAACCTTTACTACGACACGCCCGACTTTCAGTTGGTGCGCACCTCTCTGGAAAAGCCCAAATATAAGGAGAAACTCCGCCTGCGGTGCTACCGGACACCGCTGGAGGACTCCCAGTCCTTTGTGGAAATCAAGAAAAAGGTGGATGGCGTGGTCTATAAACGCCGGGCGGACCTGCCCTATGGGCAGGCGCTGGAATATCTGGCGGGCGAGGGTCCGGGTGGCGACAGCCAGATATTTCAGGAGCTGGATTGGTTCCTGCGGTTTTACGGCAACCTTTCCCCAGCGATGTTCCTCTCCTACAACCGGGTATCCCTGCGGGGCCGGCAGGACAAAAACCTGCGTATGACCTTTGATCGGGATATCCTTTGGCGGGCGGATCATCTGGACCTTTCTGAGGGCGCGTGGGGGCAGGATTTGCTGCACCCCGGCGAGCGGCTTCTGGAAATCAAGATTCCAAATGCCATGCCGCTCTGGCTGGCGGGCGCTCTCTCCGAACTGAGCATTTTTCCCACCAGCTTTTCCAAATATGGCGCCGCATATCAAACTTTGCTGCGGCAAAAACTGACTGAAATGAGGATGAAGCAATATGCTTGAGGGACTGTTTGCATCAATCTATGGAGAATCCATTCCAATGCTGGCGTTTTTCGCAGCTTCCGCTGTCTCACTGCTGCTGGGCCTGCTGATTGCATGGAGTTACCGAAAGACTGCCGGAACCGGCGGCACTATGGGCGGCGCGCTGACGCTGATGCCGTTTCTGGTGCAGGTGGTAATTCTGCTGGTCAACGGGAATCTGGGGGCGGGCGTCGCTGTGGCGGGAGCATTCAGTCTGGTTCGGTTCCGCTCTGCGCCCGGTACGGCGCGGGACATTACCGCCATTTTTCTGGCTATGACCGTGGGGCTTGCCTGCGGAATGGGTTATCTGGCGCTGGGCGCCTTTGCAGCGGTGATTGTCTGCGCGGTTTTGCTGGTGATGAGTGCGCTGTCTCCTGCCAGTCGAGAGGTTGAGCGGGATCTGAAAATTACGATTCCCGAAAGTCTGGACTATACCGGCCTTTTTGACGACCTGATGGATCAGTATACCAATGCCTCCGCTCTGATCAACGTGAAGACCACGAATCTAGGCAGTCTCTATTGTCTGCATTATCAGATTCGACTGAAGGATATCGCCGATGAAAAAGAATTCATCGACCATCTGCGCTGCCGCAACGGAAATTTGGACATTACCTGCGGCCGCGTCCCCACTGCGAAAGACATTCTGTAAATGCAAGGAGAAATCATTGTGACAATCACTTTTTTTAAAAATCGAATTCTGCCAATTTTAGCCGGGACGCTTCTCGCAATTTTGCTGTCTGCCTGCGTCTCCGCCTCCGGAAACAGCAACGCCTTTACATTTTCAGACGACGCGGTTACCGCCGCCGCCGAGGGCGCGGGCTATACCATCGACGGAACTAACCTGACTATCAATGCGGCGGGAACTTATACCCTAAGCGGGTCCTGCGCCGAGGGCAGCGTCACCGTGAAAAAGGAGGTCACCGGCGTGACGCTGGTGCTGGACAGCCTGACGCTGACCAGTTCCACCACGGCGCCCATCCTTTGCAATCAATCCTCCAGCGTCACCATCGAGGCACAGGGCGAAAGCACCTTGACCAATACGGAAGATGCCTCCACGGAGGCGAGCAGCACCTCGTTTGAAGGTGCGGCTATTAAAGTAAAGAGCGGCGCATCTTTGAACCTCACGGGAAACGGCATACTAAACGTGGAGGGAACCTGCAAAAACGGAGTCAAGGGCGGTGCGGGCGCATCCGTCACGATCTCTGATCTGACGCTGACCATCAACGCGGCGGATAATGCCTTGTCCTGCGACGGTTCCGTGGCAGTGGACAGCGGCGTTCTGATCCTCACCGCGGGAAATGACGGGTTGAAGTCCGATCCTGACGTGGATGACACGGAGTCTGATGGAACCGTCACGATCAACGGCGGCACCGTTACGATCACCGCCTCCGGCGACGGGATTCAGGGTGCCTCGGCCCTCACGATTAACGACGGAGCGTTTACCGTTACCACCGGCGGTGGCTGTCAGGCGGTACTGGCAGAGGATGCCAGTGCTAAAGGCCTGAAGTCCGGTGGAATGCTTACGGTGAATGGCGGCAGCTTTATCTTGGACAGTGTTGACGACGCGCTTCACGCGGTAAACGTCACGCTGGCGGCAGGGACCTACACCATATCCTCCGGCGACGACGGGATTCATGCCGACGAGGTACTGACGCTGGGGGTACAGGACTCGGAAAATGGTCCCGACATCACTGTCGCGGCCTCCTACGAGGGATTTGAAGGTGCAGCGATTGCATTGTACTCCGGCAGCGGTTCCATTATCGCAAGCGACGACGGAATCAATGCCGCCAACGGCGATTTGGATCGTAGCTATGGATTCTCACTGGATATTCACGGTGGAAACTGGTATGTAAATGCGGGTGGGGATGCGCTGGATTCCAACGGCGACATCAATTTCTACGGCGGCGTTACAGAGTTCTATGGCTCTGCCAACAACGGTGATTCCGCGCAGGACTATGACGGCTCCTGCGTCTATCAAGGTGGCACCTTCTTGGCAGTAGGAACAACCGGCATGGCGCAGATGCCTTCTACTGGCACGTATGTAGCGTTTGGAAGTATTGGTATGGGCGGTGGTAGCATGGGCGGCCAGCGTCCCCAACATACTGCCGACGGGACGCAGCAGCCTGCTGATGATATGGAACCTCCTGACGGATCTCAGGGTGGCGCGGCTCCCGCGATGAACGGACAGAAGCCCGCCCCTCCCACAGATGGGACAGATGATTCCACCACCCGCGGTCAGCGAGACGATTTGGGCGGTGGAATGATGAATGGAACCGTCGATGCAGATACCTCGGAGTTTGTGATTGCCAAAGGCAGCGAAATCGTCATCAAGGACAGCAGCGGCAATGTGCTTTACTCCGCCACCGGCGTGAAGGCTGCCAACTCCGTGATCTTTGGCGCGGAGACGCTGACAGAAGGCGAAACATACACACTGTATATCGACGGGGAGGAAGCGGTTGCCGCCATTGCCAAGACCGG
>JABNAD010001205.1_pt1 | contig 10311 bp, 10 predicted proteins | sample 7240381 | NCBI WGS metagenome assembly JABNAD01 (sample SAMN11332834, study PRJNA596920) | anaerobic digester metagenome | biome: digested sludge; isolation source: digested sewage sludge-derived enrichment culture grown on H2/CO2 | place: Germany: Goettingen | reverse complement strand
CATTATAGGAGCCTGTACTGCCCATTGTCCTCCGCCTGAAGGAACGAAGAAGTTAACAATACCTGCGCTTAAGAATGAGAACAGCGGGAAAGTCACATTGTTTGAAATGCTTACAAAACCGTTGGATATAACTCCAGCAAGAGATATACCTGTTTCAGGATTTGCACCAACCATCATTCCCATTATTCCTGCATAGAACGGGAACTGCAAAATGATGCCGGCAGCACTGGCAGCAGCTTCATTAACTGCGTCAATGTAATTTCTAAGGTTTCCATGGAGAAGTACTCCAACAAACAGGAATATGAAGTTTACAAAGTCAAGACTTAAGTTTAAACCAACCTGAGTGAAGTTGTAAACTATATATACAAAACCAAATGCCAAAGTGATAATCCATAAAATTTTGCTGCGTTCCATTTTATCGGCTGGAGCAAATTTGCTTGCATCTTCGGACCGAGCTTCTTTTTCAACTAATAATGCAGTGTCAACTTCAACTGTATGTTCTTTGTCAGGTATCATAGCCTTGCATACAAATGGAAGACCTACTATTATAATTCCTGATATAGATAATTTCATAGTTTAGAATATAGTATTGCTTGTTGCTATAGTAAATGTGCCGTCAAATATTGTAGGAGCTACTTTTTCAAGAGCGCCCGGGTTAGCTACTTGAAGCGGAATAGAGCCTGAAATTCCACCGTGCCATACGACGAAACCTGAATAAGCTGTCGCAATTAAAAGTCTGTAGTCGATTCCTTTTACTTCTTTGGCGATTTCTCTTGCAAGTAAAGCTCCTATTACAAGACCAAATCCCCAGTTAATCCAGCATGCTACAACTGATACAAAAGCAGTGATCATAATTCCTCTTACAGGTGTTTTAGCAGCTTTTGCTATCTTTTTAAGCAAGTTTTTGAATACTTTGGCCTGAGCCATTGCGCTTCCAAGTACAAGAACCAAGACCATTTGCATAGTAAATGATAGTAATCCGAAAAATCCTTTTGGTCCTGCCCAGTGCAGAATCATTTGAAATGGTGATTGTCCTGTTAAAGTCACACCGCCGATAAATGTGATGATTGTCAGAACAATAGCAAAAATAAATGCGTCTGGCAGGTATTTGTTCATAACATATACACAGCCGTTTGTGAATTTTTTAAACATAAAAATTCCTCCTAAATTTTTATTGTATTGGCAATTGCCATTACATTCATATGTAACTCATCATGAAACTTAGATTAAATGAACCACAGTAATTTTATTACTATACTGAATTAAATTCAACCTTATTGAATGTTCCAATTTATTGTTAATGATTAGCAAAGTTGTTAAAAATGTGTCAAAAGTGTGTTTATCTTAATAAAGCTCTGTTTTTCTCTGCGGAGCTGACAGTTGTTTAACAATTCATAATAATTTTTTATCTTTTTCGAGCATTTGATACGAAAAAAATCTGATTTTGCAGAATAATGCGGAAAAATTTACATTAATATATATAACGGTATAAATAATCAAACGTTTGCACGTCCTAATACATTCAAATGCTAAAAAATACAGTTGTATCAATGAAGTTTTATTTCGTTAAAATTATGTATGTTTTTCTACAGTAATTTTATGCATATGAATTGATATAAATGATAAGCAAATTTTTTTATTAAATGATATATTAAAATCCACAAAAGACCAGTATTGTTTAACAATGATGCAAGTAAATACCGCCATGAAAATTTAAAACTATAAATTGTATAAGGCTGATATTTAACTGTTTAATTTTTAAAATGATGTATATTAAATAAATATTTGAAAAAAATTAAAATTTACCATTGACAAATAATTTTGTATGGTATAAAGTAGTCACAACGTTAATCAATTAAATAAAAACTTCTTATCAAGAGAGACGGAGGGATCGGCCCTGTGATGTCTCGGCAACCTGCAGTATGCTGAAAGGTGCTAATTCCGACAAAGGATTCTTTGGGAGATGAGGAGACGGTATATGTATATTGCCCTCTCTTTGTAGAGGGTTTTTATTTTAGGAGGCTTAATGATGTCTGTAGAAACAGTAAGAATTTATTTAAAGCAATTCAACAAGGATAAAGATATTCTTGAAATGGATGAATCAACTGCAACAGTGGAACTGGCTGCTCGAACTCTTGGAACGGCAGAAGCAAGAATTGCAAAATCACTATCGTTTTACAATGGCGACAGTGCTATGGTTATAGTGGTTGCAGGTGATGCAAAAATAGACAACAAGAAGTTCAAGGATGAATTTGGATTCAAGGCAAAAATGCTTGCCCCGGAGGATACAGTAAAATATACTGGTCATGCCATAGGCGGTGTTTGTCCATTTGCTCTATCTGAAAATGTTGATGTATTCCTTGATGATTCCATGAAAAGATTTGAAACAATGTTTCCTGCTTGCGGAAGCAGCAATTCTGCAATTGAACTTACGCTGGATGAGCTGGAAAAAACATCAAGAAGCAAAAAATGGATTGACGTGTGCAAAAATTGGGAACAATAACTTTAATTAAAATATAAATCGGGAAGGTAATATGTTAAACGAATTTTCAAGAACACAGCTTTTGTTGGGCGAAGAAGCCATGGAAAAGTTAAAAAATGCTAAGGTTGCCATATTTGGAATAGGCGGCGTAGGGTCATATGTTGCTGAAGCCCTGGCAAGGAGCGGAGTGGGTAACTTTGTGCTGTTTGATGACGACAAGGTGTGCCTTACAAACATAAACAGGCAATTAATTGCAACAAGAAAAACAATTGGAAGAAAAAAAGTTGAGGTTATGGCAGAAAGGATACTTGATATAAATCCAAAAGCCAATGTTGAAACAAATGCATGCTTTTACATGCCAGACAATGCAGATGAATATGATTTGTCATCATATGATTATGTGGTGGATGCCATAGACACTGTTACAGCAAAGCTTGAGCTCATAGTGAGAGCCAATGCTGCAGGAGTTCCAATCATGAGCAGCATGGGAGCAGGAAACAAACTGGATCCAACAAAGTTTGAAGTGACGGACATTTACAAGACATCCATGGATCCTCTGGCAAAAGTAATGCGAAGTGAACTTAAAAAAAGAGGAATCAAAAAATTAAAAGTTGTTTATTCAAAAGAAAAACCTATAACACCAGCAGACAGCGGAGAAAACAGCTGTAAAACAGGCTGTGTCTGCCCTCCTGGCACCACAAGAAAATGCACATCTAGAAGAGCAATACCGGGGAGTGTTTCCTTTGTTCCTTCTGTAGCAGGACTTATAATCGCAGGCGAGGTAGTGAAGGATATAATAGCTTAAAGGAGGAAACATCGTGGGGACAACTCCATTAATTAAATTAGTAGATTTAGAAAAAAAATATATAAGCCAGAACAATGCGGTGACAGCTCTTTCCGGTATAAACCTTGACATACTCAAGGGAGACATTTTTGGAATAATAGGAATGAGCGGCGCGGGAAAAAGCACGCTGGTAAGGTGCATAAACTTCCTGGAAAAGCCAACGGGTGGAACAGTTATAATAGGGGACAAGGATTTATCCCTGTTGAACGACAAGGAGCTAAGAAGCGTAAGACAGGAAATAGGAATGATTTTTCAGCAGTTTAATCTGCTAATGCAAAGAAATGTTGAAGACAATATTTGCTTCCCTCTTGAAATAAGCGGAATGAGCAAAAGCGAAGGAAGAAAAAGAGCCTCTGAGCTTCTGGAACTTGTAGGACTTTCAGACAAGAAAAAATCATATCCATCACAGTTAAGCGGCGGGCAAAAACAAAGAGTTGCCATTGCAAGAGCGCTGGCTACAAATCCTGATATACTACTTTGCGATGAAGCTACCAGCGCCCTGGACCCTACTACAACCCGTTCAATACTGGGGCTTTTGAAGGATATCAATAAGAAACTAGGAATCACAATAATTATCATAACTCATGAAATGGCAGTAGTAGAGGAAATATGCAATCAGGTTGCAATAATTGATAAAGGCAGATTGGCAGAAACCGGAAAAGTAGAAGAAGTATTTTCAAAACCTAAGACAGATGCAGCAAAAAAACTTGTATACCACAGCAGCAATGCAGTAAGCGAAATGACCGGAAAAAGATGCATAAGAATTGTATTCGACGGAAAATCATCCTTTGAGCCTGTTATAGCAAACATGGTTTTGGAATGCAGGGCTCAGGTTAACATATTGTTTGCAGACACAAGAGACATAAACGGACAGGCATTCGGACAAATGGTCCTTCAGCTGCCTGAAGACGAAATTATATCAGACAAAATAATACATTATCTCAAAAGCAAAAATGTAAATGTAGAGGAGTTGGTTGATTATGTTGGATAATACTACTGTGACAATGCTTATTGAAGGAACAATCGACACTCTATATATGACATTTGTTTCAACCATATTTGCATATATGTTTGCCTTTCCCATTGGAATAGCTTTGGTTGTAACTAAAAAAGACGGTTTGCGCCCCATGGGACTTTTTAATAGAATTCTTGATGTTACAGTAAATATCGGTCGTTCAATACCATTTTTAATACTATTGATTGCAGTTATACCTTTGACAAAGCTCATTGCCGGTAAAAGTTACGGTTCAACTGCCACAATAGCTCCATTGGTAATTGCATCAACACCGTTTATTGCAAGGCTCATAGAATCATCTCTTCAAGAGGTTGATAATGGAGTAATTGAAGCAGCTCAAAGCATGGGTGCTTCTCTTTCTACAATAATTTTTAAAGTGTTGGTTCCGGAAGCAAAATCTTCTCTCATTGTGGGAGGAACAATTGCCATAGGAACAATCCTCAGCTACTCTGCCATGGCAGGAGTTGTTGGAGGAGGAGGACTGGGAGACATAGCCATACAGTATGGATATTACAGGTATCAAAAAGAAATAATGCTGATTACCGTAATACTGTTGATAATACTTGTGCAGATTCTGCAGTCCATAGGAATGAAAATCGCTAAAAAAACGGACAAAAGAGTTGTTTAGTCAAAATTATAGTTAACAAGTACAAGAAATACAATATGATGTTCAGGTCGTACCCGGGAGAAAGATCCGTTCATATATTCATAATTTCAAAGTACTCAAAATAAAAGACATAAGGAGAAAATTATGAAAAACATTAAAAAATTATTTTTATTATTAGTAGTAGCAGCACTTGCTCTTGGAGCAGCAGGCTGCCAGAAAAAAGAAGAAGCACCTGCAGAGAAGCCTGCAGCAGAAACACCTGCAGCTGACACTGCAGAACTTAAAAAAATTACAGTTGCTGCCACAGCAGTGCCACACGCAGAAATATTGGAACAAGTTAAGGAAGACCTCAAGGCTGAAGGCTATGAGCTTGAAATAGTTGTATTTTCAGATTATGTACAGCCAAACCTCGTAGTTGAAGCAGGAGACATAGATGCAAACTTCTTCCAGCACAAACCATACCTGGATGATTTCAATAAAGAAAACAAAACAAATATTGTTCCTGTAGCTGTTGTTCACTATGAGCCTCTTGGAATATATCCCGGAAAGTCAAATGACCTTTCAAACATTCCTGACGGAGCATCAATTGCAGTTCCAAATGATACAACAAATGAAGCAAGAGCCCTTCTGCTTCTTGAAGCAAACGGACTTATTAAAGTTAAAGAAGGCGCAGGACTTTCTGCAACTAAAAAAGACATAGTTGAAAATCCTCACAATATTGAAATTGTAGAACTTGAAGCTGCACAGGTAGCAAGAGTTGCAGGAGAAACAGATTTCGTTGTATTAAACGGAAATTACGCCCTTGACGCAGGATTTAATGTTGCAACTGATGCCCTTGCTAAGGAAGAACAGGATTCAGAAGCAGCTCAGGTTTATGCAAACATCCTATGTGTAAAAGCAGGCAATGAAGAAAAAGAAGAAATCAAAGCATTGATTGATGCTTTGAAGAGCGATAAAATTAAATCATACATTGCAGAAACTTACCAGGGTGCAGTTATAGCAATGGACTAATAAAAAAATAACACCTGATGTGTTATTAGGTTGATGACTAAGTAACTTTTGACGTTGTCATTCTGAGAGCTTGCTCGAAGAATCTCATGTTTTAAAGATGAGATCCTTCACTATCGTTCAGGATGACAGCGTCGGGGTTTGTCAACAGTCTGACATGATCAGGTGTTATTTTTTTATAAATCTTTGGGCGATGATTAAACTTCTATAACTGTTCCTGGATTTAAAATGTTGTTAGGGTCGAACAGTTTTTTTATTCCTCTCATTAAATCAAGCTCAGTGGAGGATTTTTGTAACTTCAGGTCATTGATTCTTAGTTTTCCGATTCCATGTTCACCGGTAATTGTTCCGTTGTACTTGAAGCATGTTTTGAATATTTTTTCTTTCAACTCCTCAGCGTAAGGTGGCATTTTTCCATCAACAAGCACAATGTCGCTGTGTATGTTGCCATCGGCAATGTGGGCTGTGATATTTGTTATGGTGTTGTATTCCTCAGCCAGTGATTTAAGTTCTTTGAGGTATGCAGGAACATCAGCAACTGCAACAGCAGTGTCGAAGGAATGGCCTATGATATCCTTTATGAGCTCGTAGTGCTGGCTTCTTATTAATAACAATTCATCCTGTTCGCTCTTCTTGCCTGCAAACAATGTTTCATATGAATTGTTCTTTTCGCATATTTCATTTATGAGACTGCATGTTTCATAAAGTGCAGCTTCTGTTTTTTCTGATATGATTATCATGAGGTCTGCATTTCCTTTTTCAGCCTGCCACTGTGTTCCCAGCATTTTTGCAGTGTCAACAAAAAGATGTTTGTCCTGATATTCCACAGCCAGTGGTGTAACTCCGCTTTTTAATATTTCAAGAACCGCTCTTGATGCATCATCAAAGCTTTCAAATGGGGCAATTATTGTTGCTGAATACTTATCCTTGGGATAAATTTTAAGTATTATTTCTGCGACAACAGCCAGTGTTCCTTCGCTTCCTATAATAAGCTGCATGAGATTGTAGCCTGCGTTATTTTTTATGAGCTTCCCTCCAAGTTCCATGATTTCACCTGAAGGAAGAACAACTTCCATTCCCTGAATGTGCTTGCGCATTACGCCGTGTTTTACAGCACGGGCTCCTCCGGCATTTGTAACTGCCATGCCTCCCATCTGTGCTCCTTCATCCCCAGGGTGAACAGGAAATCCTACGCCTTCGTGGTTTTCTAGTTCTTCAAGGAGATCATAAAGCGTTACTCCTGCTTCAAGTACGGCCACCATATTGTCTTCATCAATTTCAATGATTTTATTAAGCCTTTCAGTTGAAAGAATTATGCTTTCTCTTACAGGAGTGCAGGCTCCGCATAGACCGGTTCCTCCTCCTCTTACAACCACCACAATATTGTGTTCATTTGCATACTTCATTATTTTAGAAATTTCATCAGTGTTTTTAGGCTTTACAACAATGGAATTTTCATTGGCTTCAGGCCTCATTGCCATTTCAACCTGGTCATACATATATGAAATTTTCTGGGACGGATTAGTGATTACGTAATCTTCACCAACAATACCGATTAATTCATTTACAGTTTTTAATTCCATGGTTCCTCCTGTGACAAATCTCTTATGAGCTGAGGTACAATTTCATAAATATCTCCCACATAGCCGTAGTCTGCTATGGAAAAAATAGGGGCTGATGGGTCAGAGTTTATTGCTATTATGGTTCCTGATTCTTTCATACCCGCCAGGTGCTGAGGTGCTCCGGATATACCGCAGGCTATATAGACTTTTGGTTTTACACGGTTTCCGCTGTATCCAACCTGAAATGCGCTTGATACCATGCCTGCATCAACTAATGCCCTGGATGCTCCCATTACTCCGCCTAATGTATCTGCAAGATCCTGAATCATTTTCAGGTCTTCTTTTTTTCTTATGGCTCTGCCTGCTGCCACAACTATTTGAGATTCAGTTATGTCGTCTTTTTCATCAGAAAATATTCTAAGAACTTCAGATTGTGGATAGCTGTCCATGTATGTCTTCATTTCAACAATATTTATTTTTGCATCTACATCTCTTTCAGCTTCTGTAAATTCCTTGTATCTTATGGTTGCAATCTGAGGATAAGTTACAGTCTTTATATGAGCAAGTATGTTGTCGCTGAACGCAGGACGTATTTGTATGAGATTTCCGTCTTCATCAATTTTTAAATCCGTACAGTCTGCCGTAAGTCCTGTCTTTAATGCTGCTGCAATTCTAGGGGCCAGGGAACGGCCGAAGTTGGTTGCTCCTACTAGAACTATTTTAGGCTTGTGTTCATTTATGAAATCAACAATGTTTTTCTTGTAAAGATATTCTTCGGGATTTGAAAAAACATCTGATTTTATGTAATATACAGTTTCTGCTCCTCTTTGATTAAGCTCTTTTAAGTCAATTCCTGCGGGGCCAACCATAAGGCAGCTGATTGGTTCATTCAGTTCATTTGCCAGTTCCTTAGCTTTTCCAAGGAGCTCATAACTAATTTTGTGAATGGAACCATTTTTATGTTCCGCTAAAACTAATATTCCAACATTGTCCATGGTGCTACCTCCTGGCTCCCTTTGTCTTGTTTTGAATTATTTCTTTAAATGTATTGTAATCGTCTCTTATAATTAAGCTTTCTCTTTTAATGGCCCTCGGAATTTCAATTTTTGAAACCTTTGTAGGAGAACCCTTGAAGCCTGTGGATTCTTCTGAAATATAAAGGGACAAGTCTTCAAGCGATATTTTTTTTACATCAATTAACATGGACTTAAGCTTTCGGTTTACAGTGGGGAGTTTCGGAAAATTAATATTTTTAGTAACTCCTATGAGGGCAGGCATCTTCATTTTTCTTATTTGTTTGCTGCCGCAAATCTCTTCTGTTTCCACTGTTATATGTTCATTATTAGTATCAATTATTTTATCAACATAGTAAGCATGTGGAATGTCTAAAAATTCAGCAACTTCAGCTCCGACCTGAGCAGTGTCGCCGTCAACGGATTTTTCACCGCATACTATTAAATCGAAGTTCCCAAGATACTTAACAGCAGATGACAATGTCATTGCTGTGGCGCAGGTGTCAGCGCCTCCGAATTTTTTGTCTGTTAAAAGAATTCCTTCATCAGCTCCACGGGCATAAGCATCTCTTAAGGATTTTTCTGCTTTTGGTGGTCCCATGGTTAATACAGATACTGTTGCACCAAATTGTTTTTTTATGTTTACTGCTGTTTGAAGGGCGTTAATATCAAATGGATTGATTTCAGATTCAGCTGATAATCTGTCAACAACGCCTCTTTCGCAGTCAAATTTCACTTTAGTCATATCAGGTACTTCTTTGACAAGCACAAGTATATTCATTTTTAACTCCTAGTGGTTAAAGTATTTTACTTTTAATGGATTTGTGGTCTTACCACTATTATAATATATCATCATAGAAATTTCAAGCATTATTTATAAAATATTATGTAGATGAATATTTAAAACTATTATTAAATTATTGCAACAATTTATTGAAATATTTATTCAAATGGTATAAAATTGTAAATATTATAACATATAAGGAGCAACCATGTTCGAAACAATTGAAAATAAAAAAATATCCCAAATGGTAATAGAGCAGATACAGGGTATGATCATGAGAGGCGAACTTAAAAATGGCGACAAGCTTCCTCCTGAAAGAGAACTCACCCAAACCTTAAATATCGGACGCCCTGCATTGAGAGAAGCATTAAAGGCCCTGGAAGTAATTGGTGTTATTGAAAGCCGTCACGGACAGGGAAATTTCGTTGTAAATAACACAGAAAACAGTGTGTTTAAACCGCTTTCTCTATCTTTCAAGCTTTCCAACGGAAATATTGAAGAAATTCTGGAGCTGAGGCGCTTAATTGAAGACTACACAGTGAAGCAGGCAGCTATTCTGGCTGATAAAAAAGACACAGTGATACTTCAGGAAATACACAATGCTATGGTAAATGCAGATACTACAGAGCAAAAGTCGCAGTACGATAAGCAGTTTCATTATGAAATTGCTAGAATCAGCAAAAACATATTGATAAACAGCTTGCTTGAAAGTACATCATATCTTTTTGACAGTTTTATCAACAAGACTGTAAGAATGTCTTTCTTCGGCGAAGATTCAATAGACAAAATTTATGAAGAACACCTTCGTATAATTGAGGCTATTGAAAAACACGATGCCAAGGAGGCTGCCAGAAGGATGCATATTCATATGAACAACATAGATGTGTATTTGCTCAATGAACAATAATTAAATCAAAAGGTGGTTTCCGGTATGGAAACCACCTTCTATTATGCTATGCCGAATATGTTTGTGAGAAGAACTATAATAGGAAGGGC
>JABNAD010000136.1_pt2 | contig 10316 bp, 8 predicted proteins | sample 7240381 | NCBI WGS metagenome assembly JABNAD01 (sample SAMN11332834, study PRJNA596920) | anaerobic digester metagenome | biome: digested sludge; isolation source: digested sewage sludge-derived enrichment culture grown on H2/CO2 | place: Germany: Goettingen | reverse complement strand
AAATAGGGGATTCTGAGGGCATTTGTAAATTTCGCACTTTCGGATGCTAGTGTAGGAATACGTTAAAATTCAAGAATTTGATTTACATTATAGCTGTATCCATAGACTTAATTTTAACCTATATAGTGACACCCGATTTTAAGCACGAAGGAAATTTCATCATAACGTACATAAATCCCACATGGATTCAACTATCTGTGTTTGTATACATGGCTATACTTCTTGTGATAATTGGCAATTCATGGGCAGAGAGAACAACAAAGAATACGCAGAACACTACATGTGGCATAAAATTGATATTTACATGGATATTGCTAACCATTTTTAGGGCACACTTGTACTACACAGCATTTGTAATAATAAACAATACAATTATAACAGCATACATTAAAGGCACAATCGTTGAACCAATAAACAGAATTGCTAATCTATATGTAGAGATAACCTCGTTTAAAGGCACAACGCTATATTTCACTCACCTTGCGCTTACTATATCGCTAGTAGCAGCCACAACATCAGCGTATAACATCATAAAAAGATATACAATTGGAAATCAACAACCATAACCCCAAACTAAATTAATCATAATCGCACTCTCCATCCATAGAACCGTAACGCATTAGAGTCAATTATCTTTACAGGTAATAGCCTGCAAAAACAAATGGACGGTAGTAAAGCCTACCGCCCTGTGCTTTACTCTGGATACCAGCAGCCTACCGCATTGCCTCAAGCACCTTATCTAGCGCCAAATTAAACTCAGTAGGTTTCTCAATCATAGGGTAGTGTCCTGCGGATGTAATTGCCTCAACATGGAAACCTCTCTTACAATGATTCTGTAGCCCCGCCTCGTTTGTTGGAAAGCTATCGCTGTTTATTAGGTACAGCTTGTAATTAAGCTGCTCTAGCCTTTGCGCATCAGTATAGGCGTATTGCATTTGGTTCATAAACGTTCCATAGGCAATAACGGGATTGCTATTTGCAAAATCAGCCTTCACCCTGTTCCTCACTTCCGCGGATGTTGCGGGGTGAAAAAGCATCATATCGGCATATACTGGTGCTGCGGTCTTAAAATCCTTTTCGAGCATCGGGAAAAAGTCGGTCATCTGCTTCATTTGCTCCGGTGTAAATGAAACGTCAATTATCTTGAAGTTGTCAACACCTACAATGCCAACCACCTTTGGATTGTTACTTAGGGCTGTTTGCAACATAATTTCGCCAGCCATAGAGTGCCCAACAATTACCACATTTGTAAGGCTCATTGCATCAATAAACGATGCAACATCATTGGCATACTCCTCAACAGTCCAGCTGGTTCTAGTGGCCGCTGACTTGCCAAATCCCGGAAGGTCAATAGCAAAAACGTTGTACGATTTTGAGAAGTAATCAAGCTGATTCTGCCAATACGCACCATCAATGCACCATCCATGTAAAAACAAAAGCGTTGTATCGCCTTGTCCCTGTTGAAAATAGCTTATTACGGTTTGATTCTCCCTAACGGCAACTTGCTTTGCTATCATGTCCTTTGGTGTTTGTGCCTTGCTTTCGCTCAGTAAAACTGAAGCAACAACGATTAATAAAATTGATTTTGTGTTCATTTCTGTTTGATTTTGATGCAAAGAAAAAAGGCACATATGACAACCCATTGTCAGGGGTCTAAAATAATCTTTTGGTACGCTCGGCTAAGTAGAGCTCAAGGCTAAAAGTCTTATCGGGGGTAAAATGCGTTTGCTGCAATTTGAGCTCTTTTATTCTATCAAGACGGAACTCCCGTATCTCCTGTCGCAGCTCACAAAAGGCGATAGTAGTCCAAACGGCACCACTAAAGTAAACGGCATAGGGATGTATAGTGCGTTCCTTTAGCTGCTCCTCGCCTCGCGTTTGGTAAACAATTACCAGCCTTACGCTCTCCGTAATGGAGTGCTGAACAGTATCGAGGTACAAACTTGTGGGTGCCCAAGGCTTTTGGAATCCGATTCTTGAGTCCAAGAAATCCAGCTTATCCTTATCGGTAGATGGTAAAACTGCCTTTATTTTGAAAAGTGCCGATTCGTAATTCTGCTTAAGGGAATCCTCGGTATGGTAGCATAGGATTTTGCTTGTTGTTAGCACGGCTCTAGCCTCCTCCATTGTGAACATTACGGGAGGCAGCCTGTAGCCCTCAACTAAAAAGTAGCCCTTACCCTCCTCCTCGCCAATGGGAACACCAGCAAGTCTTAACGTTTGTATATCCCTGTAAATGGTTCGGATTGTAACCTCAAATCGCGTGGCCATTTCGCGAGCTGTTGTTAACCTTTTAGATTGAAGATGAATGAGTATGCTTGTTAGCCGGTCCAGTCGGTTCATTGTATGCAGATTGTTTCGCTAATTCCCTTATGAGCAAATGCCACTGCACAGAACGCCGGTACTGCACAATAGCAACCAAACCTACTAAAAATAACCTACTATATTTCTATGATTGTTACTTTTTACCATTTAAGGGCTAAGCCTGGGAAAGGCGAACAAGTTCTTTGAGGCCAAACTGACGGACAGGTTACCCCAAATTTTTTACTTTGGCAGCAAACTGACGGACAGATTACCCTCAAAACTTTTGCTGTAAGTTATTTTGCTGCGCAAAGTCACACGATGCAATCGTGCGACAGCGAAGAATAACCCAAACTTTAAACATGTCGAATTCGACACCTTTAGAAAACAAGCCGGATTAAATAGTTTCAATTTAACTCCGAAAAAGTGGATTGAAAATTCTCATTCGCAATCAGATAGATAAACATGAGCGCTATAGACAGTTAAGAGTGATTGTTCAGATTCAATTAAAATCACTTGACGGACAAGATTTCATGAGAGCGTTGAAAAAAATTTCTGACGATATTTATATTGAAAGTAAAAAGAAATTGGAATAAACAACGAAACGGCACCTCATGCGCAAAGCCACACGATGCAATCTAGCGACAGCGGAGGTACTTTTGATGTACAACATTTACTATATTTGGTATAATTAATAGACCTTAGTTTACAAACAGCTGATTTAGCAGAGATTACAAAAAAAAACGTAAAAGATGAAATTCATATTAACAATTTTGACAATAATGCCTTTTTTAACCTTTGGACAGCATGCCCCAAAGATTGAAGAATATCAGCATAAAAAAATTATACTAAAATCAGACACAATACATTATCAAATCTATTCAAAAGGAAACATTAATGAGAAAAATAAAATCCTAATCTATTTTCAAGGCTCAGATAATACTCCTTTGTTTATGAAAACTACCAAATCTGATACGATAAAAGTAGTTGAAAATGGTATCACAAAAGATATAATAGAGGATAGTATTATCATAAACAGTTTTGTTCCTTTTGATTTAGATAGAATCCCTAGTGATTATATTTTTGTTTTAATTTCAAAAAAAGGAATTCCCTTTTCAGCGGACAGAGAGACCTATAAACCAAGTCAAACATTCTTGGAAAACGAATCATTAAATTATAGAGTTTGGCAAGGAGACGAAGTAATTAATGACCTAACTACATATTATATAAAAAATCCAACTAAAGTTGTAATAATTGGACATTCAGAAGGTGCAGATGTTGTTGCAAAGTTGGGACATACAAACAAAAGAATTACACATATTGGATTTTGGGCAGGGGGAGCTAATACACAATACTATGATTTTGCTCTATTTATTCAAAAAGATGTTCAGAGTGGTAAAATAACGCAAAAGGAAGCTGTTAAATCTTTAGACAGTTTGTTTAATGATATTAAAAACATTGAAAGCGACCCAAATAATATAGAAAAACAATGGTTAGAGAATTCATATCGGAGATGGGCCCATTTTTCAGAACCATCAATAGACAATTTATTAAAAATAAACAAACCACTATTTGTAGCAGTTGCAGGAAAAGATGAGGCTGTTCCTATTGAAAGTAGCTTATTGATTCCTATTGAGTTTATTAGGCATAAAAAGAGTAATTTGACGTTCAAAATTTACCCCGACTACGATCACTCATTTGCTATTCCGCTACAAGATGAAAATGATGAAGATGAAGATTGGATTTGGGAATGGATGACTGTATTTGAGGACTTCATGAAATGGGTAGAACAATAAAATCTCTGCTAACATGGGGGTGTAGCTTATATGAACTATTATTGGGTTCTCGGAACGGTTTCGCTCGTTCGGTACAATTTCGTCGGGAATGAAATCGTTGCCCGTCCCGCACTCTTGCCACATCCCCAGCTGCTATATATATATACCTAAGCCCAACACAAATCCTACTAAACCTTCTCCCTCTACATCCGCTTAAGACTCACCCTACACCACAACCCTAGGCACCTCAACGCCGCTAAACTCAACCACTAGCAGGTCGGGTTGGGGCTCAATGGTGCCGCTGGTGAGTAGGCGCTGCACATTAAAATGCACGTTGTGCATGGCGTAGCGGTACTTGTGGTGGTTTAGGCCAAGGCTGGCAAAGGCCTGTTGGCGCTGTGGGGTTTCAATATCGGGAAGGAAACGGGTAGCGGGCTTTATTTTGTGCTGTAGGTAGTAATCCAGGGCAATTAGCTCAACCAGTATGGCATCGGTGGGGTACTGCTGCGCGGCGTACTGGTAAATGGTGGTGTACACGCCAATTAGGCCGCTGTTGCGCCGCCCGTTTTGCTGGCTCCAGCAGGCGCCCAGCCCTTTTAGAAAATCGAATATGGAGTGGTTTAGCGCAACGTACCTAAGGGTGTGCAGCGCGCGCTTCTTGTTCCAGTAAATATCTAGGGCGTGTTCAACGTGCTCAATCTGCTCCAGCTCGTGTGCGCTAAGGTAGCTGCTCTCCTGCACCTGATAGGGTGGCCGCTGCTGAAAGCGGTAGCCATGCTGCTGGTAATCGCGGCGGATTGGCGTTCCCTTTAGGAACTTTAGGAATCCCAGCTGTAGCTCGGGCGCAAAGAGCTTAAACACCTCCTCAAAGCTGTACTTAATATCATCGTAGTAATCAAACGGAAGCCCAACAATAAGGTCAAGATGCACCTCAACCCGCTCCGATACCTGCTCCACAAAGGCCTTAATATTCTCAAAATTCTGGCGGCGCTTCACCTCGCTGTTCGATTTGGCGTTGAGCGTTTGTATGCCAATCTCAAATCTAAAAATCCCCTTGGGCACCTGTGTGCGCACAAACTCAATGAGCTCCGCTTGCAGAATATCGGCCTTAATCTCAAACTGAAAAACGTTTCCCGGCCTGTGGTGCTTCAGTATAAACTGGAATATGGATATGGCAAACGACTGGTTGGCGTTGAACGTGCGGTCCAGAAACTTCACAACGCGCCCATGCTCCATAAGGTACAAAAGGGAGCTGTGGATATACTCCATTGGGAGGTATCGCAGGTTATTTTGCAAACCAGCTAGGCAAAAACCGCACCTATTGGGGCATCCGCGCGAGGCCTCAACGTAGCAAACCTTATTTTGCAGCTCATCGGCGGGGATGCTTAGGTAGGGGTTGATGCCCTTTAGGTTGTTCAAATCAAAAACCGCGGGGGCGCTGTTGCACACCACCTCACCGTTGCGCTGCCACACTATGCCCGGAACCTTATCAAGCGCTGGGTAGTGCTCAAGGAACGCGGCAAAGGGCACTTCGCCCTCATCAACAACAATAAAATCAACCTGAGGAAGGGCTATAACATCGTCCCACTCGTACGATACTTCGGGGCCACCCAGCATCACCTTGCACGCGGGGTTAAGCTGCTTAATTAGCCTAGCCGCTTCAAGGGTTTGCTCAATGTTCCAAATGTAGCAGCTAAAGGCAACCACATCAAAGGCGGCGCAGTGCTGGGCAATCTCGGCAAGCGGTATCTTAGAGGCAAACTCCTTTACGCTAAGCCCCACGTAATGGCGGTTTAGCTGGTACAGCAGGCCTATTGCCAGATTCTGGTGTATGTACTTTGAGTTTATGGTTGTGAGCAGAACGTTCATTACTTAAGCTGATATATTGGCAACGCAGCACAGCTGCTTTGGTAAACAAAAGGCTGCAAAGTAACGAAATAAGAATTATTTATTTACGATGATTTTTGCTCTCGTCCCACATGGCCTCTGGCGCCAAGCAATGCCTTCATCAAAATATAAACAGTTTAACACGTTGATAACTTGCACCAAACCACAAAACATAACAAAAATCACCTTGTATAACTATGCAATTTTGCATAGCTTCGTCCGTTATTTAACAAAAACCAACAAACCACTCAGATCAACCCCTAACCCCACTTGGACTAAATGAAAAAGAGGCAACTACTTCTACTATGGCTTATGGGCATAGCACTTACCGTTATGGCTAACGAAACCAAAGGACAATCTGGCAACAGTTCAAATGGAAAAGAAGAGTCGCCCGTTTTTCTTTTAGTAGAGGAGATGCCTGTTTTCCAATATAAGAACTGTACATCAACCAACTCAAGCTTCTTACTTTACGCCACCGATAATATTAAGCCACCTAAAATTGAGTGTTTTGGAAGAATTTACATTGAGTTTGTGGTTGAGCCCGATAGCACCATTAGCCGTGTTTGCGTAGTTAAAGGGCTTGATGGGTGCCCCGATTATAAACGCACTATCGAGAAACGCATAGCATCTATGCCCAAGTGGTCGCCCGGAAAGCAGCGCGGGGTAGCCGTTCCTGTTAAAATGATTATGACTATTGATATTGACCCTAACACAAAATAAAACACGGAGGCACAGAGAAAACAAAGAGTAGAGGAGAATGCGGTGTAGTGCTTTAGGTTGGTTCTTTTCTTTCTTAGCACCAGCGGTGCGGCATCTTTGTAGATAAAGTCTGAAAAAGTTGTTTTAAAGCGCCGTAGGTGCGACATCTCTGTTTTTTAAACCACGCAGGTTTCAACACAAAAACCCAACAATATCAACGCCCCATGGTTCTGGCAATTCGACCCCAGCTGGGGTCGAGATTTATAGAAAAGGGAGCTTTTCTATAAATATGTGACTCCTTCGGAGTCACATATTGCTCAATCACCAAGGTAAACCCTAAGCGTGGTGTAGTTAACCCTTGTTTTATTGGCATCCTTATATCCAAAGATAATACACTTGCCGCTCTTTGTCTTAATCAGCATACATGGCCCGTTAGCCGATTGCAAAATAACCTTACACTTGCCCAGCCCATCAACCTTGTAGTAGCCCTTATTAATGCTACCAAGCGAGAAACCATTGGTTCTGACTAAAAGGGAAGGCGCCGCTTCTAAAAGTTCTACAGTTTCAATATCGGTTAGTAAAACCTCCTCGCTGTACATTCCTGTAATGCGTAACGAGGTTTCGTTCACCTCAATATCCGATGGTTTTAATCCATAAAACAGTAGCCCTGCAACGGCTACGGCAATTAGGGTGTAAATAATACGGGTTCCGCTTGATTTTGCATCCCCTTGCGCTCTATTACCATCAAACCGCCTTGCTCCTATCAGGATATAGGGCAAGGCCAAAAATGCGGACATAAGAACCATCATCTCGGCAACAACCTCAAGGTTGAGCATCATAAAAAGGTAGTAACCAGCAATGGTTAGTGCGCCCATTGCAATAAATCCGTTGCGCATAAACGACGATAGGCCGTCAATATCAACTTTGGCCTTCTGCGCGGCTGTCATGGTGCTATACCCTGCAATAAGGTTAGGAAAAACCTTTACCAAAAAGCCTAGGGCAATGAATACAATTCCGATGATTACTGTTAGCATGGTTGTGTTTGTTTCTAGTTTCTTGAATAATGTCTGAAAAAGTTATTTTAAAGCACCGTAGGTGCGGCATCTCTGTTTTTTAAACCACGCAGGGTTCAACCCCAAAACCCAACAATATCAACGCCCCATGGTTCTGGCAATTCGACCCCAGCTGGGGTCGAGGTTTATAGAAAAGGGAACTTTTCTATAAATATATGACTCCTCTGGAGTCACATATTCTTCACTTACCTAGACTCATTGGCGTTAATAATCACACCTACCACCCCTCTTTTAACTTTTAACTTTTAACTTTTAACTTTTAACTTTTAACCCTTAACTATCTCCGCCTCCTTCCCCACATAACGTATAATAAGCCAAAGAATTGCTAGCGCAACGGGGAAAATAATCCACAACGGCACGCCGTACGACAAGGGTATAGTCCCAACAAACAGCGACACCCCAGCAACGGTTAGCGAGTAAGGCATTTGGGTTCTAACGTGCTCAATGTGGTTGCATCCGCTCGATAGGGAGCTAAGAATGGTTGTATCGGAAATTGGTGAGCAGTGGTCGCCCATAACCGCACCAGCAAGTATGCACGATACCACATTGTAGAATATGGCTATTGCCTCGGCATGTTCAAAGCCATTGGTTGATGTAAGCGCCCACGATACAGGAAGTATCAGCGGGTAAAGAATAGCCATTGTTCCCCACGATGTGCCCGTGCTAAAGGCAATAACAGCAGCCAGCACAAAGGTAAAGGCAGGAATTAGTCGTGGCGATACATCGGCCGAAATAAGGATATTAGACACAAAGGTTGCCGTGTGCAGATGCTGCGTAATTATGGCCAACGCCCATGCCAGCACAAGGATAAGTATGGCCGGAAGCATCATCTTAAAGCCATTAACAAGGGCATCCATTGATTTTTGGATTGATATTAGGCGCTGCCCAACCGTTAGCGCAACTGCCACAATAACACCAAGCACGCTGGACCAGAGTAGCGCTTTAAACGAGTCGGATGCGCCAATAGTACTCATCAGCTTTGAGCCAAAGGATGCGGCACCATCGCCCCACACATCGGCGCTATAACCGGTGTAGAACAGGCCTATCATGGTTCCAAATATTAGCGTAGCAACTGGAATAACCGCATTGTACCACTTAGGGTCAATTCCTGGAGCCACCTCTAGCTCCTTATCGGTTGCACCTGCTGACGTATCGTTTGTCTGCGAGCCGCCATTGACTAGTCGCAACCGCGCCTCACGCTCCGATTTAAGCATTGGGCCAAAATCACGACGCATCCAAATAAGCATTAGCACAAAACTAAGCGCCAGTATTGGGTAAAAACGGCTCCCCATTGAGCCAATAAATACGCTGTAGGCACTCTCGTTTATCCCAATGGCGTTAATCCCCTCCTGAATGTAGCTAAGCTCAATGCCAATCCACGTTGTAACCAGCGCCAACGCACCAACAGGAGCCGCTGTACTATCAACAATAAAGGCAAGCTTTGCACGCGACACACCCAGCTTATCGGTTACAGAGCGCATGGTGTTGCCCACAACAAGGGTATTGGCATAATCATCGAAAAAGATGCAGAGGTCAAGGATAAAGGTTATAAACTGCCCCGACCGCGGACTGGCTGCTCGCTTAGAAAGGGCTTTCACAATGCCCTTCATGCCACCGTTAACCGATATTATGCTTACCATGGCCCCAATCATCATGGAGAAAACAATAATGGACAAATGGCTTGAGTCGTTAAGTGATTGAATTATGTAGGTATCCATTATGCGGAATACACCCACAAAAATGGCCGAAAAGAAGTTACTTCCCTGATAAAAGGAGATGGTAGCGGTACCAACCAGCAAACCAATAAAAAGTGCGCTGTAAACCTCTTTAAAAATTAGGGCGATGAGAATGGCCAGCAGCGGGGGTAGAATGCTAAACCACTGTGGTATTGGATTTGCCGATAGGCTATAACCAACATTCTTATAGGATACGTTAATTGTTCCCTTCTCGGTGAAGGTATAATCGAGAGTCCCCTCGCCATTTACAAAGTTAATTGGGTACGACTGCCCATTAACCATAGCCATATCCATTTGAGAAGCCACGCTTGCCTTTGAGGGATCCACAATGGTGATGCTTTGCTTAATCCCTTTCACAACAATTAGTGGAAGTTTAACTTCAACTAGGGTATCCTGCGCAGCAAGGCTACTCGATACTACAAAAAGGATAGTAACTAGCGATACAATTCGCCAAATGCGTTTAGGGGTTTTAATCATAAGAGGGCTTATTAGCAATAAGTTTGGTTATGGTAAAAAAAGCAAAAATGATTGGCATAAGCAAGAGACGGAAGACGTGAAAGGTTCAAGATTCAAAGTTCAAAGTTCAAGATTCAAGGTTCAAGGTTCAAGGTTCAAGGTTCAGGATTCAAGGTTCAAGATTCAGGATTCAAGGTTCAAGATTCAAGGTTCAAGGTTCAAGGTTCAAGGTTCAGGTTTCAAGGTTCAAGGTTCAGGTTTCAAGGTTCAAGATTCAGGATTCAGGATTCAAGGTTCAGGTTTCAAGGTTCAAGATTCAAGATTCAAGATTCAAGATTCAAGGTTCAAGGTTCAAGGTTCAAGGTTCAAGGTTCAAGGTTCAAGGTTCA
>JABNAD010001204.1_pt1 | contig 10320 bp, 9 predicted proteins | sample 7240381 | NCBI WGS metagenome assembly JABNAD01 (sample SAMN11332834, study PRJNA596920) | anaerobic digester metagenome | biome: digested sludge; isolation source: digested sewage sludge-derived enrichment culture grown on H2/CO2 | place: Germany: Goettingen | reverse complement strand
AGAGAAATATATTCCATTACTGTACATTCAATGTAACTTTTTCACAGATTTAGGACATACATCAATTTCAGCGCAGCATCGAGCAACGATGGCGCAAGTTATTCTCCGCTCGTCACTTTTTCGACCAAAGTCGGCACCTTCGGGGGCTCCGATACGGGAAACATCAACTTCAGCAATGAGATCGGGCCCTTCGGCAGTTGGGATGGCATCTTTAATATAGATTTCAATGGCGCATATGTATCCGCTGTGGGGTTCGGATTAGTTGAATTCAATACTGCTGTAGAGTTTATTCGTGTTTACGACGACAGCAATGCGTTGATTGGCACCTTCAACAACCAGCTTCCGGGTGAAACTTTCAGCTTGTGGGGAGTGTCTGCGTCGGCTGGTGAGCGCATAGGGCATATAGAACTTGATGGGAACTTCTTCGCGATTCAAGATATTGCATTCAGCTCAACTGTAAATAGCGTGCCAGAACCAACTTCAGTCGCTCTTCTTGGGCTTGGTCTGGTTGTATTGGCGTTTTCTCGGCGCAATACCAATTCATAGAAAGCGCATCAATTCGGACAAAAAAGAAGCGGGGCGTATGCCCCGCTTTTTTTGTCGAGTAAGCTGCGCGTTATGCGTCGATAGGTGGACAGCAGAAGGGGATCAAAGAATTCATGGCCGCACTCTCGGAATAATTCGGAAGGAAATGCAAATGGCGATCTATCAACCGATAAAGAATTGCATGAGCGGCGTAATCAATGCGGCGGGCACAGGGAGGCAGGTCCTCAAAATGTGAATCCTCCGGGTAGCGGCCCAGGCCTCAAAGATATCACGCAGGGAGATGACAAATCGCGATGCCGTCATCCTCAAAACCTGACCTGGATTCGGCATGCTCAGTTCAGGAAAAAGTCTTTGCGCGACAGGATTGCATTACTCACCAGTGAGTAATATCATTCGAATAACGGCACTATTCAGGATGAAGCTCTTTGTTTCGCAATGGACCATTTTGACACGGGAGGGTACGGAATATGTCCAGCATCGCGTCATTCTTTGGGTCGAGTTTCTTTTTCATTCCTTTCATATACTTTCCGATCTATATCTATGCGGAAAGAAAATTCAGCAATCATGTCACGTTTCACTACTCGCTGAAAATATTCACCGTGCTGGGCGGACTTTTCACAATCATCTACGCCTTCACCGCACCTCTTGAGTTCTCGGTGCTCATGCCGGGTCGTCCCGGGATGAAAAATCATGTGCCGGCCTCCATCTTTCTGATGATCGTGGGCGCCGCAATGATGACACTCCCGTTGTACAGCAAGCATATCAGATTCTCGAACAAGATTGATTAGAACTACATTTGCTCACCGAAGCGGTCGGACGTAGTTTTCCTGTCTCCCGGCATGTTATTTCGACGTGCTGGCGCTCTGGCATGTGTGTTGCTTAAAAGCTCGGAGGAGGCAAATCATGCGTGTCAGTTCCAGGCAATATCTTGAGGCCACGTCACAGCTGTCCGGCAATGGCGAGGCGAGTCAGAACGAACTGTTCGCAAAAATCGGCGCACGGAAATGCTTTCGTGACGCGGATGCGAACAAGGATGACGTCGTTACCCAGGATGAGGTGACCCTGTCCGCCGAAGCCTTTGCGCGCCTCGATGCGTCGAAGGACGGCAAGGTCACCCAGGAGGAAATTGATGCCGCCATGGCGGGGCATGGCAAGGATGTCTATTCTTTCTACGTTTCCCAACGCAGAGCGGCCAAGTCCCAGGACTTGCTGGCGGGCATTCTGGGAGACTCGGCCATGCAGGACGATAGTTCCGCCGCGCAAAAAGCGGCCCGGGAATACATGAAGCGCATGGATGCGAACTCGGACGGAGTGCTGTCCCGGCAGGAAACGTCCGTGTCCGCCACCGCGTTCGGCGAAATCGACACCAGCGGCAACGGCAGCATCGAGTTGGCGGAAATGCAGGCCGCGCTCAAGGTCCATGACGCAAAGCTTTCCACCTATTATTCCTCGCTTCAGGAAAGCTCGACACCGTCCACACTGCGGAAAAAAGTCTGACGGAGCCTTCCGGATGCCGATTGGCTGATCAGGCGCAGCGGGCAATGGGGTCAGACCTCCCTATGTCTTGCCGTCACTCCTTGTCTTGAGATGCATGAAAAGCAATCAGGGTCCCGGCTGCCTGCCAGGACCCTGAGCACATGTGTTTCATTCGCAGGTCGACGCTCGGAGGACTCGACCGGCTTGATCCTTATGTACTTCCCGTCTTCGTTCAAATCGGCGGGGCGATGGTGACCACGGTGCGCATGTCCGTGATCGCCCTGATTCCGTGCGGCACGGCAATGTCGCAGACGAGAACGTCGCCGGCTTTGGCCGGCAGGGTCCCGTCCTTGGCCAGAAATTCTCCCTCGCCTTCCAGAATGAGAATGGAAAGCTGGCCCTCGATGTCATGGGAGTGGATGGGCAATTGCTGTCCAGCCATGAAGTTGAAGTTCAGGATCTTGAAATAGGGCGATTCGTGGACCAGAAGCTTCTTCAGGCCCAATTCGTTGAACCCGTTGGCTTCGAACAGATTGATTTTTTTCATGATGCATCTCCTTTCGGCTGTTGCCGGACACGATCACGCCTGCCCGCAGGCAAGGCGGAAAATCCGGTTGTACATGTACTTTGTGCGCTTTCAGTCACGTGTCAACCGGCATCCGAAAATTGACCCGCCGGGAGCGGGTTTTCGGAAGCAGAACCTGACAGCGCGGATGGCTGCACGCTGCTGCGCTGGATCATGAGGTTCCGATTGAGCGTTGCGGCTTCACGCGCCGGCTGCGGCTCCTTGAAACGCTTCATGGTTGCGCGACAAGTTGGCGAGGCGCGCCACGGTCTTTCCGGGCCACCATCCGGCTGAGTCAGCCAAAAGATTTCCGCGAACGTGAAGGAGAAGCTTCACCCAGTGCGCTTCACGACTTGAAAAGTGCGGAATCTTCCGGACGATCGGACTGACTTTCATGGAGATGATTTTCAAATTGCATCATCAGCTACGGTATGGTATTTTAAAAAATTGAACAATCATCATGTAATATCAATGAAAGAGGATTGCCATGTCGAAGTTGCGTTTATGTGGCGGTATATTCTTTGTCTTGTTCCAATTAATTGCATATCCCTCTTTTGCCCAGAAATCACATGGCCAAATGCATGGGCAGATGCATGACGAAAAACCTCAATTCTCAAATCCTGCTGTAGGATGGAATCAGGTCGCATCAATGGTCACACAAAAGCTTGGTCCACAAATGCAGACAAGGGCGATGTCCATGATGCACATCGCCATGTATGACGCAGTTGCCGGGTTTGAATCGAAATATCCCATGTTCCTCATGGAAAAAGTTTCACCAGCGACAGGCGATGCCCCCATGGCGGCATTGCACGCCGCAGCCTTTAATGTTTTACATGAAGTTTTGCCGAACGAACATGCCAAAAGTATCGCCAAAGCCCAATACGAAGCGCAGCTGTCGGGCATTCGCGATGGACAGGATAAAAATAGCGGCCTGGAGTTTGGCAGAAAGGTTGCGGACGCAATCCTCGCAATCCGCAAGGATGACGGTGCCAAAACCGCGCTGGAGGAGGCGTGCGAGGATGGTCTGCGTGCCGGACAATGGCGTCGCACCGGCACCGGGGAACCCCTTGCGCCCGGCTGGGGAAGGGTCAGGCCATGGACTCTGGAAAACCTCGATGCGTATGAGGCCTACGCTCCGCCGGCTCTCGATAGTTCCGAGTACGCAGAGGCCTACAGGGAAGTACATGCGCTTGGGGCCAAAGACTCGTCGACCCGTTCGGAAGATCAGACTGCGTCCGCGGAGTTCTGGAAGTTCCATGTGCCGATGATCTGGAACGCGCTGGCCAGGGACATTGCCAAACGGGAGAATCTATCCCTTGTCGAGAGCGTCAGGCTGTTCGCGATGCTGGACATGGCCATGGCCGAAGCATCCATCGTCGGATGGAAATTGAAGTACGGTCACAAGTTTTGGCGGCCGGAGACGGCAATCCCGCTTGGGGACACTGACGGTAACGAGATGACGACGGCCGATGCAGGATGGGTTCCGCTCCTGCCATCTCCCCCGTTTCCCGAATACGTGAGCGGTCACAGCATCACGAGCGGAGCCGCTGCAGGGATACTCGCGCACTTCATGAAGTACGACGAGTATGAATTCGAACTGTCTGTCATGGACGGCAAGCTGAAACGCCGGTTTTCGAGTTTCCGCGCCGCGGCGGAAGAGGCAGGACTGAGCCGCATATACGGCGGCATACATTTCGGCTTTTCGAACCGCGACGGCCTTGCCATCGGAAAATCGTTGAGTGACAGAGTCGCCGAGGCATTTGCCTGCCCGCTCTAAGTGAGCCTGGCCGAATTTTCTGCATCGTACGCATGCACTTCTTTCCACGAGGGAGGAACATGAAAAAAATCATCCTGCTCATTTCAATCCCGTTATTGCTGCTGACGGGATGCGCGTCCAAGAACCTTCTTCCGAGGCATGATGTCGCAATTTCCCGTGACTCGGAACGCATCGCGTACAACGTGGCGGGGGAGGGCAAAACCGCGCTGGTCTTCATCCACGGCTGGAGCTGCGACGCGCGGTACTGGCAGAATCAGGTCCCTGCGTTCGCAGACGACTATCAGGTCGTGTCCCTCGATCTGGCAGGCCATGGGCATTCGTCGGCGGACAGGCTTTCGTGCACAATGGCGTCCTTTGCCGATGACGTCAGAGCGGTCATCGACAAGGAACATATCGAACGGGCGATCCTCGTCGGGCACTCCATGGGCGGCGCCGTCATTGCCGAAGCGGCCAGGCTGATGCCTGAAAAAGTGATCGGCATCGTAGGGATCGACACCTTGCAGAATGTCGGCGAACGCCATTCTCAAAAGTTCATCGACGACATGGTCGCGCCGTTCGACGTCGATTTCATAAACGCCACACGGAATTTCGTTGCCGCAATGTTCCCGCAGGGGGCCGACCCCCGATTGGTGAACTGGGTTCGCGAGGACATGTCGTCGGCCCCGAAGTCGGTCGCGTTAAGCGCCTTCCGGAACTATCTGCAGCAGTATGTCGACGGAGAAGCAGCCCAGGCGTTCGACGACGTCCGCATCCCTGTCGTCTCGATAAACGCCAGGCTCTGGCCGACGGAACTCGAGGAGAACAGGAAGCATATCGCGGACTATCAACTCTATTATATCGATGGGACGGGACACTTTCCAATGCTTGAAAAGCCCGAGGAGTTCAATGCGCTCCTGAGGAAAGCCATCCATTCCGTTGAGGCAAAAAGGAGCACGGGCATGTAGCCTTTCGTTTTCTGCGGTGTGCGGTGACAGTCCCCGAATCGTGAACCATGGGATATGGAACGCCACGTTTGACGTCATGACTGAATTCCGCAAAGTATTGCCGCAAGAGTTGAATTGTGAACGTGTTGTGTCAAGATTTTCGACAGCGTTGTCGAAATATCCTGACTTCGGACAAAGCACTATTGCGGATGGCCCTCGACCCTGCCGGGAATTGAGCGCGCTCGGAATTCACTTCCGACGAGGCCGTCGAAATGAGCGAACTTGGGTTCTTTGGCGAGAGCGCAGCGGATTCGACACGTCAGCAGAGCGGACGGGTTGCCGGATGGAGACACTGCGGTTGAAGCAAGAACTGCCGAAGGAGCCGAACTGCCCCCAACAACAGTTCCCGGATGTTTCGTTCTGCCGCTTATTTTTTCTCACTCCCGATAAATCGATAGATCACAGCGCCAAGGACTGCGCCGAGGATTGGGGCCACCCAGAAGAGCCAGAGCTGCGAGATCGCCCAGTCGCCGACAAACACGGCAACCCCGGTGCTGCGTGCGGGGTTCACGGAGGTGTTCGTGACCGGAATGCTTATCAGATGGATGAGCGTCAGGCACAAACCGATCGCTATCGGCGCAAAACCTTTCGGCGCTCTTTCGTCTGTCGACCCGAGGATGACGAGCAGAAACATCATGGTCATGACCACTTCCGCCACAAGGGCCGCCGACAAACCGTACCCACCAGGGGAATGGACGCCGTATCCGTTCGAGGCGAAGCCGGCCGTGAGGTCAAAGCCGGCCGTGCCGCTGGCGATGAGGTACAGAACTCCCCCTGCCGCAACGCCGCCCAGGACTTGCGCGACAATGTAGGGAGGAAGGTCCTTTGCGGGGAAGCGGCCACCGGCCCACAACCCCACCGACACCGCCGGGTTGAGATGACAGCCGGAAATGTGCCCGATGGCAAAAGCCATGGTGAGCACAGTCAGGCCGAATGCCAGCGACACCCCGAGCAACCCGATGCCGACATCGGGGAATGCGGCAGCCAAAACGGCACTGCCGCACCCGCCAAGCACCAGCCAAAACGTCCCGATAAATTCCGCGGCATACCTCTGCATATCGCCCTCCTTTGGTTTGATGTCACTCAGCAAAATCTGTCCCGACGTACGCCAGGTGCGTCGAACTGTATTCCGTAGAGTCACCTCGCAGTCATCTGGAGCCCATGCCAACACTTCTCCCGCTCAGGTTCCGGGAACAATAGAGCAAATCTGTTTTTTTCGAGGCCGTAACGCATAACCTGCACGCTACCCGGAAATCACCTGTTCATTTAAGCAATTTTAACACCAAAATCCCCGCTGTAGACGGCGCGGACAATCGGCGCAATTTCAGGAGGTTCTGAAAGCACGACTGCTCGGATGTTTTTCCGGAAACGAAGGGAGCATTGAGGCGAGGATGGGGGAAAGGTCCATCATCCCGCATCAGTACGGCGGAATTGATGGAGCGGAAAAGAAGAGATCGGGCCGACCCTTGAACTCGGCCAAGCGAAGCCGGTTACGTCGCCCGGGACTGCTTGCCGCTCATGGACTCGATGCGGACGCGCACGACCCGGGTGGCGGCGAGGGTGCGCTCGGGGATCGGGAAGACGCAGGGCGCCTTGTACTTTACGGCCAGGGCCTTGAGCGTTTCGGCCTTGAGGGTGTCGTCGTCCACCAGAGAGGCGATGCCGGTGCCGCAGACGTTGCGGTAGCGGGTCGTCGTGTTTTCCACGCGGATGTCGACGGCGGCGCAGAAGGCCACCCTGGGGTCGCGCCCGATGAGGTCGAGCTTGCGGCCTTCGGCGGCGCAGTGGATGAAGATGCTGTCCCCGTAGAGGACGAAGTTGAAAGGCAGCACGTAGGGGAATTCCCCGGTGTTGAACGCCACGGAGACGACGTCCGCTTCCCGCAGTATTTCGTGCATGGCGGACGGGTCCGTGATTTCGCGATCCTTTCTTCTCATCGGCATTCTCCTGGACACGCAGGGCGTCCCTTACGTTTGCGCCGGCATGGGCCCGTGGTTGGCGGTCGGGCTGGGGGCCAGGCTCCCGGCGGGGAAGGGGGGAGACATCGGGACGTCCGCGCTGAATCCTTCCGTTCGGGACATCGGATGCGTCGTCATGACGACGGACAGCGCAGCGCGACGCGGGCGGCTTTCGCACGGCCGCGTCACGTGCCGCAGGCGCCGGGACCTACGCCTTTCTGACGAACTCGGATTTGAGCTTCATGGCGCCGATGCCGTCGATCCTGCAGTCGATGTCGTGGTCGCCGTCGACCAGCCTGATGTTCTTGACCTTCGTGCCGACCTTGACCGTGGATGACGAGCCCTTCACCTTCAGGTCCTTGATGACGGTCACGGTGTCGCCGTTCTGGAGGGGCGTGCCGTTGGCGTCCTTGACGACCTTTTCGTCCTGGCCGCCGTCATCTGCCGCGTCCTTGGCCCACTCGTGGCCGCATTCGGGGCAGACGAAGGCCATGCCGTCATCGTAGGTATATTCGAAGCCGCACTTGGGGCAGGGGGGGAATTCGCTCATTTCGGTATCCTTGGGCGTTTTGTGGAGGGAGTGATATGTATGCGATCGGCAAACCGCGGTAACCGCTAGCCGCTCGAACCTGTCGCGGTCAATGCGAAATAACGGCTTCCAGTGGCCGGCAGGCTCATTCCGCCCGCGCAAAAGGCTTCCGCTCCGGCGCGTCTGCGTGTAAGCAACGCACCTGGTCGGCGAAGCTGAACCGTCCACGATCTCTCATCTTTTTCAGGAGCTTTCTATGTCTTTCGCCATGCTGCAGAGCGCCTTCGGCCTGGCTGCCTTTGTGCTCATCGCCTGGCTCCTGTCCGAGAACCGCAGGGCCGTGAGAGGGCGGCTCATCGTCATCGGGCTCGCGCTGCAATTCGTTCTGGCGGTGATGCTGCTCAAGCTGGCCGTGTTCCGCGATGTCTTTCTGGTTCTCAACGGTGCCATGGAAATATTGGAGGAGGGCACGCGGGCCGGGACGAGCTTCGTCTTCGGGTATCTGGGCGGCGGGGCCCTGCCTTTCGAGGAACCGTATTCCGGGGCGGCCTACATCTTCGCCTTCCGCGGGTTGCCTGTCATCGTGGTCACGGCGGCCCTGTCGTCGCTCCTGTACCACTGGAAGATCATTCCCGCGCTGGTCCGGGGGCTGTCCTTCGCCCTGGAGAGGACCATGGGCATCGGCGGGGCCCTGGGCATCGGGTGCGCGGCCAACATTTTCGCGGGCATGGTCGAGGCCCCGCTGTTCGTGCGCCCCTACGTCGCGTCCATGACCCGCTGCGAGCTCTTCACCCTGATGACCTGCGGCATGGCCACCATCGCCGGGACCGTGCTCGTGCTCTACGCGGGCATCATCGCCCCGGTCCTGCCCGACGCCCTTGGTCACATCCTGACGGCCTCCCTGATCAGCGTGCCCGCGTCCATCCTCATCGCAGGGGTCATGATCCCCGAATCCGGCCAGCCCACCCTGGGCGATGTCTCGCCCCCGTCCCAAAGCCGCAGCTCCATGGACGCCCTGGTGCAGGGCGCGTCCCTGGGCGTGAAGGTCTTCATCAGCGTCGCGGCACTGCTGGTGGTGCTGCTGGCCATGGTCAGCATGTGCAACCAGCTGCTGGGGCTGCTACCGGCGGTGGGCGGCGAGACGCCGACCCTGCAGCGCATCCTGGGCTACGTCATGGCTCCCCTGGTCTGGCTGACCGGCATCCCCTGGGGCGAGGCCCACGCGGCGGGCAGTCTCATGGGCACCAAGATCGTGCTCAACGAACTGCTGGCCTATCTGGACATGGCCGCGCTGCCGGCCGGGACCCTGTCCGATCGCAGCACCCTGATCATGACCTATTCCATGTGCGGGTTCGCCAATGTCGGGAGTCTGGGCATTCTCATCGGCGGCCTGTCCCGCATCGCCCCGGAACGCGCCGGGGAGATTGTCGAGCTGGGGGCGCGGTCCGTTCTGGCCGGCGTCCTGGCCACCATGATGACCGGCGCCATGGTCGGCGTCCTCATGTAAACGGAGGTATCGCATGCGTTTCCACAAGTTGCTCCGGCTCATCCCGACCCTGGCCGTCCTGCTCCTGTGCGGCTGCGCCGCGCTGCAGCACGGGGGACCGGCTGCTCCCCAGACCCTGACGATCCTGCACACCAACGACCATCACGGACGTTTCTGGAAGAGCTCCAAGGGCGAGTACGGCCTGGCGGCGCGCAAGACCGTGGTCGACCGGGTGCGGGCCGAGGCGGCGGACAGGGGCGGCCATGTGCTCCTGCTCGATGCCGGGGACGTCAACACCGGCGTGCCCGAATCCGACATGCTGGACGCCGAGCCGGACATCCGCGGCATGAACGCCATGGGCTACGACGCCATGGCCGTGGGCAACCACGAGTTCGACAACCCCCTGTCCGTGCTGCGCAGGCAGCAGGGGTGGATGAATTTCCCGCTGCTGGCGGCCAACATCTACGACTCCTCGGGACAGCGCCTCTTTCCCGCCTACCACATCTTCAGGCTGCGCGGCCTGACGGTGGCCGTGTTCGGCCTGACCACCGAGACCACGGCCGTTGTCGGCAACCCTGAGCATATCAAGGGCCTGACCTTCCGCCCGGCCGTGGACGAAGCCCGCGAGCTGGTCCCGAAGCTGCGCGGCCAGGCCGACGTGGTCGTCGCCCTGACCCATCTCGGCTATGCGGAGAGCGAACTGCCCGGCGTCCCGAAGACGGGATCGGAGATCCTGGCCCGCGCGGTGCCCGGCATCGACCTCATCGTGGACGGCCATTCGCATACGCGGCTGGACGTCCCGGCGCAGGAGAGCGGAACCTTCATCGTTCAGGCCAGCGAGTACGGGAAGTTCGTGGGGCGGGTCGACCTGCTCCTCGAAGGGGGCCGGGTGCGCCTGGCCGGTGCGTCTCTCCTGCCCGTGAACCTGGACGGCGAGGCGGTTCCCGAGGACCAGTCCATGCTGGCCCTGCTCGCGCCGTTCCAGGAGAAGGGGCAGGAC
>JABNAD010001201.1_pt1 | contig 10332 bp, 5 predicted proteins | sample 7240381 | NCBI WGS metagenome assembly JABNAD01 (sample SAMN11332834, study PRJNA596920) | anaerobic digester metagenome | biome: digested sludge; isolation source: digested sewage sludge-derived enrichment culture grown on H2/CO2 | place: Germany: Goettingen | reverse complement strand
TGTCAACTATACCTACGACAGCTGGGGCAAGCTCATCTTGACTGATGGCACCATGAAGGACACCCTCGGTTTGAAGAACCCTTACCGCTACCGCGGCTATAGGTTTGACACCGAGACGGAACTCTACTATCTGCATAGTCGCTACTACAATCCAGAAATCGGGCGGTTTATCAATGCAGATGATGCTAACATTTTGTATTTTACAATGACTGGTGTAATTAATAGCAACTTATTTGCCTATTGTGTTAATAATCCGGTTAATAAAGTTGACCCAACAGGGTTTTTAAGTTTTGGTAAGCAATGGTGGAATAAAAATAGCTTTGTTTCTCAGGTAATTGACTTACTAATTATTTTTGTACCAACTCTCTGGTCAATAAGTGCTGCAATAAAAGCAAAATTAGCTGCTCAAAAATTAGGAGATATAGCAGCAAAACAAGCATTAGAAGAAGTTAAAAAGAGGTCAAGAAAAGTCGTGTTAAAACTAGTTGAAGAATCAGCACGAAAAATGGCAACCAAAGGATTGCCAAAACTTTCTGATGCTATAATTTCCTTGGGAGGTGCAATAGTTAATGGCTTTTTTACTGCTTTTGGAACAACAGGATGACAAATATTTAGTAATATATTAGATCAATTGGATGGAAACCGTGATGGATATATCTTTGGTTAAAAAAGGAGGACTCACTTGAAGAACATCGCTGAAAATGAACTAGAAAAAATATTTAAAAAATCATTATTCCCTTCAGTTTTTATCACATTGATATGTTTAGCACCAATTTTAGGAATTTCAATAAAGTTTCATGATGAAGAAATGATCGCAATTACGGATTATTTCTTATTGATTCTTGCTTTAAGTATCATTGTGCTTAATTGGGCAGTCTTTTATTTTGATAAAAAAAATTTGGAGAAAAAATATAACTTATTAATTAGCGGTGAAGAATTAACTGAAAAAGAAATAGATTTTTTCTTTAAAATACCGATTTTCCCATTAGTTTACTATACGATCATACCATTTATTCCTATAATTTACTCAATATTTCATTTTTTTAATAAGGAGATGAAAAGTCTGAGTCCAATTTTGTTAATAGGCTGTTTCTGCTTTTTAATTGCTATTTGGAGTGATTATTTTGCATCGAAAAAGAATGCGAAGGATTTTTTCATCTCATTTCATAAACATTTTAAAAAATTTAACTAATTTTCATGAAATGAAAATGATATAAATTAATATTAGAACATCATTGGATTTTCTCTAAAGTAACAAAGGTGGGAGAAATTTCCCATAAAGCTATATTTCTCCCACCTATTTTACTATCGAGTAAGAAAAAAAGGCATTTAATAGTAATAAGCTATGCTATGTTATTTCTTTCAGTGAGAGCGAGGATGGTTCCTATCTACCATTGGATCGAGGTTTACGCGCAATCTTTGATTATGGTATGCCTTCCTTAGTCGTATGCAGCCTGCAACTTGCATATTTCCAAGGAGAACAATGTATTGGGCCGCCACCCCGCTTATATTGAAGAAATAAAGATGATCAAAATGAAGGACAGGAAACTACTACCGGCATTGCTTGAGGTCGTTTAAATATCTGAAGTAATCGCGTTGAGATGTATATTACATCCTGAAGTCCCGGTTAAATATCGCTATGAAACTCTGTAACCATTGAAATAACTTGATTCCAAATGAAAAATAGCTTGCATTTACATCCATATAGGTATAAAATATACCTATATGGGAGGTGATTTCGTGCGTAGAACTCAAGTGATCAAAGGTGTCGAATATGTTTACGAGGATCAACCTTATTGGGACTCAGAAAAGAAACGCGGCTCACACAAACGGGTCTATCTTGGCAAAAATGTCGACGGTGTCTTTGTACCAAACAAGCGCTATAGGCTCCAGCAGGAACTGGAAACATTAAAGTCAGAACCCAAGCCTGGGCCGGCAACGACCGCGGTTTGCACTCGTGACTTCTACGGCGCCACTTATCTTCTCGATGAGATCGCGGAAAAGACCGGTGTTTCAGAAGACCTGAAGAGCTGTTTCCCCAAGGACTATGAGAAGATCCTCTCCCTGGCCTATTACCTGACCCTGGAAGGCCATAACCCCATGTATCGCTTCAACCGTTGGGCGAAGTCGCATCATCACCCCTACGTCAAGGATCTGCCTTCGCAGCGAATCAGTGAGCTGTTTTCAACAATTGATGAGTCGGCCCAAATGGATTTCTTCAGCAAGCAGTCCAAACGCAGACTGGAGAAAGAATACCTGGCATACGACACGACCTCGATCTCTTCCTACTCCCAGTCCCTCAAACAAGTGAAATACGGAAACAACAAGGAGCATGATCCACTCCCCCAGATCAACCTGGCGCTGCTCTTTGGCGAGACCTCCGGGTTACCGGTGTGCTACCGGAAACTTCCAGGCAACATATCTGATGTCAAAACCATCAGTCATCTGCTCAAAGAACTCGAGTTCTTGCAGATCGACAAGGTCAACCTGGTCATGGACCGAGGCTTCTACAGTGAACACAACATCAATGAGCTCTATCAGCATCACCATAAATTTCTCATAGGCGCCAAAACTTCTTTGAAGTTCATCCAGAGCAAGCTCAATGAAATAAGAGATGGTTTCTTCTCCCGGAGCAACTATCATTCCAACACGAACCTGTACATGCAGTCATTCAACATGGACTGGGCCTACTCTCACACCAAACCAAGAAGCGGCGAAGTGGTTAAGGAAAAACGGCGAATCTATGCCCACTACTACTACAATGACCAGCATGCCACCGATGACAAAATCCGATTGAACAAACTGCTCGATATCCTGGAAGAGGAACTGACCCAGGGCAAACGCACCCTGGAACATGAGCGTCTCTACGAGAAGTATATTCAAACGGTTGCTACCCCTGTACGAGGCGTCAGGATCCAGCCAAAGCAAGAAACCATCGATAAAGCTCTCAAGGACTGCGGCTATTTCGTGCTGCTGAGTAATGAAATCAAAGATCCGGTGGAAGCACTGGAGATCTACCGCGCCAAAGACCTCATCGAGAAAGCGTTTGGCGATCTCAAGGAACGCCTGAACATGCGCCGGGAATCGGTGGCTTCCGAAGAGAACCTGGAGGGGAAGCTGTTCGTTCAATTTGTCGCGCTGATTTTCATGTCCTACATCAAGAAGGCCATGGACAAGGAAGGACTCTTCAAAAATCGAACCCTGCAGGAACTGATCGATGATCTGGATGTCATTGAGCGCTATCACCATCCCGGAAAAAAACCTCAAATCGGAGAAATCACCGAAAAACAAAAGACACTCTATGCAGCTATGGCAGTAGAGTGTCCTGTCTAGGTATAATTGGCCGGGACTTCAGGGTCAAAAAGAGTTTGTCTATCAAGAAGACACTGCAACGAATACGCGGAGAGGATCGAATCTCGACACCTAAGACGAAGGGTTCGGTTCGGACGATCCGTATCAATGAAAGCCTGGCTGAAAAGCTGGATGACTATATCAGTAAACTATATGATCCTACACGGATATTCGAGGTGAAGACAGACACGCTTTATCGAGCCTTCAAGCGCGAGACCGCCCGGATCGGTCTGCCAAATATCAGACTACATGATCTGCGCCATTCCCACGCATCCTTGTTGATCAATCTAGGCACGCCTGTTCTTGCGATCTCCAAGCGTCTGGGTCATGACTCCATCAATACAACGCTCGGTACCTATGGTCATCTCTACTCCACCGCAGATGATGATATAGCTAAAATATTGGACGAAATATAAAAAGGACCCGATCATGGGTCCTTAGTTTTTGGCAGATTCAGAAGGGTTTAAAACAAAGTGCTACGATTTTGCTACGTTTTGCTATCCCCGTTATTCTAGATCAGCCTGCATCAATGGTTATGGAGGCGCCATCCGGAATTGCACACGGAGTATGGAAGCCTTGCGGGCTTCTGCCTTACTACTTGGCTATGGCGCCATAATTTGCCTCACCAAGAAAGTATACCATGTTACTCTGATTTGTCAAGCGGATCGAAAATCACTATCTGTTGCTGTGAAGCTTCCGAAACGGTTCAAAAATTGACCAGTTAATTCAGTTGCTCCCCTTCATGAAAAAGGCCCGGAAGCGATGCTTCCGGGTCCTTTAAGATGTTTAGTTAGTTCAGCAGCAGTTCGATTTCTGCTCTGACTGCTTCTGTGATGGCCAGATTGCCGCCCAGAACATAGGCTTTGTTCGGATTGACCGATTCAATGTATGCCTTGGTTTCAGCGTTCAGTTCATCTGCAGGAGTGATCAGGAGCGGAGCGTTGTACTTGTTGCTGAGGCCGGCTGCTGACAGGGCATCGTAGGGCTTGAGGCCATTGGTCACGATGACGCTGGTCGGGTCAGCATAGAACTTATTGGCAATGGCAACAGCCGTTGCGTAGCGGGTAGCTCCTGCCACACGTTCAACCGTGATGCCCTTTGCCTTCAGATCATCTTCAGCCGCAGTTGTCTCGACTTTCGTTCCTCCCAGAAGGATGGCGGATTTGACGCCTTCCAGGGAAGCTTCGATCATGGCATTGGATTTTCCGTCATTCAGAAGGATACCAACGCCCATCTTGCCGGCGGCTGCACCCATGGTGAGTGCGTCGAAAACGGTGGATCCATTGGCGATGACGGCCTTGTCTGTCACTCTGGAGATATCGCGGACTTTCCGGTCAACCTTCACAGAAGTTTCATAACGGGTGGCTCCGCCGAGGCGTTCCACATCCAGACCGAGAGCCTTAACTGCTTCTTCCGTTGCCTGAGAAACCACGAGGTCTCCGCCGATGATCATGGCATTGGTTGCACCAAGGCGCTTGATTTCAGCTGTCAGGGCATTGGTCAGACCAGCTTTTCCAGTCAGCAGAACCGGAGCCTGCAGGCGAATGGACAGAGGTCCGGCCAGCAGAGAGTCGGTTGCGGATTCACCGCTGACCAGGATAACCCAGTCTGCGCGGTCAAAAGCTTTCTTGCTGACTTCGATGGAGGTCAGATAACGGGTATCGCCTTCGATGCGAACCGCGTTTTCAACTTTTTCCTCACGCACGACCTCGACCGTTTTCTCGGTCTTGTGTCCGAGAGCATCTTCCACTACGAAATTGAACGTATTGACGCCCACTTTCAGAGCAACTTCATGGGACATGGTCTTGGTGACTTTTTCAATCTTCTGGTTGAATCCGTCATAGGTGAAGATTTCTTCATTGTTGAGCTTCAAACGCAGGAAGGGGAGTTCATCACTCATGGTGACATCAAGAACTGCCTTGTCGGAAGCAGCGTCGCGATCCTGTACCTGGACATCCAGTTCAGGCGCGCCGTTATCAACATAGATCCAGCGGATTAAGGAGTCTTCGGTGCCATCCTTAGCTCTGACAAGGAGCTTCAGGGAGCGGAAACCGGGATCCATCTGGATGGTGGTATCAATTTTCCAGTGCGGTCCAACGTAGATCGGAGGTGCTTCCGGATCATTGGGATTCGGAACCGGACCGTTTTCTACGAATTCACCGACCTGATCGTAAGTCTTGGACTCGGTGATCAGCTGGATCGTATCCATGTACTGAACATCCAGTACGTATGCGGTAACATGAACATCCGTTGTTTCAGAAATTTCAGTAGGTTCAAGCCAGAGCATGAACGGAGAATATTCTTCCTGCGGATAATCCTGAGTCTTAACGGTGGTGACTCCTTCATTCAGCAGATTGTCATAGGCATAAATGTAGAGTTCGAACACTTCATCGCCACGCAGTGCGGCAACATCTACGGAATATTTGTTGTCATCGGTTTTTTCGACTTCAATATCCTTACTGTTGTCAGTCTGGGAATTGGAAACGATGAACTGAGCTACTCCGACACCGCGATCTTCCGGACCATCGGTGGCTTCAAAGGTTAGTGTGTCGCCTTCCAGTTTGACATTCTTGACAACCGGTGCGCTGTAATCAACCAGAATCGGAACCAGCTTCACCTGGTCAACAGCCTTTTCGTAGTTGATGGTACCTCTCATCTCGTAGAAGTATTTTCCTTCCGGGATGTAGCCATCCTGGAGTTTGCCGTTCCACTCGCCTTCAGCCAGGTTTGTGTAGGGGACAAATCCTGGACGATACAGCAGGGCAACCTTGTTGACGAAGGTGGTTGAACCGATCTTGAAGATCGGAGCCTTGTTCTCATCAAGGATCGAGAAGCTGAATTTCTCTGCGTTGCGCAGGAAGCTCAGCTGCGGGCTGACATCGCCGGTTCCCAGCAAAGTGGAGGCGAAAGTGCCGGGATTGAGTTCGATGCGGTTATTCTTATGCAGGAAGTAGTCATCCTGAACTTCGGAATATCCAAACAGTGCGGAGGATTCGAAGAAGGATGGTCCATCCGGATCTTCGGCCGGATAGGGATAGAAGTTATCCAGGATCTGCGGCTTGTTCCAGTCTCCGTAGAAGCCCATGAAGGGAACGGTGGTGGTTCTGCCGTTGTTGTCGGTCATGACAACAAACCCTTCGATAAACTGCTCGGTTTCGATGGCATCCTCGGAGAAATCAACATGCAGATTGACTGCTTTCTTCGCGCCGCCGGCCAGGGAGAATTCCTTGGTTCCAGTCACGGTTGCTTTGACTTCTCTGGACAGTTCGGTGTAGGAACCATCCTCGATATCATCGGTGATGACATAAACTTTCGATGTGTAGGACAGTTCGTCCTGGCCAAAGTTCTCAACCGTCAGGTTCAAGTCAAACGCTTTGTTCGGAACTTCCTTAAGTTCGATTTTTGCTTCTTTGGTGGTCGGGTGGTATGCCAGTGTTCTGGTTTCCACCGCATTTTCCAGATCCATCAGACCGGCTCCCTGTACTCTCGGGCTGCGGGCAGCACCGCCAAAGAACAGAACTTTTGCGGAGTTCATCATCAGGTTCTTGGTGAGTGAGGATTTATCCAGCTTGGAAAGATCCTTGAACGCTTCGCTGCTGTTGATGTAGCCTTTGACCACGGCAGATCCGCCGGCAACGTGCGGCGTAGCCATGGAGGTACCGGACATCAGACCATAGGTGCCATCATTCTGTGTGGAATTAATGGACTGACCCGGGGCGGAAATTTCCGGCTTCAGGCGCAGATCATTGGTGGGACCCCAGGTGGAGAAGGAAGCCATCTGAATGGTGGGCGTCTCTACCGGAGTAGCGGAGAACTTGATCTTTTTCGCTGCCAGAGCGACTAAGTCGGCACCCGTTGCCTTATCGGCAAACAGGTAGGGGATGGTGGCATTTTCGCCGCCGGCCATGCTGATCAAGTCTCCATCGGAATGGTTATAGATGATCAGAGCGACCGCACCGGCCGCCTGAGCGTTCGCCAGCTTGTCAATGAAGTTCGGTGTACCGCCGCCTCTGGAGACTACGGCAACCTTGCCTGCCACATTAGCTGATGCGTACTCAGCGGGCGAACCGTAGCCGGCAATGGCAAAGTCCATTTCCGTATCACCGAACACATCCACTGGATGTGGGCTAAGTTCAGCGGGCAGTATCGTCTTCTTCTGAGCACCGGCAGTGCTGGTGTACTCAGCAAAGGTTTCTTCCCACTTCTGGGGTGTTTTGTCGGTTGCGGCTACTACAAAGCTTTCCCGGGTAACAGCAGGAGTTGACATCAGACCCTGGTCAGGAATCCAGGAAGCCGCTGTGCGGCCGGTGCCTTCTGTCATGTTGCGGTCATTTCCCGCAGCGATGGCTACCACAACGCCTGAATTTCTGGCATTGACGACAGCCTTGTCCAGCGCACTGTCCGTCCAGGTGGTGAAGCCATTGGCTGCTCCCAGGGACAGGTTGAAGGCATCTGCTCCAAGCATGACGCCGTCTTCCATAGCCTTGATGTAGATATCATCAAAGGTGGTGGAGAGGAGCGGGTCATTGGAGAAAACTCTCAGGGCTAGCAGCTGAGCTTCAGGGGCAACGCCCTTGATCTCGCCGTTGGCACCGATGGTTCCTGCTACATGCTGACCGTGGCTTTCGCCATACTCGTAGATTGTATTGTTCTGGTCATAGTAGTTGTAGGCATAAGGGAACTTTTCACTAACGTATCTGCCTTTCAGATTCATTAATACGGCGCTGTTCTCCTTGATTTTAGCCTTGTCAGGATTCGAGAGAACAAAATCCGGATGGGAGGTGTCAAATCCGGAGTCGATGACTCCGACAACAAGACCCTCACCTGTATAATCCAGGTCCCAGGCATACGGTGCGTTCACCGCGCCGACAGACTTGGTCATGAATGGCTCCGGTCTGGAGTATTCATGGGATACATAGACATCCACAACGCCCGGAAGGGACTTGAGGGTTTCCATGTCTTTACGCAATACTTTGGCACTGGCTCCGTTGAACACCTGACGGAACGTATCTAATTTCTTGAACTCAATTCCCTTGCTGGAAACTGCCTTGAAGAAGGTGGACTGTTCCGCAGCGATTTTGCTCAGTGAACTGGTGCCTGATTTGAATAATGAGACCTTGTTCGGCTGAGTAGCGAATTCTACGATGACACGCAGTTCTTCATTGGGATCAACTTTTTCTGGCTTCTCCCGATCAAGCTCATCCCTGCGATACTTCTCAGCCAGTTTGCTGATACGATCCGCTGCCTGAACTTTTTCAGGGCTTTTCGGAGTTGGATTGGTGGATTCTGCACGTGCAGTGATGGCACCCCCCGGTACCACGATACTGAGTGCGAGGACGGTCGACAAGATTCGTTTGAATAGATTTTTCTTCATCATGACTCCTTGTTTTCTGTAGTGAGTTGTATGAAACGACGGCAGAAAGCAAGCAACAATCGTATTCCGCACAGGCCTACGAAAAACTACCCCTATTCGTTTTGTTGCAGCTTGCCATAAGTTAAGGCGACGGTCTGGGCGGCCAAAGCTATGACCGCATCCGGAATGCGACGGCGGCTCCCACGAACTTGCGCTGTGATACGCGGTGCGACGGGAAAAGAAACAAACAGCTATACCATAAGGACGTTGCATTTGATTATTGCCGCAACCTGAGCCATTGTCAGATTTCCGCAATAAACCGATTCAAGTCCCTCAGGAAACACAGGATGTTGCTGAAGTTCTGCCGAGACCAATTTATGGTTTTAAGGCATTAGAAACGTCATCAACAAATTCATATTTTTCATCGAAAATAAAAATCCAATGCCTAAACCAACAACCAGATTCATTTCGCTGTGTAAAATGTTCGATCATTGTCACACCAACAAATCCCGAACTATTAAGTCGATATGAAATAATAATTGGTATGCCCATGAAGTTAGGTTGAGTCCAATGAAATTGTTTACTGGATAGTTTGATGCCCATCAATCGAATCATTCAATCTTGTTCATACTTCATCAGTATACCATGAAGAGCCGCCTTGGAGGTGATTGTTTACTGCAGAGCCAGTTCAGATTTTGTTTTTTTCATAATAGAGTCCTCCCGTTTCCGAGAGGGTCTGGTCGTATATGGTTCAGTAACGAAACTCCGATTTCAATCTTCAGATCGACAAGATCGTACTTGGATTCTTTTTAATAATCGTTTTAGAGGCCGATTGTTCAAACCATTCTATGCCCCGTCACTTTGATCCTCTGGTTCAAATAGGCCATATTAAAAAGAAATTCAAGTATTGTAATGTATTGATCTGATCACACCATCATTGGCAAAGGAAGGCAATAAAAACCGGATGAAATCATCCGGCTAAAGGGTCATTGAATCTTCTCTAAATAAAAAACCATTTTCACTGCGCTTCGAACAGTGGCCTGAATGAACTGCTCTTGCCCTGGAGAATGGGGGGGCTGAACTTTGACCGGGGGGCTCGAGGCCGTTAATGGTCGTCTCGTCATTGAAAAGAAAGTCCACTCTCATTATGCCAGCGCTGGCTTATGCAAAATGTCTCATTGCAAGGACCGCTTATTGGGCTGATCCGACCTTTACTTGAGGATTTCCTTCACCGGACCGGCAGTTGATCCGGATAGCTCTGACTCCTACCTAATACCCCCAGGCTCATCCGATGGCATTAAAATAAGCATGACTGCCAGTTCGGCAGTCATGCTTAAACAGTCATCTGACTGAAAAATATTTAAATGGAGGCGCCAACCAGATTTGAACTGGTGCGTAGAAGTTTTGCAGACTTCTGCCTTACCACTTGGCTATGGCGCCATCAGAAGATGGTGGCTTCACTCGGAATCGAACCAAGGACACGAGGATTTTCAATCCTCTGCTCTACCAACTGAGCTATGAAGCCATCTTCTGGATATTGTGGAAACTTTCTACCTTTGCAATGAAAAATAAAATTGTTCCCTCAAGACTGCATATAGTTCTTCAAACGTAATTCATCATTTTTAACT
>JABNAD010001198.1_pt1 | contig 10344 bp, 10 predicted proteins | sample 7240381 | NCBI WGS metagenome assembly JABNAD01 (sample SAMN11332834, study PRJNA596920) | anaerobic digester metagenome | biome: digested sludge; isolation source: digested sewage sludge-derived enrichment culture grown on H2/CO2 | place: Germany: Goettingen | reverse complement strand
GTCTATACCACTGAAAAAATGATAAATGCAATTTTTGTAGGACTACCCGACTGTAGGGTTACCACAACTTTCGAAAATCCCCAGGCGAAAGTCCTTCAATCTTTTTGAACATCCTGGAGAAATAATTCGCATCAGACATTCCGCAGGTATGTGCGATTGCTTCGATGGGCAGGTCTGTGAAACGGAGCAATTGCTTCGCATGGGTGATCCGTACCTGGAGAAGGTAATTGTTGATGGAGATTCCGAACTGATTCTTAAATATTCGGGTGAGGTAAAATTTATTGATATAGAATTCTTCGGCGAGGGTATCCAGCGTGATGCGTTCGGGATAGTGCTGATCCAGATATTCTTTAATTTTCTGCAGGTTCAGCTTTTTGGAATCCTTATGGATTGCTATCTCTGGATTCCAGCTTTGCTCCATGAGCAGCGTCAGAAGTGCTGTGAGCTTTTCGTAGATCCGCATGTCCTTGATATAGTCGGAGGAAGCTGCCAGATCGTGCAGCTGCTGCAGTATGTGTGTGTAGGGTTCGATACTGCTGGGGTGAAAGCAGGGGCGACCGCCCCGTCCGGCATACTTTTCATAAATACCGTTCATGTTGGGTCCATAGAAATGGGCCCATTTTAACGTCCAAAGATTTTCAGATGACCGGTGGGAATAGGGTTTTTGACAATCGATGAATACGCAGTCGCCGGTTGATAATGAATAAGCTTCGTTGTTGTACTCCAGAGTTCCTGAGCCATCCATGACGATGAAAAACAGGTAGGAGGAGAGGTTTTCTCTTTTGCTGGTATGAGGCATTTGTGCCTGTAATTCACCAATTTCCTGAAGATGGATCAGATTCGCCTTGGCAAAGACGGAAGGAGTATAGAGGATTCGATTGGTTGTGATCAGGTTGCCGTGAAAGGTGGAAGTATCCATAGGATTTTTATCTCCGATTATTTTTGCGCTTTTTATAATTATACTGAAAAAGTCAATATAATGCTAATCCGTGGCAAGATAAACCCTTTTATAAAAAACTGGAACAGGTAGAATAATAACTATGGGATTAATTTTAAAAAAACGATAATACAAGAGAAAGTTGAGGAAGATCATGAAGAAAGCACTAATTACAGGTATTACAGGCCAGGATGGCTCCTATCTTGCAGAGTTCCTGCTGGAAAAAGGATATGAGGTTCATGGGATTATTCGCAGAGCATCCATTTCCAACACAGCTCGGATCGATCATTTAACGGGCAGGATCAAACTGCATGACGGAGATCTGTGCGACAGCAGTTCCCTGATCCGGATCATCAGCGTGGTTCAGCCGGATGAGATTTACAATCTGGCGGCTCAGTCTCATGTACAGGTTTCCTTTGATGCTCCGGAATACTCCGGTGATGTCGATGCGCTGGGTGTTCTCCGGATTCTCGAAGCCTGCCGGATTCTGAATCTGACCAGGAAGACCAAAGTGTATCAGGCATCCACTTCAGAATTGTATGGCAAGGTAGAAGAAGTACCTCAGAGAGAAACCACACCGTTCCATCCCTACAGTCCGTATGCCGTAGCCAAGCAGTATGGCTTCTGGATTGTGAAAGAGTACCGGGAAGCCTATGGCATGTTCGCGGTGAACGGAATCCTCTTTAATCATGAATCAGAGCGTCGCGGAGAGAACTTCGTGACCCGGAAAATTACCCTGGCGGCTGGGCGCATCGCCGAGGGCCTGCAGGATCACCTGGAACTGGGCAACATGGATTCCCTGCGCGACTGGGGATATGCCAAAGACTATGTCGAGTGCATGTGGCTCATGCTCCAGCACGACACGCCGGAGGACTTTGTTGTGGCTACCGGCGAGCAGCATACCGTGCGTGACTTTACTGAGAAGGCATTTGCCGCCAATGGCATTACAGTTCGCTGGGAAGGAGCCGGACTGGAAGAGAAGGGGTATGATGCCGAAACCGGCAAGATGCTGGTATGCATAAATCCGCAGTGGTTCCGGCCCACCGATGTCGACAACCTCTGGGGCGATCCCACCAAGGCGAAGACCGTTCTTGGCTGGAATCCACAGAAGACCTCCTATGCCGAACTCGTAGAGATTATGGCCAAGCATGATCGTGAGCTGGCAAAGCAGGAAAAAGCAATGAAGAGGGCACAGTAACTGCCCGTGTAATATGCACGGAGTAATTTGAGATTGAAGGTAATACAACATGATGGATAAAGACGCAAAGATCTATGTAGCCGGACATCGCGGAATGGTAGGTTCCGCGATCGTTCGCGAACTGAACCGGCAAGGCTACCACAATATAATTACCCGTACCCATCAGGAACTGGATCTGACCAGACAGGCAGATGTGGAACAGTTCTTTGAAGAAGAAAAGCCGGAGTACGTTTTCCTGGCAGCCGCCAAAGTCGGCGGCATCATGGCAAACCAGAATGCCCTGGCTGATTTCATGTGGGTCAATATGATGATGGAAATGAACGTCATCCATGCAGCCTGGAAGAACGGCTGCAAGAAACTGGAATTCCTCGGCTCTTCCTGTATCTATCCGCGGCTGGCTCCCCAGCCGATGAAGGAAGACTGTCTGCTAACCAGTGAGCTGGAGAAGAGCAATGAGGCGTATGCCCTGGCCAAGATCTCCGGACTGAAATACTGCGAGTTCCTGAACCGGCAGTACGGCACAGACTACATTTCACTCATGCCCACCAATCTGTATGGACCCAATGACAATTATCACCCCACCCATTCCCACGTGTTGCCGGCTCTGATTCGCCGGTTCCATGAGGCGAAGGAAGAGGGCAAGGGAGAAGTAACCTGCTGGGGCGATGGCTCGCCCCTGCGCGAGTTCCTGTACGTGGATGACCTGGCGAATCTCTGTGTGTTCCTCATGAACAACTACAGCGGGGATGAGACGGTGAATGCCGGAACCGGCAAGGAACTGAGCATCCGGGACCTGACCGAACTGGTTGCTAAAGTTGTCGGCTATACCGGTGAGATTAAATGGGACACTACCAAGCCCAACGGGACACCCCGGAAACTCCTGGATGTCACCAAAGCCACCAATCTTGGCTGGACCTATCGGACGGAACTGGAAGAAGGAATCCGACACAGCTATGCGGATTTCCTCAATAACCCCATGCGCGCGGAGAGGTAGAACACAACATGAATATCGTATTGTTATCCGGCGGCTCCGGCAAACGCCTGTGGCCGCTTTCCAACGACATCAGAAGCAAGCAGTTCATCAAAATTTTCAAGCGGGAAGACGGCACCTATGAGTCCATGGTCCAGCGCGTCTACCGCCAGATTAAACAGGTAGATCCCACGGCAACCGTGACCATTGCCACTTCCAAAACCCAGGTGTCTTCCATTGCCAATCAACTCAGCGATGAGGTCGGCATATCAGTGGAACCCTGCCGGCGGGATACCTTCCCGGCCATTGCCCTGGCAACGGCTTATCTGGTCGATGTCTTAAAAGTGGATCCGGAAGAATCCGTAGTAGTCTGCCCGGTGGATCCCTATGTTGAGGATGATTATTTTGAAGCCCTCAGAGGCCTGGCCGATCAGGCCGATAAAGGCGAGGCCAATCTCGTATTAATGGGCATTGAGCCGACCTATCCCTCCGAAAAGTACGGTTACATTATCCCCGAAAGTGGAGATCATACTGCCACCGTCAGAACCTTTAAAGAAAAACCGACGGCTGATGTCGCAGAAGAGTACATCGCCCAGGGAGCATTGTGGAACGGCGGCGTCTTTGCCTATAAGCTGAAGTACGTCCTGAACAAGGCTCATGAACTCATCGATTTTACCGACTACCATGATCTGTATGCTCAATATGATACCCTGAACAAAATCTCCTTCGATTATGCCGTCGTGGAAAAAGAAGACAAGATCCAGGTGCAGCGGTTTGCAGGACAGTGGAAAGACCTGGGAACCTGGAATACCCTGACCGAAGCCATGGAGGAATCCGTGATCGGCAATGGAGTCATCAATGAGACATGCTCAGGCGTCCATATCGTCAATGAGATGGATGTACCGGTTCTGGCCATGGGCCTTCAGAATGTGGTGATTTCAGTTTCTCCGGAAGGCATCTTGGTATCGGACAAAGAACAGAGCTCCTATATCAAACCCTTTGTGGACAAATTCGAGCAACAGCTGATGTTTGCCGAAAAATCCTGGGGAAGCTTCCGGGTCATGGATGTCGAGGACAATGCGTTAACGATCAAAGTCACACTGAACGCCGGAAACTCCATGAACTACCACAGCCACAAGAACCGTGACGAAGTCTGGGTCGTAAGTGCAGGAACCGGTAGAACCATAGTCGATGGATTTGAGCAGACCGTGAGTGCCGGCGATGTGGTCACCATGGCCGCCGGATGCCGCCATACCATTCTTGCCGACACCGAGCTGAAGCTCATCGAAGTGCAGTTAGGGGAAGGCATCTCCGTACAGGATAAGCAGAAGTTTGAACTGGAGTGCTAAGTAAGACAAACCAGTGCAGAAAGTGAGGGGAATTTGAAGAAACCTTTGTTATTGAGACCCTCGGGGCGAGAAACCCTCTGGGGCGGTCAGCGACTGAATACAGAGTTTGAAAAGAATATCGACATGAACCCTCTGGCCGAAACCTGGGAATGCTCCACCCATCCTGACGGCCCCAGCTATGTAGTGGGCGGTCAGCATGATGGCAGAGAACTGAAAGACGTGATCCGTGAAAATCCGGAATACCTCGGAACCCGCAATGCCGGGAAGACCGAGCTGCCCATTCTCATCAAATTCATTGATGCGAAGAAAGACCTCTCGATTCAGGTTCATCCAACGGATGAGTATGCCAGAGAGCACGAGAATGGTCAGCTCGGTAAAACCGAAATGTGGTACGTATTAGATGCCACCCGCGATGCCAGGCTGACCTACGGCCTCTCCAGAGATTGCTCCGAACAGATGGTGCGCAACGCAATCACCGAGGGGACCCTGACCCGGTATCTGCAGCAGGTCCCCATAAAGAAACATGATGTTTTCTTTGTGGAGTCCGGCACGATCCATGGGATCGGTGCCGGAGCCCTGGTGGCAGAAATTCAGGAAAACTCCAATCTGACTTATCGACTGTATGACTACAACCGGGAAGACCGATATGGCAACCTGCGCGAGCTGCACATCGACAAAGCCATGCAGGTTGCCAACATGAAAAGCAGTGCCGAGCCGAAGCAGCCGCTACGAGTCTTAAAATACAAGCAGGGCAGCGCTTCAGAACTCCTCTGCCGCTGCAAGTATTTTGAAGTACACCGCATGATCGTCAATACGGAACGACGCCAGGTCGTCCATTACCGCGCCGATGAAGTATCCTACCGGGTGCTCTTATGCGTGAACGGCTGTGGCACGATCCACTATGACGGCCAGTCCATCCCGTTCTACAAAGGGGATTGCATCTTTGTACCCGCGGATTCCGTTGTCTTACACATACATGGACAGGCTCAGTTCCTGGACGTCAGGGGATAATGCGTTGAAAGCCTGGAAAACAGAAAAATCAGAACTGCTGATTAACACCCCATGGGTCAAAGTCCGAAGAGACTCCGTCCGCCTGGCAAACGGGTCAGCCATAGACGACTTCTATGCCATCACCATTCATGATGCCGCGGCAGTCGTTGCCATCGATCCCGAAGGCAACCTCATCCTGAAGACAGAGTATCGCTATTGCTCCGACCGGGATCTGATCGAAATTCCGGCTGGCATTGTGGAAGAAAATGAAACGGATGGACTCTCCGCAGCCAGGCGAGAATTACTGGAAGAAACCGGCTACGCCTCCGATGAGTGGCAGTACCTTGGAGCCACCATCGAAAGCTCAGCGAAGCTTACCAATTACCTGCACCTCTATCTTGCAACGAATTGCCGGAAAGTCAGTGAACAGACCCTGGATGCCACGGAAGAACTGGATGTACTTCTGGTTCCGCTGGAACAGGCAGTTGACATGGTCATGAACAATGAAATCTGCTGCAACAGTTCTGCTCACGGTATTTTGAGAGCAGCTCGAATGCTGGGCGTATAGCTTGAACGAGCGGCCAAAGGAACAGCAAAGGAAACAGTTAAGGGAGCAGAACAGGGAACCGTATAGAAATCACAATAGCGATTGATTCGTACAAGGTAAATGCAGAACCATTTGATTCTAGAATATTTGAGGAAATTAGCATGCCATACATGGAAGAATATAAGCGATGGGTTCAGACCATTCAGGAACCGGACCTGCTCAATGAACTAAAGACAATGAACGAGGCCCAGATTGAAGATGCGTTCTATCGCAATCTGGCTTTTGGAACCGGAGGACTGCGTGGCAAGATTGGCGCGGGAATCAACCGCATGAATGTGTACACCGTAGCCAAAGCGACTCAAGGGTTAGCAAACTATCTGGTTCGCAGTTACGGTGAATCCGCGTCCGTTGCCATTGGTTTTGATTCCCGGATAAAATCCGATGAATTTGCCCAGACTGCTGCAGCGGTGTTGGCAGCCAACGGAGTCCAGGTTCATCTTTGGCCACGCCTGAATCCAGTACCCACCATTTCCTTTGCAACCAGGTATCTGAAGACATCTGCGGGAGTCATGATTACGGCCTCCCATAATCCATCCATCTATAATGGATACAAGGTCTACGGAGCGGATAGCTGTCAGATCACCACAGAAGCAGCCGCTGAGATCCTGGCGGAAATTGAAGGGGTGGATCTCTTCCAAGATGTCCAGAAGGTAGATTATGATAAAGCTGTGACTTCAGGCAGGATCACTTATATCTCGGATGAGGTACTGACGGCATATATCCAAGAAGTCAAGAATCAGTCGGTGCTCTTTGGCGAGAAGGTCAATAAGAATGTCGCCATCGTCTATTCGCCACTCAATGGCACTGGCTATCTTCCCGTAACCAGAACCCTGAAAGAAATGGGGTATGACAATATTACGCTGGTAGAAGAACAGCGCCTGCCGGATGGAACATTCCCGACCTGCCCATTTCCGAATCCGGAAATCAAGGAAGCCATGGCGCTGGGCATGGAGTATGCCAAACAGTACAATGCAGATCTGCTCCTGGCCACGGATCCGGACTGCGATCGGGTCGGAATTGCTGTCAAGAATCCATCCGGTGAGTATGAGCTCATTTCTGGGAATGAGGTCGGCATCCTGCTACTGGACTATATTTGCGCCCAACGCTCCAAGCACGGCAAAATGCCGGTGGATCCGGTCATGGTTAAAACCATCGTCACCATGGATCTGGCAGATCGCATCGCCGAGTCCTATGGTGTCCGCACCATCAATGTGCTCACCGGCTTTAAGTTTATTGGCGAGCAGATTGGCTACCTTGAAAGAGAAGGCAAAGAAGACAGCTATATCTTCGGCTTTGAAGAAAGCTACGGCTACCTTTCCGGAAGCTATGTCCGCGACAAGGATGCAGTAAACGGTGCGTATATGATCTGTGAAATGTTCAGCTATTATGCTACCCAGGGCATTTCCCTGCTGGATAAACTGAACGAGCTGTTTGACCAGTATGGCTATTGCCTGAATACGCTCCATTCCTACGATTTTGAGGGTTCTGCCGGTTTTGCCAGAATGCAGGACATTATGAGGACGTTCCACAATGAAGTAGGAGCGGATCAACAGATCGCAGGGTTCGGCGGAAAGAAGATCCACACCGTTCTGGATTACAGCAAGGGCCTGGATGGCTTACCCAAGTCCGATGTCCTGAAATACCTCATGGAGGGCAACTGTTCGGTGGTTGTCCGTCCTTCTGGTACAGAGCCAAAGCTGAAGACCTACATCAGTGTATCGGCAAAGACCAGAGATGAGGCAGTAGAGATTGAACGAAGAATCACCGAAGAGCTGAACCGGTTCTTCCTCAGCCCGCAATAGGCAATATCAAACCCCTTCAATAAAATAAATGATAGCGAGGTGCCCCCTACATATGAAAATCTTAGTGACCGGCGGATTAGGTTTTATTGGCAGTCATACCGTCATCGAACTGCTGAAGAACCATCATGAAGTCATCATTGCCGATAACTTGGTCAATTCCAAAATCGAAGTATTGGACAAGCTGGCTGCCATCACTGGCGTGAGACCCGATTTTTATCAGATCGATGTAACGGATGAAGCAAAGCTCGAACCGATCTTTCAAAATCATCCGATCGACGGCGTCATCCACTTTGCCGGACTTAAAGCGGTGGGAGAGTCTGTTTCCAAACCCATCGAGTATTACTACAACAACCTGGTATCAACCATGGTATTAAGCAAGCTGTGCGTCAAGTATGGAGTTCAGAAATTCGTCTTCAGTTCCTCCGCGACCGTATACGGAGATCAGCCATCCCCATTGAAAGAAGAAATGGAACTGAAGAAAACAACCAATCCCTATGGCGAAACCAAGGCCATGAGCGAACGGATCCTGACAGATACCGTGAAAGCAAATGATGGATTTGCAGTAGTCCTGCTGAGATACTTCAATCCGGTGGGAGCTCATGAAAGCGGTCTGATTGGAGAAGATCCCAATGGAATCCCCAATAATCTGATGCCCTTTGTGACAAAGGTTGCCAAGGGGCAGCTGAAGAAACTCAGCGTTTTCGGAAATGACTACGATACAGTAGACGGAACCGGCGTCAGAGACTACATCCATGTCGTGGATCTGGCAAAAGCCCATGTGAAAGCTATCGAGAACCTGATGAAGGGTACCAGCGTATACAACATCGGAACTGGCAACGGCACCTCCGTCCTGGAACTGGTCAATGCCTTCATGAAAGTCAACGGAGTCGATGTTCCTTATGAGATCGTCGGCCGACGCCCTGGCGACATCGCAACCTGCTTTGCTGATGCAGCCAAAGCTGAAACAGAACTTGGCTGGAAGGCTGAACTCGGCATCGAAGACATGGTTCGAGATGCCTGGAGATTCGAACAGCAAAATAGTTAATATAGCGTGATTAATCAGCCATGTAACTGAAATTTATGTGAAGTGAGGTGAGTCGAGAAGAAACTCGACGGTTATGACAAGCAATACTTCAAAAGGCAGAGGAATCAAGGGGAGCAAGTACTGGATTCAGACTCTTGTAAATTCCAACTCTGGAATAAATTTATCCCATGAAATTCAAAAGCAGGATCCCAGTATTGGGAAAATAACGTGGCTGTCCCCTTTGGCTGATTCATACGAAGAAATGAGAATTCACCAAGTACCTGGCTTAAAGGGCGCTGACTTTGCATTTTGGCCAAGTCGTGGCCCGTGGTGGGATGCCATCGGAGAGGATGAGAACGGATGCGTTCTATTGGTAGAAGCGAAAGGGCATCTGACTGAAACCAAGTCACGTTGTACAGCCACCAGCTTGAAAAGTCTTGATTTAATCAGAGAATCCATGCGTAAGACCCATGATTCATTCGTGGCACAATCACATGCATTTGATGAAAATATCTGGATGAATCAGTACTACCAGTTAGGGAACCGATTAACCTTTCTCAGCCATTTGATCAACCAGGGACGAAGTGTCAAATTGGTGCTCCTGAATTTCGTCAATGATTCATACATTCCTACTAATGAGATTGAGTGGAATAAACATTATCAGCAAGTATTTGAGATAATGCTTGGCAAAAGAAATACACCGAATCATGTGATCATGGTGAACTACAAAGTCTGATAACTAAAAGTTTTTTTGAGGTTTTCTGATCCAAATGCTTTTCGACTTCATCATTGATTGGTCATAAACGTGTTAGATCACATTGGAAGAGATAAATTGTATTTGGAGGGATCATCAGTTCGGTGAGCAATCTGCCTGAGTATTTGGTGATAAAGACTTGGAATGCTTTAAGTTATGGTAAGATAATAGTAATTAGTATATGGAATGGAGTTTGCCATAATGGAAGAGCGGAAAGTACTTAACCATTTATTCGTGAATGTGTTTAATAAGATCCTGAGGATCGAAGAGCGGGTGATTCGGGAACAGTCGGATCTGGATCTGACCGTGAGTGAGATGCATACCATCGATGCCATTGGGGTTGGGGAGTCCATGAAGATGACCGATGTGGCGGATAAGCTGAACATCACGGTGGGTACACTGACGACTTCCATCAATCGACTGTTATCCAAGGGGTATGTGGAACGAAACCGAGGTGAAGAAGATCGCCGAGTGGTGCGGGTTCATCTGACGGAAAAGGGGAAGGAAGCGTATAATCTTCATGAGGCCTATCATGAAGAGATGATCTCCCAGATACTGAGTGAACTGAACGAAGAAGAAGCTCGGATATTGACCGGTACCCTGATTAAGATCTCGGAGTTCTTCCGGGTGCATTACCACGCGGAAGATTAACGAATTGCTTGTCCTGAATTAACAAAGTGCTTAAATATGGACCTCCTGCAGCTGATATAATA
>JABNAD010001197.1_pt1 | contig 10347 bp, 8 predicted proteins | sample 7240381 | NCBI WGS metagenome assembly JABNAD01 (sample SAMN11332834, study PRJNA596920) | anaerobic digester metagenome | biome: digested sludge; isolation source: digested sewage sludge-derived enrichment culture grown on H2/CO2 | place: Germany: Goettingen | reverse complement strand
GTCTTCACCCATAACGCGACAGATTCCCTGAACGTCCTGATATCCGGTTTTCTGGCCGGAATTAAGGGAGAATGCCATGTCCTCACCACGGCGCTGGACCACAACTCCGTGCTCCGGCCACTCCACGAGTACGAACAGCAGCACCGTATTCGGCTGGACACCATTCCCTTCGAGCAGTGTTCTGTTTGGCCGGAATCGGTCGAAGCGGCCATTCGGCCCGATACCCGGCTCATGGTCATGACCCACGGCAGCAACGTGCTCGGCTCGGTGCAGGATATCCGGGCGATCGGGGAGATCCTGCACGACCACGGGGTCTACTTCATCGTGGACGGGGCGCAGACCGCTGGTCATATTCCTGTCAACCTGAAGGACCTTCCGGTCGATGCCTTCGTCTTCACCGGCCACAAGGGCCTGCTCGGCGTCCCGGGGACCGGTGGGTTCTACGTACGGGATCCGGACGACGTCACACCCGTGCGGTTCGGCGGGACTGGGACGGACTCGTTCTCGCTCCTCCATCCCCGCGGGATGCCGGAGCGGTTCGAGGTCGGGACGCACAACTATCCCGGCCTGGCAGCGCTCGCCGCCGGGGTGGAATTCATCGAGAGAGAAGGGATACCATCAATCGTGGAAAAGGCGGAGAGGCAGACCGCGTTTTTCGTCCGGGAACTGAAGCACGAGGAGAACATCACCATCTACAACGAACACCCGGACCTGCCGATCATCGCGTTCAATATCAAGGGCCTCCAGAACGACGACGTGGGATTCATGCTGGCCCGCGCCTACGGCGTCATCGCCCGGACGGGGCTCCACTGTGCCCCCCTGGTCCACAGGGCCATTGACGGCGGAGAGGGCTGCATCCGGCTCAGCCCATCCTGGTTCACGACCGATGAAGAGTGCCGGATTGCAGCAGATGCCATACGGAGGATTGCCAGGAATGCGAATTCTACGGTCGGTCAGGCATAAGGTCTGTGCGGATGGCTCCTTCATGAAGGAGTTCCTCCTCGACGCCCCCGTCCCGGCGGAGTTCTTCACCTACCTCCGGGACTTCGGCGAGGTCGAATCGCTCCCCGGCGTCGGGGACGGGTTCTACAGGTTCGAGAAGCCCGACTGGTTCTCCATCAAGGGGTTTGCCGGCGACACCACCGTCGAGGTCAGGTTCAAGAAAGAGGTGATGGACCTGACGATGGACTTTGTCTACGTCCTCTTCACCACGTATGGGAAGGGCCCGAAGGACCTCGCCGTGCTGAAGCGGCGGGAACAGGCCCTCGGCGAACGGGTCCGGAAGCACCTTTACGGGGCGTGAGGACCGGAGGGGTCCGTGCCGCCGGATGTGTTTGAAGAGTACGCAAAGGACTATGACCGGTGGTTCGACGAACACCGCGACGAGTACCTCGCCGAGCTGGCCCGTATCCGCGCGATGCTTCCCCCGCTCGACGCCCGTGCCATCGAAGTGGGGGTCGGGTCCGGGAGGTTTGCCGCACCCCTCGGGGTCGCGCTCGGGGTCGAGCCATCGCGTGCCCTCGCCCGGATGGCCCGTCGGAGGGGGATCAGGGTCATCCGGGGCAGGGCCGAGGCACTGCCCATCAGGAACGGGTCGTGTTCGTCCGTCCTGCTTATCACGGTCATCTGTTTTCTGAAAGACCCGGCAACGGCGTTCAGAGAACTCCGCCGAATCCTCATCTCCCAGGGATTCCTCATCGTTGCATTCATCGAACGCGGGGGGCGGATACACCGGGCCTATCTTCGGGAGGGCGGAAAAGGGCGGTTCCTCTCCCGTGCCCGTTTCTATTCATCCGGTGACGTGCAGGCGCTGCTCGCGGAGACCGGTTTTCGACTGGCCGGAGTGGACTCTCGTGCTGGTTTCTGCGTAATCGCAGCACAGAAGAACTGATGGTGGGGGCCGGAACAGAATCTGCAGTGGATGCCTGCATCGCCGTGCACCGGGCCCGTCGTGGTCAGGGAGCGCGCTTCCCGGTGGGATTGAGGAATACAGACCACTGCGAGATTTCAACCCGGCGTAAGGGGTGCGGCATCCCTCAATAGAATTCCGTTCAAACGCACGTCTGAGCACAAAAACGTCCTCTCTCCAGAGCCTCGACTTGGTCCGGGACTCGTCGAGCTCCGTCTCGTCCGGCTGTAACGAGAGAGGCAGGACGGAACGACGATCGTCGGGGCCTTCTGTCTCCATGTTCTGGACGGGTTCGTCTTTGCAGCGGGTGCCGACCGGGTCGTGCTCCACGGCGGAAGAGCGAAGACGATCCCCGTGGCGGAGCGATCGCCTCCGCGAACCATCTGTCCGCTGATCATGTCCTCGTTCGGTGCGGTGGTCGACGCGGTGGCTGCCGGGGCAACCTGCGATGGGAAGATGAAAATGAACGAGGTCCTCGCCGATCACGGACCCACCTTCGTCCTGGACCTCCCGCAGAAACCGGGAAGTCTCGAGACCATCGAGTATTTCCTCTCCGAGCTCCGGAGGTTCGCCGCGTTCATCACAGATCTCATCGAAACGACCGTGACCGATGACGACTGATGTGGGAGATCCGATCGTCGAACAAGACGAGGCCACCACGACGGTCGAGATTGGAGTGTCCATCCGGGGGCTGCGCAGCCCATCTTGGATGTGACCCCCGGGAGGGGGCCGCGAGCAGTCCCGTCGGGAAGAGAGCGACCGCGCCCTACCTGGATGCGAAGCCCTCGATCAGCACCAGTCCGAGCCTGGCGATCGCGTTCGACCTGCCGCGGTGCGGGCACCGAACCGGCACTGGGCGGCGAGTGCTCCAGCGCCAGGGCAGACGGGGATGCCCCCGAGCAGCACTGCGACCAGATCCATGGCCCCGATCACCTTGACGAGGAAAACCGCGATCGGGGGTCGCGCCAGGGGGTGCACGAGGGGTGCCGGGAGACCGTCCGCTGCAGTGGTGAAGGGTGCCGCTGCGTGTTCTCCGCCCCACCCATCATCGGCACCCCCGACCGGGTTCAATCATCAACCCGTTCTCGACGACAAGAGTGACGTTGTCCGTTGGCATTTCTGGTAGAAAAGAGACGGAGGAGGTCCATCACATGATCGACTCGAGCTTCTGCTCGAGGAAGTCGAGACCTCGCTTGATGTCCTCGACGGTCTTGCCTCCGGTCAGGATGATCTTTCCGGAGCTGAAGAGGAGCGCCACGATCTTCGGGTCCTTGATTCGGTAGACGAGACCAGGGAACTGTTCGGGCTCGTACTCGATGTTCTCCAGGTTCAGGGTGATCACCACCTTGTTCAGGTTGATGTACTTCCCGATGTCGTAGGAGCAGACGATGTTGGTCACCGCGACCCTCGGCTCGTCGTAGCAGGCGACGCCGGCCTCGCGGAGGGAGTTCATAATGATCTCGAGTCCATCGGAGAGGGCCTGCCGGTCCCGGATGCCGGTCAGGACGACCTTGCCCGAGCTGAAGATCAGCGACGCGATCTTCGGCTTCTCGATACGATAGACCGCACCCGGAAAGCGCTTAGTATTGAGTTCGCAGGCCGGGATCCGCTGCGAAACATCGGCGAGATCGATCGAGTCCGCGATCACACCAGAGGCGACGATATTCTCGATCTTGAGTGACTCGTATCGTTTCTCTTCCATCTCTCTATCTATGCTGCCCTTTAAAACATAATAGTTCTGGAGAACCTTTATCTCAATTTGAAGGCCGGAAAACCGGCCGTTTCGCGCAGAATTAATGTCCCCCCGGGCCTAATCCAGTACTGTTTCGTATGGGCGAGGATCAGCACAACATGAAGGACTACGTCGAGGCCTGCCGGGACTTCAAGATCGAGGTCCCAGAATTCTACAACTTCGGGTTCGACGTGGTTGACGAGTGGGCGAGAAAGGACCGGAATAAGCTCGCCATGATCTGGACGGATCAGAAGGGGAACGAGAAGAAGTTCACCTTCTGGGACCTGATGGGGCTCTCGAACGCCGCGGCGAACATCCTTTTGAAATACGGGATCCACAAGGGCGACCACGTGATGCTGATGCTCCACCGGATCCCCGAGTGGTGGATCCTGACGCTCGCCCTGATCAAGCTCGGGGCCGTCGTCTCCCCGGGCCCGACCATGCTGACGTCCAAAGACATACGGTACCGGATCGACCTCGGGCAGTTCAAGCTGGTGATCACCGATATGGAGACCGCCCCGAAGGTCGATGCAATCTACTCGGAGTGCGAGTCCCTCATGGGCCGGATGGTGGTCGACGGTTCCCGCGAGGGCTGGATCAATTACGTGGAGGAACTGACCTATCCGGCCCCGGTCTCCCACAAACTGATCCAGCTGCCCGGCATGGCCCGGACCCGGTCGACCGACCCGATGATCATCTTCTTCACCTCCGGAACGACCGGCGAGCCGAAGATGGTGCTCCACGACCAATCCTATCCCCTGGGCCACATCGTGACGGCGGCGCTCTGGCACGATCTGAAGCACAACGACCTCCACTTCACCCTCTCCGACACCGGGTGGGCGAAGTCGGCGTGGGGTAAGATCTTCGGACAGTGGATCCAGGGTGCCGCGATCTTCGTTTACGACATCCGGGGCAAGTTCAAGGCGACCGAGATCCTCCCCCTGCTCGAGCGGTACGCAATCACCACGTTCTGCTGCCCCCCCACCATCTACCGGATGCTGATCCTCGCCGACCTGGATAAGTTCGACTTCTCTGAGCTCCGTCACTGCACGTCGGCCGGCGAACCCCTCAACCCCGAGGTGATCCGTGTCTGGAAGGAGGCGACCGGGGTCACGATCTTCGAGGGCTACGGCCAGACCGAGACCGTGCTCTGCATCGGTACGTTCCCGTGCATGGAGTCGAAACCGGGCTCGATGGGCAGGCCGGCCCCCGGCTGGACGATAGAGCTCCACGACGACGACGGGCGGCCAGTTGAGGTCGGTCAGGAAGGGAGGATCGCGATCGCCCTTGACCCACGACCTGTCGGACTCTTCCGCGAGTACATCGCCTCGGAGGAGGAGAACGATCGGTCGTTCGTCGATGGCTGGTACTACACCGGCGACAAGGCGTGCATGGATACAGACGGTTACTTCTGGTTCATCGGGCGAGATGACGACGTGATCAAGTCATCGGGGTACCGGATCGGCCCGTTCGAGGTCGAGTCAGCCCTGCTGGAGCACCCTGCCGTCCAGGAAGCGGCCGTGGTGGGTTCCCCGGATGTTATCCGGGGCCTGGTGGTCAAGGCATTCGTGGTCCTGACCCCCGGTTTCAAGCCTTCGGAGATGCTGGTGCGGGAGCTCCAGACGCATGTTAAGAAGGTGACCGCACCCTACAAGTACCCGCGCCTGGTCGAGTTCGTCGAGACCCTCCCGAAGACAATCTCGGGCAAGATCAGGCGGAACGAGCTCCGGGACGCCGAGCTGAAGAAATTCCAGAATGGAAACGGGAAGAAGAGATAGGGGTCTGGGGAACACCAATCTTTATCTCTCCGACCCCCGTATATATTCAGGCGCGAGGGTAGCCAAGCCAGGTCAACGGCGCCAGGTTCAGGGCCTGGTCTCGCAGGAGTTCGGGCGTTCGAATCGCCTCCCTCGCATTTTTCTCTCTCTGTCTCTGCTATCTGTTTCATCTGCCGGCTCTTCGCACGATGGGTGTTCTTTCGTCCGTCCCCACCTCCCTCCTGCGCGATCTCCTCTCCCGGACCGGTGTCTTCACCGCAGGCTTCAATACGACCCCAGAGCCGTTATTATTCACGGGGTCCATCCCGCAATCCTGCGGATAGGGAGTCCTGGAGGTCAGCATGAGACGGAAGATCATCACGATTGACGAAGAGAAGTGCACGGGGTGCGGCGAGTGCATCCCGGACTGCCCCGAGGGGGCGCTGCAGATCATCGAGGGGAAGGCGCGGCTCGTCAGCGATCTCTTCTGCGACGGGCTCGGTGCCTGCATCGGGACGTGTCCGGAGGGCGCAATCTCTGTCATCGAGCGTGAGGCGGAGCCCTACGACGAGAAGGCCGTAATGGCGAAGATCGTCCCGCAGGGGCAGGCCGTTATCCGGGCGCACCTCGAACACCTCGTCGGTCATGGTGAGACAGCCCTCTACCGACAGGCCCTGGAATACCTGGTAGAGATCGGCATCCCGGTGCCGGAGCACCGGTCCGGGTTGGCAGGGACCACGCCTGGCGGCCCCCGGCAGGGTTCTGTGTGCCCGCCGGGAGAGTGCCCCGGGGCTGCCGCCCGGTCCATCGAGCGCGGGCCGTCCGCCGAAGTGGGCCCGAAAGGCCACCACCCTGTCTCTGAGCTCCGCCAGTGGCCGGTCCAGCTCCGCCTCCTGAACCCGGGCGCGGCATACTTCGATAATGCGGACCTCCTCATCGCGGCGGACTGCGTCCCTGTCGCCCGGGCCGGGTTCCACCGGGAGTTCCTGCGCGGTCGGGTCGCGATCATCTTCTGTCCGAAGCTGGACGCCGACCTCGACGACTATGTCGAGCGCCTGGCCGCCATCCTCTCGCGCCACGAGATCCGCTCGATCACGGTCCTCCGGATGGAGGTCCCCTGCTGCACCGGGACGCGGGCTGTGGTCGACCGGGCGATCGCGCGGTCGGGTAAGACCATACCGATTGTCGAAGAGACGATCTCGATACAAGGCGAGGTTCTCTGAGATCCATGATGAAGTCCCTCGCCCCCTTCCGCATCGGAAGCGGGTGGTCGACGTGCCGGCGGATGGGGGTGTACCGGTGAGCTCCCGGGTCTTGCGGCCGGTGATCGAGGTCAACCCGGGCCAGTGCATCGGGTGCGGGCTCTGCCTCCCGGACTGCCCGAACCATGCTCTTGCCATCCCCGACGGGACGTCGAGGCTCCTGGACGAGCGACTCTGCGACGGATGCGGCGCCTGTGTCGATGCCTGCCCGGAAGGAGCGCTCCATGTCGTCGAAAAGGAGGTCTGCCCGTTCGATCTGTCCTGCGTGATCGAGCGGGCCCGGTTTGAGGGCGACAGTGCCGTCGATGCCTTTCTCGCGTACCTGGAAGTTCACGGGCAGGAGGAACTCCTCTGCCGCGCACGGGAGGTGCTCGGGGTGTCAGAGGACGATTCGCCCGGGCGCGGGTGACCCGTCCAGGGCCGCGCACGTCTTTCCCGTCCGTCGAGCGACCGCGATGGCGGCAGTTATATCGGCCCGGGTCGACGTATACAGAGACGGCATGAGCGACGGTCTCTCCCCCGGCATGCGCCAGTACTACGAGGCGAAGCGCCAGCACCCCGACGCGCTCCTCCTCTGCCGCATGGGTGACTTCTACGAGACCTTCGGTGCCGACGCCGAGACGATCTCCCGTGAGCTCGACATCGTGCTCACCTCCCGCGGCACCGACGCGGAGGGGAGGCGGATCCCCCTCGCCGGCGTTCCATACCATGCGGCCGACTCGTATGTCGCCCGGCTCGTGCGGAAAGGCTACCGTGTCGCGATCGCCGAGCAGATGGAGGACCCGAAGAAGGCGAAGGGGCTCGTCCGGCGCGAGGTGGTCCGGGTCGTCACCCCCGGGACACTGGTCGACGGCGCGATGCTCGAATCGCCCCGTGCCCGTTACCTGATGGCCCTTGCACCCTTTCCCGAGCGGCTCGGCATCGCCCTCCTCGACGCCTCGACCGGCGAGTTTTCCGCGTACGCCGTCCCGGCAGGGGAGGGCCGGTCCGCCGTGCTCGCCGAGCTGGCCCGCCGGTCCCCCGAGGAGGTCATCGTCCCCGCCGGGTACGAGGGACCGATCCTGGAGGTCCTCGGCCCGGACGAGACCGTGGTGACCCGCGCCGCCGATGCCGCCTTCGACCGCGGGGCGGCACAAGCGCTGCTCGGGCACCGCCTCCAGGACGAGGGGGCGACGCCCGATCCCGTGGCGGTTGCTGCGGCAGGGGCCGCGCTCGCCTACGCCGAGGCGATGAACCACGCGCCCCTTCCCCAGGTCCGGAGCCTGGCGCTCGTCGGGGAGGGGGGTGATGGTCCGGTCCTCGATGCGATCACGATCCGTAACCTGGAACTGGTCCAGCCGGTCCGGGGCGACAGGAAGGGAGCCACCCTCCTCGCGGTCTTGGACCGGACCGTGACGCCGATGGGCGCACGCCTCCTCCGTGTACGGGTGGTCGACCCCGTTGTCGACCCCCGGGTGATCGCTCGTCGGCTCGACGCGGTCGAGTTCTTCGTCGATCGGACCGCCGTCCGGCGCGACCTCAGGCGCCGGCTCGGCGAGGTCGCGGACCTGGAACGGATCGCCGGCAGGGTCGCCTGCGGTTCCGCCTCGCCGCGGGATCTGGGGGCACTCCGCCGGTCACTCGAGGCCCTTCCCGGCCTCGCCGCGCTCCTCGACGGCGCCGCTCCCCTCCCCGAACTGGTCGGCGCCGCCCGTGCCGAGCTCGGCCGGCACGAAGAGCTCGCCAGCCTGGTCGCCCGTGCGATCATCGACGATGCCCCCGCGGTCGCGCGAAACGGCGGCATGATCCGGGAGGGATACGACCCCGAGCTCGACCGACTCCGGTTCCTTGCCGCAAACGGCCGGGACTGGGTCGCCGCCCTGCAGCAGGCCGAACGCGAACGGACCGGGATCCGGTCCCTGAAGATCGGCTACAACCGGGTCTTCGGCTACTACATCGAGGTCTCCCGCACGCAGGCGGCGCAGGTGCCACCCGAGTACGAGCGGCGGCAGACGACCGCGAACGGCGAGCGTTTTACCCTCCCGGACCTCCGGGAGAAGGAGGCGGAGATCGCCCACGCGGACGAACGGCTCGGCGAGCGAGAGCAGGAGGCCTTTCGTGCCCTTGTCGCGGCGATCGGAACCGAGGTGCCGGCCCTCCAGGCGACCGCCCGTTCGATCGCCCTCCTCGACCTCTTCGCCTGCACGGCGGAGGTCGCGGTCGAGAACCGGTACACCCGCCCCGTTGTTACCAATGGGACCGGGATTCTGGTCCGCGGCGGGCGCCACCCGGTCGTCGAGCGGCGTGCCACCGAGCCGTTCGTCCCGAACGACACCGTGCTCGATGCAACGACCGAGCAGATCCTGGTGATCACCGGCGCGAACATGGCCGGCAAGTCAACCTACATGCGGGCGGTGGCGCTGATCACTGTGATGGCCCAGTGCGGGATGTTCGTGCCGGCAGACCATGCGACGATCGGGGTCGTGGACCGGGTCTTCACCCGGGTCGGGGCGTTCGACGACCTGGCCTCTGGCCAGTCAACCTTCATGGTCGAGATGCTCGAACTCGCGAACATCCTCGTCCACGCAACTCCCCGGAGCCTGGTCGTGCTCGACGAGATCGGACGGGGGACGAGCACCCTCGACGGGTACGCGATCGCCCGGGCGGTCCTGGAGTTCCTGCACGGGAAGGGAAAGAGCGGCCCGCGGACCCTCTTCGCAACCCACTTCCATGAACTGGTCGAGACCGAGAACGAGCTCCCCCGGGTGCGCAATTACCACATGGCGGTGAAGGACACCGGCTCCTCGGTGATCTTCACCCGGACGATCATCCCCGGCGCGACCGACCGGTCCTACGGCGTCCACGTCGCCGAGCTCGCCGGCGTCCCGCCGTTTGTGATTGAGCGGGCCGGTGCTATCCTCGCGGACCTGGTCCGGCGCGAAGCGGCGCGCGAGACGGGCTCCGGCCCCCGCCGGGTTCGCTACACCCAGATGCTCCTCCCGGTCGACCCCGACCCCAGCAGGCCTCCCGAGCACCCAGCTCTCGCCTCCCTCCGTGCCCTGGAACCCGACCGGATGACCCCGTTCGAGGCGCTCCAGGCGCTCTATCGCCTCAGGCAGGAGGCGGATCAATGAGCGGAAGTGCGATCCGACATCTGGATCCGGCCACGATCACGAAGATCGCCGCCGGCGAGGTGATCGAGCGGTCCGCCTCGGTCGTGAAGGAACTGGCAGAGAATGCGCTGGACGCCGGTTCCGGTCGCGTCTTCATTGCGATCGAGGCCCGTGCCGGCGCGATCGCCTCGGTGCGGGTCACCGACGATGGGTGTGGCATGTCGGCGGAGGACCTCCAGCTCGCGATCCTGCCACACACGACCAGCAAGCTCCGCGAGGTTGAGGACCTGGGTGCGGTTGCCACGATGGGCTTTCGAGGCGAGGCCCTCGCTTCTATCGCCGCCGTGTCGCGCCTTTCGATCATCTCACGGCGCGAGGGTGACCTTCTCGCCGCCCGGATCGTGACCGTCGGCGGGATGGTGGAGGAGACCGGCGAGGTTCCTGCGCCGTTTGGGACCACGGTCACGGTCGAGGACCTCTTCTTCAATACCCCGGCGCGCCGCAAGTTCCAGAAGAGTATCGGGACCGAGATGGGCCACATCGCGGGAGTGGTAGAGAGGCTCGCGCTCGCATGGCCCGACCGTCAGTTCCGGCT
>JABNAD010001195.1_pt1 | contig 10353 bp, 10 predicted proteins | sample 7240381 | NCBI WGS metagenome assembly JABNAD01 (sample SAMN11332834, study PRJNA596920) | anaerobic digester metagenome | biome: digested sludge; isolation source: digested sewage sludge-derived enrichment culture grown on H2/CO2 | place: Germany: Goettingen | reverse complement strand
TCGTCGCGGAATTCAACCGCGACATCACCTACATGATGGAGATCGAGGCCCGGGAGCACGCCGGTTTCCTTGGGGCCGAGGTGACCGAGACGTTCTATGTCCCCGGCGCCTACGATATGCCGCTTGCCATCAAGAAGATGCTCAACGACGGAAACGTCGACGCAGTCGTCACCATCGGGTGCGTCATCGAGGGTGCCACCCAGCACGACGAGATCGTCGTCCAGCATGCCGCGAGGAAGATCATCGACCTCTCCCTCGAGTACGGCAAACCCGTCTCCCTCGGCATCTCCGGGCCCGGGATGACCCGGATGGAAGCGACCGAGCGTATCGACTACGCCAAGCGTGCCGTCGAGTCGGCCGTGAAGATGGTCCAGCGGTTGGAATGAAAAGCCTCTCAGAGAAGATTGCAGGCATAGCCCCCTCTGCGACGATTGAGATCTCGAACGCGGCAAAGCGGATGGCCGCTGACGGCATTGATGTCATCAGCCTCTCGATAGGGGAGCCGGACTTCGATACCCCGGCGCACATCAAGGAGGCCTGCATCGAGGCCCTCAGAAGGGGTGAGACTCATTACGCCCCGAGCGCCGGGATCCCGGCCCTGACGAACGCGATCGCGGAGAAGCTCGTCCGCGAGAACGGCGTCCCTGTAAAGCCCGACGAGGTGATCGTCACCTGCGGGGCCAAGGACGCCATCTACGAGGCGATGGAGGCCGTGCTGAACCCCACCGACGAGGTGCTCGTCCTCGACCCCTCGTGGGTCTCCTACGAGCCCTGCGCCCGGCTCGCGGGCGCCGGCGTCCGGCACCACGCGCTCTCCACCGAAACGTTCCAGATCGACGATACGCTGCTTGACGCCGTCGGTCCCCGGACGAAGATGATCGTGGTCAACTCCCCCTCGAACCCCTCGGGAGCGGTATTAAACGGGGACTCGCTCCGGATGATCGCCGATATCTGCCGTGACCACGACCTCTTCGCGCTCTCCGACGAGATCTACGAGAAGCTGGTCTACGGCAAAGAGCACGTCTCCCTCGCCTCCCTCCCGGGGATGGCGGAGCGGACGATCACCGTCAACGGGTTCTCGAAGGCCTACGCGATGACCGGGTGGCGGATCGGCTATGCGGCCGCTCCCCGGCCGATCGTCCGGCAGATGGAGAAGGTGCAGCAGCATACCATATCGCACCCGACGACGTTTGCGATGTTCGGGGCGGTCGCCGCAATCGAGGGTCCCCAGGACTGCGTTGAATCGATGCGCCGGGAGTTCGAGCGCCGGCGCGACTACCTCATCCCGGCGCTCCGCGACCTCGGCTATGCCACCGCCCCCGCGGACGGCGCCTTTTACGCCTACGTGAAGGTCGAGGGCGACGACATGGCGGTCGCCCGCTCGTGGCTCCACGATGCCCACGTGGCGGTCACCCCGGGAACCGCATTCGGCACCCCGGGCTGGCTCCGGCTCTCCTACGCGACCTCGATGGAGAGCCTGAAAGAAGTGGTCGGGCGGATTGCGCGGGTCTGAAAGCCCATCTCTTTTCTTTCGAATCCTGATTCGAGGAGCCTGCACGGCGGACCGCTCTGCGATCAGCCGATCGCGAAGGCCCGGAATCGGTCCCGGCACCCTGACGTGTAGCTTGGAGGGACAGAAATGCTATATGGAGGACCGTTGCAGTCCTCATTGTCACAAGGGGGATCGATCACCGCAAATGAAGAACCCCCTGCGGCCCGAAGGCATGAGAGTGTGGGTGATCCGGGTAGATAACCCTTTCTTCGTGCCTCCGTTCACAGAACGAAAGGAGGTAAAGATGCGAAACACAGACATTTCCGGATACCTGGTGCGAGTGCTCTTCGTGCTGCTCGTCGCCGGTATCGCGGTTGCACCCGTACTGGGTGAACAGGGGACGGATGAGGAATCGGACCCTGGCGTTGCCGCACCGGACGAAGGGAGTGCGGTGATAGTTATGACATCTGCCGGCCCCGTCGCCGTGGAGGACCTGGTCCCCCCGTATCCGCCGGGATGGGAGTCGTCGAGATCGCCGGCAGTGCAGGGCGGGTTGTATCCGGCAACCGCCTTCGATCCGTCATCGAACACGCTGATCCTGTATCCTGGGTGGAACCTCGTCTCGACGCCCCTCTGGCTCGCCGACGGGCATGATACCATGATGGCGATCTTCGGTGGGGTGGACACGGCCGCCCACTCGGCTCTCCGGTATAACGGTTCGAGCAGCCATTGGGAGGCGATGGGTCCTCTGGATGAGTTCAGACCGCTCGAGGGGGTATGGATCTACGCAAACGGGTCGTACCGGATTCCCCTCTATCTCAAGCCCGCGCAGGAGCAGACGGCGGCGACAACACACCTCTATTCTGGCTGGAACGTTGTCGGCTTCTGGGACGTGCACCAGGCCTGCGCACGGGACATGCTCCTCCCCCTCGGGAGTGCATGGGCAACGGCAACCGGTTACGATGCGGGAGTGCAGGATTACGAGGTCAGTATGGTTAACGGCGGGACAGGCAGCAGCAGCGACCAGCGCCTGATGTTTCCGGGAAAGGCGTACTGGGTGTACATGACAGCGGAGGAAGACCTGATCCGTTCGTACTACAGGAGTTATTCCTACTGCGCAGAGTGGGTGGGCGACTATCACGGCACGCAGGCCCCCCTCGCCTGGGCCGACGAAGAGGCCGAGGGCTTCTACGACACGCTTGCCGGGTCGAGTTCATGGACCGGCCGGTTCATCAACGGCAACGACGCCGCGATGGAACGGCACTGGAAGGACCCAGCCTTCGGCGGGGTTGATTCGAACTACATCGACAACACGCACCTGGCCTTCTTCGTAGGCCACGGGGGGACGGACGGTTTTGTCTTCGGGACCGCTGCCGACGACTACAACCTGGACTACGACGAGGCGCGCTGGGGCAACACGAAGACCGACTGGATTGTTCTCGGATCGTGCAACACCCTGAATGCATCAACGTGCAGGGAGAACTGGGAAGACGCTTTCGAGGGGCTCCATTCCATATGCGGCTTCGATACCATCGGGGGCACGCATCCGGATATGGGGTGGTATTTCGCCCAACAACTGATGAATGGGGAGACTATCTGGGACGCATGGTCTGCGGCGACAGATCAGTACGTGTTTCCGAACGACGGCAGTCTACGGTCAGCGATTCTCGCCGCCGATATTGACGGAGACCTGAACACGCCTGACTGCCTCGACGACCATATTTACGGGTACGGGTCGTCGATCAATCCGCCCGGTGATCCGCCAGGGTTTCAGTACGATGTAAATTTATGCATGGAGGAATGATTTTGATGATAAAGACGCAGATTGCAATCGGATTTGCTTTCCTCCTGCTGATCGTCGCCGGGACGGCACTGATACCGGCGGAACATCCGCAGGGGGATGAAGAGGTACACTTGGGGTTTGAGGCAACCGGGTTATATCCCGTGCAGAGTGCCTCTGAGATCACTCTTGGCACTGCTTTCCCGCGGTATCCCGAACAGGCCGTGGTCTACAGGACGATAGAGACTACTGTGTCGAAGGACGACGCGCTGAAGATGGCGGAGAAGTTCGGTATGTCTGGACCACTTGAAGAGAATGTACTGTCGTATTACATCAAAGGCGATCCCTATACGTTCGATATCGAGAAAGAGGGAGGTTGTTTGTCCTATACATGGAAAGGGCGGTGGAACAATGTAGATCCCCGAGACCGCCCCGAAAATCTCCCTGCCGATGAGGAGGCACGGAAGATCGCTGAGACTTTCCTCAAAGAGCATGATCTCATGCCTGAAGGGGCGGTCTACAAGAGTGTACGACACAGTCAGGGATTATTTTTTGATTCGGAAAAAAATACATCCGTTGTCTCTTCCGAGGACATTCAGGTTTCTTTCACCGGTACACTGAACGGGCTCCCTGTCTTCGGGAACTGGATGTACGTCACTATCGGCGGCGATGGAGACGTCCTCAGAATCTTCAAGCGCTGGCGCGACGCCGAGCCCTATAAGGAGTTCCCGATCCTCTCCCCCGAAGAAGCGCTCGAGGAGCTCAAACAGACCGGGGTCGTCACTGCAGTGAGCTCTCCAAAGAAAGCGACTGTCACCGAGATCAAAATCGGGTATTATGCCAGTCCTCCACGGGACGAGCAGCCCTACCTCAAGCCGACCTACTACTTCCACGGCACCGTGGAGGGAGAGAGCGAGACCGGGACCTTCTTCCAGTACATCCCGGCGGTTCCCGAGCTCGGGAGGGGGTTGTACTGATCCCCTCTCCCCTTTTCGTGAGACGCTAGGACCATGATGAAACGGGTTATACTTGGATTCATCGTCCTCGTGCTGCTCGTTGCCGGGACGGCACTGATACCGGCGGAACATCCGCAGGGGGATGAAGAGGTACACTTGGGGTTTGAGGCAACCGGGTTATATCCCGTGCAGAGTGTCTCCGAGATCGCTCTCGGTACTGCCCTTCCCAAGTATCCCGGGCAGGTCACGGTCTATAAGACGGTCGATACAACCGTATCGAAGGACGACGCCCTGAAGATGGCGGAGAAGTTCGGGATGTCCGAACCGGTTGAAGAGTACGAAACGAGTTATGTCATCAAAGGAAGTCCCTATACGTTCGAGATTGAGAAAGAAACTGGCTATATGACCTATACCTGGTATGGAAGATGGATGGGATCTAACGAGCGAGATCGCCCGGAATATCTCCCGACCGATGAGGAGGCGCGAAAGATCGCCGAAACGTTCCTTACCTCCAACGATCTCATGCCAGACGGGGCTGCTTATTCCAGCATATCACACGACAGGGGAGCGATGTTGAGTGCTGAGGGAAATGAGACGGTTGTCGCAGATCAGGACACTACAGTTCTGTTCACCGGTAGGTTGAGTAACCTTTCAGTGGTCGGAAACGGGATTTATGTCACCCTTGGCGGAGATGGTGATGTCCTTCGGGTTGCGAAACGCTGGCGTGACGTCGAACCCTACAAGGAGTTTGCGATTCTCTCTCCCGAAGAAGCGATCGAGGAGCTCAAGCAGACCGGGGTCGTCACCACGGTAAGTTCGCCGAAGAAGGCGGTCGTCGACGAGATCAAACTCTGTTACTATGCAACCCCGCCCGGGACTGAACAGCCCTACCTCAAGCCGACTTACTACTTCCACGGAACCATGGAAGGGGAGAACGAGACCGGGACCTTCTATCAGTACATCCCTGCAGTCCCTGAACTCGGGAAGGGGCTGTACTGACCCCTTTTTCGTGAAACGTTGATACGATGATAAAACAGATTACAACCGGATTCATCGTCCTCGTGCTGATCGCTATCGGGACAGCACTGATACCGGCGGCATCTCCACCGGATGATGAAGGCACAAACAGAGGAATCGAAATTGTCGGACCGTACGGCGTGCAGAGCGTTTCCGAGATCACTCTTGGTACTGCCCTCACGCGGTATCCCGAACAGACCATGGTCTACAGGACGGTCGATACCATCATCTCGAAGGACGACGCGCTGAAGATAGCGGAGAAGTTCGGTATGTCCGGACCGGTCGAGGAAAGCGGAGGAAGGATCAAGTGTTACGTCGTCAAAGACGAACCCTACACGTTTGAGATCGAGGAAGAATCCGGATATATGACCTACACGTGGGATGGCCGCTACTCCGGGGTGGACCCCCGCGACCGCCCTGAAAACCTCCCGACCGACGAGGAGTGCCGGAAGATCGCCGAATCGTTCCTCACCTCCCACGATCTCATGCCCGAAGGGGCGGTATTCTCAAGTGTGTCTCAAGGTGGGAAAGGGATTTTCTCGAACCATTCGGGAGATGCACCCATCGTCACGTACGAAGATCGTGATGTCCACTTCACCGACACCCTGAGCGGCCTTCGCGTGGCCGGAAGTGGGACCCGGGTCACCATCGGCGGGGGCGGCGATATTCTCGAAATCACCAGACGTTGGCGTGACGCCGAACCCTACAAGGAATTCCCGATCCTCTCCCCCGAAGAAGCGATCGAGGAACTCAAGCAGACCGGGGTCGTCACCACGGTGAGTTCACCGAAGGGGGCGGTCGTCGAGGAGGTCAAGCTCTGCTACTATGCGACCCCACCCGGGACCGAGCAGCCTTACCTCAAACCGACCTACTACTTCCGCGGCACCGTGGAAGGGGAGAACGAGACCGGGACCTTCTACCAGTACGTCCCCGCGGTCCCGGAACTCGGGAAGGGGCTGTACTGACCCCTTTTTCGTGAAATGCTGAGACCATGATGAAACAGGTTGCAACCGGATTTGCTGTTCTCCTGCTGCTCGTTGCCGGGACGGCAATGCTGCCGGCGGGGCCCCCGCAGGAGGCTTCCGTTTACCCGGCCATAGCGCTCTTCGTGCTGCTCGCTGCCGGTCATGCCGGTACCCCTGCGCCGGACGGAAACCAGGGAACAGATGTGTCCGTTCTGCAGGTGGAGCGATGAGAGAGGACAACCTGATCCCGCTGGCGTTTGCCCTCGGGATCATGGTAATCTCTTCGGGCTGCATGAACACGGTCGACGTCCCGGTTGCCCGCCCGCTCCGGATCGAGAAGGGACCGATGACCGGGGTATAGGAGGAGATTCTTGAGGCATCGGGCCTCCGGGCATTTACCTGAGTGTATGCAACTACGCCGAGCCCGCCATGAACGGGACGGCGGATCACCGCGCGGGAGGCGGGGAGACCGGGGGTACGAGCAGTCGTGCGTCTTCCTGCTCACCGAAGACCAGACTGCAAAAGCGTCCCGGGTCGAGAGGTTGCCGGAGGCGGCCTCCCCCCGGGGTAGCACCGGTTAATCCCCACTCACCGCTTCAGCCGCTTCAGCCTCTCGTAGCACCTGACCGCCTCCGCCGAGCGGTCGAGATGGATGAGCGCCGTCGCCTTTCCGGTGAGCGCCTCGGCGTCGTTTGGGTCGATCGCGAGGACCCGGTCATAGGAGGCGAGCGCCTCCTCGTAGCGGTCCAGGAGGACGAGAGCGTTTCCTTTTGTGTTCCAGACCCCGGCCCTCGCGGGATCGACCTCGAGCGCCCGCGTGTAGCATGTGACGGCCTCGCCGTACCGCCCGAGGATGAAGAGTGCAAGACCTTTGTTGTACCAGGCATCCGCATTCCTTGGGTGGATCAGGATTTCCCGATCGTAACAGACAAGCGCCCTGTCATAGTACGAAAGAACGGAGAGGACGCTTGCTTTGTTCTTCCAGACCCGGGTGTTCTCCGGGTCGATCTCAAGCGCCCGTTCGTAGCAGACGAGTGCCTCCTCGTAGCGCTCGAGTTGATAGAGTGCGTTGCCGTAGTTGTTCCAGGCGACGGCGTTTTCGGGCGCCGCCCGGACAACGGCCTGGTAGCAGGGGACCGCCGCCCCGTAGTTCGCGAGTGCATAGTAACTCTCGCCCCGGTAGTAACATGCATCCGTATGGTCGGGCCGGAGCCTGAGTGCCTGGTCAAAGCACTCGATAGCCCCCGCGTAGCGTTTCAGGGTGAAGAGGAGGAGCCCCTTCTGGTGCCAGGTCTCCGTATCGGCGGTGTTCTCCCTGAGGGCCCGGTCGAAGCAGGCAAGTGCCTGGTCGTAACGCTTCAGCCTCTTATGCACCGTGCCCTTGTGGAACCATATCCCGGTCTGCTCCGGCCTGATCCGGTACGCCCGGTCGAAGCAGGCGAGCGCCTCCTCGTAGCGCTCCAGGCTCTGCAGTGCCCGGCCCCGGTTGTACCAGGCACCGTCGTCGTCGGGACGGAGGACGAGAGCCCGGTCGAAGCACCCGATAGCCTCTTCGTAGCGCTGAAGCGCCGCGAACGTGCATCCCCGGGTGTACCAGGCGCCGGCGTGGTCCGGGTCGATGGCCAGGGCCCGGTCATAGGAGGCGAGCGCGTCGCCGTACCGGGAGAGCAGGATCTGGATCGTCCCCCGGGCATACCAGGCGTCGGCGTTCCGGGGGTCGAGCGCGATGACCCGGTCGTAACTGTCGAGCGCCGCGTCGTACCGGCGCTCGGCGGCAAGCACCGTTCCGCGGGCGAACCACGCCTCGACCCGGCCCGGGTCGATGGCGATGGCCCGGTCGTAGCAGTCGATCGCCTCAGAGGCTCGCCCCATGCTCTTGAAAGCATGTCCCCGGGTGAGCCAGGCGTCCGCGCAGTCCGGTGCGAGTTCCACCGCCCGGCCGCAGTACTCAGCGGCCTCCCGGTACTGTTTCAGGCCGTAAAACGCCCGTCCCCCGGCGTACCAGAATCGGGCAGAGGTCGGGTCGAGCCTGATGGCCTGGTCGAAACACCCGATCGCCGGCTGGTAGCGCCCGGAGGAGGTCAGGGCACGCCCCTTGTGATACCAGATGTCTGCGCCGGCGTCGAGATCGATGGCCCGGTCGTAACACTCGATGGCCCGGTCGTACTGCCCCTGTTCACAGAATGCCTGTCCTTTTCCGCACCAGGCGTCGGCGCTCTTCCAGGGGAGTTCCACTTCGTGAGAGATAGCGGTCCCCAAACAAAAGCGTTTCGGTAGAGCGCCCGGGAGGGCGACTCTCCCGGGTAATGTCTCCTCCAGGTGTTCGGGATCGATTGAAAACGTATACATGCTCCTGGATCAAAATCGAGGATAGGGTACCCCGATCAGGACGGATGGGCATGAAAAAGATGCGTGATATCCCGAACCGCGATCGTCCGCGTGAGAAACTGGCGACACGTGGGCCGGAGGCGCTCACCGATACTGAACTGATAGCCCTCCTCCTCGGCCGGGGCACGAAAGGGCGGGATGTCTCGCAGGTTGCGGGCGAGGTCAAAGCCTACCTGGATAAGGTCAAGGAGGATAAAGACAGCCCGTCATACGACGCGCTCCTTGAGATCGGTGGAGTCGGTTCGGCAAAAGCCTGCGAGATCATGGCGTGCTTCGAGATCGGGCGGCGATATCTCGGGGATAACGACGTCTCGGGATGCCGGATCACCTGTCCCGGGGACGTGCTCCCGCTTGTTGCGAAATGGCGGGACAGGAAACAGGAGTATTTTTTCTGTATCACCCTCAACGGCGCCGGTGAGGTGATCGAGCGCCGGACCGTCACCGTCGGGATCCTGAACCAGAGCCTTGTCCACCCCCGGGAGGTCTTTGCCGAGGCGATCACCGACCGCGCCGCTTCGGTCATCCTGGTCCACAACCACCCCTCGGGCACCCTGGAACCCTCCACCCAGGATATCGGCATCACCCGGCAACTCGTCGAGGCCGGATCGATCCTCGGCATTCGGGTCCTCGACCACGTCATCGTCACGAAGAAGGGGTACGTGAGCTTAAAAGAGATCGGGCACCTCTAACGGGAGCCCGGCACCCCCCGTTTTCCAGCTGTCAATTCGGAGATCTTCGAGTTTTTGAAGATATGCGAACGTATCAGATAAGCCTCCCAACAAACTTTATCTCTTCTCATGGGTCAGAAGTACACAGGTACACACATGGAAACAGGACTTCTCCGGGTATTGCTCAACCCCGGACGCTTCTTTGAAGGGCGTATGCAGGGCGAGCCGAGCCTGAAGATACCGGCTCTGATCGCGCTCGTCATCGGGCTCATCGGTGCGGTCTCGGCCGTACTGATAGTGAATATAACCATTGCCATGCTCCCTGCAGATATGCAGGCCTTCGGGATGATCGGGGCGGTGTTTGCTGCGGCCTTCGGCGTCATCGGGGGGTTCCTGAACTGGTTCGTCTTCGGCATCGTCTTCTATCTTATCTCAATGGTCTTCAAGGGCCAGGGATCGCTCACACGGACGCTGGAGTTTGTGGGCTACGGGTTCCTGCCCCAGGTCTTCGGGGGTATCATCGGGGCCGTCTTCTCCTACCAGCTCCTCTCGAACCTGACCATCCCCGCCGCAACAACTCCCGAGCAGATTGTGGAGTTCTCCGAGAGCCTCGCGAGCACTCTGGCGACCGATCCCCTCGCGCAGATTGCCGGAATCGTGACCATTCTCTTCATGGTCTGGAGCGCGAACATATGGATCTTCGGCATGAAGTACGCGCGGAACCTCTCCACGCGGGACGCGGCCCTCACCGTCGGGATACCCGTGGGCCTCTATATCCTCTACCTCCTCATCACACTCACCGGGTGGCTGTAATATGAAACCGCTTTATCTTGTTATCCTATCACTCCTCTGCGCTGTTATGGCGCTCGCCGGCCCGGCCAGCGCCGGTCCGGCGGACATCACCGTGACCGCTTTCTCGCTTGACCCCCCGGTCCTTATGAAGGGCGATACCGGGACGCTCACGGTGTCGGTCGCGAACCACGGTGCCGTGCCTGTCGCCGTCAGGAGCGCCCGGCTCTACAGCAGCGGGGTCGTGGCCCTGAATGACCCCTACCTCTCGGTCGGAGATATCGGTGCCGGCACCAAC
>JABNAD010000878.1_pt1 | contig 10387 bp, 7 predicted proteins | sample 7240381 | NCBI WGS metagenome assembly JABNAD01 (sample SAMN11332834, study PRJNA596920) | anaerobic digester metagenome | biome: digested sludge; isolation source: digested sewage sludge-derived enrichment culture grown on H2/CO2 | place: Germany: Goettingen | reverse complement strand
AGGGACGAACTTGAACTCGGTCTGGAAGGCAGGCCAGCACTTGTTGGCAAAGGCTGCATAGGAACGTTCCCCTTTGTGTTGTTCGGCCCAATCGAGCAGGGTCAGCTCATACTGGGCCAGCCGGTCAAGAATCCCGCTGTAGGGACTTGAGCCGATTTGGCTTTGCATCTCTTCCACCAATGAAGGGATCCTCGGATCGCCGGCATGCTTGTTGTAGGCAACCAGCAGGTCAAGTTCACTGTTCTCTTCAATCTCCACACCCAAGTCAAAAAGCCCTTGGATGGGGGCATTGCAGGCCAAAAAGTCCTGGGGCCTGGGTCCGAAGCTGATGATCTTCAGCTTTTTCAGCGAGAGCACAGCACGGGCGACCGGGATGAATGAGTCGATCATGGCGGCCACCTCGCGGTCGCTGCCCACCGGGTATTCGGGAATATAGGCACGCAAGGAGCGAAGACTCAGGTTGTATGAACAATTGAGCATGCCGCAATAGGCATCCCCCCTGCCGTCATGCAAATCCCCGTCGCCTTCAGCTGCAGCGACGTACATCACCGGACCGGGAAAATGCCTGGCAAGCAAGGTCTCAGGAGTTTCAGGCCCAAAGTTCCCGAGAAATACCACCAGGGCATTCACTGCATGGTCCTGGACATCCTTGAGAGCTCTAAGCATGTCAATTTCATTCTCTACAATGACCTGACACTCATACAAATCCACCTTGCAAGCCTGTTTCACCGCCTTGCGCCGTTTTTCGGACAATGAACGGGGAAAGCAGCTCCTGCTGACCGCAACCAATCCCAACCGTACCGTTTCCATGTTCTTCATCGCATGACTCCTAATTACCGATTCTGACCATAATAGGCATGAGCGCCGTGTTTTCTGAGGTAGTGCTTGTCAAGCAGATGCTGATCCATCGGTTTTTGATTTGCATCGGCGAGCAACATCGAGTGGTAGGCCATCATCGCCACCTCCTCGAGCACCACCGCGTACTCTACAGCCTTCAGTGCAGAGTCTGCCCAGCAGAAGGGACCATGGCTTTGAACCAGAACGGCGGGAACGCTTTTGGGATCGATGCCGGCAAAGCGTTCAACGATCACCCTGCCCGTCTCCATTTCATACTCACCTTGGATCTCCTCGGCTGTCATGGCACGGGTGCAGGGGATTTCCCCGTAAAAATAGTCGGCGTGGGTTGTTCCCAAAGCCGGAATGCCCCGGCCGGCCTGGGCGAAGATGGTCGCCCACCTGCTATGGGTATGGACTACTGCGTTTACCGTCTCAAAGTGATTGAACAAGTATCGATGGGTCGGGGTGTCGCTGGAAGGATTGTACGATCCCTCCACTGGTCTGCCACTGGCCAGCTCAACGACCACCATGGAAGAGGGGGTAAGCTCATCGTAAGCTACACCTGACGGCTTGATCACCATGAATTCACGGTTTTCATCCACCTCGGAGACATTGCCCCAGGTAAATGTGATCAACTTATGTGTCTGCAGGAGCAAATTTGCTTCACAGACTCTCTCTTTCAACTCTTTCAACATACCTTACTCCTTGCGTACCAAAAGCAAGTGTGTGCCAAGCTTTGTAAGTTGTCAAGGCAAACCAGGCTCTCTTGTGGTTCCAAGAAATGAGAAAAGCTCCTATGATGGGGACTATGAACCTAACACGACGCAATTTCTCAATTCCCCTAGTGGCTTGGACAGTTCGGGCAGTGGTGCTTGGCATGTTGGTCGGACCGGTCATCAGTCTGTTGACCTTTCTCGTCGCTGAAGCCGGGTCGATCCGCTCCAACCATCCGTGGCTTCATTTTCTCATACCCCTTGGTGCCCTGCTTACCGCCTTTCTGTATCAGAAACTCGGGCCTTACCTCAAAGACGGCGGCTCACAGGTGATCGACTTGATCAATCAGGGCATTCTCGATATCGCCCACCCCACCAGCATCGGCTACGAGAAGGATCGTGATGCGCACAAGCAGAAGATATCCACCAAAATGGCTCCTCTTTTGCTGTTCAATACGTTCATCACCCATCTTGTGGGAGCATCAGGAGGCAAGGAAGGCGTCGGGGTCCAAGTCGGGGCTTCCATCGGAAGCTACTGCTCCCGCCTGGAAATGCAGATGCTGCACCAGGGGCAGAGGCAATCCATCCAGCAGAAAGGTATCTGGCTGATCAGCGGTGCTGGGGCCGCCTTCGGCGCCCTGTTCAACGCCCCGATTGCCGGAACCTTGTTCGGAATGCAGTTCTCCAATCCCCGGGTGAACCGAACCGACGCCCTCCTGCCCTGCCTGACCGCCTCCTTCACCGCCTGCATGGTGAGCCAGGCTCTGCATACGCACACCTTGGTCCCGGTGACAGCCGAAGCCTTCACCCTCGATCTTTCCACACTTCTCATATTATTGGCATACTCCATCCTGCTCGGCTTGGCCAGCAGACTCTTCTGCCACCTGATCCATCTGACCAAGAGCCTGTTCTCTCGGATTACCACGAACCCCTACAAGAAAGCACTGCTTGCCAGTTCGCTGTTATTGCTTGCATCAATCGTCATTTACCTGGTCACCGGTACGTTTGCCTACAACGGACTCTCCATCGACCTCATCATTGAGGCAGAGTACGGAACCACCAGCAAGTTCGCCCCTCTTTTCAAGCTCCTCTTGACCGCCCTGACCATTGGAAGCGGCTTTGCCGGCGGCGAGGTCATCCCGATTCTCGTCATAGGCGCCACAACAGGGGCCTTGTTCGGAGCGCTGCTTCCCATCCCGGTCTCTGCACTGTCCATGTTCGGAGCCATAGGAATGCTCAGCGGCAGCACCAAACTCCCCTTGGCCTGCTTTGTATTGGGATTGGAGCTGTACGGCTTCGGCAATCCCACCTCGTTGTTCTTTGTTTGCTGCATAGCCTACCTCTTCAGCGGCAGACTCTCCATCTACGAGCGGCAGATTGTTCCAGAAATCATCGATCCCGCCTGGGATGTCTGACATAGGTGCTTGACAAGGATGCCAACACTTCCTAATATATGAACATCTATTCATATATTGATATATTAGGAGTCAACCATGCATCCATCCAAAGCAACCCACACAGAACCATCCCCATTGCATGAACGGGACTACACATTCGAGGGGGTGGATTGTCCTGTCTGCGCTGCAAAAATCGAGGACCGCATCCAGCGAATCGGAGGGGTTGCATCGGCCCGGGTCGATTTCTCGCGCAAGCAAATACGCATCAGCACCACCGAAAAACAGCAGGAGTCCTTTTACAGCGACCTCATCAAGGAAGCCAAACGGGTGGAACCGTCGCTCAAGGTGAAACCCTTGGAAAACCGAACAAAAGACGAAGATGATCCTCTTTGGGTCATCTTGGTCCGAATCCTTGTCTCGCTAGTCGGCTTCGGTCTGGCCATGCTCTTCGACATTCCCCACCTGTTCATACTGAGCTTTGTGGTAAGCGGTTACGATGTGCTGCTCAAGGCTGCGAGAAATGTAGTGCATGGAAAAATCTTTGATGAAAATTTCTTGATGAGCATTGCAACGCTTGGAGCATTGGCCATAGGGGAAACAGGGGAAGCGGCGGCTGTCATGCTTTTCTATCTGGTCGGAGAATATTTCCAAGCCCGTTCGGTAATGCAGAGCAGAAAATCAATCATTGAGGCCCTTGACTTGAAGGTGCAGCAGGCAAGGCTGGTCCAGGGACAGAGTACTACCATGGTTGCCGTCGAAGAGGTTGTTCCCGGTTCACACATACGGGTGCTTTCAGGCGAGAAAATACCAGTCGATGGATATATAGTCAGTGGAAGCTCCAGTTTGGATATGCAGCATTTGACCGGGGAATCAATTCCGAGAACAGTGAAAGTCGGAGACGAGGTGCTTGGCAGTTCCCTCAACCTGGGAGGGACGCTCGATATCAGGGCCAGCAAGCCTTATGAGGAGAGTACTGCAGCAAAAATTTTGCAGCTGGTTGAGGAGAGCGCAGGAAAAAAGGCGCAAACTGAACGCTATATCACCTCGTTTGCCCGATACTATACCCCGATCGTGGTGTTCTTGGCCGTTGCGCTCGCCGTCATCCCAGGTCTGATAACCGGGTCTTGGCAGACCTGGGTCTATCGTTCACTGGTGTTTCTGGTGGTGAGCTGTCCGTGTGCGTTGGTCATCAGTGTTCCGCTTTCGTATTTTGCAGGAATTGGAAAGAGTGCCAAGAGGGGTATCCTGGTCAAGGGAGGCAACTATTTGGAAGCCCTTGCAAAGACCGATACCATCGTGTTCGACAAGACCGGGACCCTTACCAGTGGAACGTTCACCTTGCTCGAGGTTCGCTTGACGGCCTCTGCCACCCATGATGAAGCCTATCTACAGGAAATTGCAGCCTCCCTTGAACGAAACAGCAACCACCCGCTGGCAAAAGCCTTCCTCACCCTCAACGCTCCGTATGCGGCACTCGATGTACAGGAGGTTGCGGGAAAAGGCCTGTCCGCCTTGGTCGACGGCAGACGTGTTGCAGCAGGCAATGCCGCACTGTTTGAGGATTTGGGGATCGTGGTGGAACCAGGGGCTGAGGATGAGGCTGCAATCCTGTTGGCCGTGGACGGCCGTCATGAAGCCTCGTTCATCCTGCGCGACACCCTGCGCTCCGAGGCCAAATCCGTGGTCAAGCATCTCAGGGACCTGGGGATCACGCACCTCGCCATGATCAGCGGCGACACAGAAGTGCATGCAAACCGCGTGGCGGCGGAACTCGGCTTGGATGAGGTGCACGCATCCCTTCTGCCCCATGAGAAACAGGAACGCATGCTAGCGATGTCAGCAGAACGCAAAAACCTGGTCTTCGTGGGAGACGGAATGAACGATGCCCCCAGCCTGGCTGCAAGCAAAGTAGGCATCGCCATGGGCAGCAATGCAAGTGATGCCGCGATGGAAAGTGCCGATGTGGTCATTCTTGCCGATGACTTGCAAGAGGTGGCGAACCTGCTTGAGATCAGCAGGCATACTGCAGCCATCGTCAGGCAAAACATCAGTTTCGCCCTCCTGGTGAAGGCTTTGGCTCTTGGACTGGGAGCGATGGGATATGCCTCCATGTGGATTGCCGTGCTTGCCGATACCGGGGTGACGATCATCGCAATTCTCAATGCCTTAAGGATTCTGCTCTTCCGTCCTTCTCGTTGATATTCAACTCCATGTATGCTATTGTTGCACAGATTGTTTGAAGGATTGATAGCATGAACGAGAAGATGACACGCAATATCGGCATTATGGCACATATCGATGCAGGCAAGACCACCACCACCGAGAGGATTCTCTTCTATACCGGGGAGAACCATAGGATCGGAGAGGTGGACAACGGTGAAGCAACGATGGACTTCCTCGAGCAGGAACAGGACCGCGGCATCACCATTGCCAGCGCAGCCACCACCTGTTATTGGAAGGAGCATCAGATCAACATCATAGATACCCCGGGCCATGTGGACTTCACCGCTGAAGTCGAACGTTCGCTGAGGGTGCTGGATGGTGCGGTCATGGTGGTTTGTGCAGTCGGCGGGGTTGAGCCGCAAACCGAGACAGTCTGGAGGCAGGCTGATACCTACCGGGTTCCCCGTATTGCGTTCATCAATAAAATGGACCGCCTTGGCGCAAACTTCGAAGAAGCGGTCAATGAGCTGAAGGTCAAGCTTGGGGCAAATCCCATTCCCGTATTCCTGCCTGTCGGCACTGAGAGCAGCTTCAGCGGCATCATCGATTTGATCAAGAAGAAATATCTGGTATTCAGCACTGAGGACCAGGGAAAAACCATTGTTGAGCAGGATATACCGTCTTCGATGCGCGAGAAGGTTGATCAGTGGCATGAACGTTTGATCGACAGCGTTTCCTCCTTCAGCGACGAGATAACCGAACTCTATTTCGAGGGGGCGGAGATTGGAGCCGATCTGCTCAAGAAAACCTTGAAGAAAGCAACCATCGCCCGTCAGGCCCTGCCGGTATTCGTTGGATCATCGCTGAAGGACATCGGGGTTCAGGCCTTGCTTGACGGAGTCATCGACTATCTGCCTTCGCCCTCCGAAGTCCCGCCGATCATGGGCATCCATCTGAAAACACAGAAACAGGTCGAGGTTCCCTACTCCAAGGACAAGCCTCCTTTGGCCTTGATTTTTAAAATCCAAGTCGACCGTGAGGCCGGTGCAATGGATTTTGTGCGCGTATACAACGGGACCATACGCAAAGGCACTACACTGATGAACATCAGCAAGAAAAAGCGTGAACGGGTCAACAGGATTCTGAGGATGCATGCAAACCGGGCGGAGGAAGTCAACGAACTCGAAGCAGGTGACATCGGGGTTGTCATCGGTTTCAAGGAAGGCAGGACCGGCGATACCATCGGCAGCGAAGGAGCACAGATACTGCTTGAGCAGATGCATTTCCCCATTCCGGTCATCTCGGTAGCCATAGAGCCGAACACGCTCAGCGATGGGGATAAGCTGCGTGCAGCACTCGCTACGCTTGCCCAGGAAGACCCTACCTTCACCTATCGGGATGACGAGGAAACCGGCCAGCTGGTCATAAGCGGCATGGGAGAACTGCATTTGGATGTGTTGGTGACCCGTCTGACCAAGGAGATGAAAATCCAAGCCAGGGTCGGCAAACCGCAGGTTACCTATCGTGAATCTGTCAGCAAGGTTGCCAGCGGATCGGAGACCTTCTCAAAAGTATTGGCTGGAAAAGAGAATACAGCAGGATTAAGCATGACGGTAAAACCGCTGGCGTCCGGAAGCGGAACACAGTACCGCATCAGTGCAAAAACGCGAGGTATTGACGAGATCTATCTTGAGGCGATCAAACGGGGAGTCACCAACGCATTCAAAGGCGGCATTCAGTTCGGGTATGAAGCGTGCGATCTCGAAGTCGAGGTTACCGATATTGTCTTCCACGAACTGACAGCCAGTGAGTTTGCTTTTGAAGCGTGCGCGGCCATGTGCTTCGACAAGGTTGCACAATCAGCCGGACCGGTGCTCATGGAACCGGTGATGAAAGTCACCGTCGTCGTTCCTTCGCAGTATGTCGGCGAAGCCATCTCCAGCATCACCAGCCGCGGGGGCCTGGTGAACAGCATTGAGAGCAGAACGGCAAGCGAGCACATTCATGCGCAAGCACCGCTTTCCCAACTTTTCGGATACTCCACTGCTCTCAGATCAGCAACCCAGGGAAGAGGAACATTCTCCATGGAGTTCGACCACTACGAGCCAAAAAACCGCTAAGGGTATGGAATCCTGGAAAAAAGACGGGGTGAAACCTTGCGGAAATGCTGGTTCCGTGCCTAGAATGTATTAAAACTGTGAAAATTTTTAGACTGAAGGAGAATGTTATCATACTCCTTTCGATATAGATTGCTGGTATTGCAGTTACTTAAGAGGAGTACAACATGGCTAGAACTTACAATTTGCAGGACATTTTCGCGAGAAATCTCAAGGAGCGCAGACGCAAGCTTTCCTTGACCCAAGCTCAGCTTGCTGAGAAAATCGGGGTTTCCACTTCGTTTGTTACAGAAATTGAAACTTCAAGAAAGGCCCCTTCTTTTGCTACAATCGAGAAAATCAGTGCTGCGTTGGATGTGCCTTGCTGGACATTCTTTTGCGAAGACGGTGACAAGCTGCCCAACGATGTGACGGTGATGGATCAGTTCGCCTACAAACTGAAACAGGACATCAGCAACATCATTGATGTGAATGTAAGCTTGACACGCTGACCATACACTCTCGTTTTTTATTTCCCTGCATTTCCAGGCGGATGTTCGTGTACGAGTGTCCGGCCTTTTTTTTATGGTGGTAGAATTCTTTTGACATATGGGATTATGGAGCGTACCATTGATGCATGCGTTCTGGATCATCATACAAGAATCAGAGGTGATCGAAGGAGGAATTATGAGCGTTGTCAGCACTGACTTAAGGAATGTTGCCATCATCGGCCACAATGAAACCGGGAAAACCACCTTGGTTGAACAGATGTTGTTTTATGCCAATGTGATTGCGCGGGCAGAAACCGTAGCTAGCGGTAAGACCACCAGTGACTATACGGAAGAGGAAATCAACCACAAGATTTCCATCCACGCTTCCCTCGCTTCCCTGAATTGGGACGGCAAGACCATCAATATTCTCGACACTCCGGGAACAGCCGGCTTCATCGGCGAGACCATTTGCGGATTCCGCTCCTGTGAATCAGCCCTCATGGTCGTTGACGGACGTGATGGAGCACAGATTGAAACCATCAAACTTTGGAGACACCTTGACGAGCGAAACAAGCCACGCGCAGTGTTCATCAACAAAATGGACCGCGACCGTGCAGATTATACCCATGTTTTGGAGAATTTGAGAGAGACCTTCAAAACCACCTTTGTCCCTGTCACCATCCCCATGGGAAGCGGCAAGGAATTCAAGGGAATCATCAATCTGATTGAAAACAAGGCATATTTCATCAACAGGGGCGGCAAGGAGACAGTTGGAGACATCCCGGCCGAATTTGCTGATTTTGCAGACGATTACCGTAATGCCCTCATCGAAAATGCGGCAGAGGGTGCTGATGACTTGATCGAAAAGTATTTCGAAGCAGGCACGCTGGAAAGTGATGACATTCGTCGCGGGCTGCGGGAAGGTATGGATGGCAACAGAGTCGTGCCCGTATTCTGCGGTTGTTCCGAGGGAGGCAGCGGCATACTCAGTCTCTTGACGTTCATCCGCAACAACTTCCCCAGACCGTTGGGCAAGCTCGACTGGACGGTGGACGAAGATGGAACTGTCAATGACTTTCCCATCACTGCCGAAGGAAGCGCTGCAGCGCTCGTATTCAAGACCACCATCGACCAATTCAGCGGCAAGCTGAGCTTTATCAAAGTCCTCAGAGGCACCGTCAAGGGTGAAACCGAGTTGTATAATCCTGATCTCGGGAAAAAAGAGCGGCCGAACAAGGTATACCGCATGGTTGGAAAGAAGTTGATTGAAACCGATGAACTGCCTGCCGGTGATATCGGGGTGATTGCAAAGAGCAATATCGCCGCCACAAATTCCACCCTCATCGAGGGAGCCGACCAGAAGCTGAAATTCAAGCCCCTTGCCTTCCCGCACCCCATCTACAGCCTGGCCATCAGCAGTGATGACAAGAAAAGTGAAGTAAAGATGAACGAATCCCTGCACAAAGTCATGGAAGAAGACTTAACGTTCACGATCAAGTTCAACGAGGAGACCAAGGAAAATGTGGTTGCCGGAATGGGCGAACTGCATTTGAACATGATTCTCGACAAGGTGCGCGAGAAGCAAAAGATCAATATTTTCACCAAGCTTCCCCGGGTTGCCTATCGTGAGACCATCAGCAGGAAGAGTGGAATAGCTGAATATTCACACAAGAAGCAGAGTGGAGGCCATGGCCAATACGCCCGTGTCCTGATTGAAATCGAACCGCTTGAACGAGGAGCCTACTACTCCTTCACCAATGCCATCAAGGGAGGCTCGGTTAGCAAAGGGTATATTCCTGGTATTGAAAAAGGCCTGCATGAGCAGATGGAGGAAGGTTTTTTGGCAGGCTATCCGATGATGGATATCGGCATCACCCTCATCGACGGCAAGGAACACCCTGTTGATTCAAGTGAAATGGCATTCAAACTCGCTGCGAAAGGAGCCATGAAGATGGCACTCGAGAAAGCAGGGGCTGTACTACTTGAACCAATTATGAAACTTAGTGTATACATTGAGAATGATTACCTGGGCGACATACTTTCCGACTTGAGCGGCAAACGCGGTCGGGTGCTCGGTCAGGAGGAAATGGGACACCTGCAAATGGTAAAAGCATTGGTTCCCCAGTCCGAACTGCTCAACTACGCCATCGACCTCAAGTCAATGACCAGTGGAACAGGGAGTTTCGAAATGGAGTTCGACCATTACGAACCGCTGAGCGGCAAGTTGGCCGATGAAGTGATCAAGGCCTACAAGGAATCCGTAAAGGAAGAACAGGAGTAGGCAAGGTGAAACAATCAGAAGTATTCTGATTGCTTGAGAGTGAATTTGTGAACCTTGGAAGGGAGCGTGCGGCGGCAGGCTCCCTTCCCTCTTTTCATCTACTGCTTTTCGAACCAGACTTCGCAGATGGTGTGCTGCTTGGCCCTTCCCTTCTGTTCGAACTTGGTTGTGTCCCTCCACGGTACCGGGGGACAGAATCCTGGGTGGGGATTGTGCAAGCCTTCGGTGTGGGAGAAGACATCCAGCATCTGGAAGGCATACTCCTCCCAATCGGTCACGCAATAGATGTATCCACCAGATTTAAGCTTGGAAGCAAGCAACCGGGCAAACGGTGCTTGGATCAGGCGTCGTTTCTGTTGGCGCTTTTTCGGCCAAGGATCGGGAAAGAATATGTGAAATCCTGCAATGC
>JABNAD010001191.1_pt1 | contig 10397 bp, 9 predicted proteins | sample 7240381 | NCBI WGS metagenome assembly JABNAD01 (sample SAMN11332834, study PRJNA596920) | anaerobic digester metagenome | biome: digested sludge; isolation source: digested sewage sludge-derived enrichment culture grown on H2/CO2 | place: Germany: Goettingen | reverse complement strand
CGACGCAAGGATCGCATGTTTAAAAAAAGAAGAAATGACTGAAAATGAAATTGCATTTAACGTCAAATGCTGATCAAATTTTCGACGTACGGGGTGAACCTGGAGTAAAATACCCGCGCGAAGACGCCACGACGCAAGGATCGCATGTTTAAAAAAAGAAGAAATGACTGAAAATGAAATTGCAAAGGAAATCTGGTCGATCAGCTTCGATATTCACCAAAAGCTCGGACCGGGTATATTTGAGTCGGTTTATGAGGAAATACTTGCTCACGAACTGCTTAAAGCAGGGATTGCATTTGAACGTCAGAAACTTATCCCGGTAACGTGGGATACCCTTACCATCCCGGGAGCATTCAGGATAGATTTTTTACTTGAAAAGAAGGTAATTCTGGAGCTGAAATCGGTTGAACAACTCAGTGCAGTGCATAAAAAGCAACTAATAACATATTTGAAGTTAACCAACTTAAAATTGGGACTTTTGATTAACTTTAATACTAATCTCCTGAAAGATGGATTTATCCGGCTGGTCAACAACCTGTAATTATTTAATCCTCATCCAAATTATTGTAAGGATTCCATGCCGGATTTATTTCAAGCATTCAGAAGAAAGAGTTCCCGGGTGGGAAAAATTTTGGGGTCGGGAGGGATTCCATATGTCGAGGAATTAAACAAAATAAAGAACCTATGCAGCTTTGCGCGAGGCATCCCAAAAAATCAACTCTTTGCGTCCTTGCGTCCTGGCGCGAGGCACCTAAGAAAATCAACGCATGACTCAAAATTGACAAAATAAAAACAACTCTTTGCGTCCTTGCGTCTTGGCGCGAGGCACCTCAGAAAATCAAAACAGTAAGATATGGACTACAATCTTAGTGAAGAACACCGGATGATCAGGGAGACGGTCCGGCAGTTTGCAGAGCGGGAAATCAGGCCGCTGGCACGTGAACTCGACGAAAAGGAGACATTCTCCCCCGAACTTACCCGTAAAATGGGTGAACTTGGCCTTTTTGGCATCTACCTTCCGGAAAAGTATGGCGGTCAGGATATGGACTATCTGGCTTACATCATTGCCGTTGAGGAGATTGCGCGCGTCGACGGCTCTCAGGCTGCAACACTGGCAGCGCACAATTCGCTGGGGATCGGTCCACTCTACTACTACGGTAGCGAGGAGCAGAAAATGAAATACCTGCCCATGCTCTGCACGGGCGAGGCCCTATGGGCCTTCGGACTTACCGAACCGGATGCCGGATCCGACTCCCGCGGTTCAAAAACCAGGGCCACACTCGAAAACGGGGAATGGGTCATCAACGGCTCCAAAATATTCATCACCAACGGCTCAGCCGATAACTCCATGGGCGCAACGGTGCAGGCCGTCACCGGCGAAAAACAGGGAAAGAAAGAGTTTACAACCATACTGGTAGACAAAGACACTCCCGGATTCACCCGGCAAACCATGCACGGCAAAATGATGTGGAGGGCTTCCGATACCTCACAGCTCTTCTTCGACGATTGCCGCGTTCCGGAATCCAATCTGCTCGGAAAAATCGGCGAAGGCTCCAAAATCATGCTTTCAACCCTCGATTCGGGCAGGCTCTCCATTGCAGCCATGGGACTCGGCTGCGCGCAGGGAGCTTACGAACTAGCCCTGAACTATGCAAAAGAACGGAAACAGTTCGGTCAACCCATTTCAAAATTCCAGGCCATCGCCTTTAAACTGGCCGATATGGCCCTGAAAATAGAACTGGCCCGTAACCTGCTCTATAAAGCCTGCTGGCTGAAAGATACCGATCAACCCTTTGCCAAAGAAGCGGCCATGGCCAAACTCTACTGCTCCGTAATCGCGAAAGAGGTGGCCGACGAAGCCGTGCAGGTTCACGGAGGCTATGGTCTGATGAAAGACTACGAAATCGAACGCTTCTACCGCGACCAGCGCCTGCTCCAGATAGGCGAAGGCACCTCGGAGATTCAGCGGCTGGTAATTTCGAGGCATATCGGATGCTGAAAAGTAGACAAGGAGACAAGGTGACGGGGAGACAAGGCGACACGCGATAAGACTAATCCTGGTTCACGGGGAGTTTGGGCTTTTCATGTGAAAAAGGGACAAGGGATGTTGCCGGTAGCATAAGTTTTCAATGCACCTGACAAAGAGACAAGGAGATGGGGTAACAAGGTGAATGGAGCCGTCTCAATATATTTATAAAATGAGCTTCCAATAATTTTGGAACATGCGATATCATTGATCTGAAAAGTATTAACGTAATCTCTGTAGTATGAAAATAAAATGTTTTAGGGAACTAAGGGTTTATAATGCAGCGGTTGAGGCTGCAATGAAGATTTTTGAAATAACAAAGTCTTTTCCAAAAGAAGAGATTTATTCAATGACCGATCAGATGAGACGTTCATCACGAAGCGTTTGTACGAATATTGGGGAGTCATGGCGAAGAAGACGATATAAAGCTGCCTTTATCTCAAAACTCAACGATTCCGAAACGGAGGCTACAGAAACTCAGGTTTGGCTGGAGCTTGCATTTCGTTCCGGATATATTACTCGAGAGTTTAATGAAGAGATGTTCAATGAATATGAGGCCATTATTGCTCAATTAGTTGTGATGATTAACAATCCTGAAAAATGGATCATCGGTCCAACAAAATAAATCTGCTTTTCAGAAAATTCTATCAATCAAACAATCCTGTTAGAAAACAGTTAATTAAAAAACTCCTTGTCCCCAGGTCTCCTTGTCTCCTGGTCACATGAAAAAAACGCGATGATCAAACTAACCGAGTCCCCCCGCGATGCATGGCAGGGTTTGCCTTACGTGATTGCTCCGGAGAAACGGGCGGCATACATCAATGCCCTGTTAAAAGTGGGATTTGATGTAATCGACTTCGGGAGTTTTGTGTCGCCAAAGGCGGTACCGCAAATGGCCGGTCAGGTTGAGGTGCTCAGGCTGGTTGATAAAACCGGAAGCCGGTCGAAATTAATGGCCATTGTCGGGAACATGCGCGGCGGCAGGGAAGCCGTTGCACAGCCAAAGGTTGATCTGCTCGGATTTCCGTATTCCGTCTCGGAAACATTCCTCAGAAAAAACATTAATACCGGATTTTCCGGGGCAAACGAGACCATCGACGGACTTTTATCGCTATGTAAGGATCATGGTCGTGAACTGCGCGTCTTTATGAGTATGGCCTATGGTAACCCTTACGGGGAAGCCTGGAGTCTTGACCTGCTTAAAAAACATATTGAAATGCTGGCCGATAAAGGCATCAGCACCATTACCCTGGCCGATACCATCGGTATTGCCACGGCATCGCAGATCGGTGAGGTATACGCCGGGCTGATTGAATATTTTCCGGGTTTTGAATTCGGATTACATATCCACACCCGCCCCGGCGAGTGGGAAGCCAAACTGAATGCCGCCTGGGATGCCGGCTGCCGCTGGTTCGAAGGGGTCATCAACGGCATTGGCGGATGCCCCATGACAGGGTATGAACTGGTGGGTAATCTCAATACCCTGAACCTACTGGATTTTCTGAAAAGAAAAAACGTAAAACCCGGGTTAGACTTTAACAATCTGGAAGCAGTGGTTAAAATCAGTTACTGAAGAAACCTCTTCTGTTAATCTGCCTAATTTGCAACATACGTTTTTAACTGATCACAGCAAAAAGTCTGGCCTTCGCCTACCTGAATTTTAAAATAGTTGGGAGAGTGATAATCCCCATCTCCATACCATCCGACCAAATCACCCATAGAAGCGGATCCATTCTTGTCAACATCTTTCCAAAGCAGAATATAATAGTCCCCTGCTTCAAAACCTGTGAGATTGAATACCACTTTCGTTCCCGAACCGGTTAGGGTATACTTTTTATAGGGGAACCCTGTAGAGGGATAAACATTAAACAGTAAGACCTGCGAATCCTTCAGGTCTGCGCCGGTGCCTTGCAATGCGCCAATGCCGGAGATTTGCGTAACCGGAGCCGATACGGTAACGGTCTTTTCAAAACTGTCAGTACCCCCATTGCCGTCATCGGCCTTTACAGTGATCGTATATTCACCGGCTGATGAAGGCACAGTCCAAAAGGCTAATGTACCGGCTCCGGTTACCGTTCCTCCGGATACTTCATAACTGAAACTGATTTCATCGCCATCAGGGTCACTGGCTGCTGAAAGCACACTGAGCAAGCCATTGGCATGTATCTCAGCGGGGTCTGTCTTAAGAATTGAAACCGTGGGATCCGAGTTCATATCCTCCTTATCGCAGGAAGATAGCATGCTGCAACATACGGTCATCGTTGCAAAAATCAAAATCAGACTGATCGTTTTCATGATGATTAAGTATTAAGGTTAATACTCATTTAAAGTTCCCTGTTCAATGTTTGGTTAAAACATCTCTTTCCCGGAACAGATAATCAATATTACATACAAAAAAACGGAAAGCCTTTGCTCTCCATCTCATTAACTTTGCTCTGCGTCTCAACTAAAGGGAAATGCTCTATTTGCGCTGACTTCCAGGACTATGGCCAAACGTTTCACTGTAGATTCGGCTGAAATGGGACAGGTTTTTAAAGCCTGTTTCCCAGGCTACTTCCGAAACCGTTAAATCAGTTTCAGATAGCATCTCTTTAGCTTTGAATAACCTGAACTGAATCAGGTATTCATTCACTGTTTTATTTGTGAGCGTTTTAAATTTCCTGTATAGTTGAGCGCGGCTCATGCCCACCTCTCTGCAAAGCTCCAGAATACCAAATTGCTCATTGTCGAGGTGAGCTTCCATAATATTCCTGATTTTGAATATAAAAGCATCCTCCGCCTTGATTGTCTGGTCGTCAGATTTCGGAAAAACGCCCATGGAAGCATAACGGTGCCGGAGAACTTTTCGCAATTCTATCAGTTTCTTCAGCCTGATTCTCAGCTCCTCTTCATTGAATGGTTTTGCCAGATATGCATCCGCCCCTCTTTCAAAACCCTCAAGCTTAGAGGCAATATCAGTTTTTGCAGTAAGCATGATCACCGGGATATGACTGGTGCGTTCATCTGATTTTACCTTTTCAAGCATGGTTATACCATCCATTTCGGGCATCATCACATCACTGAGAATAATATCAGGAATAAATTCCAGCGCTTTCCGCAAACCCTCTTTCCCGTTTGAAGCGAATTCCAGCAGGTATTCATCCTTCAAAAATGCAGCAAGGTAATCCTTCAGGTCAGGGCTATCTTCAACGATGAGGAGGATCTGCCGTTCACTTCTTTCCGGGCGTACTTCCGGCGCCACAGTTTTGCCTCCCACAACTTGTTGCTTTCCGGGAAACAGCCGTTCTTTCGGCTCCGAAAACCCGGCCATTTCCTTCAGCGGCGCATTATTTGATATCGGCAGGCTTACTGTAAAAGTTGTTCCTTCGCCGGGCGAACTTTTTACTGAAATATTTCCATTCATTAATTTGACCAGTTCCCTGGTCAGCGTAAGGCCAAGTCCTGATCCGTTTTCGTATTGTCCGGTATCGCTTCCGATGCGGTAAAACCTGTCAAAAATATGAGGAATATGCTCCGGATCAATACCCGGACCGTCGTCAAAAACTGTAATCATAAACTCCTGTTCCGGCCCTGCCACTACTCCTGTTTTTACTTCAACCATCTTACCTTCTTTATTAAACTTCAATGCATTCGACAACAGGTTGGTGATGATATGCATCAGTTTATCGGCATCATAATCCATCAGAAAATGATCGGTACCGGGCTTAAAAAGGAGCTGAATATCGCGGCTGATTGCCATTGAACTGAATGAGTCGCACAGGTAACTGAGTTGCATGATGATGTCCTGCTGATACTTGTGCACTGGCATGGCTCCGGCTTCAAGCTTTGCCAGGTCGAGCATCTGGTTTACAAGATCTAAAAGATTCCTGCCACTGTTCCTGATTTTTTCGGTACCGTCCTCAAGCCATTCTTCCGGTTTTTCCCTGATCAGCCGGGCCATTCCGAGAATGATGGTCAGGGGTGTTCTGAATTCGTGCGTGATGTTTGTAAAGAGTCTTGTTTTTGCTTCATCGAGTTCTTGCAGCCGCAGGGCTTCGGCTTGTTTTGCTTCAGCCAGCTTTTTTTTCTGGCTTATGTTATTAAGTATCAACATTAGCGTATAACCAGCCTGCCACGAGAAATTCACTGTAAAAAAAAGCAGGTTTTTCGCCGGAGTCATTTGTGGCAAAGGACTTAATCCGGGCTGAAGCAGAGCGGTTGTGATCAGTGTAGTAATGTATGTTGCAAACAAAATAATGGTCAGGCGGTTATTCTGGTAAGAGGTCGACATGAACATGATGGAAATCCCCGTGAAAAGCAGTCCGGCAGAAGTGAGCAATCCCCCCATTTTTATCATAAAATAAAAGGTAATCCAGATCAGGGTAAACTGAATACAGAAAAATATCAGATCTATGTTTTTCTTCAGGAAAGGGAGAACAATCAATGCCGGAATGGTCAGCGACAGCAAAGCAAAACCATAACTGACGATTACAGGCAAATCCAGAAAGTATCCGAGCATTGTCATTGCTGAGATTGCAATAGCGCTTCCCAGACTTCCAAGCCAGACGTTTTTTTTCAATGCCAGAATATTTTCATCAATTTCCGGAATGAACATTACTGTGTCAATCCATCCGGATAACCTTTTCAAGCCATTGGTTTTCATAAGAAACAGGTCTTTTTTATGGCATTACAGATACTGCGGACTAAGTATAGAAGTGGGAGAAATGCAATGACAGCAGTTAGAATTACCCTTGACCGATAATACTTAAAGGTACAACAAAAACGGGGTTATCCGATCAGTTTTATGATCAATGCTCAACTTTTTCTGTACTGACCGGCTGAACCAATTCATGGGTTATCCTGTTAAGTTTAAACTTAAGCCGTCTGTTTTTAGTGATAGTTTGCAACGCTGACAACCAAAACCTTTGCTTTCTGTTTAAAGATTGTTAAATCAAACGATTATGAATAAAGTTGTATCGGATGCCCGCGAAGCGATTGAAGGAATTCGCGACGGGATGACGCTGATGGTTGGAGGATTCGGATTGAGTGGAATCCCTGAAAACAGTATTACTGCGCTGTCAGAAAGCGGTTTGAAGGAACTGACCTGTATTTCAAACAATGCCGGGGTTGACGATTTTGGCCTCGGACTCCTGCTTAAAAAGCGGCAAATCCGTAAGATGATCTCATCCTATGTTGGCGAAAATGAAGAATTTGAACGTCAGTTGCTAAGCGGTGAACTCGAAGTAGAACTTATCCCCCAGGGTACGCTTGCCGAACGCTGCCGTGCCGGTGGCGCCGGAATTCCGGCATTCTTTGTTCCGGCCGGTTATGGTACTGAAGTGGCTGAGGGCAAGGAGGTGCGTGAATACAATGGTAAACCCCACCTGCTCGAACTTGCACTAACTGCCGACTTTGCCATTGTAAAAGCGTGGAAAGGCGACACTCATGGCAACCTGATTTACCGGCACACCGCCAACAATTTCAACCAGGCCATGGCCATGGCCGGCAAAATAACCATTGCGGAGGTTGAGGAACTGGTTCCTGCCGGAGAGCTCGATCCAAACCAGATACATACCCCCGGAATATTCGTTCAAAGGATTTTTAAGGGGAAAGACTACGAAAAACGGATTGAAAGGCTGACGGAAAGATGAATAGAAAATTTCTAATTCCTAATTTCTAATTTCCAAAAGTCTAATTTATTGGATACAAGGGCCGTAATTACTAATCTTACCTTAACCTTAACCTTGGTTGCTGAGCGAAGGTGGTCGAGCGAAGCCGAGACCAGCCGAAGCACAACCTTAACCTTAACCTTAACCCCAACCTGACTTCCGATCAAAAACAAAGATTAAATAGCATGGCACTAACAAAAGAACAGATTGCACAACGCATTGCACAGGAACTGAAAAACGGATATTATGTAAATCTCGGAATAGGCATTCCTACCCTGGTAGCCAACTATGTGCCTGAAGGCATAGAAGTAGTGCTGCAGTCAGAAAACGGGATGCTCGGCATGGGCCCTTTTCCCGAAAAGGGGCAGGCGGATCCCGACCTGATCAATGCCGGCAAGCAAACCGTTACGGTGCTCCCCGGCGGATCGTTCTTCGATTCATCCACCAGCTTTGCCATGATACGGGGCGGTCACGTCGACCTGACCGTGCTGGGAGCTTTTGAAGTCAGCGAAAAAGGAGATATTGCCTCCTGGAAAATTCCCGGAAAAATGGTGAAAGGCATGGGCGGTGCCATGGATCTGGTGGCTTCAGCCAAAAACATTGTGGTAGCTATGCAGCATTGCAGCAAAGACGGGCAGTCTAAATTACTGAAGAAGTGCACCTTACCTTTAACCGGAGTACGCTGTATAAGAAAAATAGTTAGCGATCTCGCTGTAATTGAGGTTACAGAAGATGGGTTTAAACTACTCGAACGGGCGCCCGGCGTAAGTGTGGATGAAATTATAGCCGCTACAGAAGCCCGGCTGATAGTGGAGGGGGATGTGCCTGAGATGAAATTTTAAAGTATGCTGACATAAGGATCATCCGGAATGTTCATAACACCCTGTTTGGGCAAGTAACTCCTCCCGGTTTTCCGGGGAAGTCATAATAAACTGACCTCCGGACCTATAAATAATCCGTACCGGAATTAATCAGAAATTCATTTGCCGGCAATACATGGATCGTAAGCTGGTTCCTTCGGAATACATCCTTTTGTTCCCGGGTAATTATATATCCTTCTTTTAAACCGAAAAATCTCATGGCTTCTTCCAGGCCTTCGGTTTCGCGATTGAGGTTATCATTGCTTAAAATTTCACAAACCTGTATCACCATTGAACAATTTTTATCCCTGAAAACTACAAAATCGCATTCCCGGTTTTCGCGGAAATAATAAAGCGGCTGATTTTGCCGGCGCAGATGCATGAAAACTATATTTTCGAGCAACCGGCCCCGGTCCTCACTGAAGCTCAGACTGTTGGCACTAACCAACCCACTATCAACAGCATAAACCTTGCGGGGGTTAATGGCTGTGCTTTTGGCCGACCAACTGAAACGGGGAAGATAATACAGTAAATAAGTATCTCCAAGCCAGGACAAATAATCGGAAATGGAATTGGCAGAACCTACCGAAAACAATTTTCTCAGATTGTTAAATGAAAACTCTTTCCCGATATTTGAGATCATATACAGGGCAATATTCATCAGGCTATCTGTATTTCTTATTCCATAGCGCACTGCAATATCCCTTAAAACAATATCCCTGAGGAGGTTCTGTAAAATTTCCGGATTCCGGGTACCCTGATATTCCGGAAAGCCTCCTGAATTTAAGAACCGGCTGAAAGAATCAGCGTTGTTCTCAAGCTTATGAAAAGTGAGAAATTCCTTGTAAGAAAATGGAAAGAGCTCATATCGTAAATATCTGCCGGTGAGCCGTGTACCAAGTTCTTTGCTAAGCATTGCAGCATTTGATCCTGTAATATAGACTTTTGATTTCCGCTCATTCAATTGTCTCACGAAAACCTCCCACCCCGGAACATTCTGAATCTCGTCAAAAAAATAGGCTTCAACCCCAGTGCCGAATAATTCATCCAATCTGTCAAAATCACCGACTTCAAACCCATAAACACGTGAATCCTCGAAGTTGAAGTAAGCAAAGTTTGAATAATGCCGCTTAATGATTTCTTTCATCAAAGTGCTTTTACCGCATCGCCTGATTCCGGATATTACTTCGATGTAATTGCCGGTTGGTTTAAAATCTTTTATCAGTTCGCGGCCGATTATCCCTTCTTGCCGGGTCAATAGCCCTTTTTGTGCTTCAATCGCACGCGCGATGTCCTGTTTTAATATCATAGGGCATTCTTATTTTTATATATTACAAATATAAACTAATTTATGTTAGTAATATAAACTTCTGAAAAGAAAGCAGGGATGTACTATTATTATTACTTATCCAACTGATATTAAATGTTTTTCATTAACAATATATAATGGCTTACATTAGTAATATAAACTGGGTAATTTGTTATTTGATGTGCTGGTTTTTCACATCGGGATTACTATCAGGTCATTAAAGACCAGGTTTTTATCAGAAAAAAATAATCAGTACGGGTTAATGGTTTATCCCTTAAAATGTGACTCGTTGGATCCTTGTATATAAACAATTACACAGAGCTCACCGAGGTATCACGGAGTAACACTGAGAAGAATACAACCCTCTTTGAATCTCTGTGTATCTCTGTGCATCTCTGTGAAACTATTTTATAAATACATTACAAATTACCAGGTACATCTTAACTCCGGCACATCAAATAACGAATTACCCTATAAACTAATACTCAGCCCTAGCCTCAACCTCAACCTTGGTTGCTGAGCGACGGTGGTCGAGCGATTCCGATCGCTATCGG
>JABNAD010001190.1_pt1 | contig 10397 bp, 13 predicted proteins | sample 7240381 | NCBI WGS metagenome assembly JABNAD01 (sample SAMN11332834, study PRJNA596920) | anaerobic digester metagenome | biome: digested sludge; isolation source: digested sewage sludge-derived enrichment culture grown on H2/CO2 | place: Germany: Goettingen | reverse complement strand
GGGTATATCATAAGATGTACTGATAAAGTTGGATTGTATGCACCCAAATAGGCAGTGGATAATTATAAAATCCACTGCCTATTATTATAAGAAAGAAAACATTTAAAATCGTGTCAAGTGCCTTTTGAAAAGTTTATTTCAGCAATGAAACAATAAATATCACTGAGTCATACGGGGCGGAATGTGAGAAGCAAACCACTATAAGCCATGATCTAAATTACTTGAGTTTGAAAATCACTTGGAATTAAATGTTGTGGAAATTAAGGCTGAGATAGTGAATGCAGTCAATATATCTCCAAAAACAGATAGATCCATAAAACACCAATATTCATCTGCAATTATCATGTAATATAGCTCGTTAAATTAAAAATAAAAGTAGCAAAAGGGTTTATTGAAAATTGCAAAATCCATTTATGCGATAACAAATACATATAATATTTTTTATTATGGTTCTTGATATACGGTTTGCCGTTTTTATATGATATATTGATTGGCAAAGGCTTTGTTTTGAGATATGTCAAGAACAGTGGCTAAGCTGATTTGACCGATTTACTGGAATTTAGTATGATGCGCAGTTGAACATCATGGTTAACCAGCTGGCATTGACGGCAGTGTCAAGCTGATTGGCATCGACATGGGTATAGATATCTGGGGTTGCAATGCTTTTGTGCCCGAAAATTTGTTGCAGAGAGCTGATATCTACGATAAACTGGAATTTATCTAAATGGTGTGTGGCGTTTAAAAAGTGCATCGTATAATCTGGATAAGAGCAGCAGAATCTCTCAGGCACTATGATGTTTAAAAATCAAAATGATCTCTCAGATAAAGGCGGATACGCATATGAAATTCAGTTCCTTTCTGCGGTTTGCAGGCTATGGAGTCCAGAGTATTCTAGGCAGAGAACATCGGCCCATTCTCGGGACCATCATTGTGACGGACAAGTGTAATCTGAAGTGCAGGCACTGCTCCGTCAATAACATCACGGCAGTTATTCACCCCCATGCTCAGATTCAATCAGAAATGCAGCAGCTCTATGGTATGGGGGTTCGAATCCTGTTTTTCTGCGGTGGAGAAACTTTCCTGTGGCGGGAGGGCGGCAAGACGCTGCGGGATTTGGTGGTGGAGGCAAAGGCGATGGGCTTTCTGATCGTCAATGTAGTCACAAATGGCACATTCCCCATTGAACTACCCGAGGCCGATTTGATCCTTCTGAGTTTGGACGGAGATCGGGAACGCCATAACGCCATTCGAGAGAATACCTATGATACGATCCTGACGAACATCAGGAACGCCACCGCAGACAATATCTGTCTGTATATGGCGATCAACCAAATCAACAAGGGCGCGGTCAGAGAGGTCTGCCTGACCGCCCGGGACACCCCAAATATTCGTGCGGTGTCCTTCAACTTCCACACGCCGTACCCGGATACCAAGGAGCTTGCCCTGTCCCGGGAGGAGAAGGCGGTCTGCTGTCAGGTCATCACCCGCATGATGCGGGAGGGTGTTCCTGTATTCAATCTGAAAAGTGCGTTCCCCTACTTAATTGACAACCGCTTTCCGACCCCCTGCCGTCAGTGCGTAGTCATGGAAAACGGAAAGCTCAGCACCTGCGGACGCTGCATTGAGGTGCCCGGTCTGTGTGAGCAGTGCGGCTATTTCTTCGTGGCAGAATATACCTTGCTGTTTCGGGGCAATCTCCGGGTGATTCTGGAGATGCTGAGGACATACTTGAAATACATATAGGAGAAGCAATGAGTGTAACAACCAGTTTAACAAGAATGTGGCTGACCCGGAGTGTGCGGCCCTTCCTTTTCAAAAACGAATATGACCAGCTGCTGCCGCTGGCGGATTGTGAAAATCCGGGTCTGTATGTGCACATCCCCTTCTGCGAAAGTATTTGCAGCTTCTGCCCCTATTGCAAGGTCCTCTATTCCAAAGACCTGTGCGACCGGTATCTCGATGCGCTGCTCCGAGAGATTCATCTTGTCGGAGGGCAGCTGCAGGAGAGAAAGCGCGTCACCAGTCTGTACTTCGGCGGCGGAACTCCGGCTCTGGCCGCAGGCCGGTTGAAGGAGATTATCGACACACTGGGATTGTATTTTGACATCACCGAGGGGATCGGTGTGGAGCTGCACCCCGGCAATGTGACGGTCCCCGTCCTGCAGACGCTGAAGGATGCAGGCGTCACCAAAATCAGCATCGGAATCCAGTCCTTTCAGAAAAAGTATCAGTCCGTGCTGGGACGCAGCGCCGTGGACGCTGCCGCCATAGCGCAGGCACTGGCGGCTGTTGAGTTTGAAACAGTCTCCATGGACTTCATTTTTGCCTTGCCGTCCCAGACTTTTGAGGATCTCAAGACCGATATTGACACCGCCTTTTCCCACGGTGCAAACCACGTTGCCATCTATCCGCTGATCGACTTTACCTTTACGGCCAGCAAAGTACCCCCTATGCCAAAGAACGAAAAGCGGGCCCTGCTGGACGCAATCACCCGCTACTGCACGGACCGGGGGTATCAGCGAAGCTCCATCTGGACCTTCTCCAGCCAGGTACAGGCGGGTTATTCTTCCATGACCCGGGACAATTTTCTGGGCTTTGGCTGCTCGGCCACCACGCTTTTAAAGGATCAGTTCAAGATCAACACTTTTTCCGTGGAGGATTATTGCAGGCGTGTGGACGATGGAAAACTCCCCACGTCTCTGACCATCCGCTTTACCCAGCGGCAGAGGATGGTGTACTACCTGTTTTGGTCGGCGTACAGCACGCGCGTCAGCGCTGCGGATTTTGAGACGTTCTTCGGTGTACCTCTGAAAAAAATGTATGGGCTGGAACTGGCCGCTGCAAAGAGACTGGGCTTTGTAACGGAGCAGGACGGCGTTTACTGCATGACGCTCAAGGGCGCGTTCTACTATCACTACTATGAAAACTTTTATACGCTGTCTTACATCGACAAGATGTGGGGTATCATGCGTACACAGGCTTTCCCATGCCGCATCGAACTGTAAGAAAAGACCTCATAGCTGGAACGACACTTCTGCCGGATTGATGTTGAGGCAAAGGCAAATTCCTGCGCGTGTGGTGACCAAATTTGAGAATCCCTGCGAGCCCCGCCAAATTTTGAACGAAGGAACATAATTATGCGAATTTTAATCGATGCCGATGGCTGTCCGGTGGTGGACATTGCCGTGGGCGCCGCAAGGGAGAGGGGCTTGGAATGTCTGATTCTGTGCGACACCTCCCACTGCATTGAAAGGTCTGGCGTGCGGACGCTGACATTTTCCAAGGGTGCGGACAGCGTGGACTTTGCGCTGGTCAATCTCCTGCGCCCGGGTGATCTGGTAATTACGCAGGACTATGGCCTTGCGGCCATGTGCCTCTCCCGCAATGCGCGGGTGCTCCATCAGGATGGCATGGAATACACCACCGACAATATTGACGCCCTCCTTCTGGCAAGGCACACGGCTAGGAAAATCCGAAGCGGCGGCGGTCGATGGAAGGGCCAATCCAAACGAACCTTCGCGCAAGACATCGCGTTTGAATCGGCACTGAAGAAGCTTTTGGACGAATCGGAAAGAGAGAATGCATGAAGAAACTTGCGGTTTTATCGGATACCCACGGACTTCTGCGGCCAGAAGTGCTGGCAGAATGTTCCGCGGCAGACTGTGTCCTCCACGCCGGAGACATCAACACGCCGGCTATTGTGGAAACGCTGCGCTCCTACGGCGAGGCCTATATCGTCCGCGGCAACAACGACAAGGACTGGGCGGAAGAACTGCCCAAAAGCCTGCACGTCACCATAGACGGGGTGCGGTTCTTTCTCGTTCACAACAAGAAGGATGTGCCCAAAGACCTGACGGATGTGGATGTGGTGGTGTATGGGCACTCCCACAAATATTCCGCAGAAGTGATTAACGGCGTGCTTTGGCTGAACCCCGGCAGCTGCGGAAAGAGGCGCTTCGATCTGGAAATCACTCTGTGCCGGGCCTGTGTGGACGAAGGGCACATTGAATATGAAAAAGTGCTCATCCCTCACGAAACCGGGGCAAAAGGCATCTAACCCATACTGCGTAAACTGACGATTTCCTTGTATGGGACGACATGGCGGTGCTGGACTACACGCTGGAAACCGCAACCCAGTTCCAACCATTGCTGGACTGCGCCGCCAATCAAAAGCCCGGCCGATGCGTCGTATTTGACGGATTGGATGCGGCAGTACGGCGGCTTTATCAGAGTTTTGAGAGGACATAATCCATGAGAATCATTATTTCGCCCGCCAAAAAGATGAACATTGACACGGACAGCTTTGCACCGGAGGCATTACCGCAGTTTTTACCGGAGGCAGAACAGCTCAAAGCAACGCTGCAAGGAATGCCCGCACAGGAGCTGCAAATTCTGTGGAAGTGTAACGACACCCTGACAGTCCTGAATGTAGAACGGCTGCGTACCATGGATTTACATAGCCGCCTGACACCGGCAATTCTATCTTACCAAGGTATTCAGTATCGCTACATGGCCCCCAGCGTCTTTGAGGACGGCCATTTTGCCTACGTTCGGGAGCATCTGCGGATTCTGTCCGGCTTTTACGGGTTGCTGCGTCCCTTTGACGGCGTGACGCCCTATCGGCTGGAGATGCAGGCGAAGCTCTCTGTGAACGGATGCAAGGATTTATATGACTTCTGGGGCAGTAAGCTGGCAGGGCAGCTGGTGGCAGAGACGGACTTTGTGCTGAATCTTGCCTCCAAAGAATACAGCAGGGCGGTGGAACCCCATTTGCCGCCTTCAACGCGATTTTTGACCTGTACCTTCGGGGAGCGGAAAGATGGTAGGATTATCGAAAAAGGTACCATGTGCAAGATGGCCCGTGGGCAGATGGTACGGTGGCTGGCGGAGCATCAGGTGACTGTGCCCGAGGATATTCGGAATTTTGACCAGCTGGGATATTGCTTCGCAAAGGATGATTCCACGGATAGTCACTATGTTTTTATTAAAGGAGAGGTTTGATATGCTGGAAATTGGAACAAAAGCCCCAAATTTTACCCTGCCGGATAAGAATGGCAACGCAGTCTCTCTCTCAGATTTTGCCGGGAAGAAAGTAGTGCTGTATTTCTACCCCAAGGACAACACCCCAAGCTGCACCCGACAGGCCTGTGCCTTTGCAGGGGCGTATGAAGACTTTCAAAAATGGAACGTTGTGGTCATCGGCGTCAGTAAGGACTCTGCCGCTTCTCATCAAAAATTTGCAGAGAAAAACAGCCTGCCCTTCGTTCTGCTGTCCGACCCAGAGCGCACGGCCATTGAAGCGTACGGTGTGTGGCAGGAGAAAAAGCTCTATGGCAAGGTTAGCATGGGCGTGGTGCGTACCACTTACGTCATTGACGAGAATGGGCTAATTGAAAAGGTGATGCCCAAGGTCAAGCCGGACACCAATGCCGCCGAGATTTTGGAGTATCTGGCGGCAAAGCAGTGAATTGGGAGGCATCCATGATTGTCTACTTTTCCGGTACCGGCAACAGCCGATATTGTGCGCAAATGCTCGCCGTCCAGCTGGGCGACGAGCTGATCGATGCGTTTCATTTTATCCGCGAAGGCATTGCGGCGGACCTATACTCGGAGCGCCCGTGGATTTTCGTTGCGCCCACTTACGGCTGGCAGCTCCCTCATATTTTCATGGACTTTCTGCGCGGCGGCAGCTTTCTGGGCTGCAAGGCCGCGTATTTTGTCATGACCTGCGGGAATGAGATTGGAAATGCGGGAACGAAAATCGGGCAGCTCTGCGCGGAGAAAGGGTTTGACTATCAAGGAGTGCTGGAAGTGGTTATGCCGGAGAATTATATTGCCATGTTTCCGACCCCGGACGAGGCGGAGTCCGCGCGGATCATTGCTGCTGCGCAGCCTGCTTTGGAGGCTGGAGTCAAATGGATACGACAGGGCAAACCTTTTCCATATGAGAGAATCAGCCTCATCGACCGCCTGAAAACCAGCGTGGTCAATCCATTGTTCTATTTATTCTGCGTCAAGGCCAAACCATTTTATGCCACCAACGCCTGCGTCGGCTGCGGCAAATGTGAGAAGGTATGTCTGCTCAGTAATATCCGCCTTGAGGATGGAAAGCCGGTTTGGGGAAATCACTGCACCCACTGTATGGCCTGCATCTGCGGCTGCCCAAGCGCGGCAATCGAATACGGCCGCCACAGCCACGGAAAACCAAGATATCGGTGCAGAGATTACAAGGTAAATGGCGTGTTAGAAATCTAGACATGGCAATACTGGAAAACTCAAACTGAATGCACGTATTATTTAAATCTTTAACGGAGTGTAATCACAATGAAAAAACTAACCGCTTTTTTTGTAGTTATGATTTCTGCTTTGTCATTATTAGCAGGGTGTTCTCAGATGCAGCAAGCAAATTCTAATTCAGAAACCAGCAACATTGATTCCATACCTTTTGAGAAAAACCAGCTATACGCTGTGGCATATTTGGGGTATGATGAGATTGACAGCCTGTCGTTTTATACACAAAACTATTTAGATAGCGAAAACATTCCGATTCACTATATTTCCAAGGGTGAATACTACCTCGTGATACCGAGATATCCAACCATGAGTGTTTCTCTGTACAAAAATGACATACAGACTATGGAGCCATCCTTGGTGTTTGAAGAAAAAGCGTGCGCTCCCTTTATCGTCCAGTGCAATATCAGTGACATTTTTGCCGATGTAACAATTCGCTTCGTATATAATGAAGAAACCATCGAGTTTTCACCATATATTTCATTAGAAGATGGCGCGGTCGAGGTGGGGAATCGAGGTGTTAATATAACAAAGCAGGCAACCTAAAAAGCGCATGACCGCAGTCTTCCCAATCATTTCCGATTACTGTTTAATAAGTCGAGACGAACCTGTTGTAGCAATTAGATGCAGCTCGATAAACCGGAATTTATCGAGTCAATTGATGAAAAAGAGGATAACCACATGTATGAATTAAAGCAGGTCGCTGAAAATAGCTTTTATATCCAAAGCCCATCAAAAATTGGACTTGTCAAGCTGAATGAAAAGGATGTCTGCCTGATTGACAGTGGTGGTGATAAGGAGGCCGGTCGAAAGGTTCGGCAGATTCTTGACGTAAATAGCTGGCATCTGACGGCAATTTATAATACACATTCCAATGCGGATCACATTGGCGGTAATAAGTATTTGCAGGGCCAGACCGGTTGCAAAATATACGCACCCGGCATTGACTGCGATTTTACGCGGCACCCCATTCTGGAGCCAAGCTTTCTGTATGGCGGATTTCCGCCAAAAGACATTAAGCATAAGTTTTTGATGGCGCAGGAAAGTGACGCGGAGTACTTGACAGATGACTGCTTGCCACAAGGGTTTCAAATAATTTCTTTGCCGGGACATTTCTTTGATATGGTAGGATTCCGAAATGCGGAGGATGTCGTTTATCTAGCAGACTGTCTCTCCAGCAAGGAAACGCTCGATAAATACCAAATTAGCTTCATCTATGATGTCGGTTCATATGTCAATACTCTTGAAATGGTAAAAAAACTTCAAGCAACAATATTTGTTCCGGCTCACGCAGAGGTTACAGATAACATTATATCGCTTGCTCAATTAAACATCGATAAGGTGTATGAGATTGCGGAAAAAATTGTTTCCATATGTGCTGAGCCGCATTGCTTTGAACAGATTCTGCAAAAGCTTTTCTCTGTATATGGTTTGGCTATGACATTTGAGCAGTATGTCCTTGTCGGCAGCACCGTGAGGTCTTATCTCTCATGGCTGAAAGATAACGATAGGATCGGTGTCCGCTTTGAAAACAATATGCTGCTTTGGGAAAAGAAGTAAGCGCATTTGAAAATTTTGATTTATTGAGCTGCTGCCAGATGCTGCTGGTTTTTGTCTAATGTTAGACCATTTCACTAAAGCAAGAAGGACGGCAATGCCGTCCTTCTTGTGAATCCGCTAATTTATTTTAAAGGTATTCAGAGCGGTTTGATGTTTTTGCCTGAGGCTGATGGAGTCAGCTTAATGATTTTACCGGTTCAGCATCCACACGCCGAAATTGAGATAGGCCGCAAATGTTACCCAGAGCAAGTATGGGATTTGCAGCCGGGCGGCTGATTTGTCAACCTTGCGAAAGGATAGAATCATCCAGAGGATCAATCCCCATAACGCGAGCAACCAGAAAAAGGCCAGACCAAAGTTCTGAAAGTTAAAGAAAATAATGCTCCAACAGAAGTTGAAAGCTAACTGAACGAAAAAAAGTAGCAGGCTGCGTGACCGAGCACCGGAAGCGGGTGCCTGATACACCTTGGCAGCACCAATCCCCATTAAGGCAAACAAAATGCCCCAGACAATGGGGAATACGATGCTGGGTGGAGATAGTGGCGGTCTTGTTATGGCCGCGTTGTAGATTTTTGTGCCCTCCTTGGTTAGCCAGCCTGAAATCCCGCCAACGACCTCTGCAAAAATAATCCAAACCGCATAGGTTTTCCATGTTTGCTTTTTCATGCGACATCACCCATGGCAGGATATGTAGATAGGGTAAAAACTATTCCGATCAACTACCACAAGGCGGCTCTTTCAAGCCTCCTTGGAAACCAGAGAAAAATGGACGTTCAAACCTTTTCTTGTGTTAGCATTGTTGTCACAAAGCATACTGCTTTACGTTTGCAATTAGATATCTTTGCTACTATGACCCTTGGTATACCCCTTTTCGTACCAATATTCGTCGTCCAAAGCTGTCATTTTCCGCTTGCTGTGCAGGAATTGGTAAAACTTGAACAGGCACCAAACCTTAAGAGGAGGAGCCAGATTTTTGCGGTGCTATTGGATCTTCACCGCCGTCTGCACCGCCTTGCGCTCCAGCGATTTTTTAAAACGCGGGGGCATATCCGGCCACTCATAACCTCAAACGGCCTGCGTAATACAATAGGTTCTTGCAACGCCCCAGTAATTCAAGCTGTCCCGAATGTCCCGAACAGTGGATTTCATACCGCCGCCCGCCGTGGTGATAATAACCGCCTGCTTTTTTAGAAACGACAGGTTGGGACGGTGAACCAGCCAGCGGTAGCCAAAGTGGTCAAGCAGCGTCTTGATCTGCCCCGGCGTGTGGAAGACATAAGTGGGAGAGCAGAAGATGATCAGCTCCGACTGCTCCATTGCGGAAATAATCGGTTTAAGAGCGTCATAGCCGCCGCAGTTTTCCTCGTTGCCGTTGATGCAGGCGTAGCAGCCGATGCAGACGTGGGGCATACCCCACGGCAGATAGAATTCAAACAGCTGACCGCCGCCCTGCATAGTAAATACGGGGGGTACACACGGGAACGGCGTTTTGCTTGCGCACCTCAGCGAGCTGAGAGCCTGCTGCTCTCATGCACACGCCGCATACCGCCCGGACGCGATACTGACGAGCGGCTTTTTTGTAACCCTTAATGCTGCTGGCCATGACCCAGCCGAGATAGATGATTTCGGAATCTTTTGGCACAGAAGATTCCGAGAGCGAACAGACGGGCAGACCCGTTTTTTCTCCAAGCAGCTTTGCATATTGCGCAGTGGTTCCGGTGTTGGACGTATAGATAATTGCTTTGATCATTGCAAGTCCTCCTCTTGATAAACGGCATAAAACTGCCGCACATGTGCCGCAAGCTGGTCCATGGCCTCCTGCTCCTTTTCGGGCTGACGGTCGCAGACGGACAACAGGACGAAAATGGGGGACACGAATTGCCAGGCCATACTGCGCGCATCTCCGCTTCTTAGCGTGCCATTTTGTATCAATCGGCGAAACAGCTCCTCGTGGTAGCCCAGCATCCGCGTGACATAGCGCTCCGTGTACAGCGCGGCAAGCTCCCGCGAGCGAGACTGCTCAATGGTCATCAGCCGTCTGAACTGGCTGACAAATTCATCGTGCAGGGAATAGGCCGCCAGTATGCGGATGCGCTCAATCAGCGCGTCCGCGGAAATTTGGGTAAATAGCGAATCATCCTCTGCCGCGTTGGGAATGTGCAGGCTCATGGAAACTGCTTCCGCATCATAACGCCGCTGCATCTCCTCGAAAATTGCGTTGAAGATGGCCTGTTTGTTTTTGTAATGCTTGTAGAGCGAAGGTGCCTTGGTTCCCACGGCGGCCACAAGACAGACTAGCCCCGGTTTATGCTGTTCGCATAAACCGGGGCTAGTCAACGGTTCTCTTATGTAATTCGCTAAGTTAACTGATGGCTTTCGCGCTAGATGTACTATATAGGCGGGAATCATGCCCGGAAGCGTTTCCGGCATAGCAGGTTACCACGGCCTTATAATAGTATCCGGCGGTTCCATAATATGTGACAACATCCATGTTGCATGAAGTTCCGGAAGTCAACATGGAGGGATAATTTGCAGAAGAATAGGAT
>JABNAD010001189.1_pt1 | contig 10398 bp, 10 predicted proteins | sample 7240381 | NCBI WGS metagenome assembly JABNAD01 (sample SAMN11332834, study PRJNA596920) | anaerobic digester metagenome | biome: digested sludge; isolation source: digested sewage sludge-derived enrichment culture grown on H2/CO2 | place: Germany: Goettingen | reverse complement strand
ACCCAAGGCTGCGCCGCTTCGTCGACGCGCTGGAGGAAGGCGTGCAGTTCCTGGTCAACCATCCCGAGGAGAGCTGGAAGCTCTTCGTTTCCGGCGACCGGGCATCCCTGGACGACGAACTGAACCGCCGCGCCTGGCGCGACACCCTGCCCCGCTTCGCCCTGCGCCCCGGCGCCCTGGACCGGGCCCGCTACATGCGCTTCACGGAGTTCCTGCAGCGCGAGAAACTCGTCACGACGATGCCGCCCCTCGAATCATGGGCGGTGGAACTGCGCTGAAAAAAGAAACCCCCGGCCATCGGTCGGGGGTTTCGCTTTTTGCGGGGGATGCTCAGCCATCCCGATGCGTCGCAGCCTTTCAGGCCCGGGTCCTGGATTTCGCCAGCACGACCCCGGCCAGCATGACCACGGCGAAGATGCTCAGGTAGGCCACCACGGCCATGCCGTGGGCGTATATGGCGGCGTAGATCATGAAGAGGCTTCCGCACAGGGCCAGGCTCGGCAGCACGAAGCGCGTCAGCACGGGCAGGTCCCCTTCGTTGCGCATGAAGGACACGAAAATCGGCAGGTACATGGCGTAGAGGGTCACGATGGGCAGTTCGGAGGGGTCGAAGCAGAAGAAGCCGAACCACGGGTCCGTCAGGTTGGCCCCGTAGAAGTAGACCAGCCAGACGGCCGAGAGCAGCAGCCCGAAGATGGCCGAGTTGGTCGGCATGTTGGAGACGGGGTCGATCTGGCGGAACATGGCCACGGCCGGGCCTTCGCCGCGGGCGGCAATGGAGTAGACGCCGCGCGTGCAGCCGAGCATGAGGCCGTTCAGCGTGCCCAGGCAGGAAATGATGACGAAGACGAAGACCAGCGTCCCGCCGAGGTTCGAGAACACGGTCTCGAAGGCCAGCTTGGCCCCTTCCTGGCCGCCGGCCATGAGGGTCTCGTTGGTCACGGCGCCGGCAAGGCCCACGTAGTAGAGGATGTAGACGAGCATGACGCCGAAGGTCCCGGCCACGAGGGCGATGGGCAGGTTGCGCTTGGAGTCCTTGAGCTCGGCGTTGATGCTCGTGGCGATGATCCAGCCCTCGTAGGCGAAGGCAGTGGCCACCACGGCCGTGAACAGGGCCACGGTGGGCTCGACCTCGGTCACCACGGTGGTGAAGTTGCGCATGATCATGCCGTTGCCCATGCCGTAGACGGTGCCAACCACGGCCATGAGCGCCAGGGGGATGAGCTTGATGACCGTGGCCGTGACCTGGAACTTGCCGGCCAGGACGGGCGAGAGGGCGTTCAGGGCGTAGCTGGCCACGAGGTAGAAGCCGGCGATGGTCATGCACTGCCCGCCGGTGATGTCCCAGCCGAAGAGCACACAGGTGTAGCGCGCCGAGACCCAGGCCAGGACCGAGGTCAGGGTCGGGTAGTAGATCATGGCCATGAACCAGCCGACGTAATACCCGTAGGTGCGCCCCATGGCAGCCTCGGCGTAGTCCACGATGCCGTTCACCCGCTCGTACTTGGTGGCCATGATGGCGAAGGTGCAGGCGCAGGAGATCATGATCAGCCCGCCGATGACCCAGGACAGGATGCCCAGCGGCAGGTTCCCGCCCGTGGCGGTGAGAATCTTCTCCGCCTTGAAGAACACGCCGCTGCCGATGACGATGCCCACGACCATGGCGATGGCGGTGAACAGACCGAATTTCTTGCTCAGTTCCTGAGACACTGCACGCTCCTTGACGATCTACAACACATTATCGATTTTCGATCATAACACTTTCATTTCACACTACATTTCAACACGTCGCGCGAAACAAGGGCGCCCTACCCGATGGCCGGGACATTGTAAACGCCGTGTCGGCATGAAATCCGCGGGACGCGCGCGGTTAAGAAATCTCCCGAAATACCGATAAAGGGAACATGGAAAGCGTAGCTGCTTCTCAGGAGGCAAATCCATGAACGTGCACGGTGCAGGAAATTCGCAGGGATGGGGTCATCTCCGGCCGGAACGGGACGATATGGGCGTCCAGGAGTCCAGGCATGCAGCCAGGGAAGCGGCCAAGCCCAGGCCGTCTGCCATCGATGCGGCGGTCGCGGATGACGAGGGCGGCGCCAGAGGGGTCCTCCGCCTCCTGCAGGAAGGGCACTTCAAGGGCGTGGCGGACGTGCGTCTGCGCATCAATTTCTTCGACGAACTCCAGGCCGCGGGAGCCGCCAATGCAGGGCGGGAGCTGGAAAGCGGTGTACAGGACCTGATCGCCAAGCTCGGCGACACCAGCGAGAGGCCCTTGGCCGCGCTGCTCGGAACCGACGACATGACGGCGGAAGACTTGGCCGTTCTGGCCGACGGCTTCAGGCAGGACGCCGAGGACATTCTCGCTCGATTCCGCAGCGGGGGAATGGACCTGAACGGCGCGCAGGACGCCCTCGAAGCCGCCCTGCTGTCCCTGGCGGAACCCGCCGTGCCGGCAGCCGAACCGGCGGCCGAGCCAAAAACGGGTACCACCGCCGACACCATCCCGGAGATGGCGGCAGACATCGCGGCCGAGGCCGAAGCGCCGGTCGAGAACACCGAGGACCTCAGCACCACGATCACCGCCGCGTCCCAGGACCAGGAGGGGAGCGAACCCCCGGATCAGCCTACGGATACACCCGTTCCCTCCGCTTACGACCTTTTGCGCACGGAACTCACGAAGCTCATGGCCGATTTGCGCCAGAGCGTGGCGGACACTCAGGCCCTGCCTCCCCTCTCGTCGCCGCGGGGGAGCGGGCAGGCCTACGCCAAGTTTCTGGAAATATACACCACCATGCTCGGCGGCAGCGTGACCGAGCCGGCCACGGGGGCCGCAACCGAACCGTTGGACGTACTGGTCTAGAATTGCCTTCCTGGGGCGACATCGCAGGGGCGGTCATGCGCAGCACATGATCGCCCTTCCGCGTTTCCGCTCCCCTGAAGTTGATGGGGGGCCCTGCCGACGGAAATCCATCCTCAGCGGGAAAAAATTTCAGACAAGGATTGGCAACTTGAAAAGAGAATGATACCGAATCGTTGACAAAATGACCCACGGCCGGGCCCGACTTCTGACCCGGCAGAATTGGCGGCAGTATGCTCTGGGAATGCAGAGAGCCACACCTGTGTCAAAACAGCCGGAGACAACCATGTCGGACAACTCGGAAAACAGAAAATACCCGCGCTCGGCCAGCCTCAGACGGTGCGGAATCATCTCCCCAGCCTACGACTCGCCTTTCCCCGCCCGCATCATCAACCACAGCGCCTACGGTCTGCTGCTTGAACTCGATTACCCGTTGCCCGTCGAGGATGTGCTGATCAAGGTCTTCCCTGGCGACGAGACGACCGGCGCCATCGACTACAAGCGGCCGGACTTCATGGTCGGAATGGTCCGCTGGTGCAACCAGCAGATGGGAGGCTGGTCCGGCATGTACCAGGCCGGTGTTGAGCTCGTCTCCCTCAAGCCCAGAAAAGACATCGTCTGAATCCGCCCCCCTTTTCCTGATTTCCGGAACGCGGCGCGCCTCATCACCTGGTGCGCCGTTTCGTTTATTTCGTCCGGGGCGCCCTTCTTTTTCTGCGCGGACATTGACGCGCCCCGCCGTTCCGGGCCACATCCGGGACCAAAACCAACAGATACCGGAGTTCCCATGCCTGGCAACCTGGCCCAATGGATCGAGCGGCACTTCCTGACCCTGGCCGTGGGCTTTTCCGCCCTGGCCCTCCTGCATCCCCCGCTTTTCGCCTGGATCAGACCGCACATCTCCCTGGGCCTGGGCATCATCATGTTCGGCATGGGCCTGACCCTGGAGTTCTCGGATTTCGTCCGCGTGGGCAGGCAGTGGCGCACGGCGGGCCTGGGCGTGGCGCTGCAGTACGTGCTCATGCCCGCCATCGCCTGGGCCGTGTGCCTGGCGCTCAACCTCCCGACCGAAGCGGCCCTGGGCGTCATTCTGGTGGGTTGCTGCCCGTCGGGCACGGCCTCCAACGTCGTGGCCTACTTCGCCCGCGCCGATGTGCCCCTGTCCGTGGTCATGACGCTGGCCTCGACGCTGCTGGCCCCGCTGCTCACACCGGCCCTGGTGGAGCTGCTGGCCGGCGCGCGGGTCGAGGTCGACTTCTGGGCCATGGTCCGGTCCGTCTTCTGGATCGTGCTCTTCCCCCTCCTGGACGGACTCGTGCTGCGCAGGCTTCTGCGCAATCGGCTGAGCGGGGTCATCGGCATCTTCCCATCGATCTCCGTGCTGACGATCTCCGCCGTCATCGCCTGCGTCGTGGCCCTGAACCAACAAACCATCCTGCAGTTTCCGGCCCTGGTCATGCTGGCCGTGATCGTGCATAACGGGCTCGGTTTCCTCTGCGGCTACTGGGGCGCCAAGGCCATGGGCGGCACGCGGCAAGCCGCCAGAACCATTTCCATTGAGGTCGGGATACAGAATTCGGGGCTCGCCGTGGCCCTGGCCGGAACGTTTTTCGGACCGGGCGCGGCTTTGGCCGGGGCGATCTTCAGTCTGTGGCAGAACCTGGCCGGGATGACCCTGGCGCGGTTCTGGACAAGGGGCGGGAACGATGACGAGGGAGGGCCTTCAGGCGGGAACACCGCCCAGGCTTAGACTGACGGGCAAACTTTGCCGTTTCAGACCCTGATGGACGTGACGCCCTTGCCGCCGGCCTGCAGGCGGCCCAGGATGTCGAGAACGCGCCGGTCCTGGGCGGCGGCACCTTCGTCGCCCTGCTCCTGATGACGGGCCAGGCGAGCCTGGAATTCAGCCACCCAGTCCACCCGGCCACTGCCGTCGGGCGACGTGAGCAGCTCGGCGGAGCCCGCGAAACTCGGGTCGAGGCTCAAGGCGGCGTGATCGTCCAGGCCGATGGCCCCGCTGCGGTAGAGCTGCTGCGACACGGCGGCCAACTCGTCACGGGTCAGGGCGCGGACGTCGAGGCCCTGGCCGAGCTGATGCCAGACGGATTCCTGCGCCTGCGAGAAAGCCTGCCGCATGGTCTGGGAAGGATGGGGATCGGGACGACTGACGGCGTCGGCCAGGGAGCCGATGACGGAGAACGCCGCTTTGGCGATGCCGAGAACGGCCAGGGGTGCGATGGTCATGGATGCCTCCGGAAAAAAATTCCTTGCCCCCCTTCTCTTGCAGGCCGCGTTTCAGAAGGCCGGAATTCACCGGGGCAAGGGGTTTTCCCTTGCCTGCCTGCGGTCGGCGGAGTAGGGCTGCCCCTCACCCTTTCACCACACAAAGACCATGACGACATCAGCCCCGACCAAAATCCGCGCCCTGCTCATCCTGGCCCTGCTGGCGGCCTTTCCGCCACTATCCACGGACATGTACCTGCCGGCCCTGCCCTCCCTGACGGCCCTCTGGAACACCACCGAAGCGACCATCAACCTGACGCTGGTGGCCTTCTTCGTCAGTTTCAGCCTGGCCCTGCTCTTCTACGGCCCCATCTCGGACCGCTACGGCCGCAAGCCCGTGCTCATGGCCGGCATCTCCATCTACATCCTCGCCTGCCTGGTCTGCGCAGCGGCCGACAGCCCCTGGATGCTCGTGTTCGGACGCATCCTGCAGGGCATGGGCGCCGCCTCGGCTGCAACCCTGTCCCTGGCCATGACCAAGGACTGCTTCGAGGGGGCCGAGCGCGAGCGCGTCATGGCCCACATGGCCGTCATCGTGTCCCTGGCGCCCATGCTGGCCCCGGTGCTCGGCGGGCTCATCCTCAATTTCGCCGGCTGGCCGCTCATTTTCCACACCCAGGTCGTGCTCGGCGTCGTGTCCATGTGGGGAGTGTGGCGGCTGAAGGAACCAGCCCCGGCCACGGGCCGCAGCCTCGGACAGGTTCTGGCGGCCTACGTGAAGCTCATCGCCAATGTGCGCTTCATGACGCTGTGCACCCTCATCGCCCTCGGCATGACCCCGCTCTTCTGCTTCATCGGCGGGTCCGCGTTCATCTTCATCGACCACTTCGGCCTGAGCGAACAGACCTACAGCTACTTCTTCGCCTTCAACTCCGCGGCGCTCATGCTCGGCTTCTGGATCTGCGGCCGCCTGCTCAAGCGCCACGTGCCCGGATTCAAGATCATCATCATAGGGTACTGCGGCATCCTGGCCGGAGCCGCGGCCCTGGCCTTCTGCGCGGAACTCGGTCCCTGGGGCATGGCCGTGCCCATGGCCTTCCTGACCATGAGCTTGGGGCTAACCCGCCCGCCGAGCAGCAACTTCCTGCTCGAACAGGTCCGGCAGGACGCGGGCTCGGCGGCGTCGCTCATCATGTTCACCTACTTCGTGGGCGGCGCCACGGCCATGTGGTTCATCGCCCTGCCCTGGGACAACAAGATCCTGACCCTGGCCCTGGTCGGCGTGGCCACCAGTGCCCTGGTGCTGGTCCTGCTGCCCAGGCTCGGACGGACGCGGGGGGAATAGCTGTCGCGAAATGGAAACACCGGTTGGCGCCACGGCAGTCTTCTTCTCCGGAAGGTGAGCCGAAGTCAGAGTGTGGCACCGCTTCCAGATAGATTGTGCGCAGCAGCGGAGGAAGAAGTTCTTCTGTCAGCCTTGGAATGACGCAAACAAAAGACCCCGCCGAAGTGTTTCCTCGGCGGGGTTTGTTTTTGCAGCTGGTGGGCCAACAAGGAATCGAACCTTGAACCTGCTGATTAAGAGTCAGATGCTCTACCAATTGAGCTATTGGCCCACAGGTCGGAATAGACGAAGCATGTCAACATATTAGCTATGAAAAACTTGTTTCGCGCCGACAACGAAGAGGCTTCTACGAGTTTCCCCGTTGCTCGTCAAGGGGAAAAAAAGCCTTTTGTCACATTACCGTTTTTCCCCTCTCCCGCGATTTTCTACAGCAGATACTTCACGCCCTCGCACGCCGCCAGGGCGCGGCTCAGGCTGTCCAGGACCTCTCGGGTTTCGAGGCGCATGCGCACGGTGTAGGTCACGTAGGACCCGTTGCGCGACACGTTGCTGGCCGCGGGCTTTTCCTCGAAGCCATGGCTGCGGATGACCTCGCAGATGGCGGCGAAGGCCTCGTCGGTGCGCACGGCGATGATCTTGTATTCCCAGTGGAGCGGGAACTCGAGTTCCGGTCGTTTCATTTCGGCTCCTTGTTGACGGATTTGTGCGGTACGGCTAGTCCAAGGGCCAGCGCCCGCGGCTCTTCGGCCCGTGACGCACTCCATGGCCCAGGTTTTTTCGACCGGTCAACCACAATTTTTTGGCGAGGTGCGGATGGAATCCATCCGGGAATTGTATCGCATCGGGGCTGGCCCCTCCAGCAGCCACACCATGGGCCCCAAGCTGGCGGCCGAGCGTTTCCGGGCCCGCGTGCCCCAGGCGGCCGGTTTCCGCGTCGTGCTCTATGAGAGCCTGGCCGCCACGGGCAAGGGGCACCTCACGGACAAGGCCGTGACCCAGGCCCTGGCCCCCCTGCCGGTAGAGATCGTCTGGTCCCCGGGCCTGCGGCGCCCCGAGCACCCCAACGCCATGGACTTCATGGCCCTGGACGGCGACGGGAACGTCATCGACTCCTGGACCGTCTTTAGCATCGGGGGCGGCGCCCTGCGCGACGACGACGTGACGAGCCGCCCGCCCGAAGTCTATCCCCTGCACACCCTGACCGAAATCATGGATCTGTGCGCCGAGGAAGGCATGACCTACTGGGAGTTCGTGGCACGCCACGAGGGCGAGGAGATTTGGGACTTCCTGCAGACCGTCTGGGACACCATGCGGGACTGCATCGAGCGCGGCCTGACCACCGAGGGCGTGCTGCCCGGCGGTCTGGGCCTGGCGCGCAAGGCCTGCTCATACCACCAGAAGGCCATCCTGGGCGGGGCCGAACTGCGCCGCACGGGCCTTCTGGCCGCCTACGCCCTGGCCGTGTCCGAGGAGAACGCCGCCGGCGGCACCGTGGTCACGGCCCCGACCTGCGGGGCCAGCGGCGTCCTGCCCGCGGTGCTGCGCTACCTCAAGGAAACCATGGAATCCCGCCCCCGGGCCATCCTCCAGGCCCTGGCCACGGCCGGGCTGATCGGCCTGGTCATCAAGAACAACGCGTCCATCTCGGGGGCCGAGGTCGGCTGCCAGGGCGAGGTCGGCTCGGCCTGCGCCATGGCAGCGGCGGCCGCGGCCCAGCTCATGGGCGGCACCATCCGCCAGATCGAGTACGCCGCCGAGATGGGGCTGGAGCACCACCTGGGCCTGACCTGCGACCCTGTGGGCGGACTGGTCCAGATCCCCTGCATCGAGCGCAACGCCATGGCCGCGACCAAGGCCATGAGCATCGCGCAGATGGTGCTCCTGTCCGACGGTTCCCACCGCATCCCCTTTGACGAAGTGGTGCGAGTCATGAAAGAGACAGGGCACGACCTGCCGAGCCTCTACCGGGAGACTTCCCACGGCGGCCTGGCCAAGGCCTACGGCGAACGAAAACGAGGAAACGCATGAAGCCAGAAGAGGAAGATTTCGACGAGCTGCCGTCCGGCAAGGAATCCGACGAGCCCAATTCCCGGGCCAAGGAACTGAAGCTTTTCACCATGTGCCTGAAAAAATTCATCAAGAAGGTTTTTCAGCACATGGTTGCCACGCGCTTTTCATCCTGGAAGGAACTGGCCATCCACGACCAGGACGGACTGGCCTACCCCATCTACAACTACGTCATCGACGCCTCCGACGCCAAGCTGCGCAAGGCCTACGATGGCTACGGCCTGGACATCGACGGCGGCATCCTGCTGGCCGACCTGTCCGTGTCAGCCATGCTTGAGGAAGAGGGATCCATCGGCCTGGAATTCTACCTCTATGAGACCACGTCCATCGTGCCCTACGTGTGCGAGGATTTCGAGGCCGTCGAGAACGAACGCCCGGACATGGCCCACTTCCGCAAGATCAACCACACTGAGTTCGAGGCCCTCTACGACGAACTCAAGCAGCACGGCATCTTCGAGGACCTCTACTACGAGCTGAACAAGTCCATCCTGCTCATCGAGCTGTCCGAACGCGAGGCCCTGGCCCAGGTCAAGAAGGACAGCCTGCGCATCCTGACCGGCATCTTCGCCCGGGCCAAGTCCATCTCCAACCTGAGCACCATCACCAACACCGACATCAAGGAGTTCAAGCTGGATTTCGAACAGGGAGAACGCGCGTTCTCCTTCGTCATCCTGAACGGCCACGATGCGGACAACCTGCCCGTCTACTCCTCGGTGCTGACCCTGCCGGAGTACAAGTCCGTGGCCCAGTACGTGGACCTCGACACGCTCTACGAAAAGCTTCTCAAGGTGCTGCGGGCCAAGAACATCGCCGACCCCGAGACCGTGCTCCACGACGCGTTGCGGCCAAGCGACAGGACCGTCCAGGCTCCTCAGCCGTCCGCTTTCGGTCAGTAAGCCTCCATACGGGGGCTTGCCTTGACCCGCCTTGCGAAACGCCTATACATATGGAGTATGGTTCGTTTCGGCCGTGCATCGCATGGGCGCCGGACATTACCGAACACCGAAACCAAAGGAGCGAACAATGCTGAAGCGCAACATGACATGTATCCTCGCCCTCGTTCTGCTTGTCGGGACAGGGTTTCTGGCATCCTGCGCATCCAGCCGGTCGGGGCAGGTCTATTCCCGCGACCAGGCGCGGCAGGAAATGACCGTCAACTACGGAACGGTGCGTGAAGTCCGAAGCGTCCAGATCGAAGGCACCAAGACCGGCCTTGGAACCGTGGCCGGCGGCGTGGCCGGCGGCGTGCTCGGCAGCCAGGTCGGCGGCGGCGCCGGACGGGTCGTCGGCGGCGTGCTCGGCGCCCTGGGCGGCGCGGCGATCGGCGCCGTGTCCGAAGAAGGCCTGACCAGGCGCAACGGCCTCGAAATCATGGTCGAACTCGACACCGGGCAGATCATGTCCATCGTCCAGGAAGCAGACGTCCAGTTCTCGCCCGGCGACCGGGTGCGCGTCCTGCGCTCCAGCGACGGTTCGTCCAGGGTCCAGAAGTAGCCAATCCCACATCAAGGAGCACCCGATGGAGCTGACCATCGTTCCGATCAAGAACCCCCAGTCCCTGAACATGATTCTCGGCATGTCCCACTTCATCAAGACCGTGGAGGACGTGCACGAGGCCATGGTCAACACCGTGCCCGGAGCGAAGTTCGGCCTGGCCTTCTGCGAGGCCTCCGACGCCTGTCTGATCCGCACCTCCGGCACGGACCCGGATCTGGTACAGCTGGCCACCGAAAACGCCCAGGCCCTGTCCTGCGGTCACAGCTTCATTCTCTTCATGCGCGACATGTACCCCATCAACGTCGTCAACACGATTCAGAACGTGCCCGAGGTCGTGCGCCTCTTCTGCGCCTCGGCCAACCCGGTCCAGGCCATCGTGGCCCAGACGGACCAGGGGCGCGGCATCCTC